>Ga0209536_100004951_pt1 | contig 20920 bp, 24 predicted proteins | sample DeeMarSeWOR28_12_FD_187461 | JGI IMG/M metagenome (GOLD analysis project Ga0209536, IMG submission 187461) | Marine sediment microbial communities from White Oak River estuary, North Carolina - WOR-2-8_12 (SPAdes) (version 2) | ecosystem: Environmental > Aquatic > Marine > Intertidal zone >... | reverse complement strand
TCGGAGCCGATGCTATTGAGGTTTCCCCGGATGCCCTCGACCTTCTCGTATTTCGGTAGCTTGGGGTCGACTTCAATGACCTGCGCCGCAGCGGTTCCCATCGTGGCCGTCACGAGGGCGAGCGACAGAACACAATTCACCAGTTTCACTCTTCTAGCCTCCCAATTGGATTCGATCGAGGCGTCGTCGCACATGGCAAAGACGGGTGAAGGGTACTGGGATCGAGGCGAGCGCCTATCCGCCAACCTGGAGGATATCCGCCTGGCCGATCTGGAGGGTCTGACCCAGGCCCAGGCGTCCGGTCGGATGCAGGTCTCCCGCTCCACCTTTCAGCGCATAGTCAGCCAGGCCCGCCGTCAGGTGGCGCTGGCTCTGGCCGACAAATCACCCACAAAGGCTTCAACAATATCGCCCGTATTTACCTGTTCCTGGCGGGCTGCAAACCCACCACGCACGGCCCGCAAGCCTAGAAAGATCAGGATGGCGATCACAACTACGCCCACTCCGATCCAAATCCACCGACGACGCGGTCGATTATTACTGATTTGACTCATTACAAAATACTCCTCGGCAGCATTTTTTATGCTTCAAGCCCAAAATGAAATTTGGGGCACTATCGCTAATCAATTAATCAACTAAAGTCATTTAGCCGATGCATACTTTATACGCACCACAACGAGATGTGGCGCATTTGCATCATAAGTGGTAAATCTGCAAAAATTGTGCAGGGAGAATGCAGGAATTGATCAATTGACCATAGACCGCTGATTGCAAACCCTAAGAACGAATCCTGGTAGTTTCGTGCTTGTCATCACCAACGAAGATATGTCCTTTGGCTACCAGGCCCGGCTAGAATTGGCTAATTACGTGGGTTGTGATAGAAATCCGGCCTTGTGGATAGGATAAAGACCGTGATGGCTACACCCTGGGCCTTGTTGCAAACCATGCGGCCGCGCCAGTGGACAAAGAATGCCTTTGTCTTTGTAGCGCTTATTTTCGACAAAAAACTGTTCGATCCGCCAAGTGTGGTGCGCACGTTCATCGCCTTTGGCTTGTTATGCCTGATCGCCAGCGCAGTCTACATCATGAATGATCTCTCGGACATTGAGAGTGACCGGCAACACCCCCGCAAGTGCAACCGGCCGTTACCTTCCGGCCGGTTAAGTCCCCGGGTAGCCATCGTCGCTGCCATTCTCTTCGCGGTGGGCAGCTTGGCGGCCAGTTTTGCCATGGACCCGCTATTTGGTCTGATACTACTCACTTATCTGCTTAGCCAGATTGCTTACACGTACTGGTTAAAGCACAAGGTGTTACTGGACATATTTATCGTCGCCGCCGGGTTTGTGTTACGCATTGCCGCCGGCGTGGCCGTGATCGATGTAGAACGATTCTCTCCCTGGCTCTATGTATTTGGCGGTTTTTTAGCCCTCTTCCTGGTCTTGGGCAAGCGCCGCCACGAATTAAGGCTGCTGGGCGATGGTGCAGATAGCCACCGCGCCGTCCTGCAACATTACAATCTGGATTTGATTGATCGGTTAATCGGCATCGTCACCACCAGCGCGGTCGTTGCCTACAGCCTGTACACCTTTCTGGCCGAGGGCTTGCCCGACAATCATGTGATGATGTTCACCATTCCTGTTGTGCTTTATATCGTTTTTCGCTACCTTTATCTCATTCATGTGCGGGATGAAGGGGGAACGCCGGAGGATATCCTGCTCCGCGACCGGCCCATGCAAGCCGGTTTACTATTTGGAGCAATATTGGTGTTTTTAGCGTTGTATGTGCTCAGTTGACGGCGGACAGCAAACCGCAGACGGCGGAAACATTTGTGCCGCCGAATCCGGCTTTCCAACTCTGGTTTGGGTAGAAAATCAATGACCACGGCCTCTGCTCCGGGCAAGGTAATACTATTTGGCGAACATGCGGTGGTGTATGGGCAGCCGGCGATTGCCGCCCCGGTAACCCAGGTGCGCGCATACGCCGTGGTGCAAAATGCCCAGCCAGATGCTCCTTCCGGCGTATACCTCCGCGCTCCGGATTTGAACTTTTCTGCCTGGCTGGCAGATACCGAACCGGACAATCCCCTGACAGCCACAATTCACCAATTTCAAAAAGCAGCCGGCTGGACATCTTTGCCCAACCTGGTCCTCACCGTCACCAGCACCATCCCTATTGCCGGTGGCTTAGGCAGTGGCGCGGCTATTTCCGCCGCAGTGCTGCGCGCATTAGCCCGCCACCTACACCGGCCGGACCTGGCCACCAATGAGCAGGTTTCCGCGCTGGCTTATGAAGTGGAAAAAATCCACCACGGCACCCCCAGCGGCATCGACAACACAGTGGTGACATACGAGCAGCCCGTCTACTTTCTCCGCCGGGAGCCACATAATCTGATCGAGACTTTTGTCCCCGCCCGGCCGGTGCGCCTCCTTGTGGCCGATACAGGTGTGCGCAGTATCACTCGGCGGGTGGTGAAGTATGTGCGCGAACAATGGCTGGCTAACCAGGACCAATATGAAGAGCTATTTGCTGCCTGTGGGCAGATTACCGGCCGGGCGCGGGAAGCGATTTCCGGTGGTGATTTACCGGAATTGGGGCGGTTGATGATTGAAAATCAGCAAATTTTAAGGGAAATGGGGGTTTCCTCGCCGGAACTGGAAAAAATGGTCGCCGCCGCCGGAGAAGGAGGGGCAATAGGCGCAAAATTGAGCGGAGCGGGATGGGGCGGCAACATGATTGCTCTGGTTGACGAGCAGCATGAAGAAGACGTCCGGCAAGCCTTATTTGCTGCCGGAGCCGCGACACTGCTCCTAACTGTGTTAGAATAAGGGCAATCAAAAAGCCAACCGGATGGTTGGCCCTTCTCACTTTAAAATCTCATGAAAGCTACCAACAGGTGTCGGCAGCGCTAATTTCCATCATTTAGCGATGGTCATTCTTTATCATTCAGGATGATTTTGCCATCGTGCGCAGGCAACGGGTACAGAGATACATTCGCTTTTTGCGACCATCGGTGTAAATAGTGGTGCGTTGAATGTTCGGCTTAAACTGCCGTTTGGTTTTCTTTTGCGAAAAGCTTACGTTCTGTCCAAATTGCGGACCCTTGCCACATACCTGACATTTCGCCATAATTTCACCTCAACCAGACAAATTAAAAGCGACCCCGTGGCCGCTAGAAAGTGTATTATAATAGGAGCAGGTATTTTTAGCAACCATTTCGACTAGACTGATGAAGTTGATCGACTCCGGCGCGCAACATGTGCAGTGATCACAACTTCTGCAGTCTCCATACCAGGAGTATTCAATGGCTCAGGAGCCTTTCGGAACAATTGATATATCCCCATCAGCAGTCTCTACGATTGTGGACCGGGCTGTCCATGAATGCTATGGTGTCGTGGGCATGGCCAACAAAAGTCTAACCGGTGGTATTGCCCATGTGCTATCCCGCGATAGCCACAAGGGCATTGATGTCTCGATCCGTACTGATGGTATCATCATCGACATTTATGTCATTGTGCAATATGGTACCCGGATTCGTGCCGTCGCCGAGAGCATTCAAAACACTGTCACTTACCATGTTGAGCAGGCACTAAATACACCCGTGCAAGCTGTAAATGTTTACATTCAAGGCATGCGTTTGAATGAAGAGTGATCCTTTTTTGGAGGAAGCAAGCGTGATCGAGGAGAGGATAATGCCGTCGACCAAATGGCAGCAATGCAATGGTCGACAGTTGAGCAAGTTAATACATGCCGGTTTAATCTGGCTGGAAAAGCACCGCGAGGAAGTAAATGCCTTAAACGTCTTTCCGGTGCCCGATGGGGACACGGGAACCAATATGCTGCTCACCATGCGCTCTGCCTATGAGCGCATTAAACAAAACAATGATTTGCCTGTCGGCCGCGTTGCGCATGAATTGGCCCATGGCGCGCTGATGGGCGCCAGGGGAAATTCGGGGGTCATCCTTAGCCAGATCTGGCGTGGATTGGCCCTGGGATTGAAAAACAAAGAAACAGCTTCGGTCCAAGATATGGCCGTGGCGCTTAAGCAAGCCTCGGAAACCGCCTATCATGGGGTAATGCGGCCGGTAGAGGGCACCATCCTGACCGTCATTCGTGAAGGCAGCGAAGAAGCCATCGACGCCGCAGATAAGAGCGAGGACCTACGCTTCTTTTTGGAACGGGTTCTGGAGCGTTGCCAGCAGGCGTTAGAACGTACTCCCGAGATGCTGCCGGTGCTGAAGCAAGCCGGAGTGGTTGACTCTGGTGGACAGGGATTGGTTTATATACTAGAAGGCATGTTATATTACGTTAACGGCCATCTAGCGATCACCACGCCCCCGGCCGGGACCGCCCTATCTATGCCGGCTCAGGCATTAGCCGTACCGGAAGACGGCAAATTGGAAAACCCTTACGATGTGCAATTTATCCTTATGGGACAGGATTTAGATGTGTTGGCCGTGCGCGAAACCATTGACAGCATGGGGGATTCTACAGTCGTTGTCGGCGATGAAAGTACGATCAAAGTGCATGTTCACGTTCAGGACCCCGGCCAGCCATTGAGTTACGGTATCAGTCTGGGTCATATTACCGATGTGGTCGTCGAAAACATGCAGGAACAAATGGATGAGATCGTAACGCCGAATGGCAGCCCGGCATTTGCGGGGTCGGCCGATCTGGGGAAAATGGCCGTGGAAATTCAGCCGGGACAGATTGGCGTGGTCGCCGTGGCCCCTGGAGAAGGTTTTGCCGATATTTTCCGCAGTCTCGGTGTAGCCCAGGTGATTCATGGCGGGCAAACCAATAACCCGAGCACAGAAGAGATTTTCCAGGCTATCAATGAGATTCCCTCAGACAAGGTAATCATTCTACCCAATAACAAGAATATTTTCCTGGCGGCGGAAGCGGCCTGCCAACTTAGCCCCAAACAGGTCGCCATTGTGCCCACCCGTACCATACCTCAGGGCTTAAGTGCCATGCTGGCCTGGAACGCCGATGGTGAACTTGAAAGTACCGTCGAGGCAATGGCAGAGGCGAGCGGCTTTGTGACCAGTGCCGAAATCACCACCGCCACCCGTTCAGTACAAATGAATGGGGTTAGCGTCGAGGCCGGACATATAATTGGATTATGTGACAGTACCATCTGCACGACGGGGAGTAATATCAATCAAGTTTTGTTGGACACCTTACAGCATATGGATATGACCGCCTACGAAATCCTTTCTGTTTATTATGGGCAAGAAGTAGACCGGCCGGAAGCAGAAACCCTGATACAACAGATTACAGATCTGTACCCTGACCTGGAAGTTGAATTACTGGCCGGTAAACAACCCCATTATTTTTATATTCTGGGTGCAGAATAAACATGACCATTCGCATTGTCACCGATAGTACTGCCGATCTGCCGGAATCACTGGTGCAACGGCACGGCATCTGTGTATTACCTGCTTACATCAACATGGCTGGGGAGAGCTACCAGGATGGTATTGATCTATCGCGGCAGGAATTTTATACGCGCTTGCCAGATCTACCGTCGCTGCCGACCACAGCCGCCCCGGCAAGCGGTGCTTTCATGGAAACATATCTGCAACTGGCGGAAGAGGGAGCAACGGATATCATTTCCATTCATATCGCTTCTACCTTAAGCGCGATTTTGAATTCGGCTCGACTGGGAGCCGAGGCTGCTGGAGCTACCCGAAAAGATTTGCACGTGCACCTTTTTGATTCGCGCCAGTTGTCGATGGGCCTGGGCCTGTTAGTACTTATCGCGGCGGAGGCCGCAGCTGCCGGCCGGAATCCGGAAGAAATCATGGCCTTGCTACAAAATCGGGTTCAGTATACCTATGTTGTTGCTGTGCTAGACACCCTGGAATTTCTCCGACGTAGCGGCCGGGTAAACTGGACCGAGTTCAGTCTGGGCACATTACTAAAAATCAAACCGCTGATCACCGTATTTGATGGGGAAGCAAAATCATCTGCCCGCGTACGCACCTCTAAGCGGGCGGTGAACCAGATGATTTCCCTGCTGGAAGCATTTGGCAGCCTGGAAAGAATGGCCATTTTACACACTACTGCCTTATCCGCAGCGGAAGATTTGCGGGGGCGTCTGCACCATCTCTTTCCAGGGTCGGAAACGCCGGAAATCGTAGAGGTTACCCCCGCGATCGGGGCCCATATCGGTCCCGGTGCAGTGGGGGTGGCCTGTGTGGTTGCTCCTTCATCACCGGCCGGCATGGTATAATGGAACCAATGGATGCCGGGCGCTTTCTCCTATTCCGGTTATTATTGAGGAATTATGTCGAAATCATTTAAACGATTAGAGCGCGTCTTGCGCCTGGAACAAAAACAAGGCTATCAAAACAAAGCAGTGGTAGGTGGCATTCGCCAATTTGTTACTTATTGGGTGGAACAGGCCCGGGAAGAATCTGTCGACGAACTGGATGAAGCGCTGGTGGAGCAGACCGCCGAAGTTCTCGCCGAATATGCCCGGCTACCCGGCCGGGAGGCCAGGGCCAAAGCTTTGGACTCCCTGCTGGAAAGACTGGCTGCTCGCCAGGAACGAATCGGCAGCAGCCAGCCGGCCCAGCGCGAAAGGCAACCGACTTCTGTGCCAACAGTCCAGCAGCAAACGGTAGAATCCCCGGCAGCAGCACCATCCCCCCCACCCACTCCGCCTCCCCCCAAAGAGGTAGAGCCAGACCCGGCCGGATTGGCCCAACCGGTGCAAACGATACTCGGCGTTGGCCCAGCCATGGCCCAAAAATTAGCCGTCTTGGGCGCCACTACCATTCGCGATTTGCTGCATGTTTTTCCTCGCCGTTATGATGATTACACGTTGCTGAAGCCGATCAATCGACTGCAATTTGGCGAGCAAGTAACCGTCATTGGCACGGTCTGGGAAACCCGCTCTCGACGACTACGCGGCAACCAGACCCTGATCCAATCGATTGTAACCGACGGCAGCGGACGTATACAGGTCAGCTGGTTCAACCAACCCTGGCTGGCGGACAAGCTCCATGCCGGGATGAAAATCGTTCTTCGGGGCAAGGTAGACCAATATTTGGGTCGGCTGGTGTTTAACTCGCCAGAATGGGAACCCCTTTCCTCGACATTATTACGCTCCGGCCGGATTGTCCCAGTTTACCCGTTGACTGAAGGGCTAAAAAGCACCAAAATGCGCAAGCTAATGCGCGCCACCGTTGATGAATGGGCTGACCGCGTGCCTGAACCGCTACCGGAGACTATTCGCCAACATCGCCACCTGCTTACTTATCCCCAGGCGTTACGCCAGATTCATTTTCCGGACAGCCATGAATCCTTACACGCCGCCCGTCGCCGTTTGGCCTTTGACGAATTGCTGCTCTTACAATTGGGCATGCTCGGCCAGCGCCGTGACTGGCAAGCCTTCCCTGGTTATGCGCTCCCGGCATATCCGGAACTGCTTACTGCCTTTATCGCCGGCCTGCCCTACGAGCTGACCGAGGCCCAAAAACGAGTGGTGCAGGAAATTTCCGCTGATATGTCCCGGCCAGTGCCGATGAATCGCCTTTTGCAAGGGGATGTTGGTGCCGGGAAAACAGTAGTCGCTGCCGCTGCTATGACCCTCGCCGTCGCCGCGGGAAGGCAGGCCGCCCTGATGGCCCCTACAGAGATCCTGGCTGAACAACATTATCAGGGCTTAAGCGACTTACTTGGACCGCTGGGTGTGTCGCTACGTTTGCTCACCGGCAGTGTACCTGCCGGCGAAAAACAACAAATCTACCAGGATATCCGTGAGGGCACAGCCCAAATCGTGATTGGCACCCACGCCCTGATCCAAGAAGGGGTGCAATTTCAAAGTCTGGCTCTTACTGTTATCGACGAGCAGCATCGTTTTGGAGTGGACCAGCGACAGGCGTTGCGCGACAAAGGTGTCGCACCCAATGGAAATGGCGCCGGTATGAGCCCACACCTGCTGGTGATGAGTGCTACCCCTATCCCGCGCACTCTGGCCCTGTCCATGTACGGCGATCTGGATTTGTCTATCATTGATGAGTTGCCCCCCGGCCGGCAGGAAATCAAAACACGCTGGATCCGGCCTAGCGAGCGAGAAAGGGCTTATGCTTTTGTTCGCGGCCAGGTAGAACAGGGGCGGCAGGCTTATATTATTTGCCCGCTGGTGGAGGAGTCCGACAAAATCGAGGAAAAGGCAGCGGTGGAAGAACACGCCCGTTTGCAACAGCAGGTGTTCCCCGAGTTAAAGTTGGGCCTATTACACGGGCGGATGAGCGGCCGGGAAAAAGAAGCCGTGATGCGTCACTTTTACAATGGCGAAGAACACATCCTCGTTTCCACCTCGGTCATTGAGGTGGGGGTCGATGTGCCCAACAGCACGGTTATGTTGATTGAAGGTGCGAATCGCTTTGGTCTGGCTCAACTACACCAGTTTCGTGGTCGCGTGGGCCGGGGTACGCACCAATCTTATTGCCTGCTGGTAGCCGAAACCACCAGCAGTGCTGCGGAGGAACGGCTGGAAGCACTGGAACAAACCAATGACGGTTTCCTATTGGCTGAAAAGGATTTAGAATTGCGTGGTCCCGGCGAATTCTTTGGCCGACGACAAAGCGGACTACCGGAACTGCGGCTGGCTTCTTTGTTAGATGTCAAGTTACTGGAAGAAGCGCGCCACGAGGCGGAAAAGTTGTTTGCCGCCGACCCACTGCTGGAGAATGAAGAAAATGCCGGACTGCAGGAGCGCGTGGCCTTGTTCTGGGCCTCGGCCGGAGACATGAGTTGATGGGAAAAAATGGTTTGAGCATTAAGGCGGTTTATCCCGGCACCTTTGATCCGGTGCATTTTGGACATTTAAATTTGATGGAACGCGCTGCGGCTATCTTTGATGAACTGGTTGTGGCGGTCTATGATCATCGCGTGCCGACCAAATCTGTTTTTTTCAGCACCCGGGAACGGGTAGCCCTGATTGAGGAAGCGTTAGATGGCGCGCCAAATATCAAGGTGCAGCGTTTTGGTGGCCTGGTCGTCGAATTTGCCCAAGAAATCGGCGCGCAAGTCATCGTGCGCGGCTTACGCGTCTTTTCTGATTTTGAATTTGAGTTTCGTTTTGCGCTGGCAAACCAGCGCCTGGCCCCAGAAATAGAGATTGTCAATTTTATGACCCGCGAACAGCATACCTTCTTGAGCGGCACCACAGTGCGCGAAATTGCTTCTTTTGGTGGCGATGTAAGCAGTATGGTCCCAGAGAATGTGGCTATAGCACTGAAAAACAAATATCTGGCAGATGAAATTGATCATGACCGGCCGGTTACGTTGCGTGACTGACCCCGAGCAAAGTATAATAGGACATTATGGATATTCAACATCTCGTAGACCGGTTAGAACAAGTACTAAGTGAAAGTCGCCGGCTACCCCTAACGGCGATGCTGCTGGTTGATGAAGACCAGATATTCAACATTGTGGACCAAATGCGGGTCGCTATTCCGGAAGAGGTCAAACGCGCCAACCGCGTGGAAGCGGAAAAGGAACGCATTCTGGCCCAGGCCAAGGAAGAAGCCGAGCGCATTCGCCAGTTAGCCAAGCAGGAAGCCAGCGAATTGGTCCGCCGGGACAATGTGACCCTCAACGCTGAACAACGGGCCAATAGCGTCCTGGAACATGCTCACCATGAAGCCGAGGCTTTACGCCGCGATGCAGACATCTATGTATTGGATGTGCTGACCAAGTTGGAGGAAGACCTGGTCCATTCCTTAAACGTGGTGCGCAATGGTGTGCGCAAGGTGCAGATGGAGCGGGAAGAAGCAGCCCAAAGGCAACCGCCAAAACAGGGTTGACACCAGACCGGGGGCAGATATAATTGCAGGTTGCGGCGTATAGCCGCTTATTTTTTGTAAGGCAATAATCTCAGAAAAGGAAACGACATGGGTGCTGTACCAAAGCGTAGAATTTCGAAAACTCGCCGGCGGAAACGGCGAACGCACGACTCCCTCACCGTGCCCCATCTGGTGGCGTGCGAGGAATGTGGCGAGATGAAGAAGCCGCACTTTGTGTGCGAAGTTTGTGGCACGTATAAGGGACGGCAGGTTAAACCGGCCCTCGAAGAGTAAGTTCATGTGAACACGGCCTATTTGTTCCCCGGACAGGGGTCGCAGCACGTGGGAATGGGGCAGGCGCTTTATGCGCAACAGTCCCGGGCACGTGCTGTTTTTGATCAGGCAGACGAGTTGCTGGGCTTTGCACTGTCTGCGCTCTGTTTTCATGGTCCGGAAGCCGATCTAACCGACACCGTAAACCAGCAGCCGGCCCTGTTTACCACCAGCATGGCCGCCTGGGCAATCATCCAGGCGGAAGATACCTGGCCACCGGCCGGAGCCGTTGCCGGCCACAGCATGGGTGAACTCTCCGCCCTGACCGCTGCGGGAAGCATGTCTTTTGCCGCCGGCTTGCGGTTAGTCCGCCGCCGGGGCGAGTTGATGAAGGCTGCCGGGGAAACGGAACCGGGAGCTATGGCCGCCATCTTGGGGCTGGATACCAAATTAGTCGCCGCTGCCTGTGCCCAGGCTTCCGCGGAAACCAATCGGCCGGTGCAAATTGCCAACGACAACTGCCCCGGCCAGGTGGTCATCTCCGGCGATAAGCTGGCTCTGGAAAAAGCAGTTGCGACGGCGAAAATTGCCGGTGCGCGAAAAGTAGTCATTCTACCGATCACCATCGCCGCCCATTCGCCGTTAATGGCCACAGCCGCTGAGGAATTCGCCTTGGCTGTGGACCAGACCCCAATCAACCCACCACATACGCCCATCGTCGGCAACCTGACCGGTCGTTTCCTGCACACCCCGGAAGAAATTCGCGCTGAATTAACCGGCCAGCTTACCGGCGGCGTGCGCTGGACAGACTCCATGCGCTTTTTGCGCTCCCAGGGGGTAGACACTTTTGTTGAAGTCGGCCCTGGTGATGTATTAACCAAGCTGATGAAACGGATAGACCGGCAGACCACCCGCAAGACATTTGATCCGGCCGGGTTGGGGTGATCATTGTGGTTCCCCTAGACTGGGCAGGCAATAGCCCTGCTCCTACATACAGGATAGCAAAGGAATAAACACGTGACAGCATTATTAGCAGAAAAAGTAGCGATTGTAACCGGAGCGTCACGGGGGATCGGCCGGGCCATTGCCGAAGATTTAGCGGCCAATGGCGCCACGGTGGTAGTAAACTACCATAGCAGCGCAGACGCCGCCGAAGAAGTGGTAGCGGCCATCAGTGCCGCCGGCGGAAACGCCTCACCCTACCAGGCCGATGTGAGCGATTTTGCCGCCGCCCAGGACTTGATCAAAAATACGCAAAAAACCTACGGTCATATTGATATCCTGGTTAACAATGCCGGCACGACCAGGGACAAAATGATCATGATGATGAAAGAGGACGATTGGGATGTGGTGCTGGACACCAACTTGAAAAGTCTCTTTAATTGCTCCAAGGCGGTATTGCGCCCCATGCTGCGCCGTAAAAAAGGGGGGCGCATCATCAATATCTCCTCGGTGGTCGGTTTAGCCGGCCAAGGGGGCCAAACAAATTACGGCGCCTCTAAAGCCGGGATTATCGGCTTCACGAAATCTCTAGCCAAAGAAGTCGGCCCACGCCAGATTACGGTGAATGCCGTCGCTCCGGGGTTCTTCCCCACGGCACTCACCGTCGATTTACCGGAAGATCTGATGGCCAAGGGAATCGAGTTGACACCCCTCGGCCGAATGGGTAAGCTGGAAGAGGTGGCCTATATGGTAACATTTTTAGCCTCAGACAAAGCCGCTTTCATCACCGGTGAAGTAATCCGCGTTGATGGCGGTTTGGCCATGTAAAAGGAAGCTGATTGTGGAAGCACGCGAAAGTCTCGGACGTATTGAAGTTGCCCCGGAGGTATTGATTGCCATTGCCCGACAAGCTTTGTTGGAAGTGGAGGGCGTGCAAAAAATGGCCCCGATTCCAGCAGATATGAGCAATCTATTCCATCGCTCCTCACGACATGATGGCATTGTTTTGAATTTTGAGGATAATAGACTGACGTTCGATATTTACGTCCTCATGGGTCCCGGCGTCAATATCGTGGCCAGCAGCAAAGCGGCACAAGCCGCCATCCGCGAGGCTATGGATAAAATGGTCGGGATTCCGGTGCAGGCAGTTAACATTCATGTTGAAGATGTGGTCTATGGCCCGGAAACGCGTACATAGGTTCCGCATAAAACACATAAAAACGGGTGATAGAGTATGAAGACAAGGCGTCGGGCACGCCGCATTGTGCTGGAAACGCTGTACGAATACGATCTGGCTGAACACCCTCCATTTGAGGTGTTACAACGGCGTCTACACTCCACCACCCTGGAATCATCGGGAGTCGCTTTCGCCCAGCAATTGGTTTCCGGCATTATCGAGTACCAGCCGGAGATGGATATTCTCATCGCCCGCTATGCTCCTGAGTGGCCATTGGACCAGATGGCCGTAATCGACCGCAATGTCCTCCGTATTGCCATTTATGAATTTATGATTGGGGGACTGACCCCGGTAAAAGTGGCCATCAACGAAGCGGTAGAACTGGCTAAGACCTATGGCTCCGACAGCGCCCCGCGCTTTGTCAACGGTGTCCTGGGCACCCTGGCGGAAGAAGCCCCCTCATTACGCGAAGAGATGCTCAATCATTCGCAGGAACGTAAGCAAGCCCAACTGGCGTGACGCCTTCGTATTCTCTCTATGGATAGCTTTTTTGGTATCGGTTTACCGGAATTAGTCCTCATTCTTATCCTTGCCGGCCTGGTTATGGGACCGCAACGCATTCGCCAGGTGGCGCGGCTTTTGGGCCGCTTTGTGGCCCAGGTGCAGGGCTTGTCCCGGCAATTTACCCGCCAGTTAAATTCCGAACTGGATGCCCTGGACAGTGATGATGTGCGCGGGGCCATGGACGAGATGAAGGAGTTACGCCGCCAGTTGATCGATCTCCGCAGCCAACTTAGTTCAATTCCGGCTGATATGACCAAAGAAGGGCAAAAAGCGGTCCAGGAAGGAAAAGCCGTTCTCAATGAAGAGGAGAGCAAACCACCGGCTGGAAGCCAGGTATCCAGCAATGGCAAGAGCGCCGCTCCTGCCGAAACCACGAGTTTACCCCGGCCGGTAGAAGTCCCGGATGACCCCGAATGAGTAGCACGACTACCGACCCACCTGCAGAAGGGCAAACCATCCTTGAGCACCTCAATGAACTGCGCATTCGCCTCACCTGGGCGGCGGGAGCGCTGGCTATCGGCACCATTATCGCCTTTACCTTCACCCAACCAGTGCTGGAATTCTTAATCGAACCATACAATAACCAGGTCCAGGCCATCAGTCCGACGGAGCCTATTGAAATCTACTTCAAGCTAGCCCTGGTGCTGGGTGCAATATTGGCCATGCCCGTAATTTTGTACCAGGTGTGGCTCTTTGTGGCCCCGGCTCTGGAGCGGCACGAAAAGAAATATGCCCTTGTTTTTGTGCTCAGCGCCTTTGGGCTCTTTTTGGTGGGGATGGCGTTTGCCTGGGTGGTGTTGCTACCGGCTGCGATCTCTTTTTTGCGCGATTTTATGCCCACAATTTTTGATTCGCAATGGACCGGCCGGGAATACATCGGCTTCACCAGCACCTTCCTATTCTGGATCGGGGTTAGTTTTGAAATGCCGCTGGTGATTTACTTGCTGGCCCGTGGTGGATTTGTCCAGGCCCGCACCCTGCGCGAGCAGTGGCGCCTGGCTCTGGTAGCCATCGCCGTCATTGCCGCCGCGGTCACCCCCTCCATTGACCCGATCACCATGCTCCTGGCCATGGCCCCCCTCTTACTCCTCTACGTCCTCTCCATCGGCCTCGCCGCCATCGGCGGTCGTCAGTTTGCCCGCTCGATGGCGATTGAGTAGATCGTACCCCTGTCCTGCAACTCCGTAGCCAAACCGCTAATTACGCTCATTCTGCAATAATACCCGGTTCAATGCTTCCCGCGCCGCGGGCAGGTTTTGCATTGCCGGCCAATTATCAATATACGCGGCCGCTTTCTCCGGCCGGAGCAGGTGTAAAAAGGGATCTTCTTTCGCCGGTTGGCCGCCGACCAGCGCTGCCCGCCAGTGTGGCGCCAGTACAGATCGGAAGGCCTGGTATTGCTCCCGAATCCAGGGACGCAAGGTAGCATAGGCCGCTTCGTCCTCCGGCCGGGCGGCGCTCTGTTTGTAGACGCGAATTACCAGTGCCTCCAGCTCATCCCAACGCACGACGAATTGGTCCAGGCCTTCATCCGGCGACCATTGGCGCAAAAAACGGCTAAAAGGGTTCATGATGTTCTTCCGGTTGGCGGGGCAGTTGGGATAGCCGGGTTTTCACCGGCGGGGGCGTTGGCTTTTCAGGTGGTTTGCCATTCGACCGGTCGCCGCCTAATGATTTCAGGCGGCGGAGGACAAAGAAGCCAAAGAGCAATGGCAGCCAGAAGGTCAGCCCCCGGTATGTCAGAACCACCACTGCCGCGGTTGCCGCCGGCACGCCAAGCGATATGAGTGCCGCAGGCATAATCGTTTCCACAAAGCCAATGCCCTGGGGGGTTGGCGAGGAAACGGAAATGAGCTGGCCCACCGCGTAACCGGTAACCAGCACGGGCAAAGTGATGTACTCTGCGCCGAAAGCTAAAAACAGCGTATAAAGCGTGACCATGTTAGCCAAATGCGGCCCAAAACTGATTGCCAGAAGTAACAATAACCGGCCGGGCTTCTCGCCAATCGCCGTGGCTCCCTTAGTAAATTCCGTAGCGATACGCCCAGACCAGGCCATGTCCAGTGCCGGCTCCGGCCGGAAACGCAATACGATCCGGTTTACCAACCGCTGGATGCCGTATAAAAAACGGGACAACTTATCTTCCCGCCAATATCCCAGAACCAGGAGGTATACAATGGTCCCGGAAAATAAGACAAAAAAGATCGCCGAAATGATGATCAATACCGTCAGGGTGCCGTAAATTGCTAGATAAACCAGGCCAAAGGCCAGCAATACAGCCAGGGCCGCGTAGATGCCCAGGGCTGCTAAAGCCGTTCCAGCGGCGGCCCGGGCGGGAGACTGGCCTCGTTGGGCGGCATCATCGACTATTAAGGCCACACCCCCCATCCCCACTGTCGGCGTCACCACATTGACAAAATAGAAGCCGAGGACCACCGGAAACAAATTCCGCCATTTACTACTTACCCCTACCGTTCCAAATGTCGTGTGGTAAACCTGGGTAAGGAAACTAAATTGGACGAATTGGGCCAGGGCGGCCACCAACACCCATTTCCAATTGGCCTCTTGCAAGGTGGCCCAGATATGTTCGATTTCACTGGTGCGGGTGATGATTACCCAGCCAAAGCAGGCCAGCACCAGCCAAAATAAAAGTCGTCGTTTATTCATAGCTATAAGATATACGTAAGGGCTTCGATCATGGTTACGGGAACAATGAGTTCATTGCGACTGCTGTCCGGCTACTAGTTGTGCCAGGGCAACACCCGGTTGGGTAAATAGCCCCGCCGGCGCGCTTTGCGGAATTAACATGCGCAATGCGCCGGGAATCAGATTGCAATGAAAAGGTGTCGTGCCATGAGGATCGCCATCGGCGTGGACCGGCATTTCTTCTTTCGCTTGCACCACCACCCGCCGGCCAGGCAACACGGTTATATCCGAGTGATCCGCCCCTAAGCCAATAGTAGTGGCCAACATAAGCCGGGAAAGCGCCGGTAAGCCCTTGCCATGTACCAACCATACCTCAAATTTTCCATCATCCAGGGCTGCCCCTGGGTTAAGCTCTAAAACGCCGCCGGCAAAAAGGCGCACATTGGTGATGGTGATCAGCACAAATTCTCCATCAACTTGCTGGTCATCAACCTGCACCGAAGCCTGCAGTCCTGGAAACTGGGGAATAATAAAGGCCGATTGTAAAGCGTAGCCCACTGAACCCAGCCGTTTGATGGCTTTTGGCCGGGGTTCCAAACGGTCCACCAGATAGCCGTCCACGCCGGTCCCGGCCCACAACAACCAGTAATACCCGTCGGCAAATTGGCCAATATCCATTTGGTGCACCCGGCCGGAAGCCAGCTTTGCCGAAGCTTCCACAAGCGGCCGGTGGTCTACCATATTCGGCCGGGGCATTTGTAGCTCTTTGGCAAAGACATTGCCCGTGCCGATGGGTAATGGGGCCAGGATAGTTTCCGAATGCGCCAGGCCATTGGCTGCTTCCGCCAGTGTCCCGTCGCCACCGCCGGCCAATACCAGCGTATAGCCATCAGCAGCGGCCTCCGCGGCCAGTTGCCGGGCATGGCCGCGAAATTGCGTGGCCTGTAAAACCACAACCCAACCGCGTCCACGCCAAAAATCAGCTACTTTGCCCAGCGCAAGGTGGACATCGGCCGGTCCGGCTAAAGGATTAAAGATAATCATGAGCCGGGGTGAAAGATCGCTCACTTTCCATCCAATATTGATAAACCTGGGCCGTTAATTCCTCAACCGGGGATGCACTGGTATCCAAAACCAGGTGCGGACCGTCTATGGGCTCCTGGATGGCAACCATCCATCGGTAAACCTCCCAGCCGGCATCAGACAGCTCGTGACCTTTGCCATTCACCCTGGCCCGGCTGCGCTGTATCAATCGCGCCCGGCTTACCTCTGGCGAAGCCTGTACCCGCACTACCGCGTGCGGCACCTGGTAGCGGCGGGCGATTTCCCGCAGGTGTTGGCGACGCGCCGCCAAGTAGTTTGAGCCATCGAAAATGACCCGTTGCCGGCGAGCCAAACGCTTCTCGGTTAGCGCAAAACAAACTTCGTAATTATGGGCCACTTCAGCCGCCGCATAGTTGGGCTGATCGCTAATGAGCCGGCGTATCTGGTCTGTGCTGACCAGGGTGGAGGGGACATGTTGGCGTAAGTGGCGCACCATAAAGGATTTCCCAGCGCCGGGTAAGCCAACCATGATGAGCAAGCTACCACCGGTCTCCAAGGCCGGTCCGGCCGGGAGAAGGGTGTCTAGCTCATCGACCAGGCCTGTCGAATAAGGTTTCACAACCGGGCATTATATCGTGAATGCTGGTTTCCTTAAAATGGAGTTAATGCTCGATACAAATTTAATTCGGCATTTCCACAATCGTCGCTTCGCCCTGCCCCACACCGACACAGAGCGTCGCCAACCCGTAGCGCATCGTATCCCCAGCGGCCTGCCGCCGGTGCATTTCGTACAGCAAGGTGGTTAGGATGCGCGCCCCGGAACAACCCAGGGGGTGGCCGAGTGCAATGGCGCCACCATTCACATTGGTGATCGCCTGGTCCAGGCCTAATTCGCGGATCACGGCCAATGATTGGACGGCAAAGGCTTCATTAAGCTCAACGAGCTGGATATCCGCCAGCGTTAATCCGGCCCGGCGCAATGCTTTGCGCGTGGCGGGAACCGGCCCCAGGCCCATGGTGCGCGGGTCGACGCCAGCAGCGGCGGAAGCTACCCAACGGGCTAAGGGCTGGATGTCTAATTCGGCGGCCTTTTCCGCGGCCATGAGCACCAGGGCTGCCGCGCCGTCATTCAGACCGCTGGCGTTCCCGGCGGTCACCGTACCCGCTTTGCGGAAGGCCGGACGCAGTTTGGCCAGGATTTCCGGGCTGGTGGTCAATTCAAATGTGTCGCCGGTCTTTTGCACGCGGGGGTGTTCGTCCGTGTCCACGATAAGCGGGTCCCCTTTGCGTTGGGGGATGGTAACCGGCATGATTTCCGCGGCAAACCGGCCGGAATTCATCGCGGCGCAGGCCCGGCGCTGGCTTTCATAAGCAAAGGCATCTTGCTCCTCGCGGGTGATCTCGCCGCCCGCAATTTGCCCGCTGCAACTGAGCGAAAAAATGTTTTCCGCTGTTTCGCCCATCGCTTCCAATGGAAAAAGCGCTTCCATCTTCGGGTTGGGGTAGCGCCAGCCCAGAGTTGTGTCGTAGCCGGTGATATTTCCGGGGGGGCCGAATGGCCGGGGGTTTTTGGGGAAAGAGTAGGGTGCGCGGGTCATACTCTCCACCCCGCCGGCAACAAACACATCACCTTCGCCCACGGCAATGGCCCGCGCGGCCTGGTTGACCGCGTTTAGGCCGCTGGCGCACAGGCGATTGAAGGTAACGGCGGCGACATGATGGGGCAGCCCGGCGAGCAAGGTGGCCATGCGGGCCACGTTACGGTTATCTTCACCGGCCTGGTTGGCGCAGCCCATATAGACTTCCTCGATCAGGTCCGATTCGATGCCGGCGCGGTGGATGGCTTCCTGAATGACCAGGGCGGCCAGGTCATCCGGCCGGATGGCGGATAAAGCACCGGCCAACCGGCCGATGGGGGTACGTACAGCACTGACGATTACAACTTCACGCATTACTTCCTCCTCCGAAAATGAAACCCCACTTTCGTCCAGGTATCATTCATTAGCTTATGTCAACTTAACGGCAAGCTGCTAACAAATGTGATTGGTTGTCGGTTCAATATACTGGTATTTTAACCCGAAAATGAAAGATAAGGGATGATGAAACGGAAGAGTGCCAACAGATCCAGGGCAACCAAAACCAGCGCCAATCCGGCCGGGAGCCACCAGTTTCCAGTGGGCAGTCTAGCTAGCACCGGCCGGGCCACCACCCACAACCCTTGAGTCACTCCCACTGCGATAGGAATTAACGCCGGGAATAAATACCGCCCCTGGTGCTGGACGAAGGTGGCATTGTAGTAGAGGTAGACCAGCAAAGTTAGTAAAAATGTCGAGAGCAAAATAACGACCGAAGACCGGAGACCGGGGACCGGGGATGGGACCGAAGACCGGGGACCGGGGACCGGGGATGCGGGGTGGTTGGTCTGTGTCTGTTTTTCGCCGACTGCTCGTCGCTGACTATCAACCACCGGCTGCCGGACCCCACTTCCGCTTAAATCCGCTGTCTGCGATTTGCCGTCTGCGGTCTGCCGTCTGCGGTCGGCCGTCTTTTCCCCAGTCTCCGGTCTGTCGGCCGTCTTTTCCCCGGTCTCCGGTCTCCGGTCCCCGGTCTTCACCGCCGACCAGGCCAGCCCCGCCCCGGCCACCAGGATCAGCCCCAGCAGCGGCAGGTAAACCCAGACCGGCATGGGTACGGCCATCCAGCCGAACTGGCCCCAGAAGCTCTGAAACGTGGTGCGCAAAAAACGCAGGGCCACATCACCGGCGCCATAAAGGGCAATCCATTCAATAGTTCGCGGCTGGCCGACCACGACTGCATCGTGGGCGAAAGTGGCCAGGGGGTCCAGGCCGGGATAGACAATGAGGTTGCGAGCCCACCAGAGCAGGCCCAGCACCCCGGCCGGCAAGGCCACCCGGCCGGCGGCACGCCAGAAGTCCGGCCAATGCCGCCAATAATGGCCAATCAGGGCAAGACCCACCACCGGCACCATGATGTAGACCGTGGCTTTGGTCAGAAACCCCAGGCCCAGTAAAAGACCGATGAGTAACCAGGTCCGGCCGGTTGACCCCTTCTGCACCGGCAGGCCCAGTAACAGCAGGAGGATCAAAGCAATGATCAGTTCCGCCAGGGCGTCATTGTTGATGGAGGCCATTATCGCCAGATGTTGGGGGAGGAAAGCCACAAAGATGGCGGTGGTGAGGGCCAGCGGGTTGGCAACCTTTTTGGGCCAGATACGTTGGCCGACGCCAAAAGCCGCGGCTACCACGCCGGCGCCGAGCAGCACCGAAACCAGGCGCAAGGGCAACAACGCACCGTTGAATAACCCAAAAACCGGCGCCTGTAGCAGGTAATAAAGCGGCGGCTGCCAATCTTCATAGGAAAAAGGCTGGATTGAGTATTGGGGATCAAAACGGGAGGAGATGACCGTGCCCTGGTATTCTTGATCATAATCCCCGCTTTCAATGATCGGAAATGTACCCGCGGCCAACTGGCGAATGTAATTGTAATGGGCCGGCTCGTCGGGCGCCTGCCACATCGGCGTATAGATAGCATAGAGGCTACCGACCACCAGGTAGACGATGATGACCAGGATAAGGGGAAAATAACGGCGATTCATCAGTAATTTACCGGGAGTGATTGATATTCAAACCGCGGTGGTGAAATTCCTGGATTAGCGCCGCCGGCAGGACTTGGTGCATCGTTTCGGCCCATTGCAACGTGCGCAGGAGCCAGGCATTGTCCGGATTGGGGCGGAAACGGGCCACTGCCTCCGGGTAGGTAAGCCAATCATATCGCTCATGCTCCCCGCTGATGCGCAGGAAAGTCTCCTCGACGGGGGAGCAACGATACATGATGCCCAATAATTCATTTTCCGGCCGGGCCGCACCCCGGTAAAAATGGGTGGTGCCGATAATGAAATCTATGTTCACCGCGAAGCCAACTTCTTCGCGCACTTCCCGGTGCAAAGCCTGTTCGAAACTTTCGCCTTGATCCACCCGGCCGGTGACACATTCCCACGCTCCCGCCCCAAAATCCTTACTGGCCGAACGGCGGAGAAACAGATACCGGCCGGTGGCCGGATCACGAATGAGCGCGCCGATACCGGCAATGAAACGTCCAATGACCATATCGTTCTTCCTCGAGTTTCCCGGAATCTAGGCGCAAGCAGCCATCTTCATGCTGCCGTCTTTTCCAGAACAATGAGCAACTTCACTGTCGCTGGGCAACAATGATACCGTCTCGAATGGGCACTAGCGAAGCGATCCATTGGTCGCTTTCAGTAAGCAGGCGCGTCGTTTCGCGAATGGCCGGCGTTTGATACTGCTGGTTATCCGGATCCAGGACCCGACCACTGTAAAGCATGTTGTCAATGATGAGCATGCCTCCCGGCCGGAGTTTTTCGGCGCAAACGGCAATGGATGCGGGATAGCCTGTTTTATCGATATCGTTAAAGATCAGGTCAAACGGCCCTTCC
>Ga0209536_100004949_pt1 | contig 20927 bp, 15 predicted proteins | sample DeeMarSeWOR28_12_FD_187461 | JGI IMG/M metagenome (GOLD analysis project Ga0209536, IMG submission 187461) | Marine sediment microbial communities from White Oak River estuary, North Carolina - WOR-2-8_12 (SPAdes) (version 2) | ecosystem: Environmental > Aquatic > Marine > Intertidal zone >... | reverse complement strand
GATGTTGAAAGCGGGGATGTGCTACACCACATGAGTATCCCCACCCTGGCGCGTGAAGGTGACGATGCAGTTATGCAGCGTATGGCCGATCTTTTCCTGCAAGTGATCCAATCCGCTGGGATGCAAAAGAAAGGAATTGGTGGTATCGGCATCGGCGTGCCCGGTGTGCTGGACCTGGAAAAAGGCGAAACGCTTTTTCTGCCCAACCTACACGGGACCTGGCCGCATGTTCCTCTGCGGGATACGATCGCGCGTCTCACTGGACTTCCAACTGCTCTGCTCAACGATGTTCGCTCAATCACGAACGGCGAATGGCGCTTCGGCGCTGGTCGAGGCGTGGACACTATCGCCGTCTTCGCCATCGGCACCGGCATAGGTGGTGGATTGGTCATCAATGGCCAACTCCATTTAGGTATCGGTGGTACAGGTGGCGAATTAGGCCATACAATGATCGACTTCAACGGTCCGCGTTGCGGGTGCGGTAACAACGGTTGCCTTGAAGCTTATGCTTCTGGCCCAGCTATTGCAGCTATGGGTATGAAAGCCGTCGCGCAGGGACTGACCACCCGCATCGCCGAGCTATGTGAATATGACCTGAATCGCATCACCCCGGAGCTTATCACTCAGGCCGCCCAGGCTGGCGATGAGATTGCCAAAGATATTTACGAAAAAGCGGGCTTCTATGTCGGCATTGCGGCAGCAAACATGTGCGCCTCCATCGGCCCGCGTCGCATTATCATTGGCGGCGGTATCGCGCAAGCCGGTGAATTGCTGCTGGATCCGATTCGCCGCACCATCCGCGCACGTGTGTATGTCATGCCTGTAGAGCAGGTCGAGGTTGTTCCTTCGCAACTGGGTGATAATGCCGGTGTAATCGGTGTAGCCTGTTGGACAGCGCTTTCGAACAACGCATCATTGGGGAGTGCCATATGAACCCCTATATAAAAGATATTCTCGCGCAGCCTGATGCGCTGCGAAAGGCAGTAAATAATTTTTCGTCCGCCACCATGAACGCCATTCCCCAACGCATTGAAAAAGGCGAGATCGACCGAATTGTTATCACTGGCATGGGCGCATCCTACAACGCGGCATACCCGGCCTACATCCAGCTTTCCGAATTGCCCATCCCGGTTTTGCATGTCAACGCTGCCGAACTGGTGCATTATTTAGGAGGACTTGTTGGGCCTCGAACCCTGCTTTGGATCAATTCCCAATCTGGGCGCAGCGCCGAACTATTGCACCTCCTCGAGCGCATCAAACCCACGCCCCCGGCCTGCCTCCTGACATGCGTCAACGATGAAACCAGCCCCCTGGCCGTCGCATCTGACATCTGCCTGCCCATCCACGCTGGACCTGAAACAACCGTCAGTACAAAGACATACGTCAATACACTGGCAGTCAATTTGTTGGCCTCGCATAAAATTGCCGGGAAAGAGATCGAACATCTAAAGCGCGAATTGCTTGCCACCGCAGACGCCATTGAGACCTATCTTGGCGATTGGCAAAAACACGTTGATGATATGGATGCCCTGCTGGGCAAGTTTGAAACCCTGATCGTTATCGGTCGCGGCGAATCCATGAGTGCCGTTTGGAATGGCGCCCTCATCAACAAAGAAGCCTCAAAATTCTCCCTGGAAGGCATGAACGCAGCCGATTTCCGTCACGGACCGCTGGAATTGGCCTCACCCGGATTTGTCGCCCTGATCTTTGCTGGGCCTGCCGCAACAGCGTCGCTAAACCGCAAGTTGGCGTTGGACGTTGTAGAGCATGGTGGTCGTGCCTTCTGGGTAGATGCGAAAACCAACCCTGAATTGCCGACACTCTCTATTCCAAGCACGAACGAGTTGACACGTCCACTAGTGGAAATTCTCCCCATGCAAATCCTGACCCTCGTAATGGCAGCGCGAAAGGGCCTTACAGCAGGTCAATTTCGGATTATTGGGAAAGTTACTGTTACCGAATAATGATAAAAAATCATCGGCTGCCACCACCTAAAAAAGCCTCGCAATCCTCGCCCTCCTAATTGAATTGTGAGGGCGATTTTTATTCCTTGGCGTTATACTGTGCCCATGCCCACTCCCGCCTCCATTCTCAAAGACACCTTTGGCTACGACACCTTCCGCCCGTTACAGCGTGAAGTGATCGAGAACGTGCTGGCCGGGCGTGACACGCTTGCCATTATGCCCACCGGTGGCGGCAAATCGCTTTGCTACCAGATCCCCGCCCTGCTGCTGGAAGGCCTGACCGTGGTCGTCTCACCGTTGATCGCGTTGATGAAAGACCAGGTCGAGCAGTTGCGCGCTAACGGTGTCCCTGCTGTATTTTTGAACAGCTCGCTTTCGCCAGAAGCCTACCAGGAGAATATGGACTATGTACGGGACGGTTCCGCCAAACTGCTTTATGTAGCTCCTGAAACGCTCTTGACCCCGCGCATTTTCTCGCTCCTTTCTACGCTCAAGCTTGCTCTGCTTACAATTGACGAAGCTCACTGCATCTCGGAGTGGGGTCACGACTTCCGCCCGGAATACCGCCAACTGGTGGATGTGCGCCAACGCTATCCCCAGGCCATCTGCCTGGCGCTGACCGCTACTGCCACTCCGCGCGTCCGGGGAGACATAAAATCCAGCCTGAATTTTTCGGGATCGAACGAGTTCGTCGCCAGCTTCAACCGGGAAAACCTGTTCATAGAGGTGGCACCAAAGCGCGATCCCATCGCACAGACAGTCCGGTTTTTAGAGCGCTTCAAAGATCAATCTGGCATCATCTATTGTTTTTCGCGCAAACAAGTGGACGAATTATCCGCGTACCTGGAGGCCAAAGGCTTCTCTGTCCGCCCATATCATGCCGGGTTGGAGGATGCCGAACGCAAAGCCAACCAGGAAGCCTTTATCCGTGACGACGCCCAGATCATCGTGGCGACTATCGCATTCGGGATGGGCATCAACAAGCCCAACGTGCGCTTTGTGATCCACTATGACCTACCCAAAAGCATCGAAGGCTATTACCAGGAAATTGGCCGCGCCGGGCGAGACAGCCTGCCCGCCCATTGTATGCTGCTCTACAACTACTCAGATGTGGCCAAACTGCGTTACTTCATCAACCAGAAAGAAGGCGACGAACGACGCATCGCATCCGAACACCTGGATGCCATCGTCCGGTACGCGGAAGACGAGGCCAACTGCCGTCGCAAGCCGCTGTTAACCTACTTCGGCGAAACCTACAACGCAGAAAACTGCAAAAATTGCGATACTTGCACATCTGACCCCGCCGAGCTGACCGACATCACCATCCCGGCCCAGAAGTTTCTCTCTTGCGTCAAACGCACCGGCGAGCGTTTCGGCGCGGGCCATGTTGTGGATGTGCTGCGCGGCTCCAAAGCCGAAAAAGTGCTGCGCAACGGACATGACAGGTTGAGCACCTACGGTATTGGCGAAGAACTCAACAAGAAACAGTGGATGCATCTGGCGCGTCAACTTACACAGATGGGCTTTCTCAAGCCTGAAGGTGAATACCGCACCCTGAGCCTGACTTCTAAAGCCATGCAGGTGCTCAAGAACCGTACACCCATCATGGGGCAGCTGCAAGAAGCCGAAGCGCGCCCATCCAACGCCAGAGCACGCAAAACCGAACTGGAATACAACCACGCCCTGTTCGCCCTCGTCCGGCAGAAACGCAAGGAGTTGGCTGACGCAGCCGGGGTGCCGCCTTACGTCATCTTTTCGGACAAGACGCTGGTGGAAATGTGTGCCTACTATCCACAGTCGCTTGAGAGCTTGCTCAACATCAGCGGCGTTGGACAGGTCAAGTTGAACCAGTATGGCGAGACCTTTTTGGAGGTCATCAAGGCATACTGCCAGAAAAAAGGTATCAAGGAAAAGCTAAAAGAAGCGCCGCGTCCGAAAAATGATTCGGGGCGGCGCTATGTTTTCGTGGGGGAAGCGTACAATGCCGGGGAGAGCATTCAAAGCCTGATGGAACGGTATCAGGTACAGGCGGGCACGATCGTCAACCATTTGGTGAGATTCGCCGCGGCCGGGAATCCGCTGCGAAACGGCGGCGAGTTACAGTCGCTGACGTCCACATCTCCAGACCAACAGCAGGCCGCCATGCAAGCGTTCGATGAACTTGGCCCGGCATTTCTCAAGCCAGTATTTGACAAGCTCGAGGGGGCGATCGATTACGAAGAACTGAAAATCTTGCGCCTGCTGTATTTGAGCACCCAAGACCAGTAAATATACAAGACTGAAGTCAGGGATTACTATTCCCTCGTTTTCAAAAAACCTTTCTGTGTTGCAATCGCGACCGCAGCTGCGCGGGAGTCCACACCGAATTTATTGTATATGCTGGTCAAATGGGCTTTGACCGTGCGCTCGCTGATATTGAGTTTGTAGGCAATCTCTTTGTTGCGCTCGCCGAGCGAGGCGGCTTGCAGGACTTCGAGTTCGCGGTCGGTGAGGGGAGAATCGTTATTCGATTGGGAAGGAGTGGTAGCTTGAGCCTGTTGAACTGCCAGCACCCGGCTGAGAATTTCTGGTTTAAGCAGTGTTTCTCCCCTGGAAGCAGCCGTGATGGTATCAAGCAGCGTCTCACGGTCAGTATCTTTCAGCAAGTAACCACGTGCCCCGGCTTGTAACCCTTGCAGCATCATCTCATCTTCGTTGAATGTCGTCAGGATAACAATGGCAATTTCTGGATGTTCTCGCTGCAAGTGACCAATCGTAGTAATACCGTCCATTCCGGGCATTTCCAAATCCATCAGCACCACATCAGGATTCAACTCAGGAGCGAGACGTAAACATTCAGCTCCATCAGCGGCTTCGCCGACGATTTCGATGTCATCAGTGGTTTCTAAAATCAGACGCAAACCTTCACGGACAATGAGGTGGTCATCAGTAATCAGAACGCGAATTGGTGGCATAAGGTTAGTTCTCCTGAAGGGTTGGCACTAGCAATCGGATGCGGGTCCCTTTCCTAATTTCAGAATCTATTTCAAGCTTCCCTTCAATTAGGCGAGCGCGTTCTCGCATTCCTAGAACCCCATAGTGCCCTGCTTTAGGGGCTACATTTGGATTGAAACCTCGTCCATTGTCACGAATGCTTAATTCAAATTGATCGTCTTCGAGGGTCAGGTTCACCCAAATTTGACTGGCTTGCGCGTGGCGGGTTATGTTGGCAAGGGCTTCACTCAAAACGCGATATACATGATTTTCAATACTTTTAGGTAGTACAACATCACCCATATCCATATTCAGATTGCACGGGATGCCCGTCGCTTGTGTAAACCGCTCAATTTTGATTTTCACGGCTTCGGACATATTAGCGGGAGCAACCCGCAGGTCATCGATAGCTGCGCGTGAGTCAGCCAGGGTGCTGCGTGCTCGCTTTAATGAATGATCAATAATTGTCGCTACCCTTTCTTCGCGTCCAGCAGAAAGGTGCGCTTTCATCGCTTCTAGTTGCAAGACCAATCCAGCTACCCCCTGTGCGAGAGTATCGTGCAACTCACGCGCCATACGCTGTCGTTCAGCAGTGAGAGTAAGATTCTCGACTTGTGTAGCATATTCAGTAAGTTGTCGATTGGCAATTTCAAGCTCTTCTGCAAGAGCATGGGCTTGATTACTGGTTTCAGTCTGTCTTCTGTAAAGAACCATAAAAGAGATAAGAATGGTCATTGTAGATAAGGTGGGAGATAGCCAGTCGTTTAGGAGATCCATTCCCCCAATAAGAAGGTAACTGAGTGGTGTCAGCACAAAAAAGATAACAACAGAAACAATTGTAAGGCGTGAGATGCCAAACAGCCCTATCGTTTCACCGATCATGGTTGCAAAGATTGTCAATGCAAGCTCTGGGGCACCAGAAATATTTACGGCTATCAAGCTGAGTACACCTTGCACAACTAAGTAAATAATTCTTGATTTTCGACTTATCAAGCCCACACCGCTCAACCAGTGCAAGCTAATATGCAATACCATTACTATAATGAAACCAACCAATGGAATAGAAAATTTTAAATTGGGGGAGTTGTATATAACAACGGTGCCAACTACAGCCAATATCACGGTAAGAATAATGTAGAAAGGGCGTCCTTCTTCCATTGCTTTTTTACGTTCTGGATTAAGCGATGATATGAAATTCCAAAACTTCCTGATTATTTTCATGTTTTTATTTTACCTTGTCCTCCCGACTTGCATAGTGTCCTAGTGGACAGTGTCCAATAGGGCAATTCCAAATGCCCTATTGTCCGATGTGTAAGTCAATTTATTTTTGTAAACTGTGTAAAAGTAAAAAAGGAGACAGAAAATGAACACTAACAAAGAAAGAAAAGATGAAACAAAAACCAATACCGCTATTCGCATGCTTATTGGTCTGGCGTTATCCATCCTGAGCGGATTGATGTTGACCGCAGCCTTTGCTCCCTATAACGCATGGCCGCTGGTCTTCATTGCCTTCCTGCCGCTTATTCTCGCGCAATATCGGGTGATGCCTGCCAAACAATCCAGCCTGGCGTCCGCAATCATGATCGCCACCTGGGTCTATCTGTATTTTGGCCCATCGTTTTTTCCAGGTGGGATTATGCTTGCTCTGCCTGCCATAGTATTTGTGATCAACCTGCTGACTGAAAAGAAACAGCGCTCGTTCCATGAACAAACCCATTATCGTTGGTTTATCCTCAACGGTGTCCTCAGCTGGGTCGGTTTCGAGATCATCCGCACGTTCATCCCTGGCATTGCAACCTGGGGCTTTGTCAACTATACATTGTGGAGCCAGGCCTGGCTCATTCAGCCCGTATCGATCTTCAGCATCTACGGCCTCAGCCTGATGATCATGTTCATCAATTATGGTTTGGGACAAGCCGCGCTGGTCGAGTTTGATAAACGCAAACAATTGGACAACGTTCCATCCATCTCTCGTTCTGCAACACGCCGCTGGCTGACCGGAATCGGGATCGCTGCTTTCGTTTGGATTGGGATTAGTTTGGTTCAGTATTCAGCTGCCCCTGAAAATCCCGAAACGGTGAGAGTGGCCGCCATTCAGATGGGACAGACCGAAGTTGCTTTCTCCCATCCAGACATGGACGCTCAAGCTCGCTTCAACCTGCTCGCTGGTCTGACGCGGGATGCCGCCGCCCAGAGCGCGGAAATCATCTCCTGGAGTGAGCTGGCGTTGCCCTTTGACCCGCAACAGGAATTCTCTGCCGAACTGCGCGCGCTCACTTCTGAAACAAATGCCTACCTGGTATTACCCTATGGTGTATTTGAAGAGGAAGGACTGCGGAACGAAGTAGTCATTTTGTCACCTGATGGCGAATTTTCCGAACCGTATGCCAAGGCGCACCCTGTATTGTTTGCAGGCGAACCCTACGGATTAAACGTCGGTACCTACCCCGTATACGACACGCCGCTCGGCACGATCGCAACCATCATCTGCTACGATCTCAACTATACGGATGTTACCCGCAAGATGGCGGCACAAGGTGCACAGATCATCGTTGCCCCCTCCAGCGATTGGGAAGGTATTGCGGAAAAACAGAATGTCCATCTCGTCTTCCGCGCGATCGAAACCCGCACAGGCATCGTCAACGCCGAAAAAGCTTTTGACTCCGCGATCGTTGATCCATACGGACATATTCTGGAGCAGACAACCTATCTTGAGCCAACGCAGGCGATATTGATCGCAGACCTGCCTCTAGGCACAGCCGACTCTCTCTATCTCATATTAGGCGATTGGCTGGGCTGGATTGCCCTGGCAGGGATGGCGTTCTTCACCTTCTTTTCCAAAAACCTGGTGAAATGGGAAGAGAAAAGGAAGGCTGGGAGCTAATATTTCTCCACTTGGTTATCCAAGATTGGATACTAATTTCTAGATATAGTGAGTGCATCAAGTTCTCCAGGAAACGGATCCGTTTCCTGGAGAACTTTAGTTTAAAAGCTAATCTCAATTTCTTGCCGCTTGTTCATGAGTACATTGTCCACTAAGGCAAAATTTTTTGCCCACTTGTCCGATGCGCAAAGCGCTCCTTTTTTATACACTTGAGACAACTTCAACGCTTAAAAATTTGTAGTCAAGGAGAAAATCATGAGCACAAAATCTCAAAAACAGCACAACCTTTCATTGGTCGTTTACTTAATCCTCGCCAACGGCATCACCTGGCTGCTGTGGTTGCCCGGCCTGATCGTTGGACTCCAAAAAGAATATGTAATGCCCAATTTCGATACCTACCATCTCTTATTCGAAACAGGCTTTGAAAACAGTCAACACTTGTATCTATCAATTGCCTTTTTCTTTGGAGTGTATGGTCCATTGATCGGCGGCCTGGTCGCCACCTGGATGGATGGTGGCCGAGAAAGTTTGGTTGAATGGTGGGGGCGAATTACCCACTGGAGAATCGGCGGAAATTGGTACCTGACCGCTTTGCTAATTACGTTTCTACTGGCGGCAATCCCGGTGACCATTTTTGGTCTGATTGGTGGCTTCGTTCCAAGCAATTTGCCTTTCGCTTATATTCTCGGGTTGCTGGTTGTCCAATTGCTCAGGAGTGGTTTCGGCGAAGAGCCCGGTTGGCGCGGATTTTTGCTCCCCAGATTGAAGGCCCGGTTCGAAGGAGAAAAATATATCTGGGTGCTAGGCCTTATCTGGTCCATCTGGCACTGGCCCATTGTCATTATTCGTACCATGTCAATGTTGCAGGATGTCACCCTGCCCCAAATGGTGATCACCATCCTGATGTCTTTGGCCGGGAATGCGATGTCCCTGATTGGCTTAACCTACATCTATGCCTGGCTGTATAACAAAACGCAAAGCGTGTTCCTGTCCATTGTGTTCCATGCGCTGAGCAACATGTTTGTGTTTTGGCTGTCTTCTTTCCTCGCAGCACCGCAAGCGGCAGGAATTGCCATTGCATTGATGCCCTGGGTATTCGTTATCTTCATGCAAAAAAGATTGGGGAAGGAAAACTTTCCTGGAAAAACAAACTGAAAAAGGAAACAAAATGGAAAAAACTCATCCAATCAAACCAATGCCCATCTCCATTGCCTTACTCTACTTCGGCGTTCCTCTGCTCCTGTTCGCAGTCATACAAAGAATAGCAATGCCATTCCTTGATGCTTCTGGCATCTCCCCTTTAGCAAACTTCTTTGTCATGATGCTTCCACATATCCTGTTCTTTTTCGGTGCCCTGATCGCGTATCGGATGGAAGGGAATCTTTTGAACTGGGCTGCTTTTTCGCAACGCTTTCGCCTAACCCCGATTAAGTGCAAAAGGTTGGGGCTGGGCAATTGCCGCTGCTGTTGGGAACATCGGATTATATCTTTTAGTTTACGTTGCTGGAAAACCTGTTCTCCAATGGCTCGCTGATCTGATCCCCGACCCAGCAGTCTTGAACCGAATATTAGGTGACACCACCTCATTCGTCGGTTTTCCTCTGAGTGGAAACATTGGGTTACTAGGAGTATATTTCACCTATTACTTTTTCAACGTAGTAGGAGAGGAACTCTGGTGGCGAGGTTATATTTTCCCACGACAGGAACTCGTGCACGGCTCGCGCACATGGATTTTTCACGGGCTACTCTGGGCCGGGTTCCACCTCTTTACACCCTACAACGCTTTGATGGTACTTCCAGGTGCCCTTTGGATGTCGTGGATTGTTCAGAACCAGAAAAATACCTGGATTTTCCTGATCGCACATGCCGCGATCAATGGACTGGCTATGATCTGAATCATTTCAGGCATTATTGGCTAATTCACATTTCATGAGCTTGAAAGAAATGACAAAAATACTCTACTAAAACATTGACTGACTACGCGTTGATGAAGGACAGGTTTAAGATGAAAAAAACACTCAAATTTATTTTGTTAGGAATATTGACCCTAATCAGCGCCGTCATGCTCTATGCATATATCGCGTACCCAGCCGAATATGTCAACCGCTTGATTCGTTGGGGTGATTCGGATGTGTACGATTACCAGAAATTCCCCGAACGTGTTCTCAAGACGTCCGGCTCACCCTTTGAGTTCTCTTTCAATCTGGATGAAGAGCGCATCAGGGCTCAATTTGAACTTGCCTCCGATATAGATGATTTCGACTCATTCCTTGCAGAGAATCATACCCAGGCCTTCATCGTCATACAAGATGACGCAATCCTGTATGAGCAATATTTCAACGGCGCCAGCCGCGATTCGATTGTCACTTCCTTCTCGATCGCCAAATCATTTTCATCAACACTAATCGGTATTGCCATCTCTGAAGGGCATATACAAAGCGTCAACGACCCCATCACAGATTATCTTCCCGAACTGGCTGAACGTGATCCGGCCTTTGGAAACATCACCATCCGAGATTTGCTAATGATGTCCTCGGGTATCAAATACAAAGAGTTTCCTTTTGTAAATGGAGACGACGCTAAAACCTATTACTATCCTGATTTGCGCCAACTGGCATTAGAAGATACCTATATTGTCGGTTCCCCAGGCGAAAAATTCCACTACAACAATTACCATCCCCTGTTACTGGGGATGATCATCGAGCGCGCCACAGACACATCGGTTGCCAATTATTTGCAAGAGAAAATCTGGAAACCCGTTGGGATGCAGTATTCTGGCTCGTGGAGTTTGGATGAGCGCGGTTTCGAAAAAATGGAAAGCGGCATCAACGCCCGTGCCATCGACTTCGCCAAGTTCGGACGACTCTTCCTCCATAACGGAAACTGGAACGGGGTCCAGGTAGTACCGGCGGAGTGGGTGGCCGAGGCCACGCAGGCAGATACATCCGTCGATTATGCCAATTACTATTACGATGATTTCATTTTCGCAGATGGGAAAGGCTATTACAAATACATGTGGTGGGGCATCCAGCGTGATGTACAGAATTATGATTTTATGGCGCTGGGCAATCATGGACAGTTGATCTACATATCACCCCACAAGAACCTGATCATCCTCCGCTATGGTGAATCCTACGGTGAGAATGGTGGCGCTCAGGGCTGGGTGGATATGTTCTACGATTTTGCAACTGAATCGAATTAATGAAATCTGTCTTCTCCTTCAAAGCCACCCTTGCGGTGGTTTTTGACTTTATAATGAAGCCAATGTCCAAACTGCGCTTCACCGCAAAAACCATCCCCGTTGCATTCTTTTTGCTGACAATCCTGACTTATGGATTGATGTTGCCATGGACAGGTTTTTATTGGGATGACTGGCCTTTTGCCTGGATTGCGAAGTTTCTAGGGCCGGCCGAATTTATCCCGGCCTTTGAGCCTTTCCGCCCCTTTCTCGGCCCGATCTTTTTCGGGACCACCAGCCTGCTCCCGCCGAATCCGCTTTTATGGCAATCCCTGGCTTTGCTCCTGAGCTTCGCACTGACTTTGTCCGCCTGGTGGACGTTCAAAACCATCTGGCCCAAAGCCAAATGGGGTACTCTGACAGCCGCACTGCTCTTTCTAATATTCCCCGGCTACAGTCAGCATTGGGTGGCTTATACCCACATCAACCAAGAGTGGATTCCCTTCATCTTTTATATTCTCTCATTTGGATACACAGCTAAAGCATTCCGCACACCGGATAGGTCCAGGCGCTTTACCGGGCTGGCGCTTGTATTTCTAGTGCTCGGTGTTTTTCCAACCGAATATTTCGCCACGCAAGAGCCGCTGCGCTTCCTGTTTTTATGGGCACTTGTTGCAGAAGAGACGATTGGTTTCTGGCCACGTATCCGTCGTATTATGAAGTTGTGGTGGCCATATTTACTCATATGGTTAGGGAATGCAGTCTGGCTGGTTTATTACTACCAGTTCGGTGCATACGCATCTTATGATGTGTCAACTGCCGGGCAAATCTCGCCGTTGGGCTTTCTGCTCACCATGGCAGATGCGCTCTGGAAGGCAGGACTGTATAGCTGGGGGCAGGTGCTCGTACTGGCAACACGGTCGCTTAGCACCCCGTCTACGCTGTTGACGTTGGGCGTGATCGCTGTCAGTTTTTTGCTGGTCGCTTTCTATTTGCGCAAGTTGGAATTGCCCGGGGGCGGAACCGATTCCAATTGGGCGTGGCAGGCTGTGATGTTCGGTCTGATCGGGATTTTGATCGGGCGTATCCCTTCCTGGGCAGCAGGTCTGCCTTTAATATTGCAGTCCATTGATGATCGTTTCATGGTCTCGATGATGATCGGCGGTAGTCTGTTCCTGGCCGGGATATTGGAATTCGCCTTTGGAAAAAGTCGCCTGAAAATTTACGCTGTGGCGCTGATTGTTGCCCTGGGCATCGGACAACAGTTTTATACCGCCAACGATTTCCGCCGCGACTGGACGCGCCAGAAGGAGATTTTCTGGCAGATGGTCTGGCGAATGCCGGGATTAGAACACGGCACGGTCATCCTGACACACGAAATGCCACTGCGCTACGAAACAGATATGGGGCTGACTGCTCCTTTGAACTGGATCTATGCGCCGGATTATTCTGGCGGGGAATTGCCTTATGCATTGCTTTATACGCGCACGCGACTGGATAGAGTCTCACTGCCTGCACTGGAGCCAGAACAGCCAATTTCCTTTAAATACCGAACAGTGAAATTCACAGGTTCCACATCGCAAACGGTGACGATCATTGTGCCGTCGAATGCCTGCCTGCGGGTGCTGGATTCCGTTTATGCAGGTGGGGACACCTACGAACGCCAACCGCGCTTCCTGCGAGATGCCATCCCGCTGTCAGACCCGACCCTGATTCACGTGGATGCCGAGCCGCCTGAAATGCCTATCGCATTGTTTGGGGTAGAGCCTGCGCATACATGGTGTTACTTTTATGAAAAAGCTGAGCTGGCCCGTCAGGTTGGCGATTGGGAAACGGTTACATCGCTCGGAAACGAAGCCCGCGCACAGGGGCTTGTTCCCGGCGATGCGCTGGAGTGGTTGCCCTTCATTGAAGGATACGTGATCACAAGCGATTACAAGGCTGCCAGGGAACTATCGATTCTGGCTTATCAGGATGATTCGCGCCCACGCAAAGGGTTATGTTATACATGGAAGCGCATCCAGGGTAATGGACTGGGATGGGAAGAAGTAGAAAACCTGGCCTCTGAAATGCAGGAAACGTTCAAGTGTTCCCCGTAAAAATGGTTCTGATTGACTATCCGAAGCGTCTTGACGCTTTAAACGGGATGTGCTACTATCCGCTCGTATTGAGCACTGAAAGAATCGAGGAGAAGACTCATGGCCAACCGTAAGAAAAGTGTGATTTTGTTCAGCCTGCTGGCGCTGACTGCGATACTCATCTCAGCGTGTGAAAGGCCCTATTCGAATGTACCCGTAGAAACAACACCAGATGCGGCTGAGACCAGCATGTTTGTCTCGCCGTTTCCTACCTCTGACAACCCGATGGCAATGGTAGAAGAGCTTTCGACAGGCACTGCCCTGGCCGAAACAGCCGCTGCCCTGACGGCCGGTACGCTACCGGCTACAGGAGCTGTAAGCACGGCCACACCAGACGGCAATTTCACGGAAACGCCGGGAGGCCCTGTTATAGCGTCTGCAACCCCCACCCTTGGGGATGTTGCCCCCACTGCCATCCAACCATTGCCTACCGTTATCGTCAACGCTCCTGGGACGTACACGCTGCGAAAGGGTGAGCATCCCTTCTGTATTTCCCGCCGCTTTAATGTAAACCCTGACGAATTGCTGGCGCTAAGTGGTCTGACCAGGAGTCAAGCATATAGTCTGTCAACCGGAACCACCCTGAATATCCCACAGACGGGCAATCCATTCCCCGGTACGCGGCCGTTACGGACACATCCTGATACCTACACCGTGGCAGATTCCAGCCTGACCGTGTCTGGCGTGGCCTGCGCCTATGGCGATGTAGACCCGGCTGCGATTGTCCAGGCAAATCCAGGCCTTTCCCTGGATTCTGCACTGACCGTTGGCCAACAAATCAGCATCCCGTAAAATCAATTGACAAAGACACAAGCCCAGGCAAACAACTCGCCTGGGCATTTTCCTTTAAATAAGGGTACACTAAGATAAATTGCAATCGATCAAATGACTTGCTCTTTGTAGGAGAAAATCATGCCTTTTGAAGTACTTAAGTCCGAGGTCTTGATGAAAGGCCGCGCGTTCACCATTCGCCGGGATCATCTTAAAACTCCCGATGGCCGAGAGACAAAATTTGACATCATCGAACATGGCGGCTCCGTAGTCATTATCCCTGTAGATGAGAAAGGGAATGTGCTGCTCGTCCGCCAGTATCGTCATGCTACTGGGGGTGAATTGTTAGAACTGCCCGCCGGAACGTTGGACGATAACGAAGACCCCGAAGTATGCGCAGCGCGCGAAATCCGCGAGGAAACAGGCATGGCCGCAGGGGAACTCACAAAGCTGGGTGAATTCTACCTGGTACCCGGTTACTCCACCGAATTCATGGTGGTATTTCTTGCTACAGGCTTGAGTCATAATCCGCTCGAGGCGGATGCAGACGAGTTTTTGAGCGTGGAATCCATTCCGATAGCGGAAGCAATCAAAATGGCGGAGAGAGGCGAGATTCCAGATGCCAAGTCGCTGGCAGCTCTGTTCCTGGCGAGGCCGTCCCTTGAAAAATGGCTGTAAACTCAAGCCCCGTTTCGTTTGAAGCGGGGCTTTTTTTGATTAATACAAAACTTGTCCGAAATATGACAACTCGCAGGGGGATTCAGGTCATAAATAACTAACACGTTTTAGTACAGGGGGACTAAACTTATAACGGAAAATCAATCCTCAACCTTAGTTGTGATAAAATTCACAGTTGGACATTTTCAGGCCACCCCGGCCTGTTCTACCAAAGGAGTACTAATGAAAAGACCGGTAATTACCATTGACGGCAACGAAGCCACAACATCGGTTGCCCATCGACTGAACGAAGTCATTGCCATTTACCCAATCACCCCCTCATCGGGCATGGGCGAATTTGCAGACGACTGGTCTGTGAAAGGCCAGAAAAACCTGTGGAACACCATTCCACTGGTAGTAGAAATGCAATCGGAAGGCGGCGCGGCGGGAGCCGTACACGGCGCTTTGCAAACTGGCGCATTGACAACCACATTCACTGCCTCACAGGGTCTATTACTGATGATCCCCAACATGTACAAGATCGCCGGGGAATTGACCAGCACAGTGTTCCACGTGGCAGCACGCTCCATCGCTGCGCAGGCTCTATCAATTTTTGGTGACCATTCGGATGTAATGTCCGTCCGACAGACGGGCTGGGGCTTGCTTTCCTCTGGCGGCGTGCAAGAAGCGCAAGACTTTGCTGCCATCTCACAAGCCGCAACGTTGAAATCGCGCGTGCCATTCTTGCACTTTTTTGATGGATTCCGCACTTCCCACGAGGTGACCAAAATCGTTCAACTCCTGGACGATGACCTGCGTGCACTGATTGACGACGATCTCATCCGTGAGCATCGTGCCCGCGGCCTGACCCCTGATAAGCCCGTGCTGCGAGGGACTGCCCAGAACCCGGATGTGTACTTCCAGGGACGTGAAACGGTCAACCCGTATTATGCTGCTACTCCGGGTATCGTTCAGGATGCCATGGATAAGTTTGCTGTAATCACGGGGCGCAAATACGAGCTATTCCAGTACAGCGGACACCCAGAAGCCGAGCGCGTAGTTGTATTGATGGGCTCTGGTGGCGAAACCGCTGAAGCAACGGTCAAATATATGGCTGAACAGGGTGAAAAGGTCGGCGCATTGCGCGTACGCCTGTACCGCCCGTTCGCCAACGAACTCTTCGTCAAGGCGCTGCCAAAATCGGTCACATCACTGGTCGTGCTCGACCGCACGAAGGAACCCGGATCGGGCGGCGAACCGCTTTACATGGATGTGGTCAATGCGCTGTTCGAAGCCGGTCGTGCGGATGTGAAAGTCATTGGCGGGCGGTATGGCCTGTCATCCAAGGAATTCACGCCAGCTATGGTCAAGGCCGTGCTGGATGAAGTAGACAAAGAAAAACCCAAGAACCACTTCACCATCGGAATCAATGATGATGTCAGCCACACCAGCCTGGAATATGACCCGACTTTCTCAGTGGAACACGCTGAGACCGTGCGTTGTCTGTTCTTCGGCCTGGGCTCGGATGGCACAGTGGGCGCGAACAAGAACTCGATCAAGATCATCGGCGAAGAGACCGACAACTACGCTCAGGGTTACTTCGTATACGACTCGAAGAAATCCGGCCAGATGACCATCTCACACCTGCGTTTCGGCCCCAAGTCCATCGAAGCCCCCTACCTGATCGAGGACAACCAGGCTAACTTTGTAGCCTGCCACCAGTACACTTTCCTTGAGCGTTACGATATGCTCAAGTATGCTCAGCCTGGCGCTGTTTTCCTGCTCAACAGCCTGTATGGTCCTGATGAAGTTTGGGATAAACTGCCACGCGAAGTACAAGAAGCCATCCTTGAGAAAGGACTCAAGTTCTACGTTATCAACGGCTACGAAGTGGCTGAAAAGACTGGCATGGGCCAGCGCATGAACACCATCATGCAGACGGCCTTCTTCGCCATCAGTGGTGTGCTGCCTCGCGAACAAGCCATCGAGCAAATCAAGAAAGCCATCAAGAAGACCTACGGCAAACGCGGTGAAGCGGTCGTGCAGCAGAACTTTGCAGCCGTAGACGGCACGCTCGAAAATCTGTTTGAAGTCAAGGTACCCGAAAAAGTCACCTCGTCCGCAACACGCCTCGCACCGGTATCGGCAGCAGCTCCAGACTTCGTCCGCAGCGTGCTTGGGCCAATGATCGCCAAGGATGGTGACAATGTCCCCGTCAGCGCGATGCCCGTCGATGGCACCTTCCCTACCGCTACAACGCAATGGGAAAAGCGCAACCTGGCACTCGAAATCCCGGTTTGGGAAGAAGACCTGTGCATCCAATGCGGCAAGTGTGTGTTCGTTTGTCCGCATGCTGTTATCCGTCACAAGGTATATGACGAGAAACTGCTCAAGGATGCGCCCGAGACCTTCAAACACACAGATTCCAAATTCCGCGAATTCAAGGATGGCATGGCTTATACGCTGCAGGTGGCGCCCGAAGATTGCACCGGCTGCGAGATGTGCGTGGAAGCCTGCCCTGTGAAAGACAAAAGCCAGGTAGGACGTAAAGCTATCAATATGGCTCCGCAACCCGACCTACGTGAAACCGAAGCCAAAAACTGGGATTTCTTTATGCAGATTCCGGACGTTGACCGCACGCTGGTCAACCCCGCCACCATCAAAAACTCACAGCTGCTGAGGCCACTTTTTGAGTTCTCCGGCGCCTGTGCCGGATGCGGCGAAACGCCTTACGTGAAATTGGTCTCGCAACTCTTCGGCGACCGGACGATTGTCGCCAACGCGACCGGTTGTTCCTCCATCTACGGCGGCAACCTGCCCACCACACCCTGGGCCAAAGACGAAAACGGACGCGGCCCAGCCTGGTCGAACTCGTTATTTGAAGACAACGCCGAATTTGGCCTGGGTATGCGCCTGACACTCGATAAGCAAGTCGAGTTTGCCCGCGAATTGGTGGTCCACTTCAAGAAAGAATTGGGGGATGACTTGGCAACTGCCCTCCTGGATGCCGATCAATCCGACGAAACCGGTATCGCTGAACAGCGCAAACGCGTTGAACAACTGAAAGCCAAGATCGGGGTGAGCAAAGACCCACGCGCCAAGGATATGCTCAGCCTGGCAGACGTGTTGGTCAAGAAATCGGTCTGGATCATGGGTGGCGATGGCTGGGCTTACGATATCGGCTACGGCGGTCTCGACCACGTGCTGGCCAGTGGGCGCAATGTCAACGTGCTGGTGCTCGACACCGAAGTCTACTCCAACACCGGTGGGCAGGCCTCCAAATCCACGCCGCGTGCGGCAGTCGCCAAATTCGCCATGAGCGGCAAAGGCATGCCCAAGAAAGACCTGGGTCTGATCGCCATGGCTTACGGCTACGTTTATGTAGCACGCGTTGCTATGGGCTACAATGACCAGCAAACACTCAAAGCCATCATTGAAGCTGAATCCTATGATGGCCCGTCTTTGGTCATCGCTTACACCCATTGTATTGCACATGGCTTTGACATGGCCAAAGGTCTCGAACAGCAGAAACTGGCCGTCACATCCGGGGCATATCCGGTCTATCGCTACGACCCACGCCTGGTTGACCAGGGCAAGAACCCGCTCATGATCGATGCCAAGGAACCCACCACACGCCTGGAAGACTATGTCTACAACGAAACTCGTTATCGTATGTTGCTCCAGAGCAACGAGGAGCGCGCCGAAAAATTGCTCAACTTGGCCAAGCAGGATAATAAATCCCGCTGGACGCTCTACCAGCAAATGGCCGCCATGCATTACAATGGCGAAGAAGAATAGTAGAGAACAGATATGTAGAGAGTAGATGAGTAGAAAATAGTACTACTCTCTGCTCTCCAATCTCTATTCTCTTTTCGGAGGAAAACATGACTGATCTCACTACCACTTATCTGGGCCTCGAACTGAAGAACCCGCTCGTTGCTTCGGCCTCGCCGCTTTCGAAAAAGGTTGAAAACGCCAAGAAACTGGAAGATGCCGGTGTGAGCGCCATCGTGATGTATTCGCTCTTTGAAGAGCAGATCATCCACGAAAGCCTTGAATTGGATCACTATCTGACGCGCGGCACTAACTCCTTCGCCGAAGCCCAGACGTACCTACCCGATATCGGCACCTACAACATGGGGCCGGAAAAATATCTTGACCATCTGTCTGCACTTAAGAAGGCTGTTTCCATCCCAGTGATTGGCAGCTTGAACGGTGTATCCAGGGGGGGATGGGTCAGCTACGCGCGCTTCATGCAAGACGCTGGAGCTGATGCCATTGAATTGAATATGTACTACCTCTCAGCCGATCCCGACCTGAGCGGACAGGAACTCGAAGACAACTACGTCGATCTTATCGAGGCAGTCAAAGCTCGCATCGACATCCCCCTGGCAGTAAAAATCAGCCCGTTCGTCACATCATTGCCGGACTTCGCCCGCAGGCTGGTCGACGCCGGAGCGGATGGCCTGGTGCTGTTTAATCGTTTCTACCAGCCCGATTTCGACCTGGACGAATTGGAAGTTGTCCGCACATTGGAACTGAGCGATTCGCGCGACCTGCTCCTGCCGTTGCGCTGGATTTCCATTTTATATGGGAAAGTCGAGGCTGATCTCGGTCTGACCAGCGGTATCCACACTGCGCAGGATGTGTTGAAATCCATGATGGCAGGCGCAAAAGTTGCCATGACAGCCTCTGCCGTTCTGCGAAATGGTTATGATCGCGTACCGGTCATACTCACCGATCTGCAAGCCTGGATGGAGGCACACGAGTATGAATCCATCAAGCAGATGCAGGGCAGTATGAGCCAGCAATCGGTGGCAGAACCGGCTGCGTTCGAACGCTCGAACTACATCCAGATATTGAGTGAATTCAGGGATTTGCCTTAGGTTCCATCTCAATCTCCCCCATTTTTCTGCGGAAAATAGGGGAGGAGAAGTAAAGTATAAGCCCTCTGCATTAAATGCAGAGGGCTCTTTTTATAAAAAATTCAGGCGTATGGCTAAGCAGATCTTGGCGGAAGTTGATTCTTGCGATAGCGGAATGTGATGCGTCCACGAGACAGATCATAAGGCGACATTTCCACAGATACACGGTCGCCCAACAAAATGCGGATGTAATACTTGCGCATCTTACCGGAAAGGTAAGCCAACACTTCGTGACCGTTTTCCAATTCCACACGGAACTGCGTTCCGGGAAGGGCTTCGATCACTGTTCCTTCAACTTTAATTTTCTCTTCAGTCTTCGCCATACACTTCTCCTACTTGCTATCAATCATCACGCGTAAATCGCTTGCGTTTAATACGACGCGCGGCTTTTTTCTTTTCCATACGACGCTGCTCGCTCTTGGAAACAAACCAGCGTTTGTTGCGGATGGTGCTCAAGACACCGCTTTTCACGACTTTCTTGCGGAATCGCTTGAGTAACTGATCCTGCGACTCGCCATTACGCAATTTTACAACTGCCAATCTCTTCACCTCCTTCCTTAGAAGGAAATAATTTGCCAAAAAAAGTCCTCGGCTTTTTCACAGACTCAGCCGAGGATTTCCGTCAACAATTACTAGCAGAATGCTCGAAACGACAAAATAAGCGCTTCACTCTCCTCTATAGTGTTAACAGCAGGACAACTATCGTCCTTCAGCCAAGTCTGCGGAGAACATTATACTATAAGAAGTGCCTAACGGCCATTTTTGACCACCCTTTAAAGGGATTTTTTTCTTTTCGGGGATATTTATCATGCTTTTCACAAACGAAATGTATAATTGAGCACCATGAGCAAACAACACCTTGTTATCCTGCAACCGTCCGGGCGCCGCGGCCACGTAGAAGAAGGAGTCAGCCTGCGCGATGCCGCACGGCAAATGGGCGTGGAGATCGAATCGATCTGCGCCGAGAATGCCACTTGCGGCAAGTGTAAAATTGTCGTTGAAGAGGGAACTTTTGAGCGCTACAACATCACGTCCAAGCGCGAGAATCTGTCTACGCCAAGCGCCGAGGAAACGGACTACTTCCGACGCCGCCAAAAAATGATGCAAGCCAACAACTGGGAAATGGGCCAGGTACGGCTCTCTTGCCAGGCAAAAGTACTGGGCGATGTGCTCGTTTTCGTGCCGGAAGAAAGCCGCGGAAACAAGCAGATCATTCGCAAATCGGCGACAGAGCGGGAGATCGAGATCAAACCGTCGATACGGAAGTATTTCGTTGAGATGGTTCCGCCCACACTGGAACAACCTTTTGCAGATTGGGAGCGGCTGTCACAGGAGTTGGAAAACACGATAGCGTTAGTACGGCGTGGGGAAGAAAACCTGCCTAAAGCCGCAGACTTGAGCATTGACTACGCCTGCCTGCGCGAACTGGGCGATGTG
>Ga0209536_100004948_pt1 | contig 20931 bp, 22 predicted proteins | sample DeeMarSeWOR28_12_FD_187461 | JGI IMG/M metagenome (GOLD analysis project Ga0209536, IMG submission 187461) | Marine sediment microbial communities from White Oak River estuary, North Carolina - WOR-2-8_12 (SPAdes) (version 2) | ecosystem: Environmental > Aquatic > Marine > Intertidal zone >... | reverse complement strand
GCTCGTTGAGCCGCGCCTTGAGCGCGGCTCGCCGCGAACGGTAGGCTTCCTCCTCGATCTCTTCGCGCTTCGCGTCGAGGGCGGCGATCTCCGCCGCGAGGACCGCAGGATCAGCGCTCACGATGTCGTCCGGAACCGGTGACGCCGATCGGCGCAGCGCGAGGACGAATCCTGCCAGCAGCGCGAGTGCCGCAAGCGGAACCACTACCCAGAGCCAGGGCAGTGCACGGCCGCCAGCCCGGAACCTGATCCGTACCGTCGTGCCAGCCGCAATCGAGTCCTGCCCGTATCGTCGCAGCGGTTGTCCCTCGAGTTCCTCCACTCCGCGCATGGGCAGTGACGGCGCGGAGAGAGCCGCGGTACTGTCACCCAACAACACACTGAGCAGATCGACCGGCTGGTCGAGCGGCACGGTGAACTCGTCGATTCCAGGGGGCAGGACATACCCCACGAGCAACTCCCGCTCACCGGGCACGATCGGTGCAAAGACGCGCAGCCGCCCGTTGGCGACATCGATGGCATCGCCGGCCAGATCGCTCAACCCGAGCTCGACATCCTCTGCCACTCCCGGCAACGCCGTCTCCCAGACCGGTGTCCCGGTATCGGCTGAGATGCGAACCTGCTCGCCACGGTTGCCGAGGACGAACAACTCGACGACCCGACGCGACCCGTCGGCTGTCGGCGTGCGGACCAAGACGTGGCGCTCGGCGGTGCGCACTGGAGGCGCCACTGCCGACGTATCGAACACCAGCAACGGCGGCAACTCGGTGGTGGGAAGCGAGTCCGGCCGGATGGGTTCCGAGAAGTAGCCGATACCCTGGTGGTCAACGCTTACGAGGTAGTTCGCAGCCGTGTCCAGTGTCGCGGCGCGCAGGCTGAAGCGGCCGGCGGGGTCTGTACGCTGCGAATCGACGGGGCCGCCGGACGTCAGCGTCACCGCGTGAAGCACGACCCACCGACCTGCGACCCCGATCGTATCTCCAGCGGCAATCCGAAGCACTCGACCGGTCACACGAAGGCCCTGCGCGTCGAGGGTGGTCGCAACGCCCAGGGCCAGGAGCGCAAGGCAGCACGCGCTACGGAGTGAACTTGCCAAAGTCTTCCGGGTCGAGCTTCTCGAGGTAGGACTTGAGGGACTCTGGACTCGCGTCGTCCGTGTCGGGTGCCATCGGTTGGATGGTGTCGATCGCGGTGAGCTCGAGCAGGCCTTCCTGCGTGAAGATCGGCGCCTTCAGCCTGAGCGCCACGGCAATGCTGTCCGATGGCCGCGCGTCGATCTGGATGACGTGATCTTCCCGGTGCAGGTGTAGCTCGGCGTAGTAGGTGTTCTCCTTGACGGCGCTGATCAAGACGCGGGACAGACTCGCCCCGAGCCCGATCACAATCTGCTTGACGAGGTCGTGCGTGAGCGGCCGGGCGAACTTCACCCCAGCAAGCTCCATGGCGATCGCGCTCGCCTCCGCCGGGCCAATCCAGATGGGGAGCACGCGCTCCCCATCCAGCTCCTGCAGGATCACGACAGGCGTGTTCGTCGCGCGGTCGAGCCCGAGGTGGGCGACCTTCACTTCAATCATCGACGGTCAGGTTCCTGCATCCCACGATGCGAGATACTGCTGCTGCGCCGGCGTCAGGGAATCGATCCGCACCCCGAGCGCGGCCAGCTTCAACTCCGCCACGCGCTCATCGATCTCTACCGGCACTCGGTGCACGGCCTTAGACAACATACTGCCGCCGGTCACGAGATGTTCCGCCGCGAGCGCCTGATTCGCGAACGACATGTCCATCACGCTGGCAGGATGCCCCTCGGCCGCCGCCAAATTGATGAGCCGCCCCTCGCCCAGCACATACAACCGCTTGCCCTCGAGCAGCCACTCGTCGACGAATTGGCGTGCGGCGCGCGGCCCGTCAGCGGCCTGCGCGAGATCCTCCAGATCGAGCTCGACGTTGAAGTGGCCGGAGTTCGCGATGATGGCTCCGTCCTTCATGAGCCGCATGTGCTCGAGCCGGATGACCTCCGCGTTGCCGGTGAGCGTCACGAACACGTCGCCAACCCGTGCGGCGTCGGCCATGGGCATGACCCGGTACCCGTCCATCCGCGCTTCGAGCGCTCGGAGCGGGTCCACCTCGGTCACGATGACCTCGGCTCCACCGCCGCGCGCACGCATCGCCACACCCCGCCCGCACCAGCCGTAGCCGGCAACCACGAACGTGGAACCGGCGAGGAGGATGTTGGTCGCGCGCAGGATGCCGTCGACCGTGGACTGCCCGGTTCCGTAGCGGTTGTCGAAGAGATGCTTGGTCTGCGAGTCGTTGACGGCGATCACCGGGAACTGCAGCACCCCCTGCTCCGCCATGGCTCGCAGCCGGATGACCCCGGTCGTGGTTTCCTCGGTCGACCCGATCACGGCCTTCAGCAGCGCGCTGCGCTCGTCCGGGCTCATCGCGTTGACCCACGGTCGCACCGGTCCCTCGAGATCGTCCAGGCGGCCGAGGGCGATCATGTGGAGTGCGCCGACCAGATCGGCGCCGTCATCCATCGTAACATCCGGCCGGTGTGCGAGCGCCGCTCGGATATGATCGTAGTAGCTCTCTTTGTCTTCACCCTTGACGGCGAACACCTTGATTCCGTGGTCACGCACGAGGTGCGCCGCCACGTCGTCCTGGGTGGAGAGCGGATTGGAAGCGCACAGCGCCACGTCGGCACCGCCCGCCTGGAGCGTTACGGCGAGGTTGGCCGTCTCAGTCGTCACATGCAGACACGCCGACAGCCTCTTGCCCTCGAGCGGACGCTCTGCAGCGAATCGCTCACGGATTTGTCGCAGCACCGGCATGAACTGCTCAGCCCACTCGGTGCGCCGCTGACCCTCGTCAGCCAGCGAGAGGTCCTTCACGTCGTTCGGGATATCATTCACGGTCATTGCGGTCGCTCTCGTCGTGTTGTGGGTCAGCGGGGGTTCGCTCACGCGGCGCTCTTCACGGCCTCACGCAGTTCGGCACTTCGCGTGGGATCCTCCCAGGTGAACAGCCTCACGGTCTGTCCGGCAACCTCGGCGTCGCGCGGCGCGCGCCCAAAGTGCCCGTACGCGGCCGTGGCGCGGTAGATGGGGTTCAGCAAATCGAGCGCCCGGATGATCCCGCCAGGCGTGAGGTCGAATACCTCACGGACGGCCCGTTCGAGCAGCTCCTCGGCGACGGCTCCCGTCCCAAACGTCTCGACGAGCACCGAAACCGGATCCACGACGCCGATGGCGTAGGCCAGTTGCACTTCGCAGCGACGGGCCAGACCAGCGGCAACGATGGTCTTCGCGACCCAGCGAGCTGCATAGGCAGCCGAGCGATCGACCTTGCTCGGGTCCTTCCCGCTGAACGCGCCGCCCCCGTGCCGAGCGGCTCCACCGTACGTGTCGACGATGATCTTGCGGCCCGTGAGACCCGCATCGCCCTGCGGCCCTCCCACGACGAAGCGGCCCGTCGGGTTGATGTAGACTCTCATGCCCGAAGTGTCGAGCGGATATTCGCGCAAGACACCCTGGATCACATGCTCTCGTACCGCGGACTCGATGTCGCCGGTGGGCACCGAGTCGGCATGTTGCGTCGAGACCACGACGGCCCGGACCGCAACCGGGCGGTCATCCACGTACTCGAGGGTGACCTGCGCTTTGCCGTCGGGGCGGAGCCACGGCAACTCGCCCCGCTTCCGCACGTCGGCAAGCCGCTGCGTCAGCCCGTGCGCCAGCATGATCGGCATCGGCATCAGATCCTGCGTCTCGTCGCAGGCGTACCCGAACATCATGCCCTGATCACCAGCCCCGCCCGTATCGACCCCCTGCGCGATGTCGCCGGACTGCGGGTCGATCGCCGTCAACACCGCACAGGTACGGTGGTCGAAACCGAAGGCGGCGTCGGTATAGCCGATTTCCTCGACCGTACGCCTGACGATCTCGGGCACGTTCAAGTGCACGGTGGTGGTCACCTCACCCGCGACGACTACCATGCCGGTCGTGACGAGCGTCTCACACGCGACGCGGCCCCGGGGATCTCCGGCGAGGATGGCGTCGAGGATGCTGTCCGAAATCTGGTCGGCCATCTTGTCTGGATGGCCTTCGGTGACGGACTCGGAGGAGATGATGTAGCGCTGTGCCATACGGTACCCGGGGTTAGGGATGCCGGTCTGGGGAGCCAAGCAACCTAGCCGCACCCACGAGGGCGGGCAACCGCCCCCCTTTCAATAGTTGAAGGTCCACGTACTGCGCCAATGCCTGCTCGAGGATTGCCTCGACCTCGGCCGTGGACGAGGCGAGCAGCGCCGCTTCCGCTGCAACAACCGCGCCGTTGGCATCCACCTGCCGGATGATCCAGCGAATGAGCGAAAGAGACGGTGGCGACACACTGAGGACGCGGTAGCCAAGCCCAATGAGCAGGAATGCCGACAGGGGATCCGACGCCATCTCCCCGCAGACGCTCGCCTCGATACCGCCGCGGTGGGCGGCATCGACCACCCGTTCGAGCAGCTGTACGACCGCCGGGTGGTGAGGAGAGAACCGATCGGCGAGCCGGGCATTCCCGCGATCGATCGCGAGCGTGTACTGCGTGAGGTCGTTCGTGCCGACGCTCACGAAGTCGCACCGGGCCACGATCTGGTCGATCAGAATGGCGGCCGCGGGCGTCTCGATCATCACCCCGAGCGGGATGTCACTGGCGGCGTCGATCCCCTCCTCCGCCAACCCCGCGGCACACTGCGCCACGAGATCACGAGTGCAGTCGATCTCCTCGATGAACGACACCATCGGGATCATCAACCGGAGGTCCCCGTGACGGCGGGCCCGCAGGATGGCCCGCAGCTGCCGGCGGAAGATCTCAGGCTGGTCGAGGCAGACCCGAATCGCACGCCACCCGAGGAAGGGATTTGCCTCGGGTCCCGTTTGAAACGCCGCCGGGAACTTGTCCCCCCCCAGGTCGTAACTGCGCACCAGCACCGGCTTACCGGCAAACTGCCGGGCGACGCTGCCGAAGTAGTCCGACTGCTCATCCTCGCTCGGCAAATGGGTTCGGCCGAGGACGAGGAACTCCGTACGCAGCAGCCCAACGCCCGTGGCCCCGTGGTTGACCGTGGGCTCGATCTCCTCCGGCAGATCGACGTTACCGCGCAACTCGATCGTGCGACCGTCGGTCGTCATCGCGAGTTGGCCCGCCGCCTCATCGAGCTTCGTTCCCAGCTCGTGGCGCAGGCGCTCGCCGGCGTAGGCCGCCTCGACCTCCTCGGCCGTGGGCTCGAGAATCACCAAGCCATGCGTGCCGTCGACGATCACATCCATCCCGTCGCGGATCCGCTCGAGACCGCCCACCACCCCCATCACGCACGGGATGCCAAGGCTCCGCGACAGGATCGCCGCATGCGCCGTCCGTGCTCCCTCGACGCTCGCGAGCGCAGCGACGGACTCCCGCTCGAGCTGCACGGTCAGCCCCGGTGTGAGCTCACGCGTGAAGACGATCGTCGGTCGGTTGTCCCCTTCCGGCCGGATCGGCGTCGCGAGCGCGCGGCCAAGCAGGTGGTTGAGAACCCGTACCTGGATGCCGCCCAGGTCTGCCACGCGCTGCCGCAGCACGTAGCTGGTCGACTGCGACCAGAGCGCACGCATCTCCAGGGTCTTGAACTCGAAAGCCCGCTCGGCCGACAGCTGGTTCTCCCGGATGAGGGTCTCGACGCCGGCGCGGAACTCGGGATCGAGCAGCATCATGATTTGCGCGTCGAAGATCTTCGCGTCTTCTTCGCCGGCCCGCTGTCGTGTGCGCTCGCGCAAGTCCTCGAGACTGCGCCGAACGGCGTCGAGCGCCTCCTCGAGACGCGCCAACTCGACGGCAACCTCGGAGCGCTCGATCTGCCCCCGCGAGATCTCCGGAAAGTCCCACTGGATGACATGGGCAGCACCCACCACGATCCCGGGAGCGACCCCGACCCCTCGGAGCACGCGGTTCGTCATCGCTCCACGTACTCCTTCATCAGACACGTCACGAGATCTTCGACGGCCTGCTCCGCGTCGCTACCGTCGGCGCGCACCGTCACCTCACTGCCGCACTCGGCCGCCAGCGTCATGACTCCCATGATGCTCTTTCCGTTCACCCAGGACCCGTCCTTCCCGAGAGTGATGTCGGAAACAAATCTCGATGCGGTCTTCACGAAATCCGCTGCGGGACGCGCGTGCAGCCCGAGCCGGTTCCGGATCACCACCGTGCGCTCGATCATCGGAACGCCCACCCGATCACGAGCGCGACCGCGGCGGCCACGAGCCCGAAGCGAAGGCCTCGAAAACTCGGCAGAATCCACTGGGCGAACGCGACGGCCAGCAAGCCGACCATGACCACACCGAGTTTCACATGGAGCGTGAATTCGCGGGTCAACCAGCCTCCGACGACGGGGATGGCAAAGCCAACGGCGAGCGCCCCCACCGGTCCGGCCACCCGCATGCCCCGCTGGATGCCCCGCGCCGTCAGCGCCTTCGCGACCTCGTGCCCTTTGTGCCATCCCTCGCGCAGCGCCCACGTGCGGGTGGCGAAGTGCGCTGCGTTATACAGCACGAGGAAGACGATGGCGCCGACCACCGGCGACACGAGCACACCGACCGCGAGGCCGACCCCGACGGCACCCGGCATCAGACCGGCCCAGATCAACCTGTCCCCAACCGACCCGAGTGGGCTCACCAGCGCGTGTCTGAGGCGGCGGATCGTCTCATCCGGGACGCCAGTGCATTCGGCTTTCGCCACCGCAGCCATCGCCATGCCGACCAAGTAGGGGTGGGCGTTGAAAAACTGGGTCGCGCGCCGCATCGCCGCGCGATAGCGGTCCGGTGGCAGCGTCCGGAGGAGCGGTTGAATCGCCCAGGCAGCCCCGATCGCCACCATGCGATCGTAGTTGAACGACGCCTGCACGAGCAGCGTCCGCAGCCACGTCGCGACGATCGGGCTCATTGGACCACCACCACGTACAGAACGCCCAAGACCAGGCCAAGGCCGAACCACCGAACGACCGCGCTGCGCTCGACGGCTTTGAGGATCCCCGCCGTCGCCGCTCCGATCCCGGCACCGACGAGCACCAGGGTCATGAGCAGGGCACCTTCGATGGTACCGGGTGTCCATTGGTGGGTCGCGACGGCGAGCCCGAGTCCGACCACCGTGAGGAACACCGAGCGGGCAAGGTCCCTGAGCAGGCCGCGCATCTGGAGACCGCGTACCTCACGCAGTCGGCCTGCATCGAGGCCCTCGCGGTGCCGCCGTAGATCGGCCGTGTTGCCCTTGCGAACGGTCACGATGCCGACCTCGCCGAGATACGCGACGATGAGACCGGTCGAGACCGCGACCCCGATCCCCACCATCCCTGGTGAGCCCGCCGCCGTCGCTGCGCCGGCCACCGCACCGATGCCATAGTCAGGGTATCGCGCCGCACCGACCGGGAGCACGTCCAGCGCAAACAACTCGAGCACGATGCCGACGGTCCCGCCGGCGAGGGGATCGCCGAGGATGAGTCCGGCGACCGTCCCCGCCACGAGCGGTCGCGCGATCATCGTCTGCCCGACGCTGGCGAGATCAAGTCCTACGAGCGTGCCCCACAGCAGCAGCAAGCCGAACTGCTCGATCATGTCCACGCCTCCACCGGCACGGGTTTGGCCGTGGGAACGTCCTGCGCGGTGACCCGGATCCCGCGACCGCGAAGCTCCAGCAGCTGTGCAACCTCCTGATCTGAGAGATACACGTAGCTGAGCCGCTGCGAGCGGCCGTCCTGGTCGTGCAGCCCGCCGACGTTGACGGTGGAAATAGCGTCGGTGCGATCGCTCAGGCGTATCATGCTCTCGACGTCGGCGAGCAGCAGGATTGTCCGCGTCTGTTCGGCCTGCCACTCGGGCAAGCGCTCCGCTGCTTCGTCGACGGACACGAACTCCACCTGCAGACTCGATGGCACGCCGAGCGCGTAGAGCTCCTGCTCCCAGGCGTTGCTGCGCACCTCATCGTTCACGAGGATGATGCGCCGTGCGTGCAAGGCCTGCACCCACCCAACCACCACTTGGCCGTGGATGAGACGATCGTCGATCCTCGTGAGGACGACGCTCATGCCCGTAGCGCCCGGATCGACTTCGTCCCGGCCTCCACTGCGTGGTTGGCCGCCTCCGCCGGCGTGAGATCACGATGAAACGCGAAGTCCAGCAGCATCGGGAGGTTGACACCCGCCACGACAGCCACGTCGTCCCGATCCTTGATGCCGGCCATCGCAGCGTAGAGACAGCTGCCGCCGGGCATGTCGACGAAGATCACGGCCGGCCCCGTACCGACCGCGGCGCTGAGATCGGCACACAGCGACTCGCGTGTTGCGCCCGCATTGCTCACCGTCACGAACGGACCGGTATCACCAGCGATCGCCTGCACCGCCTCTACCAGCGCCGCAGCGACACCCGAATGGGAGATGACGACCGCCTTCAACGGCTCACTCATAATCCTCGGCTAGGTACTCGCGGAGCTCCACCTGCTCAGCCATGCGCTTGATCAGCCGTTCGTTGAACTCCCGAGCCGCATCGACACCGCTGTAACGGAGCAAATGGTTCATCGCCACTACCTCGATGATTACCGTCAGGTTCTTGCCCGGGTTGAGCGGGATGACCACGAGCGGCAGTTCCACACCGAGGATGCTCGTGGTGCGGCCGTCGAGGCCGGTCCGCTCGGTCTCGCGCGCCACGTCCCAATCCTGCAACTCGACGACCACTTCGATGCGCTTCTGCTGCCGCACGGCGCGCACTCCGAAGAGCGACATCACGTCGACCAGCCCGATCCCGCGGATCTCCATGTAGCGGTGCGCCAGTTCGTGGGCCTTGCCGATCAGCACGTCGCCTCCGCGCCGCGTGACATGCACGACGTCGTCCGCAACCAGCCGATGGCCCCGCTCGACCAGATCGAGCACGCACTCGCTCTTTCCGATCCCCGATCTCCCAATGAACAGCAGCCCGACTCCGTAGACGTCCGCCATCGACGCGTGCATCTGCACGGCAGGTGCGAACATCTCGGTGAGGTACGGCGTGAGCCGACGGTAAAACTCCGACGTCTTCAACTTCGATCGGATGATCGGGATCTCACGCTCCTTCGCGAGACGACTCAGCTCCCGCGGGACCGGCTGAGACTTCATGACGAACACGCAGGGCAGCTCGAAGCTCATGAACCGCTCGAGCGTGCGGGTGCGGTCCGAGGGCGTGAGCGAGCGCAGATAGTTGACCTCTGTCTCTCCGAGTACGTGCAGCCGCTCGGGCATGAACCGCTGGGTGTAGCCGGCAAGCACGAGGCCCGGGCTCGACACCTCGGGCACCCGAACCTCGCGGTCGAGCCCCTCCTCGCCCGCCACGATCTCCAGCTGCAGCGAGTCGCCCTTGCGGGCGAGAATCTCCCGGATCGTCAGGGTTGGCATGCGCGCTTACGCCGGCCCTCGCACCGGGCGACCAGGGTTCTTGTCCAGTTGGTTGCGCATCTTCGCGACGGCCCGATCCAGCGCGGTGCGGAAGTCCTCGGCTTCTGCGGTCGCGATGCGCACCTGTCCCCGCGTGAGCTTCAATTGGATCTCTACGACCTTGTTTCCGTGATCGGTATCGAATACCACGTCGGCGCTCTGCGGTCGGTGCGCGGCCTTGGCCACCTTTTGCACCAGGGTGTCGGCGCGGGCCTTCAACTCGTCGGGAATCTCGCAGTGGCGCGTCGTCACGGTGGTTCGCATGATCGCTCTACTCCTTCCGCCCGGCTCGGGCCTCACGGGCGGTATCGATGAGGTGGGACTCAGTGAGCGCCGTTGCACGTTCCCAGGACAGGGATTCTGCGAACCGGCGCCCGGCGCTGCCGAGCCGGTCGACCAGTGCCAGGTCGCCGCTCAGGCGGCGCATCGCGGTTGCCAGCGCCTCCGGTCGCTGGTGGGGGACCAGTATTCCAGTTTGGCTGTCCAGGACGGACTCCCGCAAGCCGGGGCTGTCCGACGCGATGGCGGGTGTGCCACACGCCGCCGCCTCGACGTTCGAGATGCCCCAGCCCTCCTTCGGTGATGGGAACACCACGGCCCACGCTTCCCGCAGGAGTCGCAGCTTCTGCTGCTCCGACACGAAGCCGAGGAAGCGCACGGTGTCTCCCAGTTCGAGCGACCGGGCGATCCGCTCCAGCCTGGACCGATCATCACCCGAGCCGGCGATCTCGAACCTGAGTCCGGGGACGTCCCGCCGAGCCATCGCCACAGCCTGGAGCGCATGTTCGAGGCCCTTGTAGCGCTTGAGGCGGCCGACATAGAGAAACGTCGGCTCCGACCGTCGCGGCTGCAAGGGATCGGGCGAGTACCGCGTCGCATCGACGCCGGGGTAGATGACGCGGATGGCTTGCGGCCGGATGCCTCGGGCAACCAAATCGTCCCGCGTCGACTCGCTGATCGCGTGGAATGCCGCGTGGCGGTAGAGCCGTGGAATGGGCAGTTCGGCACCCCAGACGATCCCCGCAACGGGCCAGGCGGCTTCGCGAAATGCCGTCGTGCCGAAGAGATGGGGGACGATGACGTACAGCGGGAGAGACGTCACCAACGGCAGGTAGAGCGGCAGCTTGTTGATGTCCTCAACCACCAGATCGTACTCCTGCGCCCGCAGCAGTTCCCGCGCCGCACGTCGTCCGGTGAGGGCGAACGTGTGCCGACCGCCGGACCGCCTGACGCGGATACCGTCCAGCAGGGCCTCCCGCGGCGCCCCCGGCCAGCCGGAGGCGAGGAGGCGGACCTCGTGCCCTCGATGCACCAGACGTCGGAAGATCTCGAAGAAGTGAACCTCGGCACCTCCTGCCTGCGGATTCTCGCGGTCGAGCCAGTTGACCGCCAAGATCCTCACAGCAGACCTGCCCGGCGCGCCAAACCGTCCAACACACCGTTCACGAACCGGGGAGCCTTCGGGCCGGCGAACCAGTGCGCCAACTGCACGGCCTCGCTGATGACGACCCTGGGGGGCACGCTGCCGGTATTCAGCTCGTGCAAGCCGATTCGAATGATGTTCCGTTCGATGACGCCCACGCGCTCGGGACGCCAGTTGTCCACCGATTCGGCGATGCACGCGTCGAGCGCGACGACGTTCGCCACCACCGCGCTTGCGAGGGGCTCAGCTCCCTCCACGGCGAACCGCCAGTGCGCATGCTGGTGCAGCACCTCCGCCGCGACGCCACGGATCGGCGGATGTCCGCGTACGTCCCACGCGTACAGCAGCTGGAGGGCCCGGGCCCGGTTCCGGGTCTCAGGTCGCAGCACGCCCCCTCAGACTGCGCAGTGCCGCCAGCGTCTCGATCGCAGCCCGTGCCGCTTCCTCACCCTTGTTGCCGGCTGCCCCGCCCGCCCGGGCCATCGCCTGCGCAAGCGTGTCGCAGGTGAGCAGCCCGAAGCCGACGGGGGTTCCCGTCCGGAGGGCGGTGTCCATCAGACCCTGGCTAGAGGTCGATGACACGTAGTCAAAATGAGGCGTTTCTCCACGGATGACTGCGCCAAGCGCAACCGCAAGCTCGTACTCACCGCTCCCCACGCCGACGCTCACCGCAAGGGGCAGCTCGAACGCGCCCGGCACCCACACCACCGTCGTGTTCTCCCCGTCGTATCCGGCTTCCGCCAGCGCGGCGCGCGCGCCATCGAGGAGACGACGCGTGACCCCTTCGTTGAAGCGGCTCACCGCGATGAGGGCGCGCCCTGTCGGCCGTGCGCGCATCAGTGGGCGAAGAGATGGCCCAGCTTGTCACGCTTCACCGCGAGGTAGGCCCTGTTGTCGGCGTTCGTCTCGATGATGAGCGGCACCCGTTCCACGATCTCCAATCCGTAGCCGTCGAGCCCAACCATCTTTCGCGGATTGTTGGTGAGCACGCGGATGGAGCTGAGACCGAGATCGCGCAGGATTTGCGCGCCTATTCCGTAGTTACGCAGATCCGGGGCGAAACCGAGCGCCTCATTCGCTTCCACCGTGTCGCGCCCGCCGTCCTGGAGCTCGTACGCCCTGAGCTTGTTCAGCAAGCCGATGCCGCGCCCTTCCTGGTCGAGGTAGACGACGACTCCGGCCCCCTCGGCGACGATCTGGCGCATGGCGGCACGTAGTTGTGGCCCGCAGTCGCACCGATTCGAACCGAAGACATCGCCCGTCAGGCACTTCGAGTGCATCCGCACCAACACACCCTCGCGACCCTCGACATGGCCGTGAACCAGGGCCACGTGCTCGCGCTCGTCGACGTCGTTCTCGTAGCCGACAATGCGGAATTCCCCGAACGGCGTCGGCAGCCGAGCCTCTGCGGTCCGATGCACGAGGCTCTCGTTTTGCAATCGGTACGCCACGACTTGCGCGACGGTCACGAACGTGAGCCCATGTTCGCCGGCGAACCGTTCGAGCTGCGGACGCCGCATCATCGTGCCGTCTTCCGCGAGCACCTCGCAGATCACGCCGGCCGGATAGAGACCGGCCAGGCGGGCGAGGTCCACGCTCGCCTCGGTGTGCCCGACCCGCTGCAGCACCCCTCCCGGCCGCGCCCTGAGCGGGAACACGTGTCCGGGGCGCCGAAGGTCCGGTGCCTCCGTTGCCGGGTCGATCGCCACTTGGATGGTGCGCGCGCGGTCGGCCGCCGAAATGCCCGTCGAGACGCCGAACCGCTTGGCCGCGTCGATCGAGATGGTGAAAGCGGTCTCGTAGGCGTCGGAGTTCTGCTCCGTCATCTGGGGTAAACCGAGCTCATCGGTGCGCTCCGGCGTGAGCGTGAGACAGACTAGCCCGCGCCCGAATTTCGCCATGAAGTTGACCATGGCGGGAGTTACGCGCTCCGCGGCACCAATGAGATCGCCTTCGCTCTCGCGGTCCTCGTCATCCGCCACGAGCACCAGTTTTCCCTGGCGGATGTCGTCGATCGCCTGCTCGATGGTGCCAAACCCCATGGCGCCCCCCTATCACTCCACCGCGCCGCGATCCCGCAGGATCTGCCGCACGTACTTGCCGATCATGTCAGCCTCGAGATGCACACCGTCACCGGGGCGCAGCCGACCCAGCGTCGTGTGCTCGCACGTGAAGGGAATGACGGACAGCTGGACGACGCCGGGTTTCGGAAGGGCATTCACGGTCATGCTGACCCCATCCACCGCAACGGAGCCGTACGGAACCGAGACCTCGGCTACCTCGGACGGTACCGCGATATCGATCAGGATGGCATCGCCCTCCGAGCGAACGTCCACCACCTCGCCGACGCCATCCACGTGCCCCTGCACCAAGTGCCCACCGAAGCGGTCACCCATCTGCATCGCACGCTCGAGATTCACCCGCTCGCCGACGCCCATCTCGCCGAAGCGCGTGCGACCCCGTGTCGTCACTACTGCCTCCACGCGGAACCAATCAGGGGCACACTCCACGATCGTGAGGCAGGCCCCGTTGACCGCGATGCTCTCCCCCACACCCAGATCGGCGTAGGGAGCTTGTATCGTGAGGGCCAGTCGGTCGCCGTCGCGCTCGACCAAGGAGACCGTACCCATCGCCGTTACGATTCCAGTAAACATAGTTCCCGGTCCAACACCAACAATGTATCCGGTCCCAGAGGGCGCCGCTCGATCGCCGTCCACGCGCGCACATCGCCAAGCCCCCGGGCGGTTCGGTCCCCGAAGGCGCGTTGGCCCTGCCCCAGCCAGATGGGGGCCTGCACCCAGTAGAGCCGATCGACGAGGTCCGCCTCGAGCAGTGCCGTGACCACCGTCCCTCCCCCTTCAACCAGGACCGACTCGATCCCTACCTCGCGCAGCGTGCGCAGCGCCTTGCCCAGGTCGTCCGCCGGATGCACGGTGACGCCCGTCCCGGCCAATGCCGCCCGCGTCGGCTCGGTTGCTCCGGCGCGCACGAATATCATGGAGGGCACTTCGTTGGCCGTCGCCAGCAGCGTCAGATCGACCGGCAGGTTCCCCCCCCCCGCGAAGACGACCCGGATCGGCGGAATGCGGGGGGCGACGGATCCCCGCACGGTCAGTGCGGGATCGTCGGTGACGGCTGTGTGGCGCCCGACAGCGAGGGCGTCGAAGCCGGCACGCAGCCAGTGGACCCAGTCCCGCGATTCCTCCGAGGAGATCCAGCGCGACCGTCCATCCGAGTCCGCCAGGAAGCCGTCGAGCGACGTCGCCACCTTGACCGCGACGAACGGCAGATCCGCCCGGCAGCGAGCCCACAGGAACGGTGCATTCAGTGCCGCGGCCCGCTCCCGTTGCAGGCCCCAAGCAACCTCGATGCCCGCCGCCTTGAGCCGCTCGCCGCCACCGCCAGCCACAGGATCTGGATCAGGCACCGCGTAGACCACACGGCGTACGCCGGCGCCGATGAGCGCGTCGGTGCATGGCGGCGTCTTGGCATCGTGGGTGCACGGCTCGAGGTTCAGCACACAGGTTGCGCCCCGAGGATCGCCACACTGTTGGAGCGCCGCGACTTCTGCGTGTGCACCGCCGAACTCGGCATGGAACCCCTCTCCGACCACTATCCCGTCGCGCAACAAGACAGCCCCGACCAACGGGTTCGGCGCCACTCGACCCCATCCTTCCAGCGCCAGCTCGAGCGCTCGTTCCATAGCCTGCCGTTCGGTCATCGATGCCTACCCGATGCGCACGCCATCTCCGCGCACCACGCGACCGATGACCCACGACTCGACCCCCGCCGCGCGCGCGGCCTCTCGGACCCGCCTCTCGCCCTCCGGCGGGGCGGCGGCCACCATGCCGATCCCCATGTTGAAGACATGGAACATCTCATCGGCGCCTACACGTCCTGCGTCTTGCAGCACCCTGAAGATCGGGGGTACCGGCCAGGCCGTGCCGTCGATCTCCGCCCCGCACCCATTTGGCAGCGAGCGCCTGAGGTTCCCCGGCAGGCCACCCCCGGTGATGTGAGCGAGCGCATGAATCTGTCCGAGCGCAGGTCGCACCGACGCCCAGTAGCTGCGGTGCACCGCAAGCAGCGCGTCCCCGACGGTCGCTCCGACCTCCGGCAGCGTGTCGTCGATCTCGAGTCCCAGCTCGTCGAAGACGATGCGTCGCGCAAGCGTGTAGCCGTTGGTGTGCAGTCCCGACGAAGCGTAGCCGATCAACACGTCGCCCGGGCACACGCGATCGCCGTGCAACGCCTCGTTCTCAGCGACGACCCCCACCACCGTCCCCGCGAGATCGTAGTGGCCGGGGTGATACAGGTCCGGCAGCTGCGCGGTCTCTCCGCCTACCAGTGTCATGCCATGAGCGCGACAACCGCGTGCCACCCCTTCGACGAGCGCCGCGATCGTGTCAGCCGAGGCGTCCGCCGACGCGATGTAGTCGAGAAACGCCAACGGCCGTGCCCCGTGCACGAGAATGTCATTGACGGAGTGGTTGACGAGATCCTCGCCCACGGTGTCATGACGTCCGGCACGGATGGCGACCAACACCTTGGTACCCACTCCATCCGTGCTCATCACCAGGGTCGGGCGAGCGACATCGTCGGGAACGTGGAGCATCCCGCCAAAGGCCCCGACGACCCCCCGGGACAGGTCCGTTCGGGTCGACGCCACCGCCGAGGCGATTCGCTGCTTGGCCCGCTCTGCAGCGTCCAGATCGACGCCCGCCGCGCGGTACCGTTCGGCAGTGCTCACGGCTGCTCCTCTACCACGCGACCGGCCACCCCGATCACGGGGAGGGCTCCGCGCCCGCATCCGGGTCGATCTCGAAGCGGACCAACTCGGCGAACTCCCGCACACGGGCGCTGACCTCCGCCACCCCGATCTCCTCGAATCGACGGACGGAGAACTGCTCGACCGCGAAGGACCCCATCGCAGCCCCGTACACCATCGCCTGCCGCACCGTGTCCGGCCTGACGTCGTCGGTGCGCGCCAGGTGGCCCATGAATCCGCCGGCGAACGCATCGCCCGCGCCCGTCGGATCGTAGACGTCCTCCAGCGGAAACGCCGGGATGTAGAACGTCTGGGACCCGTCGATCAGCACTGCGCCATACGTGCCCTGCTTGATCACGACCATCTTCGGCCCCCGCTGGAGGATCCACCTGGCCGCCCGATAGACGTTCCAGTCGCCTGAGATCTCACGGGCCTCGGAGTCGTTCACCAGCAGCACGTCGATCCGCTCGAGCAGGCGGAGCAACGTCGTCCGCTTGCCGTGAATCCAGTAGTTCATCGTGTCGCACGCCACCAGTTGGGGAGCGGCGATCTGGTCGAGGACGCGGTGTTGCAGATCGGGGTCGATGTTCCCGAGGAACACGTACCGTGCATCGCGGAAGGGCTCAGGGATGTCGGGCTCAAATGCTCCGAACACGCCAAGTCGGGTCTCGAGCGTCTCCCGATTCTGGAGGTCGTACGAGTACTTCCCCTTCCAGCGGAAGCTCTGGCCCGAGTCACGCACGACCCCGGTGAGGTCGACCGCTCTCCGCGCAAGGACCTCGAGGGCTTCCTCGGGATAGTCCCGTCCCACCACTCCCACCATCTGCACGGGATGGAGGATGCTGGCGGCGTGGCTGAAGAACATCGCCGACCCGCCGACCGCGTCGGCGGTGGCGCCGAACGGTGTCTCGACCGAATCCAAGGCAATACTGCCGACTACGAGTAGGCTCATCGATCACATCCGTTCCGGGGCCGTCACCCCGAGTAGGCCGAGGCCGTTCGCCAGCACGATCTGCGCCGCTCGGGCGAGCACCAACCGGGCCCGTTCCAGCCGCTCACCCGCCCCCAGGACACGGTGGTGGTGGTACCACCCGTTGACGAGACGTGCCAGCTCCTCAAGGTACGATACGACACGGTGCGGCTCGTACGACTCCGCCGCCTTCTGTACCGTACCCGGATAGTCCGCCAGGTGCTTGATCAGTTCCTGTTCGATCGGCTCGGAGAGGAGCGCCAATTCCACGCCCTCGACGGAGATCTGCTCCGGAAGCACGGCCGCATTCCGGAAGATCCCAGCCATCCGAGTGTGGGCATATTGGACGTAGTAGACGGGGTTCTCGTCAGACTGCAGGGTGGCGAGGTCGATGTCGAAGACGAATTGCGCGTCCGCGCGCCGCATCAAGAAGAAGTATCGGGCCGCATCGACCCCCGTCTCCTCATACAGATCTCGCAGCGTCACGAACTCGCCAGAGCGCTTCGAGAACCGCACCTCCTGCCCCTCGCGCACCACCTTCACGAGTTGGACGATGACCGCGTGAAAGAACGAGGTCGATGCACCGAGCGCTTCGAGGGCCGCGCGCATGCGGGGGACGTACCCATGGTGGTCAGCGCCCCAGACGTCGATCGCGACCGCGAAGCCCCGCTCGAGCTTGGTGCGATGATACGCGATGTCGGGCATGAAGTACGTGTAGCTGCCATCACCTTTGCGCAACACCCGGTCCTTCGCGTCGCCGAACTTGCTCGTCTGCAGCCACAGTGCTCCCTCGTGCTCATACACGAGATCACGCGTGCGCAGCGCATCGAGCGTTCCGTCAATCAGTTCATCGCGGTACAGCTCGCTCTCGCTGAAGTACACGTCGAACCACACCCCGAAGTCGCCGAGGTCACGACGCTGCTCCTCGCGTAGGGTAGCGACCGCGTGGTCGCGGCTGCGGGCGACTCCCTCGGGCTCGGGGAGATCGGGAAAGTCCGGCCCCTCGATCCGAAGCACGTCCCGGGCAAGACCCTGCAGGTAGGCACCGTGGTACCCCCCCTCCGGAATGTCCGCATCGGTGCCGCTGGTCTGCTGCACGCGTGCCCAGAGCGACCGCGCGAGCCGCTCGATCTGGAGACCGGCATCGTTCACGTAGAACTCGCGGACGACCTGGTGTCCCGTCGCCTCGAGCAACGTCGCAATCGCATCGCCGAGCGCTGCGCCTCGGCCGTGACCGACATGGAGCGGTCCGGTCGGGTTGGCGGACACGAACTCCACGTTGACCCGCCTCCCCTTCCCCACCTCCGAGCGGCCGTACGAGGCATCCTCGGCCAGAATCCGCGTGAGCACGCCTTCCAGGGCGGTGTCGGCGAGCCAGAAGTTGATGAAGCCAGGTCCGGCGATCTCCGAGCGCGAGATCAGCCCGTGCGGGGCATCGAGCTCCTCGAGAATCGTCTCGGCGATCGCTCGGGGTTGCCGGCGCAGCGGCTTGGCCAACTGCATGGCGAGATTGGTCGCGAGATCGCCATGCGCTGCCTCGCGAGGCCGCTCCAGCATCACCTCGACGTCAGGGTGCCCCAGGCCGGCTGCAACCCGCGCCAGCGCCGCTCGCAGGTCCTCCGCAGCAGCAGTCAGGAATCCGCTCCACTCTGTGTGCCGCCGCTGTCCTTCTTACCACCGGACTTCGACGTATCGGGTTTCTTTTCCTGCTTCTCACCGCCGGACTTCGTCTCACCCGCCCGTTTGTAGTCCGTGATGTAGAAGCCCGAGCCCTTGAAGAGCAGACCGGCGCCCCCACTGATCAGCCGCTCTCCGCGCGTGCCGCATTCGGGACACCGCGCGCGTGTGGTGTCGCTGATCTTCTGAAAGCTGTCGTATTGGTGCCCGCACTCCGGGCACCGGTAGCTATAGGTCGGCATACGCTTCCTGCCGCCCGGCGCACGGGACGCCGAGGGGACGATCAGTTGAGACCGCAGGCCCCGCCGCCACAGCACGTCGACGGAGGCGGCGGTGGAGCCGCTCCCTTGACGAGCATGCCACCTCCCCCGGAGATGACCCGCCCCGCCCTCGTCCCGCACCCTGGACACCCGGGAGCCGCGGCGGACATCCGCTCGAAGCGCTCGAATTCCCGCGCACATGAGGGACAGCGGTATACGTAGGTCGGCATGTTCCATGTCCTCTAACAACAAGGGAATCATAAGGTTAAGGTGCATCGGACCATGCCGCAAGTCACCTGCGATGCCCGGTCGAGCGATTCGGGGCGACCGATCAGCCTGCGAGAATGTCGCGTATGATCCTGAGGTGGTGCCGATTGTGGACCTCGAGAAACCGAGGCACCGATCGCATTCGGATGATGCCGAGTGCGAAGTGATGAAACCACGCGTCGGCAGGGGCATCCACTAGCTCCCGCACTATGTCGTCCGCGTCGCGCAACACCGACAGGAGTTGGCGTTCGTCGCAACCCGGTGTCGGACGCGCCTCCGCAGGCGTCTGCGCCCGCCCCCTGGGAATGCGGCCCGTGAGGAGCACCGTGGTCCGCAGGAGGTTCGGTGTCCACCGCGGTCTCGGACCACTCTGTCGCATCACGGCCCTGGTCACACCCACCATTGTCAGAGAGCAGTGATGGATGTGCATGCCGACCGGCCAGCGAGATACCCGAGGCGTGACCGCGCTGCGGTACCCCACCAGCGCGTCGAGCGCACGGATCTGCCCGCGCACGAGCGCCACGCCGCGAGCCACGGCCTGGTGCGATACCGATGCCACAGATGCCAATTGCGTCAGGCTAGACTCCGCGCGTGCCGGATCCTCTCCTGCATCCCATCGAGAATCTACACTGCAGCGAGGTCCGATCAGAGCTGCGCCGCTCGCCCGTCATGCGTCGCTCAGCGTCCAATGCTCCGCAGCACCCAGAGCAGGGCCAGCCCCCCGACAAACGCGGCCAGGTGGATCACGTTGCCCGCCACGCTATGATGACGGTTCACCTGTGGGATGAGATCGGATGCCCCGATGTAGATGAAGCTGCCCGCCGCGAACGGAACCAGGAAGGGGATGTCACCTCTGCCGGCGGCTACGTAGGCCAGCAGACCACCCACCAGGAACGTCAGGCCGGAGAGCAGGTTGAACAGGAGGGCCCGCCGTCTGCTCCAGCCGCTGTGCACGAGCACACCGAAATCGCCGAGCTCCTGCGGCACTTCGTGCGCCGCAGCGGCTATCCACGCCATGATCCCGAGCCGGATGTCGATCAGAAACACGCCGGCGACCCCGAGCCCCCCGAGGAAGTTGTGCAGCCCGTCCCCCAACAGGATCAGGTATCCCAGCGGTTGGCGGCAGTCCGCCTCCACGCGATGACAGTGATGCCAGTGCAGGAACTGCTCGAGCACCAGGAAGACGGCGAAGCCGATCATGGCCCACAGAAAGACCACTGCCAGATCCGGCATGCGGCGTGTCGCTGCCGGGAGCATGTGGAAGAAGGCACCGCCAAGCAACGATCCCGCAGCGAGCGCTACCAGCGGGCTCACCACGCGACGCAGGGTGTCCTCCGACAGGAGCAGCGTGATGCTCCCCACTAGGGCAATGGCGCTCATGGCGAGGCCGCTGGCGACGATCCACGCCAGCACCGTCATGCCCAATCCTCTCGGGAGCGTCGGAGCGGACGCATCACGAACAGGTGTCCGCCATGCGATGCCGTGATCACTCGACCGTCGGCCAGGAGCCGGTCGAGCACGCCAGGCGCAGTGCCGGCATCCCGGAGGTAGGCACGCGCGCGTTCCTCGCGCATCGGGTGGACTGCGAGGATACCGAGCAGATCCTCGGTCGGGTTTCCCGTGCGGCCGAAGCGGCCTTCCTCCTCGCCGACCAGCAGTTCCACCCGAGGGAGCCGACGGGCCATGAGACGAAAGGCCTGCACGACGACCTCGGGAGGTGGTGGCACCGCGGTTTGCACGGCGGGCGGTCGCGTCGGAACGGCAAGGTACGCGCAGACCGGCGCGATCCCGGCAATGAACTCCGCCACGCGCCCGACGCCGGCGGGATCGTCGTTGACGTCCGCGACCAGCATCGTCTCGGTGAGGAGCCTGCCCGCATACGTGCGGGCGAACTCCACGATCCCGCCGAGCACCTGCGCAAGCCTCAGCTCCGAGGTCGGTCGGTTCAAACGGCGCCACACTCGCTCGTCCACCGTGTCGATCTTCAGCGAGACGACCTCGGCGGCGGCGACGTCGGCCCGCACATCCTCTCGCCACAACAGGGAGGCATTGGTGATCACGGCCACCGGCGGGCCGAGCGCTCCG
>Ga0209536_100004947_pt1 | contig 20932 bp, 20 predicted proteins | sample DeeMarSeWOR28_12_FD_187461 | JGI IMG/M metagenome (GOLD analysis project Ga0209536, IMG submission 187461) | Marine sediment microbial communities from White Oak River estuary, North Carolina - WOR-2-8_12 (SPAdes) (version 2) | ecosystem: Environmental > Aquatic > Marine > Intertidal zone >... | reverse complement strand
GTCCATCTGCGAGCACGCCGCACTTTCGTATTGAGGACAGACACGTTTCCAGCGAGCACCAGCAGCGTTCCGGCTACGACCGTCGCATCGATCTCGAGGTCTTCGAAAATGGCCGACAGGACGAGTGCGACAACCGGGAACATCACCATGGCGTAACCGGCCTTGTGGGCGCCGATGCGCCCGAGCAAGGTCAGGTAGGCGCCAAAAGCGACGATAGAGCCGAACACGGTGAGGTACAGCAAAGAGCCCAGGTATGCCGGCGACCAGTCGAAGACGAACGGGTGTCCCTGGTACACGGCAATCACGCCAGTAATGATCGCGCCATACAGCATGCCCCAGGCGTTCGACTGTATGACCGGCAGCCGGGTTTTCTGCGCGGCCTGGGAGACCATGTTGCCGAACGATGCGATCAGCGCACCGAGAAAGGCCAGCATCGAGCCGAAGAAGACGGAATCGGAGAGCGTCAGGTCGCCGATCTGGGGCGCGAACAGCGTGACAATACCGGTTACGCCGAGCAGCGCGCCCAGCAGGACCCGCCGCCCCGCACGGATGCCGAAAAACAGCCGCGCGTTGATGATGTTCATCCATACCAGCGTAGAAAACGCGATCGCCGTAAGTGCGGACGAAATGTGGATTTGCGCCCGGTACGCAAGGATGTAATTCAGACTGAACAGCAACATGCCCAGCAGGAAGAACCTGCCGTGCTGGCGAAGGCTGAAAGCGAGTGGCAGTCCCCGGACGCGGCTCCAGGCGAACAGCAGCAGCGAGGCGCCGGCGTAGCGATACACGATCGATACCTCCGGCGCGACGACGCCCAGCTGAAATTCGATGGCGAGCCAGGTAGAGCCCCAAACGAGCACGGTGATGGCATACAGCACTGCGTTGTTCATTGCTGCTTGCCTCGCGGCGGCCCGCAGTCGAAGGCACGCAGCGCGTCTTCAATGACTTCGGCGTGCAGGTGGCGGTAGCGGTGCAGGCGCAGGGGCGCCCCGATCAGTGCGTCGAGCGCGGCACGCCAGCGCGGGGCGCTGCCTGTTGCGGCGCCACGGTTGGAATGAACTGGCTTTTTCATGGCTTCCCCCTGCGGTTGGTCTGAACGTGGAGTTGACTATACGGTCATTTTGTAGATATAACAGATACAGTTTTTTCGAAATACGACCTATACAGCTATGCTCCAGGTATCGAAAAGCAACAGCACCTTTCTCTACCGGCAGGTCATTGACCTGATAAACGAAAACATCGATTCAGGCACGCTACGGCCCGGTGACCGGCTGCCGTCGCTGCGACAGATGAGCCGGAAAGCCGGCGTAAGCGTACCGACTGTCCGCCAGGCTTACGTCGAGCTCGAGCGGCAGCGTCGGGTGGAATCCCGACCGCAGTCCGGCTTTTACGTACGCCACATACCCGCGAACGATATCGTGCGGCCTACGCCATCCTTCGCGGGCGACCCTGCCCCGCTGGCCTGTCGCTCGCTCATGGAGCGCGTCTACAACGGCATCAACGATCCCGACCTGGTGCCACTCGGCATCGCCAACCCGACGATGGCAAAACCCGCCGCCAAAGGGCTGCACCGGGCCATGAAACGCGTCATGGCACGCGCGGAGGATCGCAGCATCGGCTATGCGCCGACGCTCGGCGAAGCGGCGTTGAGACGCCAGATTGCTTACCACTACTTCGACACCACCGGCGTGCAGGTCGACCCCGAACACATCGGCATCACCAACGGCGGCCAGGAAGCGCTGCTGCTTGCCCTGAAGGCGGTGGCGTCCGAGGGTGACGTGATCGCCGTCGAGACGCCGACCTACCATGGGCTGCTCGAATTGATCGACAGTCTCGGCATGCTCGCCATCGAGATCGAGACCTGTCCCGAGGAAGGAGTCACGATATCGGAACTCGAACGCACGTTGCGGAGCCACGATGTCGCGGCATGCATGTTCTCGACCACATTGTCGAACCCGCTCGGCGTGACAATGCCGGAGCAGGAGCGGCGGCGCCTCGTCGGTTTGCTCGAGCAATACGACACCGTACTGATCGAGGACGACGTCTATGGCGACCTGCGTTTCGACGGCGTGCGTCCTGTTCCCGCCCAGTTTCTCGGCGGCAGCCCACGCATTATCACCTGCGGTTCGTTCTCCAAGACCGCTGCGCCCGGTTACCGAATTGGCTGGGTGGTGACGGATACCTGGATCGACAAGATCGCGCACCTGAAACGCGCGTTTTCCTGCACGTCCGGCCTGTTGCAACAGCTCACGCTCGCGGATTTCCTCGCCACGGGCGACTACAGCCGCCACCTCAAGGCGCTCCGGCCAGTCCTGAAACAGAACGCCGAGCGCATGGCCGCACTGGTTGCCGAACACTTCCCGGCGGACACGCGCACGTCGAAACCGGTCGGGGGCGCGGTTTTATGGGTGGAGCTGCCGGGCGAGGTCGATGCCGAGCCCCTTTTCGACGAGGCCATCGAAGCGGGCATCAGTATCACGCCCGGGCACATTTTCTCGCCCTGCAGCTGCTACACCCATTTCCTCAGGCTCAGCTACGGGCACCCGTGGACGGAGCGCACCGAGGATGCGATGCGCTGGCTGGGTAGTCGCGTGTCCGAGCTCGCCGCCCGAGCGCCCTAGACGACCCCGGCTTTTTTCAGTGGCAATTCACGCACGCGTTTGCCGGTGGCGGCGAAGTACGCATTGACGATAGCCGGCGCAACCGGCGGCACGCCGGGTTCTCCGACACCGCCCGGTGGCGCATCGACCTCCATGATGTGTACGTTGATTGCTTTCGGGACCTCGCTCATACGGATCACCGGGTAGGTGTCGTAATTGCCCTGCTCGATCACGCCGTCTTTGGCCGTGATCTCGCCGAGCATCGCGAGGCTCATGCCGAAGATACCGGCGCCTTCCATCTGCGCGACCACCCGGTCGGGATTCACGACAAGCCCGGCATCGATCGCTAGCCACAGCTCCTCGACGTGCAGCTTGCCCTTACCGTCGACGCGCACCTCGGCGACCGCGCCTACCGTGCTCAGGAATGAGCGGTGCACCGCGATGCCGAGGCCGTGGCCTTCCGGCAGCTTCCTGCCCCAGCCGGCCATCGCCGAGACTTTTTCGACGACCGCCTTGTAGCGCCCCGTATCGATCGGGTGGATCTCGAGCGACTGCCCGTAGTTGGAATACTCCGCACCATCCTCGGTAGGATCGACCTTCCTCGACGGGCCGGCAAGCCGCAGCAGGTAGTCGCGCGGATCTGCGCCCGCCTCGTGTGCGAGTTCGTCGGCGAAACCGCAGACGGCAAAGGCGTGATAGACGTTACAAACGGAACGCAACCAGCCGATGCGCACGTGTGCCTTCGCGTCGCCTGATTCCAGGCGCATGTTCGGGATGGCATAGGGATTGTCGATCATCCCGAGCCCCAGCTCGAATATGCCCGGGCCGGTGGCTTCGGCACTGAACGTCGAGCCGATGGACGGGAATACGCTGCGGTGCAGCCAGCCGGTCGTGTTGCCCTCCTCATCGAGCGCACCCTTCAGATACTGTGCGCTCACCGAGTGAAAGTAGCCGTGACGGATATCGTCTTCACGCGACCACGACACTTTCACCGGCTTGCCCGTCTGCTTTGCGAGCCACGCGGCTTCCGCCGAGAAATCGGCCTTGGACTTGCGGCCGAACCCACCACCAAGCAGCGTGACGTTGACTATTACCTGCGACTTGTCGATGCCCAGCAGCGTCGCGACCGTACCCTGTACCGACTGCGGGTCCTGCGTCGCGGCCCAGATCTCGACACTGCCATCCTCGTGCATGGCCGCAGTGGCCGCCGGTGGCTCCATCGGCGCATGGGACAGGTGCGGCGCATAGTAGTCGGCTTCGATCACCCGGGCTGCATCCCCGAAGGCGGCATTCACGTCACCCCGGTTGAGGACCGTTTTGCCGTCCTTGTGCGACGTATCGACGAGCTGCTGGCGGTAACTTGACGAGTCGTACTCCGCGTTCAGCCCCGTATCCCATTCGACCGCGAGCGCCTTGCGCCCCTGTTCCGCCGCCCAGGTATTGTTCGCGAGTACGGCAACGCCGCCGACCGGGTTATACGCGGGCGGCGAAGTGCCTTCCGGCATCGTCACGACCTGTTCGACACCCTTGACCTTCAGCGCCGCGGCATCGTCAACCGACCGGACCTTGCCACCGAACACCGGGCAACGCTCGATGGAGGCATACAGCATGCCGGGCAGCACCGTGTCGGTGCCGTACATGCCCGTGCCTGTCGTCATGGCGACGCCGTCGATCAGGTCCATGGACTTGCCGATGTAGCGATAATCGGCCGGGTCCTTGAACGTTACGTCCTCCGGCACCTCGAGTTCGGCGGCCGCCGCGACGAGATCGCCGTAGGCGGCGGAGCGACCGCTCGCATCATGGTGAACGGCATGGTTCCGCGCCACCAGTTCAGATACCGGCACGCCCCATTCCATCGCTGCAGCTGCAATCAGCATCTCGCGTGCCGATGCACCCGCGGTTCTCAGCAGGTCGAAGTGCTTGCGGATGCTCGTCGAGCCGTCGGTATTCTGGTCGCCGTATTTCGGATCGCCGAGCGCCTGCAGCAGCTCGATGCGGTCCCAGTCGGCTTCGAGTTCGTCCGCAATCACCTGCGGCAACGACGTGCGAATGCCCTGCCCCATCTCGGAGCGATGGCAATAGATCTCCACGACGTCATCGTCGCGGATGTTCACGTAAACGTTGGGTGCCACGCTGCTGGCGCCGGCGGCGTTAACGCCGCGCGGGATTCCGAGTGTCATCGCGAACACCAGGCCGCCGCTCGCAACGCCGGTCTTCTGCAGGAACTCACGCCTGCTCAGTTTCTCCAGCCCGCTCATGACTCACCTCCCGCAGCGCGCTGGATCGCTTTGCGAATACGTGTGTAGGTACCGCAGCGGCAGATGTTCCCGCTCATCGCCGTGGCGATTTCCTCGTCACTGGGGTTCGGGTTGCGCTCCAGCAGGGCGACGGCCGTCATGATCTGGCCCGACTGGCAATAGCCGCACTGTGGCACGTTGAGCTCACGCCAGGCTCTCTGAACCGGGTGATTGCCGTCGCCGGACAGCCCCTCGATCGTGGTCACCGACATGCCGGCTGCCGACGACACCGGGAATGCGCAGGACCGCACCGGGTTGCCGTCGACGTGCACGGTGCAGGTACCGCACAGGGCCTTGCCGCAACCGTACTTGGTGCCGGTGAGGCCCGCGATATCCCGTATCGCCCACAACAGAGGCATTTGCGGGTCGACGTCGAGCGACTGTGGTTTGCCGTTCAGGGTGAATTCGATAGCCATTGTATGTCCTCGGGTAGCAGCCAGAGCGATTATCCAATAATAACAGGCGCGTATTGCGGCCGCATAACGTGGCTAATCTGTGAACACCGCGAGGGAAACGCATGCCGCTGCACTGGATAATGGCGGCATGTCTTATGGTCTGCAGCTATTGCCGGTGCTTTTGCCCATCCTGTTCTGGGGCATCTACCATTACCACAAGGACCGGCACTTGCCGGAGCCGATCAGCAGTCTCGTGCTGGCGTTCGGCCTGGGATTGCTTTCTGCCGCCATATCCCGCGCGCTCTACACTGCGCTCGGCTGGGCATCGCTGCGCTACGATGCCATCGCCCTGGCCGACGGCAACACCCTGGGACTGTTGGCCTACTCGATGCTCGCGATCGGGCCCGTCGAGGAACTCGCCAAGATGCTCCCGTTCCTCGCGCTGGTCCTGTGGCATCGGGAGATGGATGAACCGATCGACGGCATCATCTATGCGTCCTTCGTGGCGCTCGGTTATGCGGCGGTCGAGAACCTGATCTACCTGCAGTTCCTGACACCCTACGAGGCGGCAGCCCGCGGCTTCGCCGGGCCCGTCGTTCACATACTGTTTGCGTCGATCTGGGGTTTCACGATCGGCTGCGCGCATATCCGGGGGGATTCGATCCTGCGCGGAATTGCGGGCGGATTCCTCGTCGCTGCAGGCCTGCACGGCCTGTACGATTTCATAGTGCTGCAGCAAACACTGAACGCGCTGCCGATCGCGGCGGCACTCGTCGTGGGAGGCTGGGTCTGGCGATTGCGGCTCATGCATGGCCTGCATGAGCGAGCATTGCGCGGGAGCGGTAACGCTAGCCGTGATTGTACGGATTGAAGCCGTCGTGATCGGCGGGCGCAATCTCCTCGCCTTCTAGCCTAAGCTCGTCCAGCGACTCAGGCTCGCTCAAAAGGTCGCTGCACCGCTTCTGGATCTCTGCGAGGCGCAGCGATACGTTCGATTCGGATAGCGGCTCGTCTTTGAGATCCCAGTCCATTTCGTTCTTCCCTCTCTTGCTGTCGGCAAATTGCGACAGCACTGCAAACGAGTATAGATACCGCGTGGGCCCGGGAGTGTGAAGCGGATCACACAAAATTTTCGCCGAATTGGTTTTTTTGCGGTGTTATGTCCAATTCCTGCATCCCGGATACAGGGCCGTCTTTACGGCGGCGACTGGCCAAGCACCGCCATGAGCATCACGATGCCTTCGACGAAGTTTCCGAGCCGCAAATTCTCATTCGGGCTGTGCTGGTTGTTGTCGATATTCACGGTAGGAACGATCGCAGCCGGCACGCCGAGCGCCTCGATGATCGGCGCAATCGGTATCGATCCGCCCATCGTCCGGATGAGGATCGGTTCCTCGCCGTAGAGTGACTCGAGCCCTGCCCTTGCCATCCGGCCGGCCGCAGAATCCACGTCCGATCGGAATGCGCCATAGCTGACATCGTGATCAAGACTGACGATACGCTCGAACTGACGGCGTTCGTCGTCGGTAGGCGCACGATCAAGGACGGTGTAGCCGAGCGACTCGATGTGCGCCCCCAGCAAGCCCGCAAGCCGCTCCGGGTCCGATTCCGTGACCAGGCGAATATCGAGTTCGGCGGTTGCCGTTGGCGGGATGACGGTCCTCGCCTGCTCTCCGACCCAGGCAGCTGACATACCGCGTATGTTCAGGGACGGATACTGGATGGCCTCCTGCAGGCTCGGCGCGACGGACTCGGCGCGCGCGAGACCCATACCGCTGAGAATCTGCTCTTCGTCGTCCGGCACTCTCGACAGGATAGCCTTGTCGTCGTCCGACAGCGTCACACCGTCGTAGAACCCGGGAATCCTGACGATGCCGTCCGGCGATTTCAGCGACGCCAGGATGCGCGCGAGATCGAACGCCGGGTTGGGCACGAAGTTGCCGTAGTGGCCGCTGTGCTGGGCCACGCGTGGCCCGTAGGCGACGAGCGTTGCGGTCATGATGCCTCGCGCACCGAATGTCACGGTGGGCCGGTTCGACGCATGCGGTGGTCCGTCAAAGATCAGCAGCAAATCGGCCGCCAGGAGCTCACGGTGCGCCCTGATGGCGGCTGCGAGATTCGGCGAGCCGAGTTCTTCCTCCGTGTCGATGATGACCTTGAGATTGTACGGCGGTGCGGCGTCGAGCTTGTCGAGAAGTTCGACTGCCACCATGAACTGCGTCATCGGCCCCTTGGAATCCGAGGCCGAGCGTGCGAACACGCGCCAGTCCGGGTCGAACCGTTCGTCGACCGCTTCCCAGGGAATTTGCTGCCAGTTGCCCTGCTCGTCCCGGGCCTTCAACACCGGCACGAAGGGGTCCGCCTGCGCCCAGGCCGATGGATCGACGGGCTGACCGTCCGCCTGCAGATACACGAGCACGGTTTTTGCCGACGCATCATGGGAGCGCTCCGCGAACAAGGCCGGATTGCCGTTCGTCGGTATGCGTTGCGTGCGAAATCCTCGCTCGCCGAAGGCGCCTTCCATCCATATCACGAGCGCCTCGATATCATCCGGATGCAGCGCGTCGTTCGGGAGCGCGAGAAATTCGCGATAGAGTGCGACGGCGCCATCGATGTTGTTATCGACCGCACGACGAATGTCACCGGTCGCCAGCGGCTCTCCATGCGCGACGCCCGTTACGAACAGAACGGTTGCGATAACGGCCGGGTAAAATCTCGACATACGGCTACCTCTCGCGTTCAGAATCGCAGCAGCGTGGAACCCCAGGTGAAGCCGGCGCCGAAGGCTTCGAACAGCAACAGTTCGCCGCGCTTGATGCGGCCGTCGCGGACAGCGACGTCGAGCGCAAGCGGTATCGAAGCCGCCGACGTGTTCGCATGCTCGTCCACGGTAACGATGACTCGTTCCATCGGCATGTCGAGCTTTTTCGCAGCCGCGGAGATGATGCGCATGTTCGCCTGGTGCGGAACGAACCAGTCGAGGTCGTGCTTGTCGATATTGTTCTTATCCAGCGTTTCCCGGGCGATCGAGTCCAGCGTTGCCACGGCGCGGCGGAATACCGCGTTGCCGTTCATCTGGATGAATGCCTCGCCCGCGCGGGTAACGTCGTAACCGCTGGAGATGCCCTGCGGAACCTGCAGCAGGTCTTCGTACTGCCCGTCCGCATGGATGTGCGTGGACAATATTCCGGGCTCATCTGCTTCCTGCAGCACGACGGCGCCAGCGCCGTCGCCGAACAACACGGCTGTCGTGCGGTCTTCCCAGTTTGTGACGCGCGACAGTATTTCCGCGCCGATGACGAGAACATTCTTTGCAGCGCCGGTGCGAATATAGCGATCCGCAAGATCGAGCCCGTACACGAAACCGCTGCAGGCCGCCTGGATGTCGAATGCACCGCAGCCGCGGATGCCGAGGCGCCGCTGCACGATGCAGGCAACGGCCGGGAACACCTTGTCCGGAGTCGTCGTTGCGATGATGATGAGGTTGATGTCGTCGGCACCAATGCCGGCCATGTCCAGCGCCTGGTTGGCGGCCGCAAGGGCGAGATCCGAGGTCGCTTCACCGTCGGCGGCGATGTGTCGCCGCTTGATGCCGGTGCGCTCCTGGATCCAGTCGTCCGAGGTATCCATCATCTTCTCGAGATCGTGATTCGTCAGGATTTTTTCGGGCAAATAGCTGCCCGTGCCGGCGATACGTGAGTAAGTCATAGTGTGGATCCCTGTGCGGGCGGCTTTTCAGCGCCTCATGAACTCGGCAATGTCGCGCAAGGTCGGGTAATCGAACAGGTCACTGATATCGAGCTTGCCCGGGTACTTTTCGTCGATAGCGAGGACGATGTCTGTCAATGTAAGGGAGCTTACACCGACTTCGAAAAGATTGTCGTCCGGCCCGATCTTGCGGTCTTTGGAAAACTCCCGGCAAATCGCCTCGAGTTCCGCCACCAGCGGGTCATCGTCGAGATCTTCGACCGCGTCGCTTTGCGGTGTGAGTTTCGCAATAACGTCTTCGTATTCACCATCGAGATAGGCATTAAGAAGATGGACGCGCTGCACCTTGCCGCTGGTCGTCTTCGGAATCTTCGGAACGGGCAGCACGTGATCGACTTCGAGGCCTGCGTGTTCGCCGATCACGGCCCTGACCTGCTGCGCGAGCGGCAGGAAAGATTCGAGATCCTGACGATAAAGCACGAACACCAGCAATTCTTCCGTCTGGCCGCGCGATGGCGTCGCGCCCGCAACGACGACCTTGCCGAGATCCAGGCCGTCGATCTGCGCGACGAGCTCCTCGATGTCGTGCGGGTAGTAGTTCTGGCCGTTGACGATGATGATGTCCTTCTGGCGCCCGGTGATCACGAGCTGGCCGTCAACGCAGACACCGCAATCGCCCGTTCGTAACCAGCCGTCGTCCGTGAACAGCGCGGCCGTGGCCGCGTCGTCGCCGTAGACGCGTTCGGTAACGCTCGCGCCGCGCAGCTGGATGTTGCCGACGCGGCCGGGCTCCAGGACTTTGTCGGCGTCGTCGGTCAGGCGCATCTCGCAGTCCCGGATCGGCTTGCCCACCTTGACGAAACTGATCGCGTCGGCATCGCCCGGCTCCGCCACTTCGTAAGGCTCGCCAATGCGCAGGCTGTGGCGGTGCATAACCACGCGCGAATACAAATCGCCGGGTGTGCCGAAGGTGACACCGACGGTCGCCTCCGCGAGACCGTAAACGGGAAACATCGTGGTACGCGCAAGTCCGTACGGCTCTAGCGCGTCGAGGAACTCCTCGCAAAGATCGTACGAGATCGGTTCGGCGCCGTTCAGAATCAGCTCGACGCGCGACAGGTCGGTACCGTCGGGCAGCCCTTTGCGTTCGAAGAGTTTCAGGAAATGCTTGTAACCGAAATTCGGCGAACAGAGCTGCGTGGCCTGCAATTCGGATGCCTTCTGCATCCATAGCAGTGGCCGCCGCACGAATACGTTCGTATCCATGACGGCGTGATTCATGCCGGCCGCCAGCACGCTCAGGTGGTAGCCGATGAGACCCATGTCGTGCGTGAGCGGCATCCAGCTCAGGCTCGTGTCCTCTTCATCCCAGCCCGTGCCCTCGACGATAGCGCGTATGTTGACGCACAGGTTGGCGTGCGTCAGGCACACGCCCTTGGGATCGCTGGTCGAGCCAGAGGAATACTGAATGAAGGCGAGGTCGTCCGGCGAGGCATCATACACTTCACCGCTGTCACCGGGCGTGACGTCACTGATCAATACGGAGCGCGATTCGAGGATCGCCGCGATGGCGTCGAGCTGCTGTGCTTTGGAAAAATCGAGCAGTCGCTGCAGCAGGTCCATCTCGGTGAACAGCGTGCCGCGCTCGAGCTGGCTCAGGATTCGAAACAGCTTGAAGCGATGTTCATCGCTGATGCCGACGGCTACCGGCACCGGCACGATGCCGCCGAGCATCGCGGCCCAGTAGGCAACGACGAAATTCAGGTTGGACTTCGAGAAGATAACCAGCTCGTCGCCAGGCTGCATGCCGCGCGCCTGCAACGAGCCCAGCAGCGCCAGTGCGCGATCCCATAAATCCTGGAATCGAACGGCGGTCTCGTCGTTCTCGCCGTCGATGAAGCGAATCGCCCGGTCCCTGCCGCGCGCTTCGTCGAGCAGCTCAGTCAGTGTTGCGTAGAGTTTCATGCCGTCCTTATTGCAGGTTGCAGCCAGATATCGGACGCGGAACGCAGGTTTACCGCAAGCTCGAGCCCGGGATCTTTGTCATTGGTCCGAATCATACGGAATCTCGGCAGCAATAGGCCAAGGTGTACTTTCATTTCCAGGAACGAGAAATACTCGCCCAGGCAGCGGCGCGGCCCCAGTGAAAACGGGAAATAGGGCCGCTCGTTCTTGACCAACTTCCCCTCGGCGAACCGGTCTGGATCGAAGCGCTCCGGGTCCGGCCAGTATTCCGCCGTGCGATGCAGAATAAACGGCGAGAGGTAAATGTCCGTATCGTCAGGCACGTCGAATGCGTCGAGTTGGTCGCCTTCGCGAGAGCGACGGGTGAACAGCCAGACCGGCGGATACAGCCGCAAGGTCTCTTCCAGCACCTGCTGTGTGTATTGCATGTCCGCAAGCGACTCCGCGCTGACTGTCGAGACGGTGGGAATGGTACGGCGACTCTCCTCGACGACCTGGCTTTCGACGTCCGCGTCGCCGGCGAGCAGGTACCATACCCAGTTCAGCGTATTGGCGGACGTTTCGAATCCGGCGACGATGAGCGTGATGAGTTCGTCGAGCAGTTCATCATCGGTGAACGTCGCGCCCTGTTTGTCCGTCGCATGCATGTACATTGACAGGAAATCGAAGGCCTCGGCGTTGCCGGCGTCGCGCCGCGCTTCGATGATCTGCAGCAGCAGACGCCGGAGATTCCGCGCCTTCAAAACGACGCTAAGGTCCCGCGTCGAGTCGCTGGCGAGAAATGCGAAAGGATTCTCCCCCTGCGAAAGGAGCTTCGATTCGTAGTCGCCCCCGAAAATGCTGATCAGGATCAGCTCGAGCGCAAAATCGCTGGTCTCGGCGGTGACATTGACGGGCTCTCCCTTCTCCGCCGCGGCAGCCCAGCGCAACGCGACGTTATCGCAGCACTGCACCATCACCTTGATCAGCCGGTGCACGTTCTGCCGGCTGAACGCCGGCTGTATCATCGTGCGTGAGCGCCGCCATACGTCGCCGTCGCTGACGATCAGGCCGTTGCCGAGCAGCATCTTCACACGCTCGAAACCCGGCCCTTTAACGTATCGGCCATGCCTGCGCACGAGGATTCGCCGGACTTCCGCCGGGTCGTTGATGAAATAGGCCAAGCGGCCATTACGCCGCCGCATGCTCACGATGTCGCCGTACTCATCGCGAACCCGCGACAGGGTGTCGAGCGTTTCGGGGTCGATACCCAGGTGGACCTGATCCTGCGGCCCCGGCGGTCTGCGAACGGCTGAAGGGGTATCGGTCATCGGATGGGAAAAGGCCTCCGGCCTGCGGGAAAGCACGCGCATTCTACATTGACCGGCGCGTGACCGATACTGCAAACTTGTTGCGCTCCGCCTTCGGAAAATCCATTGAACGATCAGAAACCCGTCGATTTCGATTCCGTGGAGTCGCGCCGCAGCAGCGCATCCATGCGCCGAATGACGCTCGCGCGGCGGATCTACTATTTTCTCGGACTGCCGCTGCTGCGATTCATCAACTGGGCGCTGCTCAAGAGTTACCGTTATCAGCCGGTTATCGGCGCGGAACATGCCGACGCCCTGCTCGCCGCGAACACGGTTTCGGCACCCTGTTACTGGCACCAGCATCACGTCGTTTGTTCAGCGTATATGCGGAACTGGCTGAAGCGCGGCTACAGGTTGTGCTTTCTCATTTCCGGCTCGGTCGACGGCGATGTGCCGGAGCGAATCGCGCGTTCCTGGGGCGCAGAAGTCATCCGCGGTTCGGCCAACCAGAGCGGCGCGTTGGCGCTCCGTGACCAGCAACAGATGCTGAAGAATGGTTACTCGATCGTCACAACCGCGGACGGTCCGAGGGGGCCGAAATACGAATTCAAGTCGGGCACGGTGCTGATGGCGCGAATTGCAGGCGTGCCGATCGTGCCGGTCGCCTGCGCCGCCGATCGCGCCTGGTATCTCGATCGCTGGGACGACTTCATGATCCCGAAGCCGTTCGCCCGTGTCGTCGTTGCCGTCGGCGAGCCCTACCTGGTGTCGCGGGACGTCAAACTCGACGAAATCGAGCCGCACAGGCTGAACGTTCAGCGTAGAGTCATGTCTCTAATGGAACAATGCGAGCAAGCATTGGACAACAACCCGGGAGACCCTGCTTGAACGCCAGGCCGCTACGACGACTACTGCCGCACATCGCTTTCATCTGCCTGCCGCTCATGGCGGCGGCGTCCCCCGATAATGCCGGGGCCGAGCAGTCACTGACGCCCTATTCCGCCGAGTACAAGGTCAAGATCAGTGTGCTCAGCGGGCGCCTGGCAACCGCGCTGCGCCCGCATGCGGACGGTTACGAGGCGATCCACGTTATCGAGCCCCAGGGCCTCGCGGGCGTGATGAAAAATGGCGAAATCAACGAACACTCACGATTCGCGCCGCACGCCGATGGCGTCCGCGGTACCTGGTACCGCTCCGAGGACTCGCTGTCCAGCGACGAGACCCGCGCCGAGGTGACCTTCGACTGGGCGGCCAATGAAATCTCAGGCACGGTCAACGATAAGGACGTCCGTATCGCACTCGACGGCATCGTCCACGATCGGGTCGCCATCCAGTACCAGCTGATGCACGACCTGCAGAACGGCGGTCCCGACGAGCGCTATGTCCTGTTCGATATCGACGAGTTCAAGACGCTGATCGTGCGCAACGTTGGCGAACGCAGGGTCAGTACGCCGGCCGGCGACTACAACGCAGTCGGCATCCAGCACCAGGCGGAAAATTCATCGCGAATCACGACCTTGTGGTGCGTGAAGGAACTCGGTTACCTGCCGGTCGTCATCGAGCAACACCGCAAAGGCAAGCTCAGAATGCGCGCGGAACTTACGAGTTACAGCGCGCTCACGACCTGACCTCTAGTCAGCGTGATGACCAGCTGCAGCACGAGCAGCATCGACGCCGTTACCGGTCCGCCCAGGAGCGCACAGCCGATCCACCGCGCGAGAGCCGGTGCGTATGCCACGCCTGCGATCAACGGTACCGCCGGCAGCGCGGCGATGCAGGCGATGGGATAGGCGACCAGCGCCAACCTCGGATGCTGCTCGGTTTCACTTCAAGCCACGAGTGGTGGATGGCGAGCCGGTAAGCACCTGCGGGCTTCAAAACCTGTTCCGTTTCGAAATGCCGGATACGTAGCGACTGTCGGGCGGCGATTTCCAGGTTAGCCTTAACTTCCCGCCGGGCTACTCCGCTTGATCGCCGCCCGCTTTACTGCACGCGATCGTACTGCTGCCGCAGCGACAGGATTTCCTCTTCGTCATAGACGACCGAGACTGTCCGCTCGAGTTCGTCCCCGCCAGAGCCCAGCGCATAGGTTTCCTCGAGCACCGCGCCTTCATGGTCGAGCGTCTGGATGACGTATTTGCCGTCCACCCAGCCGGACGCCCGATCCGCCTCGATCGGCCCCACGTTAATGAGGCGATGCTCCCTGAACCGGTATTCCTCGACCACCGAGCGGTCGAAACTGACGAACAGCGCATAGGGCGTCTGGGTGATCTTGAGCCGGTTGCCGGTTCTCAGGAACACATAGACCGACGGTCCTTCAGCGACTTGCCCGCTGGCGCCGGCCCGGTACTCCGCCTTTCGAATGCGCCGTTGTGCATCGTCCGCTCCGGCCCGCAGCTGCCAGCGTCCTTCCAGGCTGACCCCGGCCGGTATCACGTCGCCGACAGGCATCAGCCGGGGCGGCGGCACCCCACAAGCCGACAGTGCCAGCGACAGGAAAGCCAGTGTCACGGCGAATTTCGACATCGATAACGGCTACCTTCGAAACGAACTGACGCAAAATACACAAATTTCCGGGACTTAGACAGGGCGCTCAAACATCGCGCAACGGCCTGTCGAAGGCCTCGGGCATTGGCAAGGAGCGCCTAGCGCTCGGGCAGTGGGATGTAATCGGTCTCGCCGGGCACCGTGTCGAAGCGCTGCTCGCGCCAGTTCTGCCTGGCCAGTTCGATGTGCTCGCGTGAACTGGAGACGAAGTTCCACCAGATGAAGCGCTCGCCCTGCAGCGCGTCGCCGCCTGCAAACATGATCCTGGCCGTCGACTCGGCGGTTACGGTGCCGCTCGCGCCGCTTTCAAGAACGGCCAGCACGCCTGCGTCCACGAATTCGCGGTTGACGGCAACGCTGCCCTCCACCACGTAAACGGCCAGTTCTTCGGCCTCCGGGATGACCACCGACTGGCCACGCTCGAGAACGGCCTCGACGTAGAGCGTCTCGCTATGTGTCGAGACCGGCGACGAGACGCCGAAAGCAGATCCGAGAATGACGCGAAGTTGCGCACCGTCTGCGTCGACGGCCGGAATGTCCGCGGCTGCGTAATGCTCGAAGGACGGTTCGACCTGCTCGGCTTCCGAAGGAAGCGCCACCCAAGTCTGCAGACCATGCAGCCGCTGTCCGCTCGCCAGGATTTCCTTCGTCACTTTCTCCGAGTGCACGATGCCCCGGCCTGCGGTCATCCAGTTGACGGCGCCGGGACGAATCGGCTGCACATAGCCGAGGCTGTCGCGGTGCAGGATCTCGCCTTCAAACAGGTAGGTGATCGTCGCGAGGCCGATATGCGGATGCGCCCGCACATTGACGCCCGTGCCGGGTTCGAATTGCGCGGGGCCCATGTGATCGAAAAATATGAATGGCCCGACCCGTTGCCGGCGCTTGTCAGGCAGTGCACGGCGTACGGTGAAGTCGCCAAGGTCCCGTGCCCGGGGCTGTATGAGTAGTTCGATAGCGCTGTCTCCGCACATGTTGGCTTCCTGTTCAGCTCTCGAGGGCGGCGGCCACCGCACGCGCGAAGGCGCAGTGCCGGGTTACGCTAATCGTCTCAAGAGAAAGCCAATCGCTCAATGCCTGCAGCTCGTCGGCGAGCGCGTCGGCAACTTCGGCGACCGGCACGCCCGGCTCCTCGTGTGCAGCGAGCAGTAGCAGGCGTCCCGACTTGCGGTCCGCCTTCAGGTCCACCCGCGCAACGATCCTGTCGCCGAGCCGGAACGGCAGCACGTAATATCCCCACTTGCGCCTGGCGGCAGGCACGTAGATCTCGATGCGGTAGTGAAAATCAAACAGACGCTCGGCGCGCGGCCGGCACCAGACGATCGGGTCGAATGGCGACAGCAGCGACGCTCCTTCAATGGCCCGGGGCAGCCGCGCCGAGGCGGAAAGGTAGCCGGGCTCCTGCCAGTTCTCGACCTCGACGCGCGACACCGCGCCCTCCTCGACCAGTTCCTCGACGCGCGGCGCCGTTTCGCGGGGCGACATGCGATAGTAATCCGCCAGGTCGCGCTGGGTGGCGACTCCCAGCGCTACCGACGCCCGGCGCAGCATTTCGCGATCCGCCGTTTCCTTATCCACAGAGGCGGTCAGCCGACGCCGCGGGATAATGCGCTCCGGAAGATCGTAGACCCGCTGAAAATTGCCAAGGCGGTGTGACACGGCGAGGTCGCCGCGCGCGAAATGATATTCCAGCGCCCAGCGCGGTATGGAGCGGTGCCAGTCGCCCGGCTTGCGCGTCGGCCCGGGCAGATGTGGCAGATCCGCCGCGGTCAGCGCGCCATCGCGCCGTACCTGCTGCAGCACGTCGTCGAGGTAACGGCCCCGGTCCCTGAGCTTGCGCAGCGGGTTGTGTTTCGACAGCCCGTAAGCAGCGCGACGATGCGCCAGCAGCGGCCAGGCATCGCTGGGGACGATCGACGCTTCGTGAGCCCACTGTTCCGTGTAGTCGCCGCGCCCGTAGACGAAGCGGTCGAACCGCTGCCGGTCGTAGGCGCCCAGGCGCGACCACAGGACGAGGTAATGGGCGGGCACCAGCACGTTCACGAAATCCAGCTGCAGCACCTGCAATGCCCGCAAGGCACGGCGGAAATGGCGAGAGTCCGCTGCGCACGCGGGCCGCTCCCGGTGCATGTCCTGCGCCGCGAGCGCAACGCGACGGGCTTCTGCTGCGGAGAGGCGAACTCGCCGCTTCATTCTCCGCCAGCGTCACGCAGCCCGGTCGCGACTTCTCCTGCGGCGACGGTGAAACGGCTGTCCACTGCGGTCGTGTAATCGCGTGAGTGCACGGTATCCACCAGGTGCCATTCCGCCGTGCAAGCATCGCTCGTGACCGTTAGATGCACCCACCCGCGCCGCTGTGTGTCCATGTAGCGTACCGCCGGGTTGACTTGCCGGGTCGCCTCGCTCAACGAATCCGGCTCGCGCAGCGGCAGATATTCGTCGAAACCCGGGGACGAGACGGCAGGTGGCATGATCTCCACCGTTACGGGCTTGTCGCTGCCGTGCCGATAGACGTCGTTGGCCATCGATGTGTGAAGATCGCCGCTCAATACGACCGGGTTGCTGGCGAATTCCTGCAGGTCGCCGAGAAACGCCTCCCGCGCATGCGGGTAGCCGTTCCAGGTGTCGAGCACCATGGGCGGATTCCCCTTGCTCAGCGCCACGTAGTGGTCGAGCTGCTCCCGCGGCAACATCGACGGACGCTCGAGGTCGAGCAACGGCCCCAGCTCCGGCGCGCGCACCGGCGCAAGCATGACCTGCTGCCCGATTACCTGCCAGGTCGTGTCCGCATGGGCCGCAAGCGTACGCCGCAGCCAGCCTTCCTGGCTCGGCCCGAGCATGCGCCTCTCCGGGTCCTGCAGTGCAGCCGCGACCGATTCCGCCGTGGCCGAATCGCCGGCATCGGGCTGCCGGTCACGGCCATGCAGTCGCGTATCCAGCATAATCAGCGACATGAGATCACCGTAGCGAAAATCGCGGAAAATGCGGGTGTCGGCGCCGTTCGGGACACCCCGTACCGGCATCCACTCGAACCAGGCGCGCAGCGCAGCGTCGCGCCGTTCGCTCCAGCGACCCTCGCCGTCCTGGTGATTCTGTGCCCCGCCCCGCCAGGCGTCATTGGCAATCTCGTGGTCGTCCCAGACGGCGATCAGCGGATGCTTGCCGTGCATCGCGATTGAATCCGGGTCGGCCTTGTACTGGGCATGGCGCCGGCGGTAGTCGGCGAGCGTGGTTACCTCGCCGGCCGGCTCGGGAATCCGGCCGAGCCTCTCGGCGTGTTCGGTCGCGTACTCGCCCAACCCGTACTCGTAGATGTAGTCACCGAGATGAACGACTGCGTCGAGATCGTCCTGCAGGGCAATATCGCGATACACGTTGAAATAGCCCGCGGGGTGATTCGAGCAGCTTACGACCGCGAATCCTGCCCCGGCGACGGCGCCGACGGGCAAGGTCCTTGTGCGGCCCACCGGGGAGCGAGCGTCATTGATCTCGAAGCAGTAGAAGAACGTGGATCCCGGCGCGAGGCCGCGCACGTCCGCTTTCACCGTGTAGTCGGACCAGTCATCCGTCCAGGCGATGCCGTGACGCAGCACCTGCTTCATGTCCGGGTCGCTCGCGACCAGCCAGCGCACCGGCAATGAGTCGCCGGCCGCCCCGCTTATGCGTGTCCAGAGGATGAAACCGTCGCTCAACGGGTCGCCGCTCGCGACGCCGTGCTCGAAGCGCAGCGGTTTGCTCGCCTGCGCCCCCCGCGAGCGCAAGCCGGCCAGCGACGCAACGACGACGCCGACGATAGAACGCAGGAAATTTCGCCTTAGCACACAGCCTCCGCTTCTCGGTTACGATATTCAGGTCAGCGCATCATACCGGGGAGCAGCGATGAATCCAGCGATTGGCAAGACCCTTGCGCTTGCCGGACTTCTCGGCATGCTGTCCGTCGGCCTGGCGGACGGCGTGCCGCCGATCGAGGGCACCTGGCTCAGCGGCGACGGCGACGGCTGGATCGAGATCACGCGCGTCGACGACGGCCTGAGCGGGGTCATCAAGGGTTCGCCCAACGACGACCCCGATCGGCCGGACCGGGACGAGAAGAACCCCGATCCTGCCCTGCGCGACCGGCCGCTCACTGGCCTTGAATTGTTCGACGGCTTCTCCTGGGACGGCGATGATCGCTGGACGGGCGGCACGATCTACGATCCCAATAGCGGCAAGACCTACCGCTGCATCATCACCTGGGTGGACCAGGACACGCTGAAGGTCCGGGGCTACATCGGTGTCCCGATGCTCGGGCGCACCGAGACCTGGACACGCGTGCCGGATTAGGCGTCGCCGATGATGGCGTCGGCCTCGATCTCCACCAGCATCCGTGCATCGATCAGGCGCGACACCTCCACCATCGAGGTTGCGGGCATCACGTCACCGAACACTTCCTGGTGAGCCCGGCCCACGTCGGCCCAGCGCCCGATATCGGTGACGAAGATTCGCGTACGGACCACGTCAGACAGGCCTCCGCCGGCACGCTCCAGCGCCGTCCCGATCACCTCGATGCACTGCCGGGCCTGCACATACATGTCACCCTCGCCAACCAGCCGCCCCTTGTCGTCAATGGCGGCGGAGCCGGAAACGGCAATAAAGCGTCCCACCCTCACGGCCCGCGAATAACCCACCTCGGTCTCCCAGGGCGCGCCTGACCGCAGGTTGCTGCGTCTGAATTCGGTCATGTCATTGTCTCGATTTTACTTTATCTATCTACTATTACTTCTTGATTTACAATACTTTGTTTATCACTCTGTGCCGCCCGATGGAGCCCAGCCAGCGATACCGCAAGGTATGCCGCGGTTCCTGCCCAGAGCCACGCAGACGCCACGGGCAGCTGCCCGGTCAGCACCATACCGAGCACTCCGCCCGGCACGATAAGCAGCACCCTGAGCAGTTCGAAGCGCAACGCATACGGTCGCCCCTCGTTGAGGAGTCCCAGCGTATACAGCAGCGCCCACAGCAGCACGCAGGGCAGCAACACTGCCGTTGCGCCGGCAGTTGCGAACAGGACTGCGATCCCGAGGGTCGCCACTACGGCGGCCCCGAACTGCGCCAGCACGTAGCGCTGCAAGGCCCGCGGAACCGGCGGATCGAATTTCTCGAACGCGCCGAGGTCCGTTGCACGCTTCGGAAAGCGTTTTTCCACGTCGGGCGGCCGCCACCCCGTGCGGCGGAACCAGATACCCAGCCTGTCTCTCCAGCGGCGGGCGTGGCGCGCGTCGAACAGCAGGTAGTGGTAGACCTGCAGGTTGGCCCAGAACGGGTTCCAGTTGGCCAGCGGTTTGCGGACACCGAAGATCACGGGATCGTCCTCGCGTTCGTCCTCGAAGGTCCCGAACAGGCGATCCCAGAGAATCAGCATGCCGCCGTAGTTCTTGTCGATGTAGCGCTCGTTTTGCGCATGGTGCACGCGATGGTTGGACGGCGTCACGAGAATCCGGTCCAGGACGCCCATGCGTCGGATTACCTGGGTATGCACCCAGAACTGGTAAATGAGATTCACCGCGTTGACGGTCACGAGAACCTCCAGCGGAAAGCCGATCACGAACAACGGCACGTAGAAGATCCAGCCGAAAATGAACCCGGTGCTTGTCTGCCGCAGCGCCGTCGACAGGTTGTAGTCCTCGCTCTGGTGGTGCACGGCGTGCGCGGCCCACAGCACGGAAATCTCGTGGCTGAAACGGTGGAACCAGTAGTAACAGAAGTCCCAGGCCAGTGCGGCCGTGATCCACAGGGCGATACCGCGCGGTGACGCGTCGAACCAGCTGAGCGGCATGTCGATGAGCGCGAAATTCTCGAGCACGAAGCCCCAGGCGATGAGCGGCAACAGCTTCGTAAAGTAACCGATGGTCGTGCTCAGCGTTCCCGCGCTGAGGCTGTTGATCGCGTCGTTGGCGCGGTACAGGCCGGTGCCGCGGCGGCGATCCACCGCCAGCTCGACGAGCAACGCCAGCAGAAAGAACGGCACGGCAATGGCAATCAGGTCCATCGGTAAATTGTAACCGCTCCGAACGTGCTGGCGCGGCCGTTTTTGCGGTAAGCTCGCCGGCTCCAAGGAAGCGGACCGGACGAATGATCAACCCCGCCGAACT
>Ga0209536_100004946_pt1 | contig 20933 bp, 20 predicted proteins | sample DeeMarSeWOR28_12_FD_187461 | JGI IMG/M metagenome (GOLD analysis project Ga0209536, IMG submission 187461) | Marine sediment microbial communities from White Oak River estuary, North Carolina - WOR-2-8_12 (SPAdes) (version 2) | ecosystem: Environmental > Aquatic > Marine > Intertidal zone >... | reverse complement strand
ATTCAAAGAGCAGCACAAGAAAGAAGCATTGTTTTGAACTGGCTGGCAGTTGTAACGCTGGCCTTGTTTTTTATGGTTCCTGCCTTTTCGGAGGAAGTTGCCCAAGAATCTCAACAAGCAGATCCCAATGAGCAGCGAAAAATATTACGAGGCTACAAAGTAGATACCAGTCGAAGAGACGAAAAGGGTAAATTTATCCGTATTCCGGTTTATACGGACGAGCCAAATGAGGTTCCGTATGTTGCGCCGACAGCAGTTAAGCCTGCCAGATCCGCCGCTTTAGAGGCAGGATTACAGAGAATAACTGTGGACATAGGCCCAGAAGTGTATCGTTACAAGTATGAAGAATCTGACCTTATGGAGGAAGAAGGTATCATGTACGGAGTGCGTTTGGGCTATACCGTCCATGATTTGGTGCCCATTTCACCAAAAGAATCTTCATCAGATCGTGGAGTGATGTACCGGGCTGAAGGCAGGCTTGCTTTTGGCAAGGTTGATTATGATGGGGAATTGTTGGATGGAACACCATATAAAGTAGACAATATAGATGACTTTACCTTTGAAGGAAGATTTTTATTGGGAGCGGACATGTTGCGTGGGGATACTTTAAATACATTTTATGCGGGAGTTGGGTATCGATATTTGAATGATGATTCATCCTTCGATCCTGCAGGTTATGAAAGGGAATCAAAATATCTATATGTACCACTAGGATATCAATTTGATAGTAGTCACAAAGTTGGCTGGTCTTTAGGATTCGGAGCCGAGTTTGACATTCTCATCCTCGGAAATCAAAGGAGCCATCTGAGCGATATCGATCCCGCCTTCCCAAATATGGATAATCGTCAGAACGATGGTTATGGATATCGGGCATCAGTCCGGCTTCGACATAAAAGCAAGGATGCAATTTTTATAATTGAACCATTTTATCGATATTGGGATATCGATGATTCAGAAATAGAATATCTTGGTGGCGGTGTTTATGGACTGGAGCCAGCCAATGAGACCGCAGAGATCGGTATCCAGCTTTATTGGATATTCTAAAAGGTCGGGCAAGTAGCCACTCCACGATTTTTGTTTTAAATGATTTCTTGTAGTGTTGGAGAGAAAGAATGGGCAATCACAAATGTGGAGGTCCGAAGAACCGCCGATCCGGCTGTTTGTTATGCAAACCCTAGAAGGTAAATGGAGTCCCTACAGAGTCCAAAGAAGGCGAATCTCATTCCAACCAAAAATGCCGGCGTTTTACCACCGAAGAAATTCATAATGCTAAAAAGAATTAACATGGTGGGGCAAGCCCCACCCTACGAATTCTAATCCTCTAATTCAACATCCTATTCATCCAAAATAACTGTATCACATCAGATTGATTTGTTATAATGCCGGGAGTTTTGAATTTGTAATGGAAAGGTTAATATCTCTATTTGGAGGTTCACGAATGCAAAGTTTATATTCCCGCCGGGGATTTTTGAAGACGGCTACGGCCGGTGGTGCGGCCTGGGCGATTTCGGCTGCGAGTTATGCTCGTGTGCCCGGGGCCAATGACCGGATTTCTATCGCTCAAATCGGCCTTGGCGGCCGGGGGCTTGGCGCGCACATGCCGGGCGTGCACGCACATCAAGCCACGCAGAATTTCGAGATTACCGCTGTGAGCGATCCGTGGAGGCTACGGCAGGAGGCTGCCGCTGCCACAACCAAGGAATGGTACGGGCGTGAGGCTCGGAAGTTCTCGTCTTATCGGGATATCATGGCCCTTAAAGACGTCGATGCTGTGATGATTGCCTCGTGTGACCATCAGCATACGATACACCTCGAAGCGGCGGCGAAGGCCGGCAAGGATGCGTACTGCGAAAAGCCGCTAGCCCGCCAGCTCGACAGGCTGATTAAAGCATGCGATGCCGTCAAGGAGGCAGGGATAGTCGTCCAGATCGGCACGCAGTTGCGAAGCTTTCCGACGTTTACCGGCTGTATGGAGCTTTATAAGACCGGTATCATCGGTAAAGTCGGGCGGATAGAGCAATGCCGGAACGGCGAGCGCCCCTACTGGTACGGGTACATCAAGGATGTCAAAGCCAAAGACGTGGACTGGGACGAATTTCTGCTGGATGCGCCGAAGCGTCCTTTCGATCCGGTTCTGTACTCAGGCTGGTACGGCTATCGGGATTTTTCCGATGGGCCGGTGCCTGGGCTGGGCAGCCACTTTATCGACCTAGTGCATTATATTACAGGTGCGAAGTTTCCTACGAGCTGCGTGTGTCTGGGCGGGACTTACACGTGGAAGGATGAGCACAAGTTCACGTGCCCCGACCACGTGCATGCCTTGTGGATTTATCCGGAGGATTTCATGGTGAGCTATTCGACGAACTTCGGCAACGGCAGCGGCAACAGTTTCAAGATTTTCGGTGACGCCGGCGTTCTTGATATGGTCAACTGGAACGCGCCGATTTTGACCGCTGAAGGGGCGAACAGCGCCAAAAAAGGACCTATACGCGGCAAAAAACCCATCGAAGAAGTATCGCGGCCGGACCACTTCCTCGACTGGCTCCAGTGCCTGCGGACGCGAAAGACGCCCAACGCCTCGATAGATGCCGGATACCAGCACGCAGTGGCCTGTATCATGGCGATGCAGTCATACGACACGGGCAAGAGAATGATTTACGACGCCGATAAACGCGAAATTAAACCGGGATAAATTTATACCGGAGATAACGAGTTAGGAGATAAGAAAGATGAATGCTTTTAAGGAACTTTCCCGCAGGGATTTTCTGGAAAAGAGTATCAGGCTTGGAGTTGTAGGACTTGCCGCTTCCTGTATGGTCGAACCAACAATGGCCTCTGAGGCAAAAGAACGATGGCAGATCGGTTGCTACACTAGACCTTGGGCAAAGTACGAATATCGTATGGCGCTTGATGCCATTGCCGAGGCGGGTTTTAAATACGCCGGGCTGATGACTGCAAAATCGAAGAACAATCTTGTGATTTCCGTCGAGACCACACTCGAAGAGGCTAAACAGGTAGGCCGGGAAGTCCGCAAACGCGGATTGAAAGTTCCATCGGTATACGGCGGCGGAATACCCGTGAACGTATCGCTCGAAGCGGGCATCGAAGGCCTGAGAAAGCTGATCGACAATTGTGCCGCCTGTGGAGCAGCAAATCTGCTTATGGGCGGCATCGGCAACGAAAAATTATTTAAGGCGTACTATAAGGCCATTGCTGAATGCTGCGATTACGCCGCCGAGAAAGGTATTGGTATCAGCGTCAAGCCTCACGGGGGACTGAACGCTACGGGCCCTCAGTGCCGCAAGACCATCGAGATGGTAAACCACAAGAACTTTCGAATCTGGTACGATCCCGGCAATATTTACTATTACTCGGACGGCAAGCTTGATCCGGTTACCGATGCGGCCAGCGTCGATGGACTTGTTATCGGTATGTGCATCAAAGATTATAAGCACCCAAAGAAAGTCGATGTAACTCCGGGGACGGGCATGGTGGATTTTCCTGCCGTGCTGGCGCGCCTTAAACAGGGCGGCTTTACCGGAGGGCCACTGGTTATTGAATGTCTTGAGCCGGGTGACACTGAGAAGACTCTTGCCGAGGCAAAAAAGACCCGCCTGTTTCTTGAAGAGCTGACCCGGTAACGATATAATCGTTATAAGGAGAGGTATAATGAGATTTACAAAAATGCACGGATTGGGCAATGATTATATTTACGTCAATTGCTTCGAGGAGCAGGTTGAAGATCCTGTTGTCCTGGCTCCTATCATCAGCGACCGGCATCGAGGTGTAGGCGCTGATGGATTGATTCTTATTGATCCTTCGAAGACGGCGGATGTGCGAATGCGTATTTTTAACGCCGACGGTTCGGAAGCTGAAATGTGTGGAAATGGAATACGCTGCGTAGCGAAATATACGTACGAACATAAATTAGCGCAGCCCCACGGAGAATTTTCTGTGCCGGGCCAGCAGTCTTTTCCTGCGTCGTTGAATATCGAGACCGGCAACGGAGTTTTAACCGTTGGGCTTATCATCGACGAAACCAATCATGTCCGAAACGTGTGCGTGAATATGGGGCAGCCGATTTTGTCGCCGCGGGATATTCCTGTGAATCTGCCGGGCGAAAAAGTTATCGCACAGCCAATCGATGTTCATGGACAGGAACTGCTCATGACGTGTGTATCAATGGGGAATCCGCACGCGGTTTTCTTCTGTGATGATGTATTGTCAATCGAACTTAAGGAACTGGGACCGGTTATCGAAAGACACAGCCTTTTTCCGAATCGTATAAATGTTCATTTCGTTCAGATTGACAAACCGGCGGAATTTACAATGCGGACGTGGGAACGAGGCAGCGGCATTACGATGGCGTGCGGCACCGGAGCTTGCTCTGTATGTGTGGCTGCCGCTTTGAATGGACGTCAGCAGCGAATATGCACTGGACATTTGCCCGGCGGTGATCTTGAACTCAACTGGTGTGAACAAGACAATTGCGTTTATATGACCGGGCCGGCAGAGGAAGTCTTCGAAGGTGTTTGGCCGAAATAGCAAGGTTTAAATACTTAGCTTTAGCGGACGGCAAAATTGAAGAGCTACTCCATGTTTGCCAGAAGCAGAATCGGTTCTTAAGACTTTTGCGAATCCAGCAATCTTACCCCCAAATTCAAGCAGACCGGATGTCGGTGGTATTGCCAATTCAACTCTCAACAAGTCGCCTTGTTTGAAAGTATCGGCCGCAGTCTCATAATATAAACCGCCAGTACTGACATTTACGGTATGACCACTATAAGAGATGCTACCTGCTGATCCAACTTTACGGCAGGATAAATTGTACTTTGCTCCCAGCCGCTTATGCCTGCGTTTTTCCGATCGATCCATCGTACGCATCCTTGCACAATAACACTAATACTCAGTCCTAATAAATTTCATTATTATAAAAGCAAAATTCATTCCAAAGTGCGGTTGAACAAATATCCCATTTTAACTTTTACAAGTGCTTGTTAAACCAAAGCTTAGATGGTATTTTCTTGTGGGTACCTAATATATCATTTGAACACCATTATTAGCGTTGACAAATAAAAACATTAAAGGCTTAATTTTTAGCCTGTTTTTAGATTTAAACAGTGAATAACCATATTTAGCTACTTATTTTATATAATGTTACGTTTATAATTAAACACATGGCTCTTCCAGTCCGAAAAAGAGAACGGAAATGTTGCTTTTCCACAACGCCTGTTCTTGACAATACTTAAGAAAATTCTTATTATCACAGCTATGCCAGAGAGTACAGAACAACAATCGAAGAGATCGGATAAAGAAGGCAATTCACCGGAGAAGCATAAAACAAGTGATTGCCCAGAATTCGGATTACTTGCCGAGTCGATCCTCGGATCACTTCCAATAGGGATTATTGCTTACGATTCCGATTTGAAGATTCTTGGGGTCAATTTTGAAGCAAAACGGCATCTCGTGCTGACAGATTACATCGATAAATCCCTGGCAAAAGGAACGGATGACAAAATATGGTTGGGCTGGTCGGAGCAATTAACCTCGGCAATCTTGACCGGAAAGCCATGCACGTTTGATGATGTCAGTTATACTTCGGACGGCAAAACCAAACTGCTTCGAATTATCTGTGCACCTCTGGAGCAAACCGAGACAGCAAAAAAAATCGGCGGTATTATTACTGTTGAGGATGTCACTGAAAAAATCAATATAGAAAGAGATTTGGCTAACACCGAAAGGTTGGCTGCCGTCGGCAAGCACGCTTCTAAAGTTGCTCATGAATTGAATAATCCGCTGGATGGAATCCTGAGATACATCAATCTTGCAATGAGGATTGTCGAGAAGGAGAATCTGGATAAACCGAAGGAATATCTTACTCAGTGCCGGCAGGGACTGATGAGAATGGTCCAGATTGTCAGCGAGCTTCTTGAATTCTCGCGCAGTACGTACACACCACAGGAATATGTCAAAATTGAGCAGGTCATCGAAGATGCCCTAAAGACGATGGAATCAAGGGCGGAAATGTCAGATATTTCGATAATCAGAAATTATGCATTTGGTCTTCCAAAAGTCAGGAGCGGCAATCTGTTTCAGGTCTTCTGCAATCTTGCAAAGAACGCTCTGGATGCGATGCCGAACGGCGGCGAGCTTCGAATTTCGACCAGCTTAGCATCAGATAATACCATTGTGGCCGAGCTTCGCGATACAGGAACAGGCTTCCCGCCAGAAAGTACAGAGGCGATATTCGAGCCGTTCTTTACGACCAAAGAAGGCGGCAAAGGAACAGGATTGGGATTGGCAATATGCAGGGATATTATTGAAAGTTATCACGGCCGAATCACGGCACAAAATGCGCCCGATGGCGGCAGTATTTTTACTGTGCACCTGCCGGAGACCAGTTGAAGCTTTATTTGAATTAATAAGATAAACCAGGTAGTGTTATGAGAAAGAAAAAAATTCTTGTTATCGATGACGACAAAATCATCCTCGACTCGCTGTGCGAGTTTCTGTCACTCGAAGGATTCCAGACCAGTGGCGCTGAAACAGTCAAAAGTGCCCTGGCTAAGCTGGAAGAGGAGAACTATTGTCTTGTTCTGACGGACGTTAACCTCCCGGACGGTGACGGATTGGAATTATTAAGTACAATCAAGCAAAACTATCCTCAAACCGTGGTCATTGTGATCACCGGTTATGGCACCATCGACAGTGCTGTTAAGGCCATAAAAAGCGGAGCTTACGATTATCTGACAAAACCAATCATTGACGATGAATTGCGACTGGCCGTTGAAAGAGCGATCAACCAGCAGTTGCTCATCAGTGAAAACGAAAGTCTTCGCTCCCAGCTTGAACGAAAACGCCGGCTTGAGAACATCATCAGTCACAATTATAAAATGGCGAAAATTTTTGACCTGGTCGAGGCCGTTGCCGACAGCAAGACCACAATTCTGATGGCCGGACCATCGGGCACCGGCAAAAGCATGCTTGCAAGAGCAATCCATCAGCACTCAAGCCGAAGCGAAAAACCGTTTGTCGAAGTCAGTTGCGGAGCGCTGCCGGAGACGTTGCTTGAAAGCGAGCTGTTCGGTCATGTAAGAGGTTCATTCACCGGCGCAGTGAATGACAAAGAGGGTAAATTCCTTGCCGCTGACGGTGGAACGATCTTTCTCGATGAAATAGCAAATGCCTCGCCGGCTCTCCAAGCCAAGCTTCTGCGGGTTTTAGAGGATAGGCAGTTCGAACCGGTCGGCAGCAATAAAACCAAGACCGTGGATACACGGATTATTCTTGCATCGAACCGGAATCTCGATGAGGAAGTTAGGCAAGGTAGATTCCGTGAAGATTTGTATTACCGGGTAAATGTAGTCACAATTGAGCTGCCCCCCTTGTGTGAGAGGGTCGGAGATGTCCGGCTGCTGGCAGAGCATTTTTTACGAATGTACTCTACACAGCACAATAGAAATAAACTCGGTATTACAGACGAGGCGATAGAATGTTTGGAGCGTTATCCGTGGCCGGGTAATGTTCGCGAACTGGAGAATGTTATCGAGCGGGCGACTTTACTAAGTAAGGGCAAATTCATCGGCCCGGAGGACCTGCCAGATTCGATTAAAAGGGAACAAAGCCAGCAAACAAAACAATACAAACAAATGAGTCTCAAAGAAGCATTAGCCGGGCCTGAGAAGGACATCATAAGGCAGGCACTGCAAACCAATCACTGGAACAGGCAGGCAACGGCCAAAGCACTCGACATTAACCGCACAACTCTGTTTAAGAAAATGAAGCAATACGGCCTTTACGCCGAGGCCGAACGCCTGGGCCTGACCTAAAGAAATTAATTATTATTCTGAACACCACACCTGCCAAGCAATACACAAAAATACAATTTTTTTAAAGGAAGAAATTGGGCATGCCCACCCCTTGCTCAGACGATTTACAATGTTTTGCTGCCTTTTTAAAAACCCCTGCTTTTTTGCGGAGGGAGGGGAGAAGGAAGAGAAAAGCAGGGGCAAAAAATGAAAAAGCTATTATTATTATAGCAGTTATCCCCAAAAGGTCAACAAAAAAAAGCCCTCCAAAATAATCGGCACAAGTCTTTTTCAATGACATTATACTTTCTAAAAACAAAGTACCGGATCTTATTTATTGTCATGTTTCCATTAAAACAAGGATTCGGCTGTTCTGGAATGACGGAATATTATCATCGATGTTGATTTTATGCTTTAGATTTTAATGAACGTTTTCTTGAGATACATCCACCATAGAATCAGCCAAACAACTATAAATCCTGCCAGAGCATGAATGAATGGATACCAGTCTCCGATATATTTTTCCAGACCTTCGACGAAGACGCCTCCTATATTGCGGAAGTTGATTATATGGACGGCCATATAGACCATAATCGCGTTCATTCCTATAACTACAAAGCCGAATGCCCATTTCCTGAAACCCAGCACGTCGATCACTAAATAGAACAGCGCTAATAAAATAAAGCAGAAGCCACCCGAAAACAGAACGAAAGAGCTGGTCCAGATATGCTTGATTATTGGAAAGCACAGGCTCCAGAGAAGCCCCGCAACGATACAACCGGCCCCTATCGCCAACAGCCACACAACCTTTCTGATTCCTACTTTATCTGTACGCAGAACGTGCCCTGCCATCACTCCGAGCATTACTGTGCAGGCGAAAGTCATGCTGCTCAGAATCCATGTATAAGGCGGATCGGTGCCGTCAATGAAAGGGCCGAAGATGGCCCGGTCGATATAGATAGCCAGGTTACTGTCCGGCATCAGAACATTCGCACCGCGGCCAGGGAACGGAACCAGCATCATCAGTGCCCAGAAAAGAAGCAACAGAATCCCCGTGACTGCAATCTGCCATCTCAGGCCAAGATTAAGCATAATGATCGATGCTATGATGTATCCGGCTGCTATGGCCTGAAGCGTATTTGAATAGATGTGCAGTTTCGATAAATCATATTCGAGCAGATGACCTTGCGCGACCATGCCGAGGATAAAGAGAATCACAGTCCGTTTGATTATATGCAAATAAAGCCGTATCTTACCGCCGAACTTTGCGAGACGTTTGTCAAACGAGAAAGGCATTACCACGCCGACGATAAACAAAAACAATGGCATAATCAAATCTTCGAAACGGAAGCCCTCCCATTCGACGTGCTTCAGTTGTGTCCGGATCAACTCAGTCGTCGGGCTGTTGAATATATTATGCAGGCTTGCGAATATTGCCCCACCCCCGATGATCCAGAACATATCGAAGCCGCGAAGAGCATCGATTGACATTACACGGCCTGTAAGTTTACCTTGTTGCTTATCTTCCGGCGATGTTGTAAGCATATCGTCCATATTAATCCCCGTTCATTCTCTTTCAGCTACATTCGATCTTCTTTACATAAATTTGTGCGTATTCTAACGATACTTGCCCACAGGCGCAAGAAAAATCGCTGTCATAAGAAGAATTTGTATTTAGGTTGGATAATGCTTTACTAGTTTTTCTTTTTCTTCTTTCGTGCCACAGTTAGGGCACGTTCGGCCCATTGGCTTAGCAATTGCCGGTCTTCCAGGATATCGGCAGGGATTTCATAATATGACATGACGTATGTTTTATCCTTCTCTGGGAACGGATTAAAGGCCGATGCTCCCGCCTTTTCGAAATCCTCTTGATTCGATTCATCTACCTTAAGATATGCCACATCGTCGGCAATAAGCCCGAACATGACACCATCGCAATAGAGCCCGGCCCCGCCGAACATTTTACGAGCCGAAACCTCATCCCAGCCTGAGAACTGGTCTAAAACATAATCTAAAAATTCATCTGACACGGCCATCAGTCATGCCTCTCTTATCCATATATCTCTTTATGAAAAAAGTGCATTCCTGATTATATTCTTACATGCATACGATGTCTATGAATCAGTTGACCGTACGGGCAATTCGGAATCCCGTCGCTGCGCACATGGAATTCAGCCACCAGTTGATGCGGGTTGTAACACGACATCCGACAGCATCCGAATCCCAGTTGCCGCCTCGAGCCATGTGGCCGGTCTTATTGACAGCATAAGGATTTGTTACCTTTTTGTCGGGATAATCCACGCCTGTATCCGAACACCACTCCCAAGCATTTCCACTCATGTCATAGAGTCCCAACGCATTAGGAGCAAAACTTCCGACCGGGGTAGTCGCCTCCCGGTACTGGCCCTTTACGGTGTATTTCTTTTCTGCCTTGCGGGCATCGAAATTGATTTCATCCGATTTGGCAACGTTCTTGCCGTTGCCGAATCGAACTCTCTTGCCTCTTTCTCTGGCGGCATACTCCCACTCAGCTTCAGTGGGCAGGCGAAAGCCCTGCACCTGCCGTACATCGGTTGTGACATTTCCATCCTTATCGAGAAGCTGTCCCGTCGATTCATCGTAGGCAGCCTCAAGGCCATGCTGTTTGCTCAGCCAGTTACAGTAAACGATGGCATCTTCCCATGCAATCCAGACCGCCGGATGCCGGTCTGTCTGTTTAAACCAATGCGCTTTGAAGTTGGGGTATTTCGTCCATCCCTTCTCAATCATCTCCTTGGTAGCTTTTCCCTGCCCATCCGTTTGGGCTCTGGTTTTGTATCCGGTTTCTTCGACAAACTTTCGAAACTCACCAACAGTAACCTCATAAGGCGAGAGCAGGAAGCTGCCAACCTCGACTTCATGAACAGGCGTTTCGGCCAGCATGGCCCTGTCACCATCAGCTAATACATCTCCCATTTGGAATGTTCCACCTTCGATATAAACAAGCTTCGGATGCGATGACTTTTTCTCAGCTTCTCCAGCAGGTTCTTTTCCCATTACGATGGGATAATACATTAACAGCACCAACGCAAGAGACATCATGTCGTAACGAATTATTTTCGAAATTCTCATACTAATATCTCTCCTTTCTATGCTCATCAAGCTGTCAGATTATCCCTCTATTATCTTCAAATGTCTTTTAATACAACCATCAGTCCTATCCTTATAGACGTTATATCCCCTTAAAAAAATATCCCAATTATAAATATTATACAATTTATTATATACGGCGAAGGAATGATAATCGAGTCCCTGGGAGACAGGCTGCCCATCCTACCGCTTCTTATCATAATAAAATCCCCGGCCGGGTGAGAACGAACGATTATATCCCTTTATCCCAATTTATTGAGTCATTTTGGAAATATCGTCTTCTGCCGGTCGGGGGTAAACAAATTTCCCTTTCGTAAATTTTAAAACATCCTCGGCGATACAGCGTATTCCTATTGTCTTATTTACCTATCTTGTCACTCCTATACTAATGTCACCATATTATCAACTTGTTTGAAAAATCTGTTTCTATGTCCATATATAAGTGCCACCAGAAAAGCTTTAAGTAACTCTTTTTTATTAAACAAAGCCCTTCTATCCCCTTAAACTTACACATGTTTTCATTTATAATGTTTTTCAAAGAAAGGATGACAAGATGAAAACAGCCAGATTTATAATCCTTGTTTCGATTGTACTTGGTATATTCAGCAATTTGAGCGCAAGAGACATTACTGCCCATAATTCAGCTGAATTGTTAAACGTATTGCGAACAGTTCAGGATATTAAAACTATCCATCTGGCGCCAGGAGAATATACCGGCGGAATATATATAAAGGACATTTCAGGCCGGGCTGGTGCTCCGATCACAATTCGAGGGTCTGATCCGAAGAATCCTCCCATATTTTCCAAAGGTGGAGGCCAGGCAATCCATATAGCCAATTGCAGCCACATCACACTCGCCCATATAATAGTTCAGGGATATCCTGGTAACGGTATTAACATAGATGATGGAGATACTTTCGAGACTCCGTCTCACCATATAGTGCTAAATAATATCACTATTCTCAATACCGGCCCAAAAGGCAATCGCGATGCTCTTAAGATGTCGGGCGTAGATGAATTTGTTGTAAAAAACTGCCGGTTCGAAGGCTGGGGAGGATCAGGTATTGACCTCGTGGGCTGCCATAGTGGAAAGATTACAAATTGTACGTTTGTTGGAAAGGAAGGTCATTCACAGTCCAATGGGATTCAGCTTAAGGGAGGGACTTCAAACATCATTGTCGAAAAATGTTTATTCAGGAACGCTGGTCATCGCTCCATCAATATCGGGGGCAGCACTGGCCTGCGATTCTTTCGCCCTAAGGTCGACGACTACGAGGCAACCGACATTACAGTTGCAGGAAACAAATTCATCGGGAGCATATCCCCGGTTGCCTGGGTTACGGCCAGGGGTGGTCATGTCCACCACAACACTATTATTTTTCCAGAAAAATGGATACTCCGTATTCTGCAGGAGACAAAGGATGCGAAGTTTAAGCCGTGCCATGGCGGGATATTTGAAAATAATCTGATCATATATGATTCAAAGGTTGATGTGTTTGTCAACGTCGGCCCTCGAACGGCTCCTGAAACATTTAAGTTTAGAAATAATGCTTGGTATCAAGCTGATGGAAGCGGCAGAAAACCAACTCTTCCCACGCCGGAAGAAAATGGTATATACAACGTGAAAATATCGGTCGACGCCCAAAGCCTGCAACAAGGAAAGGTGCAGGTTGATGATCCCATATTACATGATCATGTTGGAGCACAATCTTACAAGCCGAAGAGCAAGTAAACACTGTCTTTCAGTATACGCTTAATCTTTGCCCTGCTTTAAGGCACATTATACTATTGGCACTTCCATTCTTTAAGCTGATTTCCAGAGTCTTGCATGAGCCTTCAATCAGGAATAATTCATCGCCCTTTGCATCCGAATAGGTTTCACAGAAGTTCATGGTATATTTCTTTTCATCAATTTGAACTAAATACGTATCTTTATTTCGCGTGGGTAGGTTGGTGACAATATTTCCAAAGCTGTCAATTCTCACAAGCATTCCTTCCCGGCCATTACTGTAAAACTCAAGTTTTTCCATTTCCTCTATTTGTTCACCCATAACACTATTGGGATCGAGATCGATATTCGCTGCTGCTTTTGCGAAAATATCCCGGCCATGGAATGTCCTGCTGGCATCTTTCGGAACCAGCAATTGTCTGATACTCATAATTTTCTGGTCTTTAAGTGTTTCCCAAAGCAACCCATTGTCAGGGGCTATAAAGAAATAGTCATCGGTTTTCACAACTATTGCATTTCTTGCCGTACCTACACCAGGATCGACTACGCAGGAAAACGTTGTACCCGGCGGGAAAAATCTATAGCTGTTTTTAAGAACCCATGCAGCTTCAACTAAATCCTGTGCTGTGATGTTATGACACAGGTCGGTTATTATTGCTTTGGGATTTATAGTGTAGATTACCGCTTTCATAATGCCCACGTACTCGCTTTGGCCAAAATCTGTTAGTAAAACTATCATTAGTTGTTCCTCAATCTTTAATTCAGGATTGATTTTACCAATAATACAATAAAAACAAAAGTCTTTGAATAAACTCAAGCACATAAGCGTATTTTTAAATAGAAAAGAATTACATAATCAATTTTCTTTTTAGGTAAAACAGATAAGGAGACAGACGATGATAAACTTAGAACCGAGAGAAGATATTCAGCCGATATGTCCGCATTGTTCTACGGAATTAAGAACTGTGTGGATGCACATACTTAGAGGCATTCTGGGCAAAAGATATATTTATTTTTGCCCGAGTTGCAAAAAAGTGCTTGGAGTATCTCATCGCAAGGGCTTCTGGATGGGATAACCAGGACCAGTTTATGAAATCGGGAGGTGCGAAAAATGGAAATGGTCGCCAAAATTACAATTCGATGTTTTGTGCTCGGCATGGCCTTGCTCATGCTATGGTTTTTCTTGTATGCGACAGCAGACGATTGGATGTATGAATTTCATTCGAGATGGTTTGACCTGACAAAGCACGAGTTTGCTATAATGCACTACTGCGGCATGATGATCTTAAAAGTTCTTTGCTTTCTGTTCTTTCTCTTTCCCTATATTGCATGCAAGTGGTGCGGGAAGCAGTAGAGTTCGACCGTCCACCTGTGTAGAACTCAAGGCCAAATACTTAAAATCCCCGTTAACTCAATATATTGGGACATCCATTCAATAACACATCTATAAGGTTTTGTAATTTATATAAACAGCCCTTCGTCCTTACGATAAACCATAAGCTTTGTCGTAATCCCCACCTGCCGCCATAGTTCCAAGCTGAGACGGCGAGAGATGGTGAAAGCAAATTCATCATTTTCTACTCATAATCTGCTCTTCATTCTGCCATTGTGGTGACTACGTATTTTTTTGCAATAAAACAGCCCCTGCCGGAAGGAGGATGGTGTAAGATGGCAGCAGGGGCTTATATTATAAGCAATATATGCACCTTACCGGATTACGGAGTAATACGTCAATTGTGGTGACTACGTATTTTTTTGAAAAAAAGCCCCTGCGGTGCGGATAAGGGGGGAAAGCGAGATTTAGCGAGTTTTGCAGGGGCTTGTAGACCGTTTTTTTTATCGGCGATGATTATAACACAATCAGATTCGGATACGCAAGTAAAACTATTTAATATGTGCTCAATTTTTACAATTCAGTCAACCTGCACATGCAAAAGACACATCTATGGAGAATTCTTGAGTTTAGAGGGCATATTTGGTATTCTGATTGATGTGATAAACTAAAACACGAAATGTTGGACAAAATTATAATATGGTAAAATAAGGAAAAATGAGCAGGAGCACAAAATGTTAAAGAGGGCAACTTTTGTTTTAGCAATCCTGAGTCTGACGCAATTCATTTCACCGTTATCTGGGGCCACTGATCATCCGCAAAACATAATTTTATTCGGATGGGATGGAGCACAGCGGGATCACGTAAAAGAATGTCTCAACTGCAAGGAATTGCCCAATCTACAGAAACTTATCGACGAAGGAGTGTTTGTCGAGATTGATATTGAAGGAAAAACCGACACCAAAGCCGGATGGTCCCAGATTCTTAGCGGCTATTATCCGGAGGTGACCGGCGTTTACAGCAATAAACAGTATCAGCCGATCCCGAAGGGCCTGAGCATCTTCGAGAGGCTGGAAACGCATTTCGGCCCCGATAAATTTGTAACCGTTGCTGTGATAGGCAAGTCGGGCAATGTCGGCGCTGCTGCGTCTAAAAAAACCAAAGTAACGGAAGAAGACCAGAATTCACAGACAGACAAACAGGCCAAAACCTCAAAAAAGCAGCCTCAGGGCAACACAATTGTTGACAAGGGCACAAGATATCGAGTGATCCCCGGACAACCCTTTTACATAGCCAAGAAAAGTATGGATCTGTTCGAGAATGGCTTGAAAGAGGATGAAAAAGTCGGAACTCGCGCGATCGAACTGCTTGAGAAGTACAAAGACAAACCGTTCTTTTTCTTCGTCCATTTTGCCCAGGTCGATCAAGCCGGGCATAAATACGGAGAGAATTCCAAAGAATATAACGATGCTCTGATTTCGAATGACTTGTGGACCGGCAAAATCATAGATAAGGTCAGAGAATTGGGTCTGGCTGATAAGACGGAGTTTTATATCACCGCCGACCACGGATTTAACGAGAACGAGAAGAGGCACAGTTTCGCGCCCTATGTATTCCTTGCTACCAACAATAAGAAAGTCAATCGTAACGGCCGGCGACAGGACGTGGCTACGACAATTATGGAGTCTTTCGGCCTGAACCTGAACGAGTTGGAGCCGGAATTGGACGGAATCTCACTGACCAATCTGGACAACCGCGCGCCGGCGAAGATTGAGAAAGAAAGCCGTAAACCGGATGTTCTTTATGTTCCTACACCTCAAGAAGTAGTGGATAAGATGCTGGAGATCGCGAAAGTCACCAAGGACGATTTGCTCTACGACCTTGGCTGCGGGGACGGCCGGTTCGTAGTAACCGCCGCTAAGAGGTACGGCTGCAAGGCAGTCGGTTATGACATAAGCCCCAGACGCGTAAGAGAATCGAAGGAGAACGTGAAGAAAAATAATGTCGAGAATCTTGTTCGAATCGAACAAAAGGACATTTTTACGCTGGACCTTAGTAAGGCAGATGTAATCACACTCTTTTTGCTGCCGAGCCTGAACGAAAAGCTCATCCCCCAATTAGACAAGCTCAAGCCCGGCTCGCGAATTGTCTCATACAGATTCACCATGAGAGGAGTCATGCCGGACAAGACGGTCAATTTCACTTCCCCCAAAGACAAGTCTCAACACATGTTCTATCTATGGACAACGCCGCTGAATAAAGTGTGGTTGTGGAAAAATGGAAAATCCCCCGCACGTACTAACCAGCGTTAACCTTCGGATCAAGAGCGTTCATTTTAGATCACAATCTTCTTTTTCGCTCAGTACCCCATTTGGAGCGCCACATGGAAAGGAAGACATTGACGGATAAGAACCTCTACAACTGAATCAATAAAAATCGGTCGAATCGCTGGAGTTACCGCAGCCACCAATCGCAAGACCAACTGTGAGGGCCAGGTAGTTGCTGACGCATGCGATTGTGACACTTTGAGCCGCAGGCATAAGGCATAGCATGACGAACCAGATAAGACTGCCGGAAACAAAGCTCAAGATGATCTTCCGGTTTGGCTCATTTGCGTTTCTCTCTTCGGCCAAGAGAGAATTCATCCACATTCTCAGCTCTTCTGTTCAAGCAATTCCATTGCCTGCTCATACTGCCAGTCATCGATGATCTCGGCCCGGCGCAACTGCCTAACCACGTTCTGGTCGGGGTTCCGGGCATCCCGGATTCGGCTGCTCACAATCGTGAGGAATTCCTTGAGTTCTTCCTTGTCCGGATGATCGGGCCATAGGACGAACTGTCCGCCGGAACCCTGGAACAAGACGACATCGACCGTCTCTCTGGCAACGGAAAACCATGCCAGCGCAGCAAAGACCAGCAGCAGGATTCCCGACGAAATGACTGGTGGGATGTGTTCCACCTCCAACTTACCGCTCACACCGGCGGCAAGAGATACGGCGCCCAGCACGGTCAGGATGCCGGATCCGACGATTCTCGCCACCGGCACCCGCTTGATGCGTACGGGGTCCGGCATAAATCCGCCTAGGTCAAATCGATACTCATTCAGAGACAGTGCCCGCCTGCATTCCACCTTCAACAAGTTCTCCCGGAGGATGAGGGTTTGTCTGCCTCGCAGCAAGCGTTTCTGGTCTATCCTGATGGTTTCGTCTTCCATCGCATGATACCTCGCTACAAACAGCTCTTGCTGGCACAGAGGGTGCCATTTCCTGCTAATCCCTTGGTTTCTTCTATCGTCATGAATGCTGAGGCACTTTACCTGGGATTTCCCATTTGACTTCACAGACAGTATTCCAGAATGCTTGCACACTTCTCCTGAGCCCCCCTGTTCAATCCGAGTCTCATAGCCGTCGAATTTACCGGATTTCCAAAAGCTACCGAATGCAAATCAAGCAGTCAAGACTGGGACGGATGGTATGGAAGTAATAGGAGGTCAGCCGGGAACAGATGAAATGAGTCCCGAAATAGGTCACTTATTTCAGTCTTTAGTTGACACTTATTGTCCTCCAAAGACACCAGCCTCAAAACAGGCCAACGAAGGTAACTTTGCGCAAGTAGTTACAGATGATAGAGTTGGCAGCATTTTTCATCAAAAGCCTAAATGCCCGAGACTGGAGTCGAACCAGCACGACCCGAAGGTCACTAGCCCCTCAAGCTAGCGCGTCTGCCTATTCCGCCACCCGGGCAAACAATTTATGATTTACTATTTGCTATTTATTAATATTCCCGCTTTGGCGGGATTTCAACATTATTCATTAATGATCGATGCTTGTCAATTCTCAATTTTGATATCGGAAAAATAGCCTGTCTACCGTTACAAACAGCAGCAAAAATACCAGAAGCTGCCATAACAAGCGCAAAACAAGTGTAAAGCCAAAAAAATTAGGTATTTACTCATTTTTTCCAAATTTTTATTGACTTTCTTTGCTTCCATACTAATATTTATGGATATGAAGAGAAAAATGCTTTCAACATCCTGTCCTTCCTGCAGTCTACCGATGCAAACAGCAGCCATGTCCTGCACGGCCTGCAGCGTCAAAATCGAAGGCAATTTCAGCGAGACTTTCTTTAACAGGCTCTCGCCGGAAGACCAGCAATTCCTCGAACAGTATCTTTTAGCCGGTTTCAGTATAAAGACCCTGGAGCAGAGCAGCTCACTGGGATACGCCGCAATACGCTCCAGGCTGGACAGGCTAATCGCGAACTACCACGCATTGGCAAAAATGGAGGCCCAGAAAAAGGCCATCCTGGAGCAACTTCGCAAAGACGAAATCAGCGTTGCCGAGGCCAAAGAGAAGCTTGAAGAACTTACGGGAGAATAGAAATGGAAAACGTATCGAATGTGTCCTCGGAAGAAGAACTCCTACAGCTGCGCGAGGAAGGCAAGATAAGCGAGCAGGAATACGCGGAGCTGCTCGGGACGATAAGGCGGTCGTCCGGCAACAAATCCAGCAAAGAATTACCCGCCGAACCGCAATTCCAGGCTTTTCGCAAACGCATCCTGGTCGGCGGCCTTGTCATTTGCATCCTGGGAATAGTTTTCGGATTGATACTAAAGCTTCCCCTTGTTTGGGGGCTTGGCATTTTGGGAATAATTGTCGTGCCAATAAAATTCCATCTGATTAACAAAAGGCAATGACATAATAGACACAGTTAAGATGTGTTCGGGAGATTAAACAATGGAGAACATATCAAATATCTCATCGGAAGAGGAACTGTTGAAGCTTCGCAATGACGGCAAGATAAGCGAGGCCGAATATCAGGAACTGCTTGAAACGATAAAGAAAGCGCCCGCTAAGGTCGCAGATTCTTCCGCGTCACGGGACAAGATTCAGGATTTAAAACGCAGACAGGGCAAGATTGCCTTCTATTTGATGTCAGGAGGGATTATCCTGCCGATAGTGAGTTTCTTTATTTGCTTTGCAATCACAGCCGGCGGAGAAGGAGATGTTATTTTCAACGTCTGTTTTTTCCTTTTAGTACTGATTGAGATACCGGCATTTATTTTCGGAGCGATTTCATGGCCGAATAGCTATGGTAAGGCAACCGTGATAACGATATTGGCCGTTGCTGTGCTCATATCGCTAAACTGGCTCAGGTCTAATAAAGAACACGTGACGTATAAGAAAGAACACTCACTTAGAACCACAAAAACGGAACCGGTTCAAATTACGCGTCAGGGAGACATGCAGAAAAGAACGCTGAAGCAAGGTTCGGTTATCACTGAATTGAAGGCATTTGCGCTCGACGATATGCAAGGACTCATTACCCAATCAGGTGTCAGCATCGACAAGGCAAATTCGAGTGACGGCAATGGTTCTTTACGAATTGAAGCAACTGAACCAATAACTATCTCACTGTTTGATACTGGAGACATAGACATCGAGAATGCACGGCTCATTTATCAGGCACAAATTCGGACACAAGACGTAGACAAAGAAGCTCTTCTGGAGATGTGGTGTCATTTCCCCGGCAAAGGCGATTTTTTCTCCAGAGATCCCACACCAGTTTGGGGCACCACAACCTGGACGATGCATGAAACCCTATTCTTTTTGAAGAATGGCGAGAATCCCGATAACGTAAGACTGAATCTGTTCATAAACGGCAGAGGGACAGTGTGGATTGACGATATTAGATTGTTGAAGGCGCCGATGAAGTTTTAAGACTTCAGATATCACGTTCCTCTTTCGTTGTCCCAAAGTAAAACCTGGAGGCGTTGTGAGAATGCAAAGCCGGTGAGCTTGCACATGTCCGCAACCATAGGGGATTTGGCTAAGAATTCGTCTCTTCTGGCTGCTTGCGGCATTAACATTACCTTTTCGGTGTCAACATTACCAAGTTTGTCCAGCAGTTCCTGAATTTCGGGCAAATCATTTACAGAGTCAACGACGAATTTGAACTGGTAGTTATAATTGTTAATCAATTCTCCAAGGATAGCGAGGTCGAGCTTAGAGTTTTTGTGAATGGCAGCTAATTTATCATCGTCCGGTACTGAATTGCTGAGTTTAGGGCTGATACTCATCAAATCGCAAGGTATATCCGGGATATAAACAATGCCAGCAGTCTCAATTGTGATGTGTCTACCGACAGCTTTTAGCTCCAGAACAAACTGTGGCAAATCTGGATCGATCATCGGCTCGCCTCCTGTAATCACCACGTATTTGCACGGCCATTTTCGAACAGTGCCGACAATATCATCTATACTATACTGCCGCCCTGCTTCTGTTGACCAGGCGTATTTGGTATCGCACCATTTACAACGTAAAGGACAGCCTGTAAGTCGGATAAATACACTAGGAACGCCAGCCAGGAATCCTTCGCCCTGTAGAGAATAGAATATTTCGCTAATATGCATAATTCATTTAATACTATGGATTCCCGCTTTCGCAGGAATGACAATGTTATGTCTTATACTCAATCGGATCTTCATGTCCTGCCTCGGCGAAGCCTTTTAGTCTCAATCGACACGAGTCGCACCGGCCGCAGCTTCTGCCCTGCTCATCCGGATCATAGCAACTATGGGTCAGGGAATAATTTACACCGAGCTTTATGCCGGTATGGATAATTTGGGCTTTTGTCATTTCTATAATGGGTGTATGGATGATATATCGGCCCTTGTCTTCGACAGCTGCTGCAGTTGCGAGGTTTGCAGTCTTCTCGAAAGCGGCAATAAATTCGGCCCGGCAGTCGGGATAACCACTGTAATCGGTGGAATTGACGCCAATAAAGATATCGAACGCACCCAAGACTTCTGCCCAAGCGAGGGCGTAGCTCAGGAATATCGTATTGCGGGCCGGGACGTAAGTTACCGGGATTTGGGTCAAGCCATCCAGGCCGGCTCTGTCCTTGGGTATATCAATGGCCTCATCGGTCAGGG
>Ga0209536_100004945_pt1 | contig 20939 bp, 21 predicted proteins | sample DeeMarSeWOR28_12_FD_187461 | JGI IMG/M metagenome (GOLD analysis project Ga0209536, IMG submission 187461) | Marine sediment microbial communities from White Oak River estuary, North Carolina - WOR-2-8_12 (SPAdes) (version 2) | ecosystem: Environmental > Aquatic > Marine > Intertidal zone >... | reverse complement strand
AACAGCGCCGACATGCCGATAATCTTCGGGTTGTGCTCTTTGACCGCATCCACAAACTGCTGGGCGGTGATGTTGGTGCCTAAATCAACCACCTTAAAGCCGGCGCCCTGCAGCATCATGGAAACCAGGTTTTTGCCGATGTCGTGAAATAAATCCTTTATGGTGCGCGAAAAATTTGGGATTGGAAGACGGAATGTAAATTTTTTCAAAAGAATAGACATAATCATACCTTTTACTAATTTGTTAGTTGCGTATCCCTAATATACAATAGCGGTTAAAACCTCAAATAAAGGGTTATATACCAAATATTGTGTCAGGGGTTCAGCAGGTTTTTTGGCTGGCGGCATTCAGAGTGAATTTAGCGCTGCTACCCTCCGGGTACTCCAAACAAAGAACACTTTGGTCTTTGTATTTGTTACGACATGTGGTTTCCCGAAGTGGCTCGGAATCTAACCTGGATGTTGTCTCTCGCGTTAGAGAATGCGGCATTCTGGGAGCCAGTCAAGTATGGAAGGATCTTGGGAATTTTACGGGGAAATCCCCTATATATGAAAAAGGCATTCGCAAGGGAGAAATTTTTAAGTCGTTGGGGCTTCTTGAACTTTATAAAAAATTTGTCGTCGAAGAAAATCTGATTCCTCCTAGGCGTTCTGTCTATTTAAGTGATTGATATAATCTACTGTTATTACAAACAATTTGATCTTTCAACTTATTGAATTGTAATTTTTCTTGACTTAAGTATGTTTTAAACATATTAAAAAATACAAAACCTTTCTCCTTGCTTCCTGATAGTCTCCATAAACACTAAATTTGATCTTTCTCCGGATGAAATTATGGAAATCGGAGTTCGAATAAAAAAGTTCCGAAAGATCAATGGCCTCACTATCAAACAGCTATCCGAAAAAGTTGGCGTTACCCCGTCCTATATCAGCCAAGTGGAAAACGATAAAGTCAACCCTTCCTTGGGAACTCTCAAAAAAATCGCTAATGCCTTAAACCTAAATATGATTGATTTCTTCGACCGCGATCGAGATGAAGATAATATTATCGTTCGCAAAAATGAAAGAATCGATTTCAGCTATCCTTCCGGAAAGTTCCGTTCCCAGTTGCTCGCTTCGAATATTACCTCAAAAGCTATGGAACCAATCTATACCGTCATCGATCCGGGTGGCGATACTATTGAACCATATAAACATGGAAACAATGGTGAGGAGTTTGGCGTCGTAATCAAAGGAGAATTACTGCTAAACGTGGACGGTACCGACTATCATCTTTTTGAGGGCGATGCTTTTTATTTTAAATCCAATCGCCCCCACAGATATTCGAATCCGGGAAAAATTACCACCGAAGTGGTATGGGTTGTTACTCCGCCTACATATTAAACTGATAATCAACTTAGGATGAAAAATGGAAAAAATAGAAAAACAAATTCTTGATACCGTGGATCATTTAACTGATGACATCCTCGACTTTACCTGCCGGCTTGTGGCCAAACCAAGTACTCTGGAAAATGAAGCATCAGCCCTTCAGGTCATGGAAGAAGAATTGACCAAGCTTTCCTTTGACCCTGTCAGGGTTCCCATTGATCCAGTCAAACTTTCGGAGCATCCGGGGTTTGCAGTGGTGCCCTGGTCCTATGAAGGCCGATACAATGTAGTGGCCCAAAGGGAGTTGAGTGTTAATGGGGGCCGGAGTGTTCTTTTCAATGGTCATCTGGATGTGGTCAGCCCCGAACCGATGAGTCTTTGGGAAACGGCTCCTTTTGACCCAGTTGTCAGAGAAGGCTGGCTTTATGGCCGAGGTGCCGGGGATATGAAATCAGGTGTCGCCGCCATGACTTATGCCGTCCATGCTGTGGAAAAGGCTGGTTTCGGCTTTAAGGCCCCGGTTACGATAGAGGCAGTCATCGAGGAAGAATGCGGAGGCAATGGAGCTCTAGCATGTGTAGCTGCCGGCTATGACGCTGAGGCTGTCCTTATTCCTGAGCCTATGGGTCCAACTATATTAACCGCCCAAATAGGTGTACTTTGGTTCAAGGTCAGCCTTACAGGTGTACCCCGCCATGTTTACGAAGCCCAGGCCGGGGTAAATGCCATCGAAAAGTGTATTCCCTTAATCGCGGCCCTCCGAGGTTTGGAAGCCGAAATGAATCAAGAGGTTCACCCCATTTATGAAGGCATCCAACATCCGATTAATTTGAACATCGGTATCATCAAAGGTGGGGACTGGCCGTCTACAGTGCCGGCTGCTGCCGAGTTCCACGGTCGCTTGTCCTTTTTTCCAGGTAAAACCTATGACCAAACGCGGCGGCGGATCGTTGACACAATCGCCCAAGCGACACAAGCTGATCCCTGGCTGGCCAAAAATCAGCCGAAGGTTGAGTTTTATGGTTTTAGGTCAGAGGGTCATATCGCGAATCGCAACCAGCCGGTTTTCAACACACTAAACCAATGCCACCGGGAAATGACGGGCCAAGACGCAAGCGAGTTCATTTCCACTGCAACAACAGATGTACGGGCCTTTCATTATTTTACCCGGGCTCAAGCGACGTGCTACGGCCCTGTGGCAGAGAATATCCATGCTGCCAATGAGAGAGTAGAGATCGAGAGTGTGATTCACACGGCCAAAGTTTATGCCCTATTCCTTGCACGCTGGTGCGGCATTGTGGAATAAGAATATAAGTTGCGCGCATAACGCCACACCATGGGAAAAGCAGCGATTAATTTGGCCTGGTTATCAAGGACGATTATCTGCTGACGGAAGCTTATACGAAAACTCGGGTGGCGCAATCAAGACAAGAATGGTAATGTTTATGCCATGAAAATTTTCTCCTCCACAGCTAATGGTAAAACTCTGGTTTTGGCCCTGGTTGTCTGCCTTGTGGGGCCCGGCATTGATTCTGTTCCTCTATGGGGTGGGTACACAGCGCGCACTGATCAGCGATCCCTGGTCCTTAAGCGCGATGGGCAACCGGTCAGGGTCGCCGTTTACAGCGGCGCAGGCGCCTATTTCAGGTCCATTAAAGCCGCCACCCAGATGTTCTTATGGATGGGCGCCGAGCCTCGGCGAATCACTCCCCAGGAGATTATCGAGGGAAAATTGAAAACATTCGATATTCTGTACATGACCGGCGGCTGGGCCGTGCCTTACATTCGTGATCTGAAGAACGGCGGCACCGCCAAAATTCGAAAGTTCGTGCACCAGGGCGGCGCTTATCTAGGAACCTGTGCCGGGGCCTTTTTTGCTGCCGACTATATTATCTGGGAGGGTAAGCGCTACGAATATCCCCTGGATCTTTTTCCCGGGTATGCCAAGGGCCCCATAGTGGAAATTGCTCCCTGGCCGAGATTCAAGCTGTGTCGCATTAACCTGAGCCAAACATCGCATCCTATTACGAAAGGCGAACCCGATTCACTGATGAGCCTGTATTATGGCGCTCCATGGTTCGACCTGCCACCGGGATTCAAGGCCGACGTCTTGGCATATTACGACATCAACAACCGGCCGGCCATGGTGGCCTACGAATACGGTCAGGGGCGCGTATTTTTGACCGGCTTACACACTGAGTTTGAAGAAGGCGATGATCGCGACAACGTGCTTTGGGATAACGATATGAACGACCCGGAATCCGAGTGGCCCCTGATGATCAACGCAGTACGCTGGCTAATTCGCAATGAAGGATCTCATTGAAGGGCAATTTTTGGTCGAATCAATCCTAATAAAATTATCGTTCTGGATTTAACGTTAAAACACAATGGCTTCAGAGGGTAATACTACAGATGACACGCGCCGCAAGAACAACAAAAAGATTCTGCTGCGACGCATCCTGCGCCAGAAATCAGGACTACTTGGTGCCCTCCTGATTCTGTTGTTTTTAACCACGGCGGCATTTCCAGGACTGTTTTCAAACTACGATCCGCTGGAGATGAACAAGAAGCACCGCCTGGAAGCGCCGTCAGCACAATTTTGGTTTGGCACCGACGAGTTCGGACGGGACATCTTCAGCCGGGTGATCTTCGGGTCCCGGATTTCCCTGTTTATCAGTTTTTTTACGGTGGTGCTGGCCAACATCGGTGGCATCATCATGGGCGTATTGGGCGGATATTTTGGCGGTATGCGGGACAACGTTATCATGCGGCTGATGGACGTCTTGTTCTCGTTTCCGTTCATTTTACTGGCCATTTTGATCATCGCCATCACCGGACCGGGTGTCTTCAACGTGATCATATCCCTGGCTGTTGCCTATCTGCCGTACTCAGCGCGCATCGCGCGCGGGGCGGTGCTGGCGGTCAAGGAAAGCCAGTATGTCGAGGCGGCCAAGGCCTCCGGAGCCAGCGACTTGCGGGTGATTGGCAAGTACATTATGCCCAACATCACGGCGCCTATTGTGGTGTACGTCACCATGAGCTTTGCGTTTGCCCTGCTGTCCGAGGCCGGGCTGCAGTTTTTGGGTTTGGGGGCCCGGCCCCCGATACCCTCATGGGGCCTGATGCTCAACGAAACCCGGGGCATTATTGAATTCGCACCCTGGACCGGTATTTTTCCGGGGCTGGCCATCGCCCTGGCAGTAATAGGATTCAACCTGTTTGGCGACGGGTTGAGGGATTTACTCGACCCCAAAATGAAGCAATAAAGGGAGGGATTATGATTTGAGATCCCTTTATCGCTCACGCTGACATTTTGAGGCCGAAATACCAACATAACGGTTCAAACCGAAAAAGGAGGGAAAACCATGTTTAAAAAGAAATCATTGTTTATCGGTCTGAGTATCCTACTGGTTCTTTTCCTGGCAGTCAGCGCGGTTGCCAAAGAACCCAAATACGGCGGCACCTTGGTGTGGCGGGTGGGTGCCGAAACCGCTTCCATGGACCCACACGTGGCCAATACCCTGGGGTCCACCCAGCTTTTGAGCCGGATTTACAGTACCCTTTTGCGGTATGATGAAAGCGCCAATGTGGTGCCTTATATCGCCGAGTCCTGGAAGGTCAGCGAAGACGGTCTAACTTACACCTTCAAGTTGCGCAACGATGTTTATTTCCACAACGGCCGCAAGCTGACCTCGGCAGACATCAAGTACAACATCGAGCGTATGATTGATCCGGCCACCGGCTCGCCGCGCGCCAGCCGCTTCAACCTGGTGAACAAGATCGAAACGCCGGACGAGTACACCGTGGTGTTCACGCTCAAAGATCCCTTTGCGCCCTTTTTGGGCAATTTCGCCGATCCCAACGCCATGATTATTCCCCGGGAGATCGTGGAAGATGAAAGTATTAAGAAAAAAGCTGTCGGCACCGGCCCCTTCATGATCAAGGAAATGGTGCCGGGCGACTATGTGCTGTTGGAGAAAAATCCCAAGTACTTTGTTAAAGGGCAGCCCTACCTGGATCAGCTCAAGCTCAAACTGATCACCGAAAATTCGGCCATTGCGGCTTCCATGCGCAGTAAGGCCGTTGATTTCACCGTGGTCTGGGGTGCGATGTATAAGTTTTTCGATAAAATGAAAAACATCCGGATGCAGGACGTGCCGGTCTTTGCCTGGGCCATGCTGGAGTTCAACTCCTCCAAGCCGCCGTTTGACAATGCCAAGCTGAGGCTGGCGCTGGCTTACGCCATCGATCGCCAGGAGATCATCGATGCGGTCATGCTGGGCAATGCCAAAATCACGGCACCGGTGCCCGAAGGCATGAAAGGGTATTCCGCCGACTGGAAGACCCTGGCCGGTTACCAGGTGGATCTGGAAAAGGCCAAAGCCCTCTTAAAAGAGGCGGGCTATCCGGATGGTCTGAAGTTTGAACTCAAAACCTCCACAGCCTATGCACCCTATGTCCCCACGGCCCAGGTGATCCAGAGCAACCTGAAGAAAATCGGCGTGCAGGCTGAAATCATACCGCTGGAGTGGGGCGCTTACATCAAGGACATCACCAACTTTGACACCTGGGTGGCCTGCTTTCACTCTTTTCCATCCTATACCGCTGATCCGGACGCCTATTTGTATCGCTGGTTCCACTCCAAGGGCGCCTGGAACATCGGGTTTAGCGACCCGGTCGTGGACGAATTACTGGATTTGGGACGTCGCCTCACCGACGTTTCCAGCCGCCAGATGGTCTACCGACGCGCCCAGGTACGCCTGGCCCAATTGGCCCCGGCGGTTTATACCTGGCGCACGCGGGTGTCGTATGCCATGCAGCCCTATGTCAATGGTGTCACGTTGACTCCACCGACAATTTACTTTGACGGCGCCTGGCTTGATAAGTAAATTTTGCATGCCAGAGGTTTTACTTTGGTCTGTCACCCATGAAAGATTGGAATCATAGGTGAGAAACTAGAGAAGTAGTGAAATGAAATAAGTTGCGCGTTCCGGGTTGCGGGTTGCGAGTTGAAAAACAGTAGAATTCGATCTTCTTAATCCGCAATCCGCAATCTTAATCGCTCCAACACTCCAGGCAATTTCATTTCAGGTGATACGGAATGTACACGTATATTGCCCGCAGGCTGATACTGACGGTTTTCATCCTGTTCAGTCTGTCCATCATCTTATTCGTTTCCATGCATGCCATCCCCGGCGACATCGTGGATATCATGTTGGGCGTCGAGGCCACCCCGGAGAGCGTGGCGGCCCTGAAGAAAGCCATGGGATTGGACAAGCCCATTTACATACAGTATCTCAAGTGGTTTTCTAACGTTTTGCAGGGAAACCTGGGAGACTCGCTTCGCACCGGTAGGCCGGTGATCGGTGAAATCCTCTACCGCTTGCCGGTGACCTTGCAGCTGACCCTTTATTCCATGATTATTTCACTGTTCATCGCTATCCCCGTGGGAATTGCCAGCGCGGTCAAGCAGAACTCCTGGTTCGACCACACTCTGCGGCCTATCTCAATTGTGGGGCTGTCGGTGCCCAGCTTCTGGTGGGGCATTTTATTCATCATCCTGATCTCCTATTACATTCCCTCGTTTTACTCGGGTGGTTATGTCAGCATATTCAAAGACTTCTGGGGTAACTTCAAGGCCATTTTCCCGCCGGCCCTGGCCCTGGGCATCGCCATGGCCGCCGTGGTGACGCGTTTTACGCGTTCCAGCCTGATCGAGGTGCTGCAAGAGGATTATATCGTTACCGCTCGCGCAAAGGGGCTGACCGAAGTTTTGGTTGTCGGCAAACATGGACTTCGCAATTCGTTGATTAATGTTCTGACGATTGTCGGATTACAGGCCGGTTACCTGCTTGGCGGAGCCGTGTTAGTTGAAGCCGTCTTTTCCTTGCCGGGTGTGGGGCGCCTAGCTCTGGATGCAGTGTTCCAGAGGGATTATCCCATGGTGCAGGGCTCTATTCTGATAATCAGCTTTTTATTTGTGATGGTGAACCTAGTGGTGGATCTTCTCTATGGATTGTTGGATCCCCGGATCAGAATATCCTAATATCTGAATTTTTTGTCAAAATTCAGATATCGGTAAGATAAAAAATAAATATTTCTTCAGAGAGGCGTATTTGGAGGCGTCAAAAATTTTGGATGTACAGGACCTCAGGGTCCACTTTCACACCCTGGAAGGCACGGTTAAGGCCGTCAATGGAGTTAGCTTTGCCCTGAATAAGGGGGAAACTCTTGGATTGGTGGGGGAATCCGGCTGCGGCAAGAGTGTCACTGCCCTGACCATCCTACGGCTGATTCCCTCGCCGCCGGCCCGTATCGCGAGCGGTCAGGTAATGCTGCATGGTGAGAACCTGGTGGAGGCGCTCGATGATCGCATGCGCCAGATCCGGGGCGGGCAGATCTCCATGATCTTCCAGGAGCCCATGACATCGTTAAACCCGGTATTTACCATCGGTCACCAAATCGCCGAAACCTTCCGCATTCACCAGAACTTGGAGAGCGATGCCGCCAAGGACGCCACCCTGGATGTATTGAGCAAGGTACAGATTCCCTCACCGGAAAAGCGGATCAAGGAATACCCCCACCAGCTTTCCGGTGGCATGCGCCAGCGGGTCATGATTGCCATGGCCCTGGCCTGCAACCCGGAAATCCTGATCGCCGATGAGCCCACCACGGCCCTGGATGTGACCATCCAGGCTCAGATTCTGGATCTCATGCTGGCTCTGCGTAAAGAGTTGGGCACCGCCATCCTCATGATCACCCATGATCTGGGGGTTATCGCCGAAACCGCACAGCGCGTGGTTGTTCTTTACGCCGGTAAGGTTATGGAAAGCGGAGATGTCCGCACCATTTTTAACAACCCGTTTCACCCCTATACCATCGGGCTGTTAAACTCTGTCCCGCGGCTGGGGCGCCGCTCCAGGCAGGGTAAACACCGCCTGCACGAAATCCCCGGTATTGTTCCCAGCATGTTCGAGCTGCCCAGGGGATGTTTGTTCGCGCCACGCTGCCAATGGTCCATGGATGTATGCAGCTATGAACGTCCCAAATTAAGAACTCTGGAACCCGGCCACCAGGTGCGCTGCTGGCTGGAGCGGCCGCCGGAATAGAAACGCCATGAAGGAACTGTTGCGCGTCGAAAACTTAAAACGTTATTTTGCCATCCGAGGTGGTATCCTCTTGCGCACCAGGGGCTATGTGTATGCAGTGGACGACGTCACGTTCAGCCTGAACGAGGGTGAAACATTAGGGCTGGTCGGCGAATCCGGCTGCGGCAAGTCCACCGTGGCGCGCACCATTTTGCGGCTGATCGAGCCGACCGCCGGAAAAATCTATTTCAATAGCGAGGACATTACTGAGATTACGCTCAAAGAGATGCGGGCGTTGCGCAAAGATATGCAGCTTATTTTCCAGGATCCTTACGCATCGCTCAACCCGCGCATGAAAGTGGGTCAGATCATCGGCGATCCCATGGATATTCATAAGGTCGCCCAGGGAGATGAAAAACGCGACCGCATCGCCTACCTCCTGGAAAGCGTGGGCCTGAAGGCTGACCAAAAGGACCGCTATCCGCGGGAGTTTTCCGGTGGTCAGCGCCAGCGCATCGGGATCGCCCGTGCCCTGGCTTCTGAGCCCAAAGTAATCATCGGCGATGAGCCGGTGTCTGCTCTGGACGTTTCCATTCAGGCACAGATCATCAACTTGCTGGAGGACCTGCAAGCGAAGTTCGACCTTTCCTACATCATGATTTCCCACGACCTTACGGTCATCGAGCATATATGTGATCGTATCGCCGTCATGTATCTTGGCCGCATCGTGGAGACCGCATCCTACGACATTCTCTACAACCGGCCGCTGCACCCTTATACCGAAGCGTTGTTGTCGGCGGTCACCGTACCGGATCCGGATTACGATAAAAAACGCATTATTCTCAAAGGGGATGTGCCCAGTCCCATCAATCCACCGCCGGGGTGTCACTTTCATACTCGCTGTATGTACAGGCAAGACATTTGCGAGCAGGAGGAGCCCGGGCTCAAACAGGTGGGTAACGGCCAGTGGGTGGCTTGTCATTTACGATAGGCAGGCTTGTAAGTTACCGCATTTGAATTTTGAATAAAGAGGAGCTGTCCAAAATGAATCTTGCCGAATATGCCCGCTATGATGGATTGGACTTGGCTGATTTGATTCGGAAAAAAGAGATAACCGCAAGGGAGCTGGCGGAGTCGGCGCTGGAAGGGGTTCAAAAAATCAACCCGAGGATCAATGCTGTTATTGAGTTCTATGTTGATCGCATTGAGAATGTTGACGAACTGCTATTGCCGAAAACGCCTTTTTGCGGCGTGCCTTTTTTTCTAAAAGATTTAGGTGCCGCCGAAGCCGGTAAACTGCAGGAAATGGGAAGTCGTTTGGCCAAAGGTTTTGAGGCCGACACAGACGCCTATTTGACGACCCGATTCAAAGAGGCTGGAACAGTAATTTTAGGGAGGACGACTACTCCTGAACTCGGACTGGCAGCAACCACGGAGTCGATTCTAACCGGGGCTACACGCAATCCGTGGGATCTTAATCTTATTGCCGGTGGCTCCAGCGGCGGATCTGCGGCAGCGGTGGCCGCCGGTATTGTGCCAGTTGCCCATGCCAGCGATGGCGGCGGATCCATCCGCATTCCGGCTGCCTGTTGCGGTGTTGTGGGATTAAAACCTTCTCGGGGCCGTGTTACCTGCGGACCTGAAGCTGATGAACGGCTTTTCGGGTTGGTTCAAGAGTTTGTTGTCAGCCGTACCGTCAGAGATACAGCCACTATGCTGGATGCGGTTAGCATGCCGGCACCTGGCGATCCCTATGTGATCATACAACCTCGGAGGCCCTATTTCGAAGAAATCGGTGCCCCAACCGGAAAGCTGAGGATTGCATTCACAGCTGAAAGCTGGACCAAAATAGGTGTAAACCCGGAAATCGCTGATAAAGTAAAAGATGTCGCCCGATTATGCGAGATCATGGGTCATGTTGTTGAGGAGGCAAAGCCACAGTTTGATCTCGAACCCTACTTTAGCGCTCTGGGGGTGATGTGGGGATCTTCTCTGGGTTTTTCCTGTATCAGACTCGCTGAAGTAATGAACCGTCCTGTTGACGCCCATCATGTGGAACCCGTGACGCTTAAAATATACGAAAGCGCAAGGCAATATTCGGCTACAGATGTGATTACTGCCAGGGCAGCCTTAAATGTGGTCCGTCGCAAGGTCGGACAATTTTTCGAAAAATACGATCTGCTGTTGACACCTACCATAACGCAGCTTCCTGTGCCGTTAGGGACCATCCACCAGAATCAGGATATACCCATAGAAGATTGGTATTTTGGAACCTCTCAATTTAATGCTTTCACTAATTTGGGCAATGCCACCGGACTGCCGGCTATTTCACTTCCTCTGTGTCAGAGCGCAACCGGCTTGCCTATTGGCTTGCAATTTATTGCCAGGTTTGGAGAGGAAGCGCTACTGATACAAGTTGCCAGTGCCTTTGAGGAAACCCTACCGTGGGCTGATCGCAAGCCGCCGGTACATGTAGGCAATTGACAAAAAGGAGTAACTATAGTGCGGTTTTAAATGATGTATTGCAGTCGGAATGGCCGTAAAAAGACAGTAACTAAAGTCAAGCAGCTACGCTAAGATACACAAGGAGAATGAAGATGAAAAAAATCGTTTGGAAGGCAGACGCCCGTTGTGCCGCTAGTCTAACATTTGACGTCGATGGGGAAACGCTCTGGATTTCCAAAGATCCGGCCAATGAACACCGCCCGGGGGTACTGTCGCAAGGCGCTTATGGACCTAAGGTGGGGGTGCCGCTGATTCTCGATTTACTTGAACGATTTGCCCTTCATGCTACATTTTTTGTGCCGGGATGGATTGTTTCACATTACCCTCAAGTGATTGAGCTGATACACAGGGCCGGCCATGAAATCGGTCATCATGGCTATAAACATGAATGGCCGGACAGTGAACATCCCGAGATAGAAAAGGAAGTGCTCTTGAAAGGCATTGACGCCATCAAAGGCATTACCGATGAGCAGCCATGCGGGTACCGATCTCCGGCCTGGGAGCTGACACCCAATACTCTGAATTTCCTGAAAGACGAAGATTTTCTGTATTCATCCAATCTAATGGATGATTTCGCGCCGTATATGCACCCGCAAGGTATCGTGGAACTGCCGGTTCAATGGCTGCTTGATGATGCGCCGTTTTTTTTATTTCAAACCCGGGTTCCCTCACGTCCTATCTGGCCGGCCGATCTAGTTTTAAAAGCCTGGCAGGAAGAATTTCACGGGATATATCAGTACGGCGGATTTTTTAATTTAACCATGCACCCGCAATTTATCGGGCGTCCCTGCCGGTTGCAGATGTTGGAACGGTTGCTTCAACGAATCGTTTCTTATCCTGATGTGTGGATGGCACCCTTAAAAGATGTAGCCTTGTACTGGAAGGAGAATCAGTCTTGAATTCACCGGAGGATCAAAAACACCGGCAGATTGTATTGGTAACCGGAGCAGCCCAAGGCATCGGGCGTGCCATTGCCATTCGGTTGGCGGAGCAGGGCGATGGTTTGGCTCTAAACGACATTGACGCTGAAATCCTTTCTCAAACGGTTTATCAATTAAAGGAATCTGGACATCATGCGCTAGGCCTTGCGGGTGATGTCAGTGATCCGAAAGCGGTTCAAGACATGGTGGCCAAGGTTGTGGAGCAGTATGGGCGTATCGATGGCCTCGTCAATAATGCGGGCATTGGTGGTGTAGGCAAAACACTATTGGAGCTGAGTTTAGAGGAGTGGGACGAGATGCTTCGCATTGATTTGACTGCCTCTTTTCTAATGTGTCAGGCAGTCGTTCGCCATATGGTTGCTCAAAGAAGAGGACGTATCGTCAATATTTCTTCCATCACAGCGATGATGGGCGTGGCCGGCAGCACGCACTATGCTGCGGCCAAAGCCGGTGTTATCGGTTTTTCGAAGTCCCTGGCGAGGGAGGTGGCCGAAAGTAGAATAAACGTCAACGTGGTGGCTCCAGGCCTGATTGACACCGCCATGTCACGCAAACGGGGTATTGATCATCAACGTCATCTCGTAGCCTGGCCCAGAATTGGAGAACCCGAAGATGTTGCCAGTGTCGTTGCATTTCTTCTTTCTGATAAAGCAGAATTTATCACCGGCCAGGTGTTGAGTCCAAATGGCGGTGCCTGCATGTAAAACTGGTTTAAAAAACGATTGCGACCATCCTAGTTTGACTGGCTGCATTACAGCCGAAAGGGTATTTATGATTTCAAACAACGGCTACTCTTGTGATTTCAACATTACACTGGTGTGGGTTTAAGGAGTAGATAAATGATCGGAACTTTGTTTATCCGCGCAAGTCTTTTGTACTAGATTATCGCTACTTTGGTATTCTGAAATGACGCATCATATCCAAGTTTTTTCTCTTCGTTTCTTGTGGGGCAAAAAATTCATGCCCTTGCTTTGTTTAGGTGGTGAAGAAGGTAATATTTTGTATCTCATTTCTTCATGCCTAATAAAACTGGTTGAAAGAACTGAGAGTCGATTCTTTTTACATCTGTAAATCCAGCTTCTTGCATTAGCTTTATCAATTTGCTGGTTGCTATTGCATAATATTTGGTTCTCATTACGTGAGTCACACACTCAGCACATCCTCTATCTTCAATAAAATACATTGACAAATCATATATGAGTTTATGAAAATCCCAAACTTGAAAAATAAAATAGCGAATACCCTTTTCATCTCGGGTTCCATACGGTTTTATCTTTTGACCTGTTAAGTCTTCTTTATCATAATCCCTAACGCTAATAAGACATCCACCATTAGGCTGAATACATTTGTAGAACTGTTTAAAGGCTGTGAGGATATCATCATCTGAAAGAAGGTGTGGAACAGAGTTATCACACGATATGATAAGGTCAAATTGTTTCCCATGATGGATAAATGCTTTTCTCATATCGGCTACTGAAAAGGTGATGGGTAGCCCTCGTTTTCTCGCTTCTTCTCTGGCACGATCTATTGCATCCGAAGATAAGTCTGAAGCGGTAACTTGATACCCAAGCCTTGCCAAGCCTAATGATTGAGTTCCAATCCCACAAGATACATCCAAAATGGAGGAAATGCTGGGTCCAAAATGATTTCGGATAATGGCGTCCAAATTAAAAGCCTGCTGTTCGATGCTTTTATCCCAATCCGGGTAAATGATATGATAAAAAGGTGTGAGTTTAGCATAAAAATCATTTGGTGTAGTATTTATAGACATGAAACCTTCGATACAAATTTCACTTTAATCTATTCATGATGGGTTAGAAATAGCGTGCCCTTTCAAGGTGATGCCAAATGCAAATAGATTGAGACTATCCCACTTAGGGAAAAAGTTATGATACTTAACGATTTAGAAGAATATTTGACGGATTCAGAATTTGGGTTCATCTTGCCAAAATATAAAAGTTCGGCGGTGCACCGATTCTAGCAATATTTGTTTCATATCCAAATCCAAAACTCAAGAGATTTCAAAAAGAGTAAACCACAATATATAGCGTTCTGCCATTTTCGGATTGAATTATGGATTGCACATGACAAACCTAAACTTTTTTTAGCTGTTGGTTTTAATAGGTTGCGTGCCTCTATCGAATCTTCGTTATCAGACTAAATTAATTATAGATTTGTTTTACAAATCACAAAATCATCGATCTTTGCCATCCTTTCTAAGAAAATCCCTTTTCATCAATTCAGGGACTTAGTATCAAAACGCAGTTCCGGATGAACAATTCTACCTTAAAAAATTATACGGCAGAGCCCTTTTAAGAGAACTCCGCCGTTCAAAAGGATTAGCTTATAAAAGTTGTTTGACCGTGGAATAAATATCTACTTATCCACCCAGGCTTGGGCCCACTACCGCATTCAACTTTAGGAACAGAGTCCCTTGTTTTGCCTTGATACCAGGCAAGCAGCATCGGGTCAGAGCAAGATTCTTTAGTCTTTTGATCAGCGATTTTTTTAGCTAATTCAAAATCAAGCGATCTTTTACCTGATTCTATTTTTATCGGGTTTGTTAAATAGTTTCCAATTGGTTTTTTAGGGCTTCCGTCAAAAACCTCCTCTACGTGACTTGTCTTTTTACCAGCCTCCATCGGTTACGTTGCTGTTTTCTAACAAGCGCTTAAGATTCAATCCCAGAATCAAATTCTTTTTTTCCTCCGGAATCGATAGATCTATAATTTTTGAAAGCTCTTCTTTGGGATCGCCAAAAGGAAAATCCGATCCAAACAATATTCGATTATAACCAAAGTTATTTATATAATCCTCTATTTCATATGGTGATGCTAATGCTGTATCGGCAAATACATTTCTATTTTCCCATATATTTTGTTTCGAAAATGCAATGTACCCCCCGTTTAGCAAACCAAGGTGTGGGATAATCACTTTGACTCCTACAGCTAACTCATTGATGAATCGAATTGTATTTTCAAACTCTTCTTCGAGAACAACTGGCATGTTTCTTCGCCTGATTTCATTAATAGCCTCTTTGCATCGTGGGTTATCATAGTGGTATACAGGTTCATTAGGGTGCCTGTGCCATTTGATACCTTTGTGTTGAGGCTTGAGCTGATCGATGGCAAAATCGTTCCAGATGAAAAAGTAAGGGATTACTTTTAAATCCGAATTGCCGATTGTCAGTAAATATTCGTTGGATTTTTTCCGCCGTTGTTGCCATTCAGGATTGTCTTTAAAGTTTGGCCGGTACCTGTCATAGATCTCCATGACCGGTAAAAACATCACAACAGCTTCTATGTCACTGCCTTGAATTTGATAGCACTAATCCGCAAAAGTTTGCGGCATGGAACGGTCTTGAATTCCGCAATGCACGTGAGCGTCTATAATATTTGTATTCATCCCGTTCATCTAAAATGCTGCCTAATAATCACCGACAATATATCATTTTGTTTGCTGACAATAAATTGAAAAACTTTTTATAGATCGAGGTGTTGTAGATTATCCGTATGAAATAATGTCTTTTTTTGGTGAGAGACTGGATTCGTTTACAGAACATTCGCAGTGTGCTATCCACAAAACAATTGTAATAATTGGGGTGTAAAGACGCAACCATTAATAGGGAATGACAATCCTATTAAGTTGAGGAAAATAGGCTCAGTTTAAAATGAAAGAGGCATGAAATGGCAGAGTTTAATGAGGTTTTAAAGAAAAGACGATCAATAAGGGATTTTCAAGACAAAGAGGTCCTTTTAGACATTATCAGAGATATTATCAAAGAAAGTTGTCTTGCGCCAAGTGCGGCAAATGGTCAACCATGGAGGTTCATAATCGTCAACAACAAGGATGTGATTAAAAGGCTTTCAGATGACACCAAGAAGAATCTTATATCCTATATTGAAAAGAACCCGGATGCTCCGACCAAAAAATACGAGGCGGCTTTGCGAAACCCGGACTTCAATGTGTTTTATAACGCTCCTTGTCTCGTCTATATTGCTGGATCGAAGCAGGTCCGCAACCTGTATGTTGATTGCGCGCTTGCAGCCTGTTATTTCATGTTTTCCGCCTCAGAAAGAGGACTGGGCACCTGTTGGGTCGGTTTGGGGACGAGTATACAAGATCCTAATTTGCTGAAGCTCATCGGAATGCCGGAAGACCACAAAATTGTTGCCCCGCTCATTATAGGCTATCCAAAGAGTATCCCCAGTCCGCCCGAAAGAAATGAGCCTCAAATTCTCAAAATAGTTAGTTGAAAACGCTTTTGTATAGTGGGGATCCGATGTCAAAAGCAATTTTGCGTTTTTATGAAGAACTAAACGACTTCCTGCCAAAGCATAGAAGAAAGACTGACTTTCAAGTAAATTTTAAAAGGAGAAGATCAATAAAGGACATGATCGAGGCGCTTGGGGTGCCTCACCCAGAAATAGATCTTATTTTGGTAAACGGAAAATCTGTGGATTTCGCTTGTATCCTCCAGGATGATGACCGGGTCAGCGTGTATCCTGTTTTTGAGTCTCTCAATATTGAAAATGTTAGCCGACTTAGAAAAATCCCTCTTCGCAGAACCAAATTCATTGCTGACATTAATCTTGCAGATATTGTTAAATACATGCGGGCCTTAGGCTTTGATGTATGCTTCGACTCTTCGTTATCTGTTCGGAAAATAATTGAAATATCCAAAAAGGAAAACCGAATTATCCTAACCAAAAGCAGAAAGCTTCTTAGATTCAAAGAGGTGACTCACGCCATCTTTATACGTCCGGAGACAACCGAGCAGCAGATAAAAAGAATCATAGATTTCTTGGATATCAAAGATAGCATAAAGCCTTTTTCAAGATGCCTTCCTTGCAATAGCCTTGTAAAAAGTGTTCCTAAAGAAAGTATCGCGGATAGAATTCCGCTAAAAACGAAAGCGTTTTGCGATCAATATACTTATTGCAAGTCTTGCGATAAAATCTATTGGAATGGAACTCATTTTATCAATATGAATAAGACAATTGCTGACATCTTATCAGACTGACAGGAAAGCTCAGTCGATGTCGCCGGATGTGTTTGAAGTTGAGTAAAGAATAGAGTTCCCCTTCTTTCCCACCTTCTCAATGGCTCCCATTTTGCTAAGGCAGTATGCCATTTTCTGGGTAAGCCAGCGGGGTTGGTTTATTCCTTCCGCCAGCTCTTGTGTGGAGAAAGGATCTGGCAAATTCGGAGGTATGAGCATCAAGAAGTCAGAGGGTTTATTGAAAATGTTGCTGTTTATCACTTCGAGAAGGCGGTGGTCAACGATGCTCCATCCTTTTCGTCGCCAGCTTCCCAATCCGTCATCACGTCGGATTTGCTCTTGCCGGATGAGAAGGACTTCCAGAGAAAAATTCTGGTTTTTGATCAGGCTCGGGATGCTTACCAACTCTTCAAACAGGTGAAAAAGGTTTCCCTTCTTGGGAGACTTCCTCCTGCTAAGCTGCGTTATTCCGTCCTCTGCTAAGCGGACAATCCACTTTTCTTGTGCGATGGGGAAAACAAGCCGAACATGGCGTTTTTCTGTTAATGTATTCAGTTTATCCTTTATGGAAGAAAAATTGGTGGTCTGTATTTCTATGAGGAGCCCATAGCGAACAATATCGATGTGAAAACCGCCCACCATTTCTTCCATATTGTCGCCTGGCTGGAAATACCACTCTTTGAGTGCTGCGTGCAGGCTTTTTTCACCCAGTGTGCCAATCAGGTGATTCGGGGCGCCTTTTGATAATTTATTTTCTTTTTTTTGTTTGCTTATGACCATGTATCATAAAATGTTTATCTAATGAAAAATCAGATCAACCTGTGCTTTAAGCAGGTATACCGTTTCTCAGTCTTATTGTTTCGAACTCCGATTGCAAGCGCCTTTTTGGTGCCAACTATCACAACTAATTTGCGGCCTCTGGTAACTGCCGTGTAAATTAGGTTCCGTTGCAACAGCATGTAATGCAGGGTGAGGATAGGAATGATCACAGCCGGATATTCTGAACCCTGCGACTTGTGTATCGATACCGCATAGGCCAAAACAATTTCACCCAGCTCCGTATAATCGTAATCAACATTGCGGCCATCAAATGTGATGCTGACTTGCTGGCTTTCAAGGTCTATGCGAGTGATCTTTCCAATGTCACCGTTGAAAACCTCCTTATCATAATTGTTTTTTATCTGCATTACTTTATCGTTTACCCTGAAATTTCGGGTGCCGCGAAGCAGCCCTCCTTCGCCTGGATTTAATATTTGCTGCAACTCGTTGTTGAGATTTCCTGCACCTACGACACCTCGATGCATCGGCGTTAGTACCTGAATTTCATCGAATGGATCAAATCCAAATTTTTTGGGTATGCGTTCTTTGGAAAGCTCAAGGATGATGTTAAGCACTTCCTCAGGATCTTGTCTTTCAATAAAATAAAAATCAGACTCCGCTTTTGAGGATTTGACCACGGGCATCTGCCCATTATTAATCCTGTGTGCGTTGACAATAATCTCGCTTTCTTTGGCCTGGCGGAAAATCTCGTTTAACTCCACCACCGGTAGTGCAGCTGAGGAAATAATATCGTTTAAGACATTGCCGGCGCCAACAGAGGGGAGCTGGTTGACATCACCGACAAGAATGAAAGTGGCTTCCTTTGGTATCGCTTTTAACAGATGATGCATCAATATAGTATCAATCATAGAGGCTTCATCAATAATGAGCAGATCACATTTTAATGGGTCTTCATCATTTTTCTGAAAACCCCCTTTTTGGATACTGTATTCGAGCATGCGGTGAATCGTCTTTGCCTCATGACCTGTGGCCTCACTCATCCGCTTGGCAGCCCTTCCAGTCGGCGCAGCCAGCATAATCCGAATCTTGAGCTTTTCAAAAATCCTGAGAATGGCGTTTATAATGGTGGTTTTTCCAGTGCCAGGCCCACCGGTTATAACCATCACCTTGCTATCAATGGCACATTTTATCGCTTCAATTTGTTTGTTTGCCAGCTCGATGTAAAGCTGTTTTTGGACCCACTCTAAGGCTTTTTCTGTATCAATATTTCGGATCGACTTGGAGGCCGTAATCAATCTTTTAAGCCTATTTGCAATGCTGGTTTCAGAAAGATGAAACTTTGCCAAATAAACGGCTTTGTTATTCTCCCTGAACTCCTCAATGTCCTCATTGAGATCGTCGATGATAATTTTTTTGTCCAACGAAATGGTGCCTAATGCCTCCTCAATGACATCCCTGCCCACCTGCAGGACCTCCTGGCATTTTGTGATCAGCAGCTCATAAGGATAATAAACATGGCCATCATCTGAAAGCTGATGCAACACATACAAAATCCCGGCTTCTGCTCGTAGTTTGGAATCCTTGCTAAATCCCAACTTTTCTGCAATCCTGTCTGCAGTAACAAAGCCAATCCCAAAAATGTCAGTTGCCAGCCGGTAAGGGTTTTCTTTGACCACGGCAATTGAACGATCCCCGTACTGCTTAAATATCTTGGTTGCATATCCTGAGCTGACACCGTGGGACTGTAAAAAAAGCATCACCTCCCGGATCTCTTTCTGCTCAGCCCAAGCAGCCTTTATCATGTCGATGCGCTTTTTGCCGATACCCTCTACCGCAATGAGTTTGTCAATTTGTTTTTCGATCACATCCAGGGTGTCTTTTCCAAATTGGTTGACAATGCGCTTGGACATCACAGGCCCAATGCCTTTAATCAGACCAGAGCCCAGATACTTTTGAATTCCATAAACTGATGCCGGAACCGTCGTCTTGTAATGAACAATCTTAAACTGCTCGCCATACTTAGGATGGTTGATCCACAGCCCCTTCATCTTGATGATCTCACCAGGCGTGGGCGCCATCAGATTTCCAACGACAGTTACCAAATCCTTTTGGCCATACACCTTTAATTTGGCAATCGTGTAACCATTTCCCTCATTGGTGTAGGTGATTCTTTCAATCTGACCCTGGAGGTAAGGCAAGACAGGGCAGGGATAATATCCTGCTTCTAAATAAGTGGGTGATTCAATGGAGGAAAGGATAAATGTAACAATTAGGGGTACTGCTCGCCTATTAATGCACCGGTTTGATGGAAATCAGGATACCTCAAAACCAAAGAAATCTGGAACGCAAGACAATAAAGAAGAGGATGCTAAGAAGGCTTTATATACAGACAAGGATGGAAATATAGTTCAGCCAGCGCTAAATATCGAATCGGCAATGATACAAGCGGCGGTTAACTATCTTTTGAAGGGCAAAAAGAGTTTTAAGGATGCCTTCAAAGGTGGGATTTTTGTTGAACCAAATCTTATTCCACACAAAATTCCAAAATGGGAAATTGATTTACAAGGTGTTGTTGTTCAACGAAGCAGAGTTATGCGTGCGAGACCGAGGTTTGATGAGTGGGAGCTTGATTTCCAGATTTTAAATATAGATGAAAGGATAACACCTAACATTATTAAATCCGTTTTGGAAGATGTAGGCAAGTTCATCGGAATCGGTGATTATCGTCCCCGCTATGGTCGTTTCAAAGTGATAAAATTTGAACCCATCAAAAAAACTTCAGGAAACAAATCTTGAATATTTAATGAGAAAAGAACTGGAGAGGAGACATTTACAGTTTGAACAATTTTATCCCGTCCGTTCTGGGTTTGTCTTAGATTTTGCAGTTCCAGATAAAAAGCTTGGTATAGAATGTGACGGTGAAAAATGGCATCCAATCGGAAATAAACGTGACCGATTCCGTGACTGGATACTTAGCCGTGCGGGATGGAAAATTTTAAGGTTCAGAGAGGAGGATATAAATAATGACGTTTCGGAGTGTGCTAATAAGATTGAATCACATTTATGTTGAAATTCACATAGCCATCTCGTATATTTAATTTTAGCCAGTTGCATATACTGGCAAGTTATGTGAAAATCAGGTAATGTTCAAGTGATAAAAAAAATTACTACTGGAATTGTATTAAATTTGACATAATCTAATCAATTTTGTAGATGATTTTAAAAAAAGAATATTTATTTTCCTTTTCCAATCGAC
>Ga0209536_100004944_pt1 | contig 20945 bp, 19 predicted proteins | sample DeeMarSeWOR28_12_FD_187461 | JGI IMG/M metagenome (GOLD analysis project Ga0209536, IMG submission 187461) | Marine sediment microbial communities from White Oak River estuary, North Carolina - WOR-2-8_12 (SPAdes) (version 2) | ecosystem: Environmental > Aquatic > Marine > Intertidal zone >... | reverse complement strand
AGCCAGCGGCGATTCGTCTGGAATCCCCCGAAGTCTGGACACATGTGCAGTTCGGCCCACCGAAAGGCGCACAGGTCGTCGTCTCGTTAACAGACGGAGCTCCCTTCCTGATCGATTGCCGCGTTGAAGCCGGGCGGGTGATGGTCTTCGCAGTGGAAGCCGAGGCCAATTGGTCCGACCTCCCATATAAGGGGCTTTTTGTCCCTCTTCTGCTCCGATCCGTTTCTTATGTCGCACAGGAACAGGCGATCATGGCCGAGGTGCGCGCCGGAGCGCCCCCCCCCACGATCGATCGTGTTCAAGTCCGTGGACCGCTCGTGATCCATACGCCGGCGGGAAATACGATTGCCGTTCCGACGCTTGGGCCGCAGGCCCGGACGATACCGCTTGCGACAGTCACCGACATCGGCATTTACGATGTGACCGAGGGTCCCGCGACGGCGACGCGATTCGTCGTGAACGGGGCACCCGAGGAATCTCTCCTGAGGAACGAGGAACCGGACGGCATCCTCGACGCGGCAGCGAGGGCAGGAATGGACAGGGGATTTGTCCAGGTTGTCGACGACCCTGGGACGCTCGCGAGGGCGATCACCGAGGCCAGGCTCGGATCGGAGCTCTGGCACATCGCCATCATCGCAGCCCTCATCATCGCTGTGCTGGAACTGATGCTTGCCCGCACGACACGTCGGGACGTGGCCGGTGAGCTGGCCTCGCGTCCTTCACCCACTCCATCTTCTGCATCCCCCAGAACCTCATGATTGAACTGGCAAAATCAGATCGCGAATCGTGCGTCCTCGTCGGGGTCACTACCAAAGGCACAAGCCGCCGCGGCGTCGAGGAATCACTCGATGAGCTGGCGCTTCTTGCGGACACGGCTGGCGCAGAGGTCGTGGAACGCGTCACACAGGACCGGGACCGAATTGATGCGGCGACCTTCATCGGCAAGGGAAAGGTCGAGGAGCTCCGCGTGCTGATGTCCGAGCGGGCCATTCCCCTGGTCATCTTCGACGATGATCTGAGTCCTGTCCAGGCACGGAACCTCGAACGCATTCTTGAGGCAAAGGTTCTCGATCGCAGCGGGCTGATCCTCGACATCTTCGCAAGCAGAGCCAAGAGCATGGAGGCCAAAACCCAGGTCGAGCTGGCGCAGTTGCAGTACTTGCTCCCCAGACTGACGCGTCAATGGACACACCTGTCGAAGCAGTTCGGAGGGATCGGAACCAAGGGCCCCGGCGAGACGCAGATCGAGACGGATCGGCGCATGGCCCGGACCCGGATCAGCCATTTGAAGGAAAAGCTCGAGCGCATCGCCCGTCAGAGGGTGACCCAGCGGAAGGGCCGGCGGAAGCACATTCGCTCAGCCCTTGTCGGCTACACGAATGCCGGCAAATCGACCCTCTTGAATTTCCTCTCGGGCTCTGACGTGTTCGTGGAAAACAGGCTCTTTGCCACACTCGACCCAACCACGCGGCTCGTCACGCTCGCCACCGGCATTGATGTGCTCATTACGGACACCGTCGGGTTCATTCGGAAGCTCCCCCACGACCTCGTTGCGTCATTTCGGAGCACCCTGGAAGAGATCACGGAAGCGGATATTCTGGTGCACGTGGTCGACGTCACCAGCCCGGCCCTCGAGGACCACATCCGCGTGGTGAATGAGACCCTTCAGGAGCTTGGCGTCGAACATGTCCCAACGTTGACCGTCTTCAACAAGATCGATCTCTTGCAGGACCGCAACGCCATTCCGTTACTCGCAGCGCAGTATCCCGGTTCGGCCTTCATCAGCGCGACGAGGGGCATCAACATCCTTGGGTTGCGTGGACACATGCTCGGCCTCCTCCAGAGCGAATTCCACGAGGAGACCTTGACAATCCCTCAGGACCAGCAGCGGCTGATCTCACACCTCCATTCGGTGGCGGAGATCACGGACAAGCAGTATGTGGAGAATGACGTGATCCTGAGAGTGCGGGTGCCCAAGAAGCACCGGGAGCAGTTTCTGAAGCTGATTGCCCAGCGCGACGGCCATGAGCCTGGTGGCCCGCGCACCAAGCGCTGAGCGCACATCTCACGCTCAGCCGTTGCCGAGGAGCAACGCGAGGCGCTTTCGCAAACGGGCGGTGTGCGTCCCCTCCCAGTAGATCCGGTGGCAGGATGGACAGGTAGTGTACACGCCCACACGCTCGAACACGGCCTGCGGGACACGACCCTCCACAGCCTCCTTGCAGAGGGGCTCGACCTCGACATTGCAGATCACACACCGCGTAAACATCCTCTCCTCTCTCAGTTCTCCAAGTTCGCGCCGGATGGTCGCGAGTTGACTCGCGAGGTCCTCTCGTGCCACAAGGATGGCTGGGTCCGCCCCCACACGTTCCGCTGCTTCCCGATGCGTCGTGAGAAAGATTGTCTCAGCATGCCGAAGTTCGTCCCTCAGCTGCTGCAGGGAGGCATCAACCTGAAAGAAGGCGTCATATCCGAGGGTCCTGAGCCACCGCGCGAGATGACCCAGGTGTCGATCGACGACGAACCGTTTCATCGCTCAGGCTCTTTGATGACCGTGTCCCCTGTGAAAGTCTTTCGTACGATCTCGGCCTCCGACCGGGAACCGACAATGTCCCCCCAATGCATGGGGATGACGAGGCGAGGCGCGATTCGGTTCGCGGCTTCGCCTGCCTCGGCTCCGTTCATCGTGTAGGTCCCGCCACAGGCCAGCAGGGCGACGTCCGCGCGTACCGCCTCGAGTTCGGGCGTCCGGTCCGTGTCTCCGCTGTGAAAGACGGTCATGCCGCTTTCGAGCGTGACGGTGTAGCCGACCCAGCCGTGGGCCATCGGGTGGGAGGTGGACTTGAGGGTGTAGGCAGCCACCGTCTCAATGCGCCAGAGCAGCGCGCTCAGAGCTTGGCCAGGATGCACGAGCTTACAATGCAGGGGAATCTGCTTGGCCGCATCAGCCGTTGCGAGAACCACAGTGTCAGGTGTGGCGATGCGTCTGATGTCCGGCAAAGACAGATGGTCGTAGTGGGGATGCGTGATGAGGATGAGGCTGGCGGGAGGGCAGGAAGATGGAAGCTTCCACGGATCGATGTAGATGGACTGTTCTCCGTCTTCGACGCGGAACGACGCGTGGCCCAGCCAATGAATGAACTGGTGATCCATGGGGTCCCCCTTTCGCGGGGAATCCAATCCGTGCGCGCTCCTCTACCGAGTCCGGGCAGGCTTCCTTTTTGCGGCGGTGCGCACTTTCGAAAACCCCGGTTTCAGAATGTCATAGATGTACTCCAAGCGTTCGTCATAAGGAAGAAACGCGCTCTTCATGGCGTTGATCGTGATCTTCTCAAGATCATCGAGCGTCAGCCCAAAGGTCTCCACCGCGGTCAGGTATTCGTCGGTCAACGTAATGTGGCTCATCAGCCTGTCATCCGTATTAAGGGTCACCCGGAAGTGACTCTTAAAGAGCGTGCCGAACGGATGGGAACGCAGTGTCTTGACGGCCCCCGTGTGTAAGTTGCTCGTGAGACAGATTTCCAGGGGAATGCGCTTGTCGAGAACGTACTGCGCGAGGTTCCCCAATTTGACGACCTCACCGTTCTTTGTGGTGATGTCTTCCAGCAACCTGGTGGCATGGCCAACGCGGTGCGCACCGCACCATTGGATGGCCTGCCAGATGGATTCCTTGCCAAACGCCTCGCCTGCGTGAACGGTGATATTGCCGTTCATCCTCTGGATATAATGAAATGCGTCGATGTGTTTCTTGGGGGGATATCCCCCCTCTTCGCCCGCGAGGTCAAAACCAAGAACACCCTGGTCCCGGAAATCAACGGCCAACTCCGCCACCTCCGAGGAAATCGACGGTTGCATGTTCCGCATAGCGCAGAGGATCACCCCGTATCCAACGCCGAAGTCCTTCTTTCCCCGTTCCAGTCCTCTCAGAACGGACCGCACGACCGTTTCGGGATGGAGTCCCTTCTTCGTGTGGAAGACCGGGGCAAAGCGCGTCTCAACGTAGACCACGCCGTCGTCGCGCATGTCCTCCAGCATCTCGTACGCGACTCGTTCGAGAGCCCCCTCGGTCTGCATGACTGCCGTGGTATGGTCAAATCCTTCCAGGAACAACGGGAGACTCCCGCGCGTCGCCCCGCTGTAGAACCACTTCGCCAGCGCCTCGGGATCTTCCGATGGAAGACCCCGGTAGCCGATCTCACGGGCGAGATCGATCACCGTTAGGGGGCGCAGCCCCCCGTCGAGGTGATCGTGGAGCAAGACCTTTGGCAGTGAACGAATGCGCTCTCGGGTGAGTTTCATGGTGTCGATCGATCTCTTTCGGATGACGTGGTCTTATGCAAGGCGCCCAGTGACGGATTCCACGGTGCGCAGAAGATGCTCTCCCCTCACCAGATCCACCGCAGACAGGATGTCCTTGTGCAGGATTCGGTCCTTGTCGAGGTGCGGAATTGATTTCCGGACGGTGCGGTGCACGGCCTCCACGCCCCGGCCGGCCCGAAGGCGCCGACGCGAGCTCATCGTACGGGCAAAGTCGAGCCCTTGTGCCGCACAGAGCAGCTCTATCGCGAGCACACGCTGACAGTTCTTCAGCACCCTCCAGAGCTTCTGTGCGCTGACAGATCCCATGCTGTTGTGATCTTCCTGATTGGCGGAGGTCGGGATGGAATCCACGCTTCCCGGATGACAGAGGACTTTGTTTTCAGAGACGATGGATGCGGCGGTGTACTGTGCGATCATCAAGCCGGAATGCAACCCGCCCCGGGTGGTGAGGAACTTGGGGAGCCCGCTCAGCGTCCCGTTGACCATCCGCTCGATCCGCCGCTCCGAGATATTTGCAAGTTCCGCAAGCGCGATGGCCAAAAAATCGGCCGCCAGGGCAACCGGCTGTCCGTGGAAGTTCCCTCCTGCCAGATGCACGCCGTCGGCGGCGATGATCAGGGGATTGTCGTTCACGGAGTTCATCTCAATCGTGATCTTGTCCGCGACATATTCCACAGCGTCCCGGCTTGCGCCGTGGACCTGGGGGATGCATCGTATGGAATAGGCGTCCTGGACCCTCGGGTCGTTGGAGCGGTGAGATTCCCTGATCTCACTCGCCCTCAGCAGGCGGCGGAGGTTTTTCGCCACGGCGACTTGCCCCGGATAGGGGCGCAGCGCGTGGATCCGTTCATCGAACTGTGTATCGCTTCCACGCAGCGCTTCCACACTCACCGATGCGATGATGTCGCTGACGCGGCACAATCGGCGCGCCTCACAGGCGGCCAGCGCGGTGAAGGCGGTCATCATCTGGGTGCCGTTGACGAGTGCCAGCCCTTCCTTCGCTTCGAGGACGGCCGGCTTCAAGCCGAACCGGCGAAGCGCTCGGTGAGCAGACAAGGGACGCGGCTCGCGCAGGACCCTGTCGAGCACGCCCAAGGAAGGGTCGATCCACACGGAGCCTCTTCCAATCATGGCGAGCACGAGGTGTGCAAGTTGCACAAGATCACCGCTCGCTCCCACGGACCCTTGCGACGGGATGACCGGGACGATGTTCCGGTTGAGCATCGCCAGAAGGAGACGGAGAGTTGAGACCCGAACTCCCGATGCACCTTTCGCCAAGGCATTGATGCGGAGAGCCATCATGGCCCGCACGATCTCTGCCGGCAAAGGGTCTCCCGTCCCGGCGGCGTGACTTAGAATGAGGTTCTCCTGAAGCCTCCGGATGTCCTTCGACGCGATGCGTACGGTGCTGAACTCTCCAAACCCCGTGGTAACGCCGTAGACGGTTTCCCCAGTGCGGACCCACTCCTCGACCAGCGCCCGTGAGCGCGTGACCGCCCGCACAGCACGTGGGGAGAGGGTGACCGGCCTCTTCCGGTACGCAATATCGGCAAGAAGATCCAGGGTCAACGACGACCCATCGAGCGCTGCGGATTTCATCGAACGGTGTCCGTCGGGTAAGACATGGCAGTTCAGACGCTGGCAATGTAGCAGACCCTCCCCTGAAATTCAACCGACGGCCGGAGTGATGGGTTTCATTGACATTGGGAATGAAAGTCTTTATTATCATGCGGTTTGTCCGCGCTGATCTATCGGACGCACGCCGCCAGATCACACCATGAGTGATACCACCATCCATATTCTCGTCGCAGAAGACGAAGAGAACCTGCGGTCGCAGATCTGTGCCTGGCTCAACGATGAGGGCTTTACCGTTGAGCAAGCCCTCGATGGTCGCGAGGCCATCCAGAAGATCCAGGCGGGCGATTTCGATCTCGCCATGATTGACGTCCGGATGCCTGGGTCGAACGGTCTCGAGGTGCTACGGTATATCAAAAAGAACTCCCCACACACGGAAGTCGTCATGATGACCGCGATGCAGGACATCGCGATGGCAGTCGAGGCAATGAAGCTCGGCGCACGGGAGTACCTGAGCAAACCGATCGACATGGACCAGTTGGTCCCGCAGCTCAGGATGCTTTTGAAAACGCGCGATGCCGAGGAACGGCTGCGAAGGCTGCAATCGGATCACACCGCCCGGTTGCTCTACGATCTCCATAATCCGATCGCCGGACTCAAACAGAGCATCGGGTACCTGATGAAGGGCATGGCCGGTCCCGTCGGGGATCATCAGCGCGAGCTGCTCGGGTACATGATGCAGTCCATCGAAAAAGTCATCCACCTGCTGAACGACATGATGGATCTCACGAAGCTCGAGGGGGGGCGGGTCCGTCTGAACAAGGGGATCGGGAGCCTCTCCGATGCCGTGGCCCGGGCCCTCCAGGAGCACCAGATACCTATCTCTTCGAAGCAGATTGTGCTCGAGTACGCAGCCGAACCAAACCTTCCCCCGCTTGAGTACGACACCGAGAAGATCGGCCAGGTGCTGCAGAAGTTCTTGGACGATGCGGTGCGGTTGGCACCGGCCAAGGGATCGATCAACGTGCAGGTCCGCAAGGTTGCCCTCGTCATGGAAGAAGGGCAGGATCCATCCGACTTTTTGCTTGTGTCCGTATTCAACAGCGGGCCCGCCATTTCCAAGAGCGATCTTCCGCTCGTCTTTGACCGCTATCGCAACGTGCTCTCCGAAGGGAAGGATTCGCATTCCGCAGGGCTCGGCTTGACCATATGCCAGCGCATTGTCGAAGCCCACAACGGAAAGATCTGGGTCGAATCGGATGGCGAGCAGGGCGCCACGTTCTTCTTCGCACTTCCTCTTCGATGACATTCAAGACCGATGGCCCAACCTCACTATACCGTGCTGATCGTCGACGATGAAGAATCCTTCTTGCACCTGGTGCAAAGCGTGCTCGTGGACGAGGGATTCGCCGTCGAGACCGCCACAGACGGGAGCGCAGCGATCAACCTCATCCAGAACTCGTCCTTCGATCTGATCCTTCTGGACATTAAGATGCCGAGGGTTGACGGAGTCGAGGTGCTCCGGTTTGTCAAAGACAGCTTCATCGATACGCCCGTGATCATGGTGACCGGGGTCAACGATATCAAGATCGCGGTCGAGTGCATGAAACTCGGTGCGTACAGCTATGTCACGAAGCCGTACTCCCTCGACGAGCTTCGGGCGGTCATCGATCGGGCGCTCGAGCGAACCCGGCTGGTTAGCGAAAACAAGGCGCTCAGGACCGAGCTCTCGCGCCATTCTGTGTCGGCAAACATCATCGGGACCAGCCGCGCGTTCATCGACGTCTTCAAGGTGGCAAACAAGGTGGCCCCGACTGATTCCACTGTGCTAATTGAGGGGGCCAGCGGAACGGGGAAAGAGCTCGTCGCGAGCTTCTTACATCAAACCAGTCTGCGCAAGGACCTTCCCTTTGTGGCACTGAACTGCGCCTCTATCCCTGATACGCTGATCGAGAGCGAGTTGTTCGGGCATGAGAAGGGTGCGTTCACCGACGCGATCGCCTCCAAGCAAGGAATCGTGGAAATTGCGAACCATGGGACCCTTTTTCTCGACGAAGTCGGTGAGATCAGCCTCATGGTCCAGCCGAAACTTCTGCGATTTCTTCAGACTGGGGAATTCCGGCGCGTGGGCAGCAACACGGTCCTCAGATCGGACGTGAGGGTGATTTCGGCCACCAACAAGGATCTCCGCCAGGAAGTGGCCAACAGTCGGTTTCGCGAGGACCTGCTCTACCGGCTGAACGTCATCACCCTGAAGCTGCCCGTCCTCCGGGACCGTAAGGAAGACATTCCTCTGTTGGTCGACTACTTTTTGAAGCACAAAGTGCGCTCCAAGGAACCCACCCGGATCGATCCGAACGCTCTCGAAATGCTCACCAAGTACTCGTGGCCGGGAAATGTCCGAGAACTCGAGAATGTCATTGAACGCGCTGCGATTTTGTGCCAGGATAACCTGATCCGCATCGACGACCTCGCGCTCCCGTTGGGACCTCGGCCGACGGAGGACCGAGACCAGGACTCGGCCCGAAGCCAGCTGGGAACTGCGCTCTCTCTGCGGGAGATCGAGAAAATCCATATCGAAGGTGTTCTCAAGCTGGTCCAGTGGAACAAGAACACCGCGGCAAAGATCCTCGGGATCAGCCTGAAGACCCTCTATACCAAGATCCAGCAGTACAATCTCGCAAAAGACTAGCCCGACCACCAGCCATCGCAGTGCCCCACTTTCGGCTTGCTGAACTCGGCAGCACTGAGTACCTTGTAGCCATCGCCCATTCCCGCATCTCATCCTGGAAGGAAGCGCAATGGAGCTCACCCGCGTTGCTATCGAAAAAGCTGAGTCTACCAACCTGATCCTCGGGCAAAGTCATTTCATCAAAACGGTTGAGGACCTGTACGAGGCCATTGTCCAGACCAATCCTCAGATCAGATTCGGCATCGCCTTCTGCGAGGCCTCGGGTCCCGCTCTAGTGCGATGGGTCGGAAACGATCCGTCGCTCACCGATCTGGCAAAAAAGAACGCCCTTGCCCTCTCCTGCGGCCACTGTTTCCTGATCCTGCTGGAGGGCGGGTTCCCCGTCAATATCCTGAATGCCATCAAGGACGTCCCCGAGGTGTGCCATGTCTTCTGCGCGACGGCAAATCCCGTTGATGTGGTTATCGCCGAGACGAAATCCGGGCGTGGGATCCTCGGCGTGGTGGACGGCATCCGCTCGAAAGGCATTGAAACGGACGCGGATATTGCCGAGCGGAAGAAACTGCTGCGATCCATCGGTTACAAGCTCTAGCCTCAACGACACCTGCACGGAGAAGGCCTCATGAAAATCCCTTGGAGTGTTGCTCTGTTGCTCACGGTCACTGTTGGATGCGGCCCATCAGAAGATCAGGTCCGTTCCCTGGTGCAGGCTGAGCTTGCCCGCGCCTCAACGATCGAGCATATCACGGACGCTGACGTCATCGGGCCATATTCGCCCGCAGTCACGGCAGGAAATTTCGTTTTCGTCTCGGGGCAAATCGGCCTCCAGCCTGAATCGATGCAATTTGCCGGCGACGATATCGAAGCCCAGACACGCCAGGTCATGAACAACCTGATGAAGGTGCTCGCAAAGACCGGCTGCGATTCCAGCGACGTCGTGCAGTGCACCGTCTTCTTGCGGGACATCAATGACTACCAGAAGATGAACTTGATCTACGGGGGATATTTTGGACAGTCTTCGTACCCGTCGAGGATGGCCGTTGAAGTCACCAACCTTCCCCGCAATGCCCTCGTGGAAATCTCCGCCATCGCGTACAAGAGGTCGACCCCATGAAATCGCCGAAGAAGCGTTACCTGCGCGCCCCCCGTGGAACGACGCTGTCGTGCAAAGGCTGGCAACAGGAGGCCGCTCTGCGGATGCTCTTGAACAACCTCGATCCCGACGTCGCTGAAAAGCCGGATGAGTTGATTGTCTACGGCGGGACGGGCAAGGCCGCCCGAGACTGGAAGAGCCTGGACGCGATCACCGAAACCTTGAAGCGGCTAGACAACGACGAGACGATGCTCGTTCAATCGGGGAAGCCGGTCGCGGTCTTCAAAACCCATCGGGATGCTCCAAGGGTCCTGATCAGCAATGCAATGTTGGTCCCCCAATGGGCCACGTGGGATGAATTCCGACGCCTTGAGGGCCTCGGCCTCACAATGTACGGACAGATGACCGCTGGGAGCTGGATCTATATCGGCACGCAGGGGATCCTCCAAGGCACCTATGAGACTTTTGCCGCCTGCGCAGCCCGTCATTTCCGCAAAACGCTCGCGGGCAAGTTTCTCCTGACAGCAGGTTTGGGAGGAATGGGAGGAGCTCAGCCGCTGGCCGCCACCATGAATGGGGCCGCATGCCTGGTCATCGAGGTTGATCCCCATAGAATCGAACGGAGAATCAAGACCGGGTATCTGGATACGATAGCCGAAGACCTGGACGACGCGCTCGTACAGATCCGGGCAGCCAAGGAGAAGAAGCTCCCGCTCTCCGTCGGTCTCCTCGCGAACGCCGCCGAGGTGGTCCCGAAGATCGCCGCGGGGAGCTTCCTCCCGGACGTTGTGACTGACCAGACTTCGGCGCACGACACGCTGAACGGCTATGTGCCCGCCGGAATGCCCTACACTCGGGCTCTGGCCCTTCGAAAGAGCGATCCCCAGAAGTACGTTCAGCTAGCCAAGGCGTCTATTGTCGAACACGTCAAGGGTCTGTTGAAGCTCAAAAAGCGCGGAGCGATCGTCTTCGACTACGGCAACAACATCCGCGGGGAGGCACGTGAGAGCGGCTTGAAGAACGCGTTCGACATTCCGGGGTTCGTCCCGGAATACATCCGTCCGTTGTTTTGTGACGGCAAGGGACCCTTCCGCTGGGCCGCCCTCTCGGGAGATCCGGAGGACATCTATCGAACGGATCAGGCGATCTTGGACACGTTTCCCCAGAACGAGCAGTTGCGGAGATGGATCACAAAAGCTCGCGAGAAAGTGAGCTTCCAGGGGCTCCCGGCGCGCATTTGCTGGCTCGGGTATGGCGAGCGCGCGACGATGGGATTGATATTCAATGACCTCGTCCGCACGGGCCAGGTCAAGGCCCCGATCGTCATCGGCCGGGATCACTTGGATTGCGGGAGTGTTGCCTCACCGAACCGGGAAACCGAGGGAATGAGGGACGGGAGCGACGCCATTGCTGACTGGCCGATCTTGAATGCCCTCCTGAATGCGGTCGGAGGAGCCAGCTGGGTCAGCGTCCACCATGGTGGCGGAGTCGGGATGGGACTTTCCATCCATGCCGGCATGGTCATCGTCTGTGACGGGACTCCAGAAGCAGATGCACGGATTCAGCGGGTTCTGACCTATGATCCAGGAATGGGCATCGTCCGTCATGCCGATGCCGGATATCCTCGAGCCGTCAAGAATGCCCGAACGTGGGGAGTCCGGATTCCCATGCTGCGAGATCAGACGAAGAGCTCGAGACAACGATCATGACGGAGGATGACTTCGCGCACAGCACACGGCATGGTCTGTGCAGAGACTGCCACTATGGCCGCATCGTTGCTTCTGCGAAGGGATCGCATTTTGTGTTGTGCGAGCGGTCGTTGATCGAGGCACACTACGATAAGTACCCGGCAACGCCCGTCCTCGAATGCGACGGGTATCTGCCGGCCGATCGGTCCACGGCATGAGCATACTATCATGTACCAATTGTCGTACGTCGACATCCCGACCACGGACCTGAAGAGGGCGCAACGTTTCTACGGCTCGGTTTTTGGATGGAAGTTTCGTCCGCTTGCGGGAACGAAGGACCTCCTTGTCCTCGAAACGGGAGGACCATTGAACGGGTACCTGAGGCGGGTGCCGAAGATCATACGTACCCCCGGTGTTTTGGTCTATGTGGAAGTGCCGGATATCGACGGCCTTCTCGTGAAAGTGCGACGCTTGCGCGGCAAGATCCTCCAGCCCAAGTACGAGATGCCTGAGCGGGGTTGGAGCGCAGTGATCGCCTCTTTTGATGGGTGTGCGTTCGGGCTCTGGCAACCGTACTGGTTCCGCGCGGCGTAAGCAACCTGAAACTCCCCTCTCCTGTTGTTCCTGTCCAAAAGGTTTTCTACCTTGCGTTTTTCGCGCACAATGAACCTTCTGATCCATCACATCAAAGAACTTGTCACCGTCCGCACCGAAGGCGCTTCGACGCTCACGGGCGTGCGCATGCGCGACCTCGGTGTCCTCCACAACGCGAGCGTGATCGTCCGGGACGGCCTAATCCACTGGGTAGGTCCCAGCCAAGACCTTCCCGCGGCAGATGCGGACGATCTGCCCCTCATCGACGCGTCGTCCCGGGTGGCCTTACCGGGGTTTGTCGATGCACACACACATCTCGTTTTCGCTGGGCACCGGGACGAAGAATTCTCCATGCGAGCGGCTGGGCTGAGCTATCAGGAAATCGCCCAGCGGGGTGGGGGGATTCTGAACACGGTCGAACCGACACGCAGGGCCACGAAGAAGGAGCTCAAAAGGTCCGCAGCACGGGTTCTCGACAACCTCATGCGGCACGGCACGACGACCGTCGAAATCAAATCCGGTTACGGCCTCGATCCCGAGTCCGAAACCAAGATGATGGAAGTGATCACGGACTTGTCCGCTGAGCATCTGATCACCGTCGTTCGCACCTTTCTGGGGGCGCATGCCGTGCCGCCGGAACACCGGAACGATCCGGAAGCCTACGTTGCCCTCGTCATCGACCGGATGCTTCCGTACGTGGTCCGGCGCAATCTGGCGGATTTTTGCGATGTCTTCTGCGAACGGGGGTACTTTACTGTCGACCAGTCTCGCCGGATTCTGTCCTCTGCGCGATCACTCGGCCTGAAGCTGAAGATTCACGCTGATGAGCTCGCCCCCTCGGGGGGTTCTGAGCTCGCAGCGGAACTCGGCACGGTCTCTGCCGATCATTTGGAGCACATCAGCGAGACGGGAATCGCACGGTTGCGGCAGTCCGGCGTCGTCGCCGTGGTGCTCCCGGGCGTGTCTTTCTTCCTGAATCACGGATACGCCCCGGCGCGGACGCTCATCGATGAGGGCGTCCCCCTGGCGATCGCGAGCGATTTCAACCCGGGTTCCTGCATGTCGTTTTCCATGCCGATGATGATGACTATCGCGTGCACCCATATGCACATGAGCCCGGAGGAGTCCATCGCAGCCACCACGATCAACGCGGCCGCCGCCGTCGGTCTCTCGGATCGGATCGGGAGCATCGAGCCCGGCAAAGAAGCCGATATTGTGTTGTATGATATTCCCAATTACCGCCATCTGGCCTATCATTTTGGGATGAATCATGCAGCCACGATCATCAAGCGAGGAACGATCCTCGAATTTTGAATCACGAGCGGAAGACACCTATGCAAGCACTCGTCGAATGTGTTCCCAATATCAGCGAAGGTAACAATCAGGCGCTCATTGAGAAGGTCGCCTCGGCAGTGCGCGCCGTGGAAGGCGTCAAACTCCTCGGCATCGAGCCGGACAAGGACTACAATCGGTCCGTCGTGACATTTGTCGGCGAGCCGGAAGCTGTGTTGAAGGCCGCCATCGAGCTGACCCGGTCAGCAAGTGCGCTGATCGACATGCGCGTCCATAAGGGGGAACACCCGAGGCTCGGCGCCGTAGACGTCGTACCGTTCGTCCCCATTTCTGGTGTCTCCATGGACGACTGCGTCAGGCTGGCGCGTCGCTACGGCGAAACCGTTTCGACCGAATTGAAGATCCCGGTCTACTTGTATGAGGCCGCAGCCGCCTCTCCGGCACGGAGGAATCTCGCCGACATTCGGAAGGGTGAGTATGAGGGCCTTCCTCAGAAACTCACCGACCCTCATTGGAAGCCAGATTTTGGCCGCCCCGAGTTCAACGAGCGCTCAGGGGCAACGGTCGCCGGCGCCCGCACATTCTTAATCGCCTATAATGTCAACCTCAATACCCCGGATTCGGCAATCGCACACGAGATTGCTCTGCGGATCCGAGAGAGCGGCCGCGTGAAGAAAGACTCCGCCGGTAACACGGTGAAGGACTCTGACGGAAAGTCCATCAAGATCCCCGGGACGCTTAGGGCAGTCAAAGCCATGGGAGTGTTCGTCGAGCGGCACAATATTGCTCAAGTCTCTATCAATCTCGTCGATTTCGAAGTGACGGGACCGCACCAGGCCTTTGATGAGGTGAAGCGTCAGGCAAGGACCCTTGGTGCCGAGGCGACGGGAAGCGAGATCGTCGGACTGAGCCCGCTCAAGGCCTTGCTCCAGGCCGGGACGCACTATGCTCAGCAGGACAAGAACAAGCAGAGGCTCTCTGAGCGAGAGCTGGTGGCGCTTGCTGTCGCGCGACTCGGCTTGAGCCAGCTCGAACCGTTCGAGCCCTCAAAGAAGATCATCGAATACCAACTGTAAGGAGAAGTCCATGCTCGCGTCGCGCACAGTGCAAGAGTTCTTGACGGAACTCTCTTCGTCCTCCCCTGCCCCGGGCGGGGGAAGCACCTCTGCTCTCGCCGGCGCGCTTGGGTGCGCGCTCACGGCCATGGTCTGCCAGCTGACGATCGGAAAGAAGAAGTACGAAGCCGTCCAATCTGAAATGGAGGGGCTCCTTTCCACGGTCGCGCAGGCTCAGGAGGAATTCATCGCACTCATGGAACGCGACACAGAGGCCTTCAACAAGGTCATGCACGCTTTCTCGCTTCCCAAAGAGACCGATGAACAGAAAGAACGACGCAGCCAGGCGATTCAAGGGGCGACGACCGAGGCGACACGGGTTCCTTTGCGCGTGATGGAGCTGTGTGACGAGGCCCTTTCGTACACGGCCGTTGTGGCCGAGAAGGGCAATGTGAACTCCATTTCTGATGCAGGGGTGGGGACGTTGCTGCTGCAGGCAGGATGTCAGGGAGCGGCGTTGAACGTGCTCATCAATCTTGCCACGCTCAAGGACCAGGCATTCGTCTCGACCACGAAGCAGCGGGTTGAAGAACTTCAGTCCTCGGTCGCCGGGAAGCACGCGCAGATCATGACCAAGGTGCAGTCCGCTTTGTCGTGAGCGGGAATTCCCTGCGCGCGCTAGCTCCGCATCACCTATGCTTTCCAGAAGCCGCGATAGAACACCACGATCACGGTGAGGATCTCGAGTCGCCCGAGGATCATCACCGCCCCGAGCGCCCACTTCGCCAGCGGCATAAGGTGGGCATAATTGCTCATCGGACCGACCGAGCCGAGGCCGGGGCCGACCCCCGCCAGACATGTCGCAGTCGCGCTCGTTGCGCTGACGAGATCCAGCCCTGATTCCGTCAACACGATGCTCCCGATCAGGAATGTGGAGAGGTAGAGGAGCATAAACCCGCCGATCTGCATCAATACGCTCTTCTCCACGGCGGCACCGTCCATGCGAAGCGGGATGACCGCATTAGGATTCACCAGTCGCCGCAGACTCGTTGTCACACCTTTGACGAGCAAGACGACGCGCAGGTTCTTCATCCCACCGGCTGTCGACCCTGCACACCCCCCGGGAAACATGAGGACCAGTAGAACCACCTGGGCAACGGGAACCCAGAGGGCAAAATCGGATGTCGCAAACCCGGTGCAGGACATGATTGAGGCAACGTTGAACGTCGCGGCCCGGAATGCCGAGCCGATCCCGCCTTCGATCCCGCTCGCGCTGACCGCCACCGTGACGACGACTACAGCTGCGGTGTAGACCCCGGCGTAGAACTTCAGTTCTTCGTTCTGGAGGTACGCACCGGGCCGTCCAGAGAGTGCTGCGAAGTGGAGGGCGAAATTGATCCCTGAAAGCAACATGAAGAGCGTTACGATAGCGTCAATAGCTGCCGAGTCGTAGAACCCGATGCTGGCATTCTTGACGGAAAATCCGCCCGTCGCGATGGTGGCAAACGAGTGGCAAACGGCATCGAATGCAGGCATCCCTGCTACAAGCAACAGAACACATTCCGAGACGGTCAACAGGAGATACACTCCCCACAGGACCCGCGCGGTTTCGGCCACGCGCGGAGTGAGCTTGTCCTTGGTCGGCCCCGCGACCTCTGCCTTGAACAGCTGCATTGCCGCTACTCCCAACATCGGGAGGATGGCAATATACAGCACGATGATACCCATCCCCCCTAGCCAATGGGTCAGACTTCGCCACAGCAGCAATCCATGAGGCAGGACCTCCACGTCAGTGACGACTGAGGCGCCCGTCGTGGTGAAGCCTGAGACAGATTCAAAATAGGCATCGGTAAGGTTCGGGAGGGCTCCCGAGAACAGGTACGGGAGAGCGCCGAAGGCGGGGACGAGCACCCATGCAAATGTCACAATCGCCAAGCCATCCCGGGTTTGCAGATCACCAAACCTCTTCGGACGAACGCGGCTCAGAAGAAATCCGCTCGCGGCCGTGGAGGCAGCCGAGGCCAGCAGCGCCAGGGCATCCCCTTCTCCGTATGCAAGCGACACGCCAGCCGGGACGATCATCGCGGTACCGACCGCCAGCAGGAGATATCCTACGACAGCGAGGACTATTCGGATGCGCATATGCCTGAGCGAAAGGGAGAACCCCTGAGACCTACCTGCGCCAGAACGAGGGCGTGAACAGGACAAGCACTGTGAACAGTTCGAGCCTTCCTGTCAGCATGCAGAACGTCAGGACCCATTTTCCGAAGTCCGGGACATGGGCGTAGTTGTCGATCGCCCCCACGGAGCCGAGCCCCGGGCCGATATTGCCGATGGTTGCCGCTACGGATCCCGCCGCACTGACCATGTCGAGTCCGGTCGCGCTCATGACAATCGTCGCGAGGGCAAACAATGTGATATACAAAACGAGGAACGCGAGGACATCGACGATGATGTCTTGACCTACCGTGCGTCCGTTGTGGCGGACAGGAATCACTGCCCTCGGGTGAAGGAGGGCCTTCATCTGGTTCAACCCGTTCTTGAGCAGGACGATGACCCGGACAAGCTTGATTCCGCCGGCCGTAGAACCGGCGCATGCTCCGCTCAGCATCATCAGGAGCAGCAACAGCTGTACTGCAGGGACCCACAGTTCGTAGTCTGCGGTAACGTAGCCTGTGGTCGTCACGATTGAGACCACCTGAAAGAGTCCGGCGCGGATCTGCCACCCTAGCTCACTCGAGGTGAGTGTCGGAATCCCGAAGAAGACCAAGACTGTAACGCCCACGATCAACAGGACGTAGAACTTGAACTCTCCGTCTCGGAGATACGACGTGAATTCCCCTTTCAGGGCCCGGTAGTGCAGAGTGAAGTTCACACCGGCAAGGAACATAAAGATGATAATGATGATTTCCACAGCGGGGGATTCGTAATAGGCGATGCTCGCGTTCTTCGTGGAAAACCCGCCTGTCGAAACCGTGGTGAACGCGTGACAGACAGCATCGAAGAGCGGCAGCCCTGCCCAGAGCAGCAGCAGCGTCTGTAAAAGCGTCAACAGGACGTAAACCAGCCACAGGATCCGGGCGGTCTGGCTGATGCGCGGTGTGATCTTCTCGACCGTCACTCCCGGCACCTCCGCCTTGAAGAGCTGCATGCCGCCCACCCCCAACAGGGGGAGGATCGCCACGGACAGGAGAATGATTCCGAGGCCTCCGATCCACTGCGTCAGCGAGCGCCAGTACAGTATCCCGTACGGGAGATCCTCAATGTCGGTGAGAATCGTCGCCCCAGTCGTCGTGAACCCCGACATGGTCTCGAAGAACGCGTCCGTAAAGGAAGGAATCGCACCTGAAAGCACGAACGGGAGGCATCCAAACAAGGACGCAGCGACCCACCCAAGCGACACGATGACAAATCCGTCCCTGATCCCGACTTCGTTGCGATGCTTCCGGAGCACAAACCACAGGGCACCGCCGGCCACGATGCTCGCACCCGAGGAGAGAGCCAAGGGGACGAGGTCTTTGCCGTCGTGCAGAAGACTGACCAGCACGGAACTTGCCATCAGGATGCCTATCGCCAGGATGATGAAGGCAAGGACGGCGAGAATCGATTTGGGGCTCATGGAGGGTCAGCTGAAGAATTTTTCTACATCACGGATCGCCTTCGGGAGCGTGAAGACCACGACCCGATCCTGAGGCTTGATCTGAGTGGCCCCGACCGGAATCTCAACGCTTCCGTTGTGGATGACGCATCCGATGATCGCCCCTTCCGGAAAATCAACCGCCCGCAGGGGCTTCTTGGTCACGGTCGAACCTTTCTGCGCGATCATTTCAATGACTTCGGCATCCACGCCATGCAACGTGGCCACCGAGACGATTTCCCCCTTTCGGATGAACTTGAGGATAGCGTTCGCCGCAGACAGCTTCTTGTTCACAAGTGCATCGATGCCGATCGTGTTCGCCAGTGGAAGGTAGTCAAGCTTCTCGACGTGGGCGATCGTCTTCTTCACCCCGAGGTGCTTAGCCATCAAGCACGAGATGATGTTGTCTTCCTCATCTTTGGTGACTGCGATATACGCGTCCATGTCGATGATTCCCTCGGTCGCGAGCAGATCAAGATCTTTCCCCTCGCCCTGGATGACCATGGTCTTCCGGAGAGCGTCGGCGAGCTCACTCGAGGCCTCTTTGCCGGACTCGAGGAGCTTGATCGAGATTTCATCTTCGAGCTGCTCGGCCACCCGCCGCCCAATACCGCTCCCTCCGAGGATCATGATTTTTTCCAAACGCTGCGATTCCTTCCCTGCCAGGCGCAGCATTTCCTGCACCATCTCGGTCTTGGAAATCACAAACACCTGGTCCCCCTTCTTGAACACTTCATCTCCTGTGGGAATGATCGTCCTGATCCCACGGAAAATCGCGACGGCCCGGAACGGCAAGTTCTGATAGGTCGAGACGATGTCCTTCAGCTTCTTGTTGATCAGGGAGCTCTCCTGATCAAGGCGGATGCCGATCAGTTGAATCCGGCCATCGGCGAATTCGAGCACCTCGGTGGCTGCGGATCTGCGGATCAGACGTACGATTTCCTGCGCCGCCAACCCTTCCGGATAGATGACCAGGTCGATGCCGAAGTCCTCCGGTGACGGTCCTTTAGGGTCGGCCAAGAAATGAGGGTCGTTCACTCGGATGATCTTCTTCTTGACCCCGAGCTTCCCCGCCAGCATGCAAGCAGTGAAGTTCACTTCATCGACCGTCGTTACGGCGATGAGCATGTCCGCGTCGGAGGCTTCCGCCCGCTGCAACGTCTTCAGCTCACTCCCGCTCCCCTCGATCACCATGACATCGAGGGAGTCGTTGACCCTCTCAGCGCTCAGGGGATTCTTATCAATCACGATGATGTCATGGCGTTCCTGCGACAGGATTTTCGCAAGGTGGAACCCAACTTCTCCTGCGCCGACAATAATGATTCTCAACTGTTACTCCTTCAAAGAAAGTCTATATGCTGTTCCCCCGATTCAGCGGGGTCCTTACCAGCTGCCGACGCAATGGCCCAGGGCCGAGATCGCAGCCGTCTCGGCACGCAGGCGGCGCGGGCCCAGGGAAATCGGGACGCATCCGTGAGCCGAGGCCTCAGACAATTCGTCGTCCGTGAATCCGCCTTCCGGGCCGATCAAGACGAGGATGGACCGGGCCCGGGCGTGATGGTGCAGAACGGTATCGATGAAATGCGACTGTTCGGTCTTCTCGTGTGGAATCAGCCGAAGGTCATAGTCGTTCGCATGTCCGATCAGGCCCTGAAAGGTGGCCTTCATGAAGATCTCAGGAAGATAGGACCGCCCGGACTGTTTCATTGCCGAGACGGCGATCTTGATCAGGCGATCATGGTTCTCATGATGACGCACCGTCCGCGCACATACCATCGGGGCGATGGAGCGCACCCCGAGTTCTGTTGCCTTCTCGACGAGAAAATCGAACCTTCCGGGATTCTTCAGTAGGGAGACACCGAGCGTCACCTCCACGCGGGGCTCGTTCACATTCTCCTCGCGACGAAGAATGTCGCACTCTGCGTTGTCCGCACTCACAGAACGAATCACCGCCTCGTAGCGCTTACCCCGCCCGTCGGTCACCAAAATATGGTCTCCTGCCTTCTTCCGCAAGACTCGCAGGAGATGTTTGGCCTCGTCCCCGACAATCCGGATGTTCGGATCTCGAATATTGGCCGGTTCTGTGTAAAAAACGTCATGCATGTCAAAATGACGTCCCAAAATCGAGAATAAATTCTGATACCCCGCCGTCTCCCAGCGCATACGCGCCTCGGACGATGATGCTGTACGGGAGTAACAGATCAATGCTCACCCCCGTGCCGGCATACCACTTCCTGCCCGAAAACCCTTCATATCTGAACCACGTCTTGCCGACATCAGCGAAGAGGCTGAGGAACACCCCGTACCGCCATACTCCAAGCTCGGGCACGATCGCGTAGGGGAAAACAAAGTAGCGGGGGTTGAGAATCGGTATCCTCAATTCTGTCGATCCCCCGACGATATTTTCCCCCTCGAGGATAGTGTTGAAATGCCCCCTGATGCGTTCCCCATAGCCAAAGTACAGGTACCGATGGGGCGGGACAACTGGCCCTCCGCTCAGGGAAGTAAATGTGCGGGCACCGAGTGCTGCCCAATTGAGAACAGGGAGATACCCACCGATGTCGACTCCGTAACGGAAGAAATTCACTCCGTCTCCCGAAAATCCGCTCTGGGAGAAATACGCCTTGGCGAAGTACCCCTTTGTCGCGTATTCCGAGAGATCGCGGGAATCGTGGCCTGCTTGTACCGTCACCGTCGGAAAGGCATCTCGCCCTGTCGGGGACACGGTGCCATTAATGACCTCGGGTGGAACCTGGATGATTTCGTAGTCGACACGCAGCGAAAGGGAGCGATACAGACCGAACCGTTTGCCAAACGAAAGATGGGCGGAGTATCCCCGTTGAAAGTAGGATCCGAGAGCCGGGCTCAGGTTCTGGTATCGGGCCGCAGAGGCACCGATCGACCAAAACAAGTCCTCGCGGGTGAGCCGCGGATCCTGGTACTCAAGCTTGACCCACCTGTCGTAGCCAAGGGCAAAGGAGAAATACAGCTTCTCATT
>Ga0209536_100004943_pt1 | contig 20947 bp, 20 predicted proteins | sample DeeMarSeWOR28_12_FD_187461 | JGI IMG/M metagenome (GOLD analysis project Ga0209536, IMG submission 187461) | Marine sediment microbial communities from White Oak River estuary, North Carolina - WOR-2-8_12 (SPAdes) (version 2) | ecosystem: Environmental > Aquatic > Marine > Intertidal zone >... | reverse complement strand
CTGGAAGACCCAGTGGGCGGCAAACGGATACACCAGCATGGCTACGACGCCGAACAGGGTGATGCAGGCGACCGCGTAGCTCGTCTCGTCGTCCCGCGCCCCGATCGTCGGTGCCGTGGCGACGATCGCCGTAGCTCCGCAGATGCCGGTGCCCACGGCAATCAGGGTGCCGAGCTTCTCGGTGAGACCGACGCGCTTGGCGACGTAGGTCACGAGCAGCAACGCCGTGCCGACCGTGCCGATGATCACGGGCAGGCTCTTCAGCCCGATGGCGCCCGCCTCGACGATGCTGAGGCGGATGCCGAGCAGCACGATGCCGAGGCGCAGGATCCGGACCACGCTGAACTTGACGCCCGGCTGCACGGCGTCGGGCAGGCGGATCACGTTGCTCACCACGATCCCGATGATGATCGCCATCATGATGCCGCTGATCGGGCTCTTCGGCAGGCCCATCAACGTGGTGCCGATGAACTCGGCCGAGTAGTTGCCGGCCACAGCGATGACGAGCGCGAGAAGGAAGCCGGGCAGGATGTTCATGAGGCAATCACCTCGATCAGTTGTAGTGCACCGCTGCACGCGCAGCCGCGCGGCACCCGCCCCCACGGGTGCCGCATTCCTGCAGCTTCGTCGCGCTTACTTGCCCCAGGCGTAGGCGAACTCCAGCTCCCACTGGTCCATCGACAACTCGACGGTCTGGGTCGGATCGAAATTGTTCGGGCCCTTCTGGCTGTTGTCGAAGGCGTACATCATCGACACGCTCCACTCGTTGCCGCTCGCCGAGCGGCGCGAGAACCCGAAGGAGACGTGATCGTCGATGACGGCGGGTGCCAGGATGTTGAAGGTCATCTGGTCGCTGTCGATCGGCTGCTCGGTGTGGCCGAACCCGGCGCGCAGGGTCCAGGTGTCGTTCAGCTCCCAGGACACGCCGACCTTCACGACCGTGACGTCGTTCCAGCCGAAGCCGCCGCCGCGCTTGCCGCCGAGGCAGCTCTCGAGGTCCGTGCCTCCCTGCCCGGCCGTCGGGCAATTGAAGAGGCTCTGGATCGGGTTGCCCACGGACTTTACGTCGCTGAACCAGATGTGCTGGCCGTCGAGGTACAGCGTGACCCGGTCCGTGGCGCGGAATGCGAGGCCCAGGTTGAGCGCCGCCGGGATGTCGAAGCCGCCGCCCTCCGCAAACAGGTCGGAGTACTTGTCGAGCTTCGACATCAGCGTCTCGGTCGTGTACGCGAGGCCGAGGTCGAACCGCGGCATCGGCGTCCACTTGATCCCGAAGCTGGCCCCTGCGCCGTAGGACATGTCGTAGCCGTTGTCCGAGAGGTTCTCAGGGAAGGCGTTGAACTGGAACGAGCCGGTGTCGAAGCTCGCGGCGAAGGTGCGCGTGTACCCGGCGAACGAGGACACGCCCTTGGCCTCGAAGCGCTGGGCGGCGAACGTGACCCCGACGCCGTACGACAGGGTCTTTGCCTCGTTCTGGTGCGCGTAGGCGAGGGTCAGGAAGGCCTGCATCAGGTCCACGCCGGCCTGCCCCGCACCATAGGTTCCGGGGAAGGTGTCCACCGGCGCCGGGCCCGGGCCGTCGGGATCGAACGTGGCCGTCCCGCCCTTCCAGGTCGTGTTCATGCCACCGCGGCCGAAGAAGGCGACGCCGAGCGCGTCCTGCTCGCCGATCGTCCAGTTCTTGGCGATGTAGGGGATCGGGAAGAACTCCTTGTCGCTGTCGATGGAGTTGGGCCCGATCGTGAACGCCCCGCCCTGGCCGTTGGCGAGGCTCTCCGAGGTCTCGTACTTACGCCTCGGGCTGAACACGGCGAGGCCGACCTCGAGACGCTCGGGAATGCCGATCAGGGTCGCGGGATTCGTCGCGAGCCCGATCGTCTCCTGCGGATCGACGGTCCCGGCACCCGCCATGGACTTGCTCTTGGCGCCGACGCCGTGGGTGAAGTATCCGTTGGTGGCATGGGCGTCGCCCGCCGCGCCGAGCGCGAGCGCCGCCGCGACGGCCAGCAGAATCCGGTCAGTACGCGCGTTCACGTTTGTCTCCCTCCGGCGCGGGCGGCCTGTTCGGCGGCCGCGCAGTGACCCTGTTGTAGATGTAGTCGTGGCAGTCCTGCAGCCCTTGCCCGGAGACGCTCGCGGGAGTCCGGCACTGCCGCAAGGCCGGCGCGACCCTCAGGCAACCTTCTTGATGACGAACCTGAAGACCTTGCCGTCGTTCTCCTGCTCGACGAGCTCGTTGCCCGTCGTGCGGCAGAAGGCCTCGAAGTCCTTGATGCTCCCGGGATCGGTCGCGAGGATCTCGAGTGTCTGACCTGCCGTCATCGGCTGCAGTGCCTTCTTCGCCTTGAGGATGGGCAAGGGGCAGTTGAGCCCCTTCGCGTCGAGAACCTGGTCTGCCATGTGTCGCTCCTGTCTTGCCGGGTCGCGGGCGCTGGACGTCCGCGCTCCAGTCAGATGAATAGGTTGATGTCGCACTGCGTGGCGACCTCGATGTAGGTCGCCGCGCCGCCGAGTTCGATGCCGCCGATCATGTCGTCGAGCGAGTACTCGAACAGGTCCATCGTCATCTGGCAGGCGATCAACCGCACCTCGGACTCCACGGCCAGCTCGCGGAGGTCCTCGATCGAGGCCACGCCCTTCTTCTTCATCATGTTCCTCATCATCGCCGTCGCACCCGCGTCGACGAAGGGGATCATGGACATGATGTTCGGCATGCCCATGTGCATGCCGGCCATCGGCATCTTCATCGCCGGGTTGCCGAGCGGCGACATCTCCAGGTTCAGCTTCTTGAGCAGCAGCGGCAGGCCGTAGAACGTGAAGAACATGGTCACGTTGAGCCCGAGCGCGGCGGCGGTAGTGGACAGGATGAAGGGCGGATACGCCCAGTCGAGCGTCCCCTTCGTGACGATGATGGACATGCTCTTGGTGCCATCGGACATGGTCGTCCTCCCCTCTCTGCCGCCCCGCGGGCGGCAGATATAGCAGGCTTTGATTAATTAGCAAAGCATAATAAGGTTGTTCCGCCGCGCGCGTCAGACGCTAGTTACGAAGGGTATTCGGGGAAAATACGCATTGGCTGTATTGGCAGAGCGCGACGTTATTGCGGTGCAGCAGCCGACACGGCCGCGAGGATCGGCGCCGCGGCCGACGGCAACGTTCATCGGCAGCTCCCTCGCACGCTCGCCCGCGTTCGGCAGCCTGCACCCGCTCGCGATTCCCCGCGTCGCCGCGGTGATGGACCTGTGCGCCGTGCTCGGCTGGCTCGGGGAAGCGGACTTTCGCGAGAGCCCGGAAGCGGACCTCGACATGCTCGCGCGGTTTCACGATCGTGCCTACGTCGCGGCGCTGCATCACGCCGAAGCCGTGCACGAGGTGGACAGCGTCGTGCGTGAGCGGTACCACCTCGGCAATTTCGAGAATCCGCTGTTCCCCGGCGTCTTCAGGAAGGCCGCCACGGCGGTCGGCGGGTCGATCCTCGCGGCCGAGCTCGCCCTCGAAGGGCAGCTGACCTTCCACCCGGCGGGCGGGACCCACCACGGCCGCCGCGATCGGGCATCCGGCTTCTGCTATTTCAACGACCCCGTTTTCGCGATCCTCACCCTCCTCGATCGCGGCGTCGAGCGGGTGGCCTACGTCGATCTCGATGCCCACCACTGCGACGGCGTGCAGGACGCATTCCGGCAAGATCCGCGTGTTGCCACGATGTCGATCCACGAGCGGGGGCGCTGGCCGGGCACGGGCGCCGCCGACGATCGCGGGGGCGGGCGCAGCGTGAATCTCCCGGTTCCCCCGCAGCTCAACGACGACGAGTTCGACTTCCTGCTGCACGAGGCCTTGATCCCGGCGGTCGACCGGTTCCGCCCCGGGGCGATCGTCGTCACCTGCGGCACCGACGCACTTGCGGGCGATCCGCTCGCCGGCATGGCGCTGTCGAACCTCGCGCTGTGGGACGCGGTAGAGTCCCTCTGCCGGCTCGCGCCGGTGCGCGTCGTGCTCGGCGGGGGCGGCTACAACCCCTGGACCCTGGCCCGCTGCTGGACTGGGCTGTGGGGCCGGCTTAGGGGCTGCGAACCGCCGCCCGCACTGCCTGCGGAGGCCTCGGCGATCCTGTCCGCCTTGCGCTGCGACCTCGTCGACGACGAGGACGTCAGGCCCGAGTGGTTGACCACGCTGGCGGATACGCCGAATCATGGCAGCATTCGGCAGGAAGTCCGATCGCTCGCGCGAGGGGTGGTTGCACCCTCGCCCGGGTCGGGGGCGGAGGTGCGTTTCCGATGAGCTGGATCGAGTCATTGCGGGAGATCGAGGAACTGGAGGAGGCGCCGCTCGACGCAGCGCTCGTCGGCGAGCTCGAGCAGGCTGCCACCCCGGTCCTGGCGCGCCCCATACGGTTCTCGACGCCCACCTTCCGCGACTACACGAGCACGGAGCTCGAGGGCTGCGGCAGGAACAGCTTTCCCTCCTTCTCGATCACCGCGGGCGCCTGCGGCCTGAACTGCGACCACTGCCAGGCCAAGATCCTCGAGCCGATGATCCCGGCCACCTCGCCCGAGATGCTCGACATGAAGGTGCGCACCCTCGTGCACACGCAGAACCTGCAGGGCTTCCTGCTCTCGGGCGGCTCGAACCGGCGCAACGAGATTCCCTACGAGCGCTACTACCCGGTAGTGGAGCGCCTGAAGCGCGATTTCCCGCAGATGCGTATCGCGATCCACACGGCGCTGACCAGCGAAAAGGGCGCCCGGTCCATGGAGGCGGCCGGCGTCGACACGGCCATGATGGACGTGATCGGCGCGCAGGAGACGATCCGCGAGGTGTACCACCTCGACAGGCCCGTCGAGGACTTCGAGGCGACGCTCGCTGCCCTGTGCGCGACGTCGATGGAGATCACCCCGCACATCGTCATCGGTCTGCACTACGGCCGGCTGCTCGGCGAGACCAACGCGCTCGACATGGTCTCCCGGCACCCGGTCCACGCGCTCGTACTCGTCGTGATCATGCCCTTCTATGCCGCGCCGGGCCTGTTCGCCACGCCGGAGACCAGCGACGTCGGGCGCATCTTCCTGGAGGCGCGCCGCCGGCTTCCGGACCGGCAGGTACTGCTCGGCTGCGCGCGGCCGCCGGGCATGCACAAGCGCGTGACCGATGCCTACGCGGTGATGGCAGGCCTCGACGGCATCGCCTTCCCCGCGGACGGCGTCGTGGCGGTGACCGAGGCCATCGGGCGGCCGTACCACCAGGAGCACGCCTGCTGTGCGATCAAGCTCGGCCGCAACCGCGGCGCCGCGGTGTCGGGCACCTGCGCGGCGTGAACGACGCGGTGGCCGACACGGGCGCGGAGACGGAACGGGAGAGACCATGAGCTGCATCAAGAACACGGCCGGTGCCGCGAGCGAGGAGACGTCCAGCGCCTGCGGGTTCAATGCCTTCGAGACGATGCATCCGCGCCTGCCGGATCGCACGCCGGCGGATCGTCGCAACGGCCGGCGCGTGAAGGACGCGAACCTGCCGCCGGAAGGCGTCTACCTGCCGAACAACAACGTCCTCGCGCCGCACATGCGATCGCCCGAGTACGTGCAGCTGTCGACGGCCGCGGCCATGACGCTCGGCCTCATGGGCGGCCGCATGCACCGCTGCGAGTGCACGCGCTGCCTCAATCTCCTGCTGACCTACCCGGAGGGCTGCCGCGCCAACTGTGCCTACTGCGGCCTCGCCCGGCATCGCGAGGCGGAGCGGGACTACGCGGATCGCAACTTCATCCGGGTCGACTGGCCGGCCGTGCCCATGGACGAGATCGTCGACATCGTCGCGCGGGATCCGGGATCGAGCCCCTTCCACCGCATGTGCATCTCGATGATCACGCACCCGCGGTCGGACGAGGACACCGTGACTGTGCTCAAGAAGTGGACTTCCCGCATCGACCCCGCCGACATCCCGGTGTCCATCCTCTCCAACCCCACCACCATGACGCGCACGGACGTCGAGCGCCTCCGGGACCTCGGCGCGGACATCTTCACCGTCGCACTCGATGCAGCGACGCCCGCGGTCTTCGACCGCACGCGCGGCAAGGGCGTGCAGTCGCCGCACAAGTGGGACAAGTACTGGGAGATCCTGCTCGACGCGCGCGACGTGTTCGGCCCGCAGAAGTTCGGCGCGCACATCATCGTCGGCATGGGCGAGACCGAGCGCGAGGTCCTCGAACTCGTCCAGCGGCTCGTGGACCTGGGCGGCCACAGCCACCTGTTCTGCTTCTTCCCGGAGCAGGGGTCCCTCATGGACCACCTGCCGGCCACGCCGCGGGACCAGTGGCGGCGGGTACAGCTCGCGCGCTACCTGATCGACTACGCCGGCGTGCGGGTCGACCAGATGCAGTTCGACGGGCACGGCCGCGTGGTCGGCTATGGGCTGCCGCGCGCGGAGCTCGACGCCGTCATCGACGACGGCGTCGCCTTCCGTACGTCCGGTTGCCCGGGCAAGTTCCGCGAGGACGTCTCGGCCTGCGATCGCCCCTACGGCGACTCGCCGCCCTCCAACATCGCGAGCTACCCCTTCCAGCCCAACCGGAAGGACCTGCGCAAGATCCGCCGGCAGCTCGGCATCCCGGTCGTGCAGGGCTGATCAGCCCGCTTTGGCGCGCGCCTTCTCGAGGAGGGCCGTCGCTTCCGCGCGCCGGCCGCGGTCTGCCAGTTCGCGTCCCGGACGATTCGGGGCTCGCAGCGCGCGCTCGAAGTGGACGACGGCCTGCTGGTAGTCACCCTCGTCCAGCAGGAACTCGCCCCAGAAGTAGTTCGGGTCGATGCCTTCCGGGTTGAGCTCGAGCGCCCGGGCGAAGAGCTTGCGGGCCTTGTCGTCGCTGCCGAAGCCCAGCGGGAACCCGGGTACCTTGTGGTACAGGGTCCCGAGACTCGTGTAGGCGGAGCCGTTCAGTGCGGCGGGGTCGAGCTCGAGCGCCGCCTCGAGGTTGCTGCGCGCCTCCTTGGCGAGGCCGAGCGCACCCAGCCCGCCCTTCGCCCCGGCATAGCTGCTGAGGACGATGCCGTGCCATACGCGGGCCTCGGCCCGCTTCGGGTTGGACTGCACGAGTGCCTCCGTCCGCTTGGCGAGCGCCTCGAAGGCCGCCTCGCGGGCATCCCCCTCGGGTGTCTCGTAGTTGGCAACTGCCCAGGCCTGCTGGATCGCGAGCAGGGAATCGTCGAAGGGCTCGGCGATCGCAGGCGAACCGGCCGCCAGGCCCGCCAGGGCCAGCAGGGGCACGAGCAGGGCGGGGATCTTTTGAATCATGACAGGCTACTCCTCGGATTCTGGACGATTGGGTTGGCAGCCGCGGGCCGCTGGCGGCCGCTGGCGGCGAAACGGAGGATCACGGGCAACTGCTTGCGCAGGGCGGCGTCGACGACTCCCGGCAGAGCGCCGTTCAGGCGGGCGAAGAGCTTCTCGGGCCAGCCGATGACTGCACGGCGGCGGCTTCCCTCGAGCATCTCGCACACGGCCACGGCCACCCGCTCCGGCGGATCGGTGGCCACACCGAGCTCGTCGTTCATCTGGTTCGCCGCCGCACCGTTCATGGCCGTCGCGGTGGCCCGCGGTGCCAGGTAGTGCACACGCAGCGGCGTGCCGTCGGCCTCGCGGGCCAGCGCCTCGGTGAAGCCCCGCAGTGCGAACTTGCCAGCGCAGTAGGTGGCGTAGCCCGGGTAGCCGATGGCGCCGAATACCGAACCCACGTTCAGCAGGTGCGCCTCGCTCAGCCGGACGAGCTGCGGCAACAGCGCCCGGCAGAGCTGCATCGGCGCGGTGACGTTGACTGCGATCGCGCGGTCGATCTGCTCGGGCGACTCGTGCAGGAACAGGCGAAGATCGCCGACGCCGGCGTTGTTGACGAGCGCGTTGATCCCGCCCCGCCAGTCGATCGCAAGCGCCGCCAGACGGTCGCGCTCGCAGGCGTCGGTCAGGTCCGCCGGCATGACGCCGTGACGGTCGCCGTCGGGGTCGAGCTCGCGGGCCAGCTGCTCGAGCGCCTCGCGATCGCGTCCGGTCAGCAGCACGGCAGCGCCGCGCGCCGAGAGTTCGCGGGCGGTCGCCCGCCCGATGCCTCCGGTCGCCCCGGTCAGCAGCACGCGCAGGTGGGCGAGGCTCATGCGATCCTCCTCAGTCCAGAGCGGTCGTCTTCCCGGGCGTCGAGCCCGCGGAACATCTCCCCGTACAGCCGGTAGACGCCCCGCGCACAGCGCAGGACCGCCATACGATCGGCCGCGTCCTCGAGACGGTTGACGATGCCGGCCAGGTGACCGACGTGCTCCTGGTCGAGGCTGCCGTGGCTGCGCAGGTAGGTGAAGGCGCGATTGGGCAGCGCCAGGGCAGACTGGATGCGGTCCGCCGCCTGCAGCGCGAGCGCGACGCTCGTCCCCTCGAGCACCAGCACCATGCCGAAGAATCCGACCGGGTTGCGGCGCGTGACCGTGTCGTAGGCGTAGGCGACCATGGCCTCCGTGGCGATCGACGGCTCCGAGGATGCGGCGGAGGCGGAAATGCCGCCGGCGGCGTCGATGTCGTTCAGGATCCACTGCTCGTGACCCGCCTCTTCCTCGAGGTAGTGCAGCACCTGCGGCTGCAGCCAGGCGTGGCGGTCTTCGAGTCGGCTGCCGACCGCCATCAGGAGCGGCACCGTGTGACGCACGTGGTGATAGGCCTGCGTGAGGAACGCGAGATAGGTCTCGCGCGTGATCTGGCCGGCCAGCGCCCTGTCGATGACCGGTGCGGCGAGCAGCCAGTCTCGGTCTGCCGCAGTGGCGGCGACCAGTTCTTCGTAGAAAGCCATGCGTTGCGATTCCTTGCTCAAGAAGCCGCGGCGTGCTGGCCCAGCGAGTCCAGCAGCGCGCCGTGGCGATCCAGTATCGCGGCCCGTCGGGGCCGCCCGTTGGCGGTCAGCAGGCCGCTCGCCGACGTCATCGGCTCGGGCAGCCGGGCCCAGCGCCGCACCCTCGCATACTCGGGAAGCCGGCGGTTCGCGGTGGCGAGGGCCGACTCCACGCTGACGCCCGGCCGGGCGAGCACGAGCGCAACCGGGAACGGCAGCGCCTCGCCGTGCACGAACGCCTGCTCGATGCCGGGCTCGGCCAGCAACTCGCGCTCGACCCACTCCGGCGACACGTTGCGGCCCAGGCTCGTGATGAACAGGTTGCGGTGACGGCCGCGCACGTGGACATAGCCGTCCTCGTCGATCTCGCCGAGGTCGCCGGTCGATAGCGGCTCGCCGGGACGACGCGGCGGCTCGCCGAGGTACCCGCGGTAGGCGATACCCTGCACGATGAGCTCGCCGTCCGGCGCCCGCGTCACGCGGCAGTGCGGCAGCGGACGGCCAGCGCTTCCGGGGCGCGCTGCACCCGGCACGTTGAGCGTGACGACCGAGGCGCACTCACTCAGACCGTAGCCCTCGAACACGGGCAGCCCCGCCGCCGCCGCACGCTCCAGCAGCTCGACTGACACGCTCGCCCCGCCTACCGCAATGAAGCGCAGGCTGGCGGGCGGGGTCCAGCCCCGATCGACGGCGGCAACGAGCATCCGCAGGAGTTCCGGGACCAGGATCAGGCTGTTCGGCGCCCACGCCGAAATTGACGCGAGCATGCGCCCCGGGTCGGGGTCCCCATAGCTCAGGCCCGTCGTCGAGCTGGCGGGAACCACGCAGGTGGCGCCCCGCAGAAGGGGCACGTAGACGCCCGCCAGGTTCTCGAGGAGAGTCGACAACGGCAGCAGGCAGAGGTGGCGCTCGACGGCCGCCCCGGCCGTCGCCGCCGCGAGCGACCGGGCGACCGACTCGATGTCCGTTGCGGCCAGGCAGACACCCTTCGGCGTGGCGGTGCTGCCGGACGTATAGGTCACCTTGGTCACGCCCTCGGGCAGGGCAGGCTGCACGATGGCCCTCCGGCGGCGCAGCAGGGCGAGACCCGAGCGCGGCGCGATGCCGGCCCGGTCGAAGTCGGGAAGCTGTGCGAGCAGCACCTCCGGACGGTCGGTCAGGCACGTGTCGAGGCCGGCATCGTCGACCGAATGGCGCAGCTGGGCCGGCGTGAACCACGGAGGCAACGGAACGGAGACGACGTTTCCCGCATGCAGCGCGAGGTCGGCGACCACCCACGCGCCACCGTTGTCTGCGACAAGCCCCACGCGTGCTGCGGCCGCACCCAGCAGCCAGGCACGCTCCTCGCGCACCGCGCCTGCGAGCGCAGCGTACGTCCAGCTCCGTTCGCCGTCCTCCAGTGCGACGCGCCCGGCCGGCGCGGCGCCAAGCGCCTCAAGTACTGAAGGCACGCCGGGCCTCCCGCGCCGCGGCGCGCCACAACCCGAGGCCGTCCGGCAGGTAGCCGGCGAACACTCGCGGGTCGTTGTGGTAGTAGGCGCCCCAGTCATCCGCCGTGGCCGCCACGCGGCCCGCGTCGGCGCGCGCCAGCTCGACCAGCGGAGCCCCCATGGCGGTCAGGATCCCGTGCACGGCACTGGTGGCGGTGAACACGATCCACTCGTGCCCCGCCCGCAGCAGGTGGCGCGGCAGCAGGGCCACCATCCGCACCGCCGCGCGACAGTTGCCGCCGGCGAGGTGACCGACCTCGACGAGGCGGCTGCGCTCGACCGGGCCGCCGACCCGCGCCGCGAGCTCGAGCTCAACCGGCCTGTCGAGATAGTGCTCCAGGTATAGCGGGCCGGAGGCTGCCGGCCGGAATCCGGCCACGCAGCGCAGGCGTCCGCTGCCGTCGCGCAGTCCGAGCAGGGTGGGCATGAACGAGCGCACGGTCGCTCCGTGCCGGCGACCGAATGCCGCCTGCACGAAGGCCTCGAGCTCGGCGCGGTCGGGCGCGTCGGCATCGCTCTGGCAGAGGCGCGCGTGCGCGCCGGCAGCAGGGTCCTCGGCGGAGGCCTCGAATCTCGTCCGTGTCGTCGTGTCGGTCAAGCGACCCTCCGTCCGGGTATTGGCCACGTCCTCGTGGCCTTCCGCGGTTAGACGTAGCGACCGGACGGAATCAATCGCGCGGCCGGAAGTGTCTTCCTGGCCTGTAGAATCAGCGTGTTGCGTGGAGAGTCGTCGTGCGCGATTGATTCTGTCATCTCGCGGCGTCTAATCGGCATCGACGGGCACGGCACGGAAGGCTGACGGTGACGGAGGAACGCGAACTCGTACAGCGGATGCTCGCCGGCGACCAGGCGGCGTTCACCGAGTTCTTCGAGTCGCACTTCCCGCGGCTGTTCCGCTTCGCGCTGCCCCGCGTCAGCGGGGACGAGGACGCGGCCAAGGAGGTCGTGCAGCGCACGCTCATCAAGGTGATGCGCAAGCTGCACCAGTTCCGCGGCGATGCCACCCTCTTCACCTGGAGCTGCCAGATCTGCCGGCGGGAAATCGTCGACCACGCGCGGGCCACGCGGCGCTCCTCCTCGAACGTGGTGCTCTTCGAGGACAGCGCCGAGGTCCGCGCGGCGCTCGAGTCCATCGCGGCGCCGGCGAGCGAGGATCCGCTGGCCCGCTGCGACCGCGCAGAGCTCGCGCGGATGATCCGGGTGATCCTGGACCAGCTTCCGGCGCGCTACGGCGACGCGCTGGAGTGGAAGTACATGGAGGGCCGCTCCGTCGAGGAGATCGGAGAGCGGCTCGGCATCGGACACACGGCGGCGCAGTCGTTGCTGGCGCGCGCCCGGGTGGCCTTCCGGCAGGGCCTCGAGGGCGTGTTCGGCGCCTCGGCGCCGGACGTGATGGCCGCACTCGAACGCTAGGGAGCTTCGCTCATGAAGGACGTAACTCAGGCGGGCTTGGACGACTTGGCAATCGAGCGGATTCTGCGCGCGGCAGGGCCCAGGGTGCCGCCTCCCGCGGAGGCGATGGAGGAGGTGCGGGCCGCCGTGCGGGCCGAGTGGCGCGACGTGGTCGATTCGCGCAGGCGGACACGGCGCTTCGTGTCGCTCGCCGCCGCAGCCGGCCTGGCCGCGGCAGCGCTGACGACCGTGTGGATCGCGGCGACCGGCCCGGAATCGGGCGCCGGCGGGCTGGTGGCGAGCGTGGCCAACGAGACGGGCGCCGTGGAGTGGCGCGCGAGCGGCGAGGCCGCCTGGCACACGCTCGACGCCGCGCATCCGGTGTCGCTGCATGAGGAGCTTCGCACGACCGCCTCGTCGCGGGTGGCGCTAGACGTCGAAGGCGGACCGGCACTGCGCCTCGACGAGCACACGAGCATCGCATTCACGGCCCCCGGCCGCATCACACTCCGGCGCGGTGCCGTCTACGTCGACTCCCGCGACGTCGGCGACTCCCTTGTCATCGACACGCCGTTCGGCGAGGTCACGCACCTCGGCACTCGCTACCAGGCGCGGCTCGAGGCGGGCGCGCTGCGCGTTGCCGTCAGGGACGGCACGGTCAAGGTCGACGCCCACGCGGGAGAGGAGCTCGTCGGAGCCGGCGAGCTGCTGACTCTGCCCGAGCGCGGCATCCCGACACGCCGCCCGCTGGCTGCCCATGCCCCGGAGTGGGACTGGGCGGTGAGCATTGCGCCGGCGCCCGGCATCGAGGGCATGTCGCTCGCGGCGTTCCTCGACTGGGCGGGCCACGAGACGGGGCGACGGGTCGAATTCGCTTCGCCGGAGGCCGAGCGTTCCGCGCGGGAGGTGATCCTGCACGGCTCGATCGAAGGCCTGGCGCCGCGCGCTGCGCTGACCGCCATCCTGTCGACCACCACCCTGCGTCACGAGCTCGCCGACGGAGGCATCCTGCTTTCGGAGGCCGCCGCACGCTGAGAGACCACGGGGCACCGGTAATGTGACGTCGCGCGGTGGCTGCGGCACGGATGCCTCGACTATGATCGCAGGCACCTGCCGAGTGCCTGGACCGCGATCTGCCGTTGCTCCCGACCGTCCGTTCTGCCGCTCGTCGCGGCGCTGCGCGCCGCGTCGCCCTCGTGGCCCTCGCCGTGTGGCCGCTGCTCGCCTGCCCCGTCGCGCAAGCCGACCCGCCCTATGCCGGCCGCCCCCTGACGGAAGTCCTGGAGGAGTTCCGGGCACGCGGCATCAATCTTCTCTACAGCAGCGACGCCGTTCCCGCCACGCTCGTGGTCGCGGGCGAGCCCGGCTCCGACGAGCCCCTCGAGGCGCTCGCCGAGATGCTCGCGGATCACGGTCTGTCGCTGTCCCCGGTCGCTGCCGGTACCTGGGCGGTCGTTCCCTCGGTGCGCGTCGCGGCGGGACGAGAGGACGCCGCGGCCGCCTCCGCGCGCCCTCCGCGGGTCGCGCTCGACGAAATCGTCGTGGCCTCGAGCCGCTACACGCTCGCCGCAGACCTCCCGGATGCCACCGTCTTCCTGACCCAGGCCGAGCTCGAGGCGCTGCCGCGCCTGGCGGAGGAGTCGCTCAAGGCCGTGCAGCGTTTGCCCGGAGCAGCGGGCAACGGCGTATCGGGGCTGGCCCACGTCCGCGGTGGCGAGGACAACGAGACGCTGATCCTGTTCGAGGGATTGCCGCTGCACGAGCCCTTCCACCTGCGCAACCTGCTGAGCCCGATGAGCCTCCTGAGCGCACGGATCGTCGACCGCCTCGAGGTGCACTCCGGCGGCTTCACCGCCCCCCTGGGCGACCGGATGAGCGCCGTCATCGACGCCTACGCCATACGTCCCGAACCCGACCGGTACCACGAGCTCGGCCTGAGCCTGTTTCACGCCAATGCCATGGCTGCGCACCGCTTCGGCGACGGACGCGGCCAGTGGCTGTTGTCGGCGCGACGCAGCAACCTCGACGAGCTGTCCGATCTCCTCGACGGCGACCTCGGAGAGCCGTCGTACTACGACGTCTACGGCAGCCTCGACTACGGGTTCTCGGAGAAGAGCCGGGGCCGGCTCGACCTGCTCCTGTCCGGAGACCGGTTCAACGTAGAGGACGCCGATGCCGGAGAGAGCTCGAGTGCGCGCTACGGCAACGTCTATCTCTGGGGAACGCTCGAGCACCGCTTCTCGGACTCGCTGCGCGCGAGCGCCATCGCCTCGTACACGAGCGTCACCACCGAGCGACGCGGCACGGTGGACGAGCCCGGACAGCGAGCGGGATCGGTCGACGACGAGCGCAGCTACCGCATCGCGGGAATCAAGCTCGACGCGACGCGAGAGAGCCAGCGCTGGCTTCACAGCCTGGGCGTCGATTTCCGCGAGATGTCGGCCGAGTACGACTACGAGAGCGTCGTCACCTTCGAGCCCGGTTTTCCGCTGCCCGGGGATCCCGGCTTCAGCCGCGCGTACAACGTGGACACGGAGCCCTCCGGCCGCCACCTCGCGCTCTACGCGTCGAGCCGGGTGCGCCTCACTGACGACCTGACCGCGGAGGCCGGCCTCCGCTGGGACCACCAGAGCTACAACACCGAGGCCGATGCCGACGACCAGTTCGGGCCGCGCCTGAACCTGCTCTACGAGATCGGTGACTCGACTCGCCTGCGTGCCAGCTGGGGCAGGCACCAGCAGTTCCAGGACATCAACGAGCTGCAGGTCGAGGACGGGGTGGACGCATACCAGGCCGCGCAGCGCGTCGATCATTCGATCGTCTCCATCGAGACCGAGCTCGTCCCCGGCCTGACGCTGCGCGCCGAGGCCTATCGCAAGCGTTACGCCAGCCTGCGGACACGCTACGAGAACCTGTTCGACCCGGTCGTGCTGCTGCCCGAGCTGAGCGCAGACCGCATCCGCATCGAGCCGGACTCGGCGACGGCCGACGGCGTCGAGCTGCTCCTCGCCCGTCGCACTGCCGAGCCTTGGAACGGCTGGCTCGGCTACACGTGGTCCCGGGTGGAAGATCGCATCGACGGCGAGGACGTTCCTCGCAGCTGGGACCAGACGCACGCGGTCACGGCGGGCCTGACCTGGACCCGCGGCCCATGGGACGCCTCGCTCGCCGGACTCTGGCACACCGGCTGGCCGACGACCTCGCTACGGCTCGATCCGACCGGCGGCGTGGTCGTCGGATCGCGCAACGCCGAGCGCCTCGGCGACTTCGCCTCGCTCGACCTGCGAATCAACCGGCGCTGGCAACTCCCCCGCGGCGAACTCTCGGGGTTCCTGGAGATCACCAACCTGCTCGATCGACGCAATCCCTGCTGCGTGCAATGGTCCGTGGAGCAGACGCCCGAGGGAACACGGCTGGAGCGCAGGGTCGAGCACTGGCTGCCGCGCATCCCGTCGATCGGCGTGCTGTGGACCTTCTGACGAGCCCGGAACCGTCGCCGGAGGCGCGACGGGCCCGCCGACGAACACGGCATAATGTCCCGCCATGAGCGACCGGGCATCGCCACCGCACGGCCGGCCTGCGGGCGGTTTCCGCGTCATCGACGCGGGCCGCCGGGAGGGCCGATTCAACATCGCCGTCGACGCGGCCATGATCGAGCTGCACCAGTCGGGGCGCATTCCGGACACCATCCGCTTCATTCATTTTCCGCCGACGGCGCTGGTCGGACGGCACCAGGTGCTCGGCCGCGAGCTCGACCTCGACTACTGCCGGCGGCAGGGCATCGGCACGGCCCGACGCGTGACCGGCGGCGGCGCGATCTACATGGACGAGGGCCAGCTCGGCTGGGCGCTGGTGTTCCACCGCCGCACCCTGGGTCTTGCAGGCCTGGGCGAGGTGGCGCGGACGATCTGCGAGGCCGTGGCCGGCGGCCTGTCCAGGCTCGGAGTCGACGCCCGCTACCGGCCGCGCAACGACATCGAGGTCGACGGCCGCAAGATCAGCGGCACCGGCGGCTTCTTCGACGGCGACACGCTCATCTACCAGGGAACGGTCCTGCTCGAACTCGACCCGCAGCGCATGCTCGAGGCCCTGCGCGTGCCGGCGTCGAAGCTCGCCAGGCACGGCGCCGGCAGCGCTGCGCAGCGGGTGGTCACGCTGCGCGAGCTGCTCGGGGATCGCACGCCCGGCGTCGCAGGGGTGCAGGCCGCACTGCTCGAGGGCTTCGCTGATCGGCTAGGGCTTTCGTGGCAGGAGGAGACCGTCACGCAGGAGGAGCTCTCGCTGGCGGCACAGCACTACGCGGAGGAGATCGGCACCGACGCGTTCGTCGCCGAGATCGACGAGCCGACGGATGCGGCCGCCTGGAGCCAGGGGAAGCACGACTGCCCGGGAGGCGCCATCACGGCCTTCGTCCGCCGCGAAGGCTCGCCGGCCAACCGCATCGGGCAGGTGCTGTTCACCGGTGACTTCTTCGTGGCACCGCCTCGCGTGGTGCTCGACCTCGAGGCCTCGCTCAAGGGTCTCGCGATCGCACAGGCGGGCCCGGCCGTAGAAGGCTTTTTCGCGGAGCGCGAGCTCGCTGCGCTGAGCGTCGCGCCTGCCGACTTCCGGAAGGCCCTCGAGGAGGCGCTCGGGACTTCCGCCCGGGAGGAGAGTCGCTGACGATGCGCACACTCGCCGTGATCCAGCACACCTCTGCGGACTACCTCGGCCTCATCGAGGATCATCTCGAAGGCCGCCGCATCCGGTTCCGCTACTTCCGCCCCTTCACGTCCGGCGGCAAGCTGCCGGCGACAGCCGACCTCGAGGGCGGCCTCGTTCTGCTCGGCGGCGGCCCCTGGGGCAGCGCCGGGGAGCGCAACGTGCCGACGCTCGATCCCGAGATCGCCCTCGCTGCGGAGGCCCTCGAGCTGGGCGCTCCCGTACTCGGCATCGGGCTCGGCGCGCAGATCCTGTGCCTCGCGGCCGGCGGAGGCTCCCGCCCCGGCCCGCTCACCTTCGACGTGAGCGAGGGCCGCCGCACCCGGCCGGACGCGTTGAACGGGTTTCTCCCGGAGCGCTTTCCGCTGGTGCGCTACGTTCGGGACGCGCCGGTGCTGCCGACCGCGGCCGACGTGCTCGCCGTGGGCGAGGACGGGGACCCCTGCGTCTTCCGGATCGGCGGACGCGCGCTCGGGTTCACCGGGCACCCCGGCATGAAGACCGCCATGGTCGAGGACCTGATCATGGAGTTCGCCGAGGCGCCCGAGGACACCGCCGCACCGCTCATGGCCCTGCGCGATGCCCGCGTCGCGATCGAGGACGCGCTGGTGCAGGTGATGACGGGCGTTGTACAGGTGCTGGGCTTGATGGAGCCCTGACGCCTCGCCACCCGTCGCGGCAGCGCAGGCCCTTGCGGTCATCAGGGATTGGCAAATACCGAACAGCTATATTAGTGTTCACTAATGCGAGCCGCGGCGCGGCGTTTTGCGCTGCGTCATCGTTGCTGCACGCAACCCCGGGGGAAATCAAATGGCATCCAAGCTCGTCATCGTCATGGCGAACACCGACCCGCGCAACGGCGAGGAACTCGGCGCACCGATCTTCCAGGCCACGGTCGCAGCCGCCATGGAGTACGAAGTCGACGTGATCTGCACCGCTACGGCGGGCCGGCTCATGAAGAAGGGCGTGGCGGAAACCCTGTTCGTCAAGGAAGGGTCGCCGAAATCGGTGTACGACTTCATCAAGGACGCCCACGAGGCCGGCGTGAAGTTCTACTGCTGCTCGCCCAACCTCGACCTGTTCGACATGGCCCAGGACGACCTGATCCCGGAGTGCGCCGGCATCATCGGCGGCGCGCACCTGATCGAAGAGGTCATGGAGAACGACGACGTCAAGGTGATGACGTACTGAGCCAGGAGGGGGCAAGGACATGTCGCACGCCCACGGAACCCGCGTACAGGAATTCATCGGCGATCCGGTCTCCGACGCGCCGCCGGTAGGCCGGGAAAAGCTCGAGGAGATCTTCCAGGACATCCAGGCCGACCTGAGGTTCGACCACGAGCTCAACGGCTGCCTCAACTGCGGCATCTGCACCGCGACCTGTCCGTCGGCCCACTACTACGACTACAGCCCGCGGGAAATCGTGCAGCTGCTCTGGACCGAGAACCTCGAGGGCATCTACGACGCGATGCAGGAGAAGATCTGGGCCTGCGCCCAGTGCTACACCTGCGCGGCGCGCTGCCCCTTCGGCAACTCGCCCGGCGGCCTCGTGATGCTGATGCGTGAGGTCGCGATCAAGCACGGCATGGAGTCGGCGCGCAACGTGCTGCGCCCGTTCAGCCGGGTGATGCTCAAGCTGATCTCGACCGGCAACCAGCTCTCGCCGGACATGATCAGCAAGGACGGCTTTCCCGACTGGGGGCCGAACATCTCGAAGGTCGACGCGCCGCTCGCGACGCTGCGCAAGGCGATACCGGTGCCCACGCTGCACACCACCAAGACGGCGTGGGAGGTGAACCTCAAGACCTCCGTCGAGCTCTACACGATCTGGGAAGAGACCGGCGTGCTCGAGAGCCTCAAGACCATCGACCAGAACCTGTTCGACGTGATCACGGACATCATGGACGAGAAGCGCGACGAGTGGGACGAGTTCCTCGAGGACCAGGAAGACGAGGACGAGGACTGACCGATCGAGTGACGGACGGGCCGCGGCCCGCCGCTCATCCGCCGCCAACCAATGCAGTTCGAGGGGTAGCAAGCACATGACGACGCCGTACGACAAGCAGCCCGGTGAGCGTTTCACCGGTCACGGGGCCGAGTGGAAGGACGCGAACCTCAGCCGCAGCGATGCGGTCACCGCGACCGTCTGGGTCGAGCAGATCATCAACAAGCGCTCGATGCTGACGAACAAGGAGCGGGTCGAGGACGTCCGCGACGCCATGTGGCAGCTGGAGAAGGAAGGCGAGATCGTCGTCCACCGCGTCGCGGACGAGCACAAGCCGGTGATCGCCAAGACGCTCTACGGCTGGGACAAGAAGATCCCGACCACGCGCCTCTGGCACCACAAGTCCTGCGGCCAGTGCGGCAACATCCCCGGCTACCCGGCATCGCTCCTGTGGCTCATGAACCGGATGGACATCGAGTACCTGGACGAGACCGACCAGACTTCCTGCACGGCCTGGAACTATCACGGCTCGGGCATCGGCAACATCGAGAGCCTGGCGGCCGTGTTCCTGCGCAACTTCCACCAGGCCTACGTCTCGGCCAAGGCCCAGGGTCTGCCCGAGAGCTACTACTACCCCCTCGTGCACTGCGGCACGTCCTTCGGCAACTACAAGGAGGTGCGCGGCTACCTGATCCAGTCCGCGAAGTTGCGCGAGCGGGTCCGCAAGATCCTCGGCAAGCTCGGCCGGCTGGTCGACGGCAAGCTGCTCATCCCGGAGGAGGTCGTGCACTACTCCGAGTGGCTGCACGTCATGCGCAAGCAGGTGGCCAACCTGCAGGAGATCGACTGCAGCCAGGTGCGCGCCACGATCCACCCGGCCTGCCACGTCTACAAGATGGTCCCGGAGGACGTCATCTACGACCAGGAGGTGCTCGACGGCAACCGCGTGGCGGTCTCCACCGGCCTGATCCAGTCGCTCGGCGCCCAGGTCATCGACTACTCGACGTGGTACGACTGCTGCGGCTTCGGCTTCCGCCACATCATCTCCGAGCGCGAGTTCACGCGTTCCTTCGCCATCGACCGCAAGCTGCGCGTCGCGGTGGAGGAGGCCCGGGCGGACGTGATGATCGGCCACGACACGGGCTGCATCACCACGCTCGACAAGAACCAGTGGATCGGCGGGGCCGCCGGCAAGCCCGTGCAGCTGCCGGTGCTGGCGGACGCGCAGTTCGCAGCCCTGGTCTGCGGCGCGCATCCCTACAAGATCGTGCAGTCCCACTGGCACGCCTCGGCGACCGAGACCCTGATGGAGAAGCTCGGCATCGACTGGCAGGCGAAGAAGGCCGAGTTCGAGGCCTACCTCAAGGACGTCGCGGAGGGCCGCGGCGAGAACCTCTACGACCCGCGGCGCATGATCACCTCGGGTCCCGGCTACAAGCGAATCGGCAGGCAAGCATGAACCAGCCCATCCTGATCGTCGGCGGCGGTCCCGCGGGACTCGCGGCTGCGCACGCCCTGGCCCGCGTCGGCCAGAAGTCCATCCTGGTCGAGAAGGAGGACCGCCTCGGCGGCGCTCCCATCCTCTCCGGCTACGCCAAGCTCGTGCCCTCCGGCGAGTGGGCCAGGGACGCCATCGGCGGCATGGTCGACCGGGTCGAGAAGGACCCGCTCGTGGCGGTGCGCAAGGGCCTGAGGGTCGACGCCTTCGACGGCGTGCCGGGCAAGTTCACGGCCAGGCTCTCGGACGGGTCCGCCGTCGAGGCCGGCGCGACGATCCTGGCCACGGGCTTCACGCACTTCGACTCGCTCAACAAGCCGGAGTGGGGCTTCGGGCTGTTCCCGGACGTCGTGACGACCACGCAGGTCGAGCAGATGATCTCCTCCGGCAAGGGTGTGCGCTGCCCCTCCGACGGCCGCAAGCCGCAGCGGGTGGCGATCCTGCTTTGCGTCGGCTCGCGCGACCGCCAGATCGGCCGCGAGTGGTGCTCGAAGATCTGCTGCACCGTCTCGGCGAACATGGCCATGGAGATCCGCGAGGAGCTGCCGGACTGCCACGTCTACATCTACTACATGGACATCCGGACCTTCGGGCTGTACGAGACCAAGTACTACTGGAAGAGCCAGGAGGAGTTCAAGGTCAAGTACATCAAGGCGCGCATCGCCGAGGTGACCTCGAACGGCGAGAAGCTGATCGTCAAGGGCGAGGACACGCTGGTCAAGCGGCCGATCACCATCCCGTTCGACATGGTGGTGCACGCCATCGGCATGGACCCGAACGTCGACAACAAGACGATCTCCTCGGTTTTCGGCGTGGACCTCGAGCAGCACGGCTACATCGGCCGGGGCAACTTCTACGGCAACACGGCCGAGACCTCGCGCGCGGGCGTGTTCGTCGCCGGCGCGGCCACGGGACCCGAGACCATCGACGACTCCATCGCCCAAGGCAACGCGGCGGCGCTGGCGGCACTCGCCTCGCTGCAGCCGGCCAGGGCCTCGGCCTGAGGCGCCCGGCGTGGCGGGGTTCCTCTCTAGGCTCGGAAAGGCCGCGGAGACGCCGCGGCCCCA
>Ga0209536_100004942_pt1 | contig 20954 bp, 18 predicted proteins | sample DeeMarSeWOR28_12_FD_187461 | JGI IMG/M metagenome (GOLD analysis project Ga0209536, IMG submission 187461) | Marine sediment microbial communities from White Oak River estuary, North Carolina - WOR-2-8_12 (SPAdes) (version 2) | ecosystem: Environmental > Aquatic > Marine > Intertidal zone >... | reverse complement strand
ACACATGTACATACATGTGATTTACAATGTCTGAATCTGCTATCACAATAACAAATCTGACAAAACGGTTCAATGGTATAACAGCAGTCGACAATCTCAGCCTTGAGATAGGATGGGGCGAGCTGTTTGGTATCCTCGGACCAAATGGTGCAGGCAAGAGTACAGCAGTAAACATTCTCAATACTCTTCTAGAGCCAACCAAAGGTTCAGCAACGGTTGATGGACATGACGTGGTCTTTGACCCAGAGAGTGTTCGAGAAGTGATTGGTGTATGTCCACAGGAACCTGCATTCTATCCGCATCTGACAGGTAGAGAGAACATCACTCTCATGGGTGATATGCATCTCGTTCCTAAAGATGTTCTCGAAAGCAGGGTCAATTCCATGGTTGAGAAAATTGGTATGGAGGATCATATCAACAGAAAAGCAAAGGAATACAGCGGTGGAATGATTCGTAGGGTCAGTATGCTAATGGCGTTAGTTAATGACCCAAAAATTGCTCTATTAGATGAGCCTACTGTCGCAATGGATCCTAAATCCCGAAGAGTAGTCTGGGACTATATTAGAGAGCTGAGGATGCAGGGTAAAGCCATCATTCTAACAACACACTACATGGAGGAGGCTCAGAAGCTATGTGACAGAGTTGCTATCATTGACGAGGGCAAACTGATTGAACTTGGACCTCCTAGAGACTTGATGAAAACACATCAAGCTAAGAACTTGGAAGAAGTCTTCCTGAAACTAACAGGTAAGAAACTGAGGGAGGATTTATAGAGATGAATCTAAGAAGAATAATAGCTTTAGTGAAGAAAGACCTGAAGAAGACACACAGAGAGCCAGCTGTTCTCTTTCTTCTAATAATATTCCCCATAGTATTGACCATCATCTTTGGTTTTGCCTTTGGTGGAATTGGAGATGGAGGAACTACAAGTTTCGACGTAGGGCTCTTTAATCTGGATGCCACGAGTCAGCAAGCTGATTGGAGTATGGCCTTTGTTGACAATCTCACGGACTCCGAGGTCTTTGTAGTTCATGCATATGAGGATAATGCAACCGGTCAGTCTGCCCTTCTACAAGGTAACCTAGATGCATTCATTGTCATTCCTGAAGGGTTTGGGGATAGTATAGTATCATACTATGAATCTCCTATTGATCCTAGTTCTTGGACAAATACTACCATCGGACTCTACGTTGACAGCGGGTCAATGATGGCAGTATCAGCGGTTCCTCCTCTTATACAACAAGTTCTGATGAATACAGTGTTTGGGAGTGATGCAATGACTTTGAGTCTACCAATCGAGATTTCAAGTCCTGCATTAGTTGAATCAAGCACGTTCTCTCAATGGGACTTCATGGCTCCTGGCATATTTGCATTTGCATCAATTTTCCTGACAATGATTGTGGCTCAATCTATGACTTATGAACGAGATGAAGGTCTCTTGAAGAGACTGCGAACCACACCGGTTTCATCAGCTGACTACATGGTCAGTCAGACTCTGACCTACATGATCATAGCATCTGTTCAAGTAGCACTTGTACTAGCCGCTTCATTCGCTATAGGATATAGACCCGCAACTGGACCAGCAGGAATTGCGTTCACCTTTGTGATTGCTTTAGCATTCTCCTTAGTCGCAGTCGGTTTCGGGTTGATTGCAGCATCCATATCGAAGTCTGCAGAAGTTTCAACAGGAGTGAGCTTCATCTTCATCATGCCTCAGATGTTCTTTGGAACGTTCATGCCATTGGGTGGCGCAACCGAGGTTATTGCAAAGTTCATGCCTAGCAAGTACCTCACAGATGCAGTGACTACACTATTCCTCAGAGGTGCACCGATAACAACTCCTGTCATCTGGACTAATTTAGCGATTGTGGCAATTCTTGGTTTCCTACTAGTGGCTGTAGGAATCGTTCTGTTCGAGAGGTTCGGCTCTCGCTAGGAGTCCCTGACGGGACTCCATCTTTTATTAAGGAGGTTTGTCAAAGTTGAATTCGTCATTTAGAACAGAGGTGGTCATTTGAATCCTGAAGAGATAGACAAAGATGGTGAAATGGTTGAGAAAGCAAAACAGCTTCTACTGCTAACCGACCTCGTTGACAAGTATCCACAGGTCGTTGCACGTAGAGTTGCAGGATTGGTCTATCTCATAATTGCTGGAGGAATATCCTTTACGACATTGATCTATATGACACTTGAAAATTATTTTGGAACAGGAGATCCTCTGTTAGTTAATCTTGGATTCGTAATTCTTAGTCTTGTTTTTTCCTGGGCTGTTGCATTTAGACTAGTATTGCCACTAACTCAATCATATCCGCGAACGGCTTCTGATGAAGATGAAAGTCGAGCTCCATTTTTAGTCTGGGGTATCATAGCGATTATAATCGTCATAGTATCCTATGTAACATTCAACACGGGAAATGGAGTCTTGTTCGCACCTGCTCTTCAATTCATAATGGGAACAGGATTTCTACTAAACTACATTGGTGGAAGGAAAGGAGGCAATATTGAGTTCTATGGTCGTGAACACCTCTACTTCGCAATTATAGTGTATCTTAGTATTATCCCAATGTTGATGTTTCTATATATTGCACACATATTCCTGATAGTCGCAGATATGGGTGGAATCTATGTCATTGGGATCTATATGCTCATAACTGCTGAACGACTTCTTCTGGAGAGCAGAGGACAGGGATAGTCTTGAGTCTCGATGGGGACCTCCTATCAGCATTGGTAGGACTCATGGAGGAAGACCGTGAAACCATGGTCCCCACTCGACTTTCTATTCTAGTATATCTCTATTTCACACAGCACGCGACTTTTCCGGTTCTGCAGAGGAAACTTGGCTTGACCTCAGGTAACTTATCAAGTCATCTCAGAAAGCTGGAAGAATTGGGTTTGATTCGAATATCAAAGAGGTTTGTGGACCTCAAACCAACAACATTTGCCGTTCTGACCCAAGAAGGTGGAGAACGTGTAAGGAATCAAATGGCCCGTATGCGTGAGCTAGTATCAATGGTTGTGGACAAGAAACCCGAATCACAGGAGTAGTTTCTGAAGCTTCAAGAGGTCTGGAACCTCACCCTTTGTCTTCAGCTTTCCAGCTGAATAAGCTGCCATTGGACTCTCTGTCTTCTCAATGATTGCAAAAAATACTGGGGAGTCCATAGTCACTTGGAGCTCTGCGTCGGTTTCGCCCTCTGCTACCTCAAGGAGTTCAGCATCTCCAATCTTCATGAACATCTTGGCGTCAATATCAGGAAAGATGAACTGGAGTGTCTTATTGTATTCCTTGAATCGTCTCTGAATCTTCGGATCTTTGAATTTCTCTCCAAGAGTCTGAAGCGTTGTCAATATCTTATCTTTGGACATAAAGACACCAACTTTGAGAGGCACAATAACCGAGTTATATCTTTCCTAAGCCAGAATAGAAAATAAAGGAATGAAGGGGATTCAACCCCTTCTAACTTCTGGAATTACAATCCTAATCCTTTCTGAACTCCCTTGCCGTAGTCTGGGTCAGCCTTGTGGAAGTGTTCTAACATTCTTTTCTGGATGAACTCCGGCACGTTCTTCAGAGTGCCCACGATGTTCTCGATGAGTCGTGTTTGCTCTTCTCTCGACATAAGTCTGAATAGATTGCCAGGTTGAATGAAATCATCATCTACTCTTGGCTGATTGTATCGGTCAGCATCACCAGATATCTTCAAGGGAGGTTCTCGATAAGCGGGATTTTCAGCAGGTCCACCAAAGCTGTTAGGCTCGTAGTTAACAGCCGCTCCCACATTACCATCGAATCTCATGAATCCATCACGTTGATAATTCTGTGCAGGTGCATGACGTGGTTTATTCACTGGGAGTAACTGATGGTTGACACCGAGTCTGTATCGGTGGGCATCTGCATATGCGAAAACTCTAGCTTGAAGCATCTTGTCGGGAGAGAACGAGATACCTGGTACGATATTGGATGGAGCAAAGGCTGATTGTTCCACTTCTGCAAAGTAGTTCTCCGGATTCTTGTTTAGTTCAAGCACACCAACATCAATGAGTGGATAGTCCTTGTGAGGCCACACTTTGGTCAGATCAAATGGGTTCCATCGATAAGATTCAGCCTCCTCTTCAGGCATTATCTGGACCTTGAAGTTCCACTTTGGAAAATCACCTCGATCTATTCTTTCGAAGAGGTCACGTGTTGCCCAGTCTGGGTCTTCAGCGGTCAATCGAGTCGCTTCCTCAGCGCTGAAGTTCTCGATACCTTGCTGGGTCTTGAAATGGAACTTAACCCAGAATCGTTCGTCTTGGGCATTGAGGAAGCTGTATGTATGGCTTCCGTATCCATTCACATGTGCGTAACCCTTTGGTGTACCTCTATCAGAGAATAAAATAGTAACCTGATGAAGCGCCTCAGGACAATGAGACCAAAAGTCCCACCACATAGTTTCACTCCTCAGGTTTGTCTGGGGTTCTCGTTTCTGGGTGTGAATGAAATCACTGAACTTCAATGGATCTCGAACAAAAAAGACTGGAGTGTTGTTTCCAGTCATGTCCCAGTTTCCTTCCTCAGTGTAGAACTTGATTGCAAATCCTCGTACGTCACGTACTGTATCTGCAGACCCTCGTTCACCTGCAACAGTTGAGAAGCGGAGGAAGACATCTGTCTTCTTCCCAATCTTTGAGAATAGTTTGGCTTTGGTATACTTCGTGATGTCGTGTGTCACGGTGAAGGTCCCGAATGCTCCTGCCCCCTTCGCATGAACAACACGCTCAGGAATGCGTTCTCTATGGAAGTGAGCCAACTTCTCAAAGAGGTGAACGTCCTGGACTAAAACTGGACCACGTGGACCAGCTGTGATTGAGTTCTGATTATCTGCGACAGGCTTTCCTGAAGCAGTTGTGAGTGTTTCTTCCTTTCCTTTCTTCTTAGAGTCGGTCATGTTCCTCTTACCTCATCATAATTATATCATAATTTGTAATGAAAACAAATTACTAATCAGTATAATTTAAGTATTACCTCGCACAGGAAGGAATTAAAGGTCTACCAATTTCGATTTGAAAACTAGCTCAAGAGACTGATATCACAATGAACACTGAACAACTCATCACAAAGCTACGCAAAAACGGCCACAAGGTCACACCTCAACGTATAGCTATATGTGAAGAGGTTCTTTCAAGTAATGAACACCCTACTGCAGAAGTCATTTTTGAAAAGGTATCGAAACGATACCCTGCAATTAGTATGACTACAGTCTATCATACTTTGGAATTATTGCAGAAATTGAAGCTAGTTCAAGAGATTAGGTTCGATAATCGAGTAACAAGATATGATTCTAACACCTCTGTTCATGTCAATATAATATGCCAGAATTGTGGAAAGATATCAGACTACGAATCAGATGTAATCCAAAAACAATGGAATAGAATAGTGTCAGAGATTGGAGTTGATCCAGTTGGACAACGTCTTGACGCATACGTGATTTGCGAGGAGTGTAAAGGCCAATTATCTCATATGACCACTTGATTTATAAAAAATAGATAGCAGTTCCATAATTTACTTGTAGCAGGAGGAATATCTATGGCTATTGATTCAGAAACTGAACAAACTAGTGAGATTAGTTCTCGACGAGCATATTATGCTTGGGCGGGTGGTCTTTTATTCACAGTATTGTTTACACTTCTCATATGGCTTGTTGGACCATTTCTTGATTCTGTACTTGGTGGGCTCGATTCTGATTCTGGTGCGGCGGATTATTTCTGGAAATTAGATGATCGCGAAGTCCTGACGATGGTCATAGTTTGGATCTTCTATCTTGCTCATCAATTCTCAATATGGGGAGCAATATACTGGGCTCAGAAGAATCTGACCCATCTTCGTGCTAAGCCGACAACTGGTCTTACAAGGTACAACTGGGCTGCTATCACAATCAACGTGGCATTCATCTTTCTACACCTCATTCAAACACAGATTTGGTTTGACGGACTTGCACAAGATATGCCAATCTGGACAAGTCAAGGTTCAGTCATTGTGATGTTGGCTATCATCCTAATTATAGAGAATCCGAGACGGGGTCTTTTCCTGGGGAAGAAAATGGGCAAACCCATGACAGCTCGTGTTTCTGGATTCTTCAGAAGAATTCACACCTACGTTATCTCTTGGGCAATTGTCTACACCTTCTGGTTCCATCCAATGGCATATGATCCACAGTTATTGACTGGATTCTTCTACATGTTCTTCCTCTTTACACAAATTTCTCTGGCATACACAGTGGTGCATGTCAATAAGGGATGGATTGTGTTTCTTGAGAGCTTTGTAGGCATTCATGCATTCGTTGTTGCCATTACTACTTTCTCACAAGCCATAACGGGAATTTGGGTAATGTTCACTACAGGCTTTGCCTTCATGTTCGTGTTTACAGCTATGTTTGCCTTTAAAATAAGGAGAGAGATAAAGTGGGGTGTCTTTCTAGGATATCTTGCTGCAGTGATATGGATCTACCTACCTAGTCAGTTTGGGGGATATCCATTAAGAGATCCTAGCAGGTTGCTCATGCTGGAACCCCTTTGGATTCCAATCATTCTCTACTTACTGGCAATCGTCTTCTCTGCAATGGCTTTCATTGGCATCAGACTGAGAGAATCCATGACAGAAAGAAAGTGAGAATAGAGGGGGGACTTTCCCCTCTACTTCTTTTCTTTCAGTTTTTCACCATTAAGATATTTCATATTAAATTATGTTGGAACACGTGTTCCAAACAAATAAGTTAACGCTGTGAAGCCCCTGTCAGAAAGATTATATCGCCCATTCAGATGGTTCCGATGTCATTACGGAACCTTGGAGAATGTCCCATGGTCAGCGATTCAGCCCAGAAACCAGAACAAAAAACGAAACCCACAGATGTCCTAGTCATAGGAGGTGGTATGGCAGGAATCAATGCCGCACTGGGGTTAGCAGACGGCGGCCATATTGCGCATATGGTTGAAAAAACTGTGAATATCGGCGGCAACTATGTGGCAATATACAAGATATTCCCTGCGTTAGAATGTTCTGCGTGCGTGATGACACCTCTCACTTCTTTTGTTGGAAAACACAGAAACATCAAGATACATCCCTTATCTACAGTAGAGAAAGTCACTGGAAAAGAGGGCGATTTCACGGTCACAATTAGGCAAAAAGCCCGGTATGTCAATCCGGACACATGCACAGGGTGTCAGCTATGTATCAGGTCATGTCCCGTGGAGGTGCCTAACGAGTATGATTTTGGTTTATCATTGAGAAAAGCAATCTACATGAATTTCCCCCAGCAGATTCCACTCATTGCGACTATTGATCGGGAGGCATGCATAGGTTGTGGAACATGTGCCTCAGTCTGTCCAAATGATTGTATCATTTACGATGACGAAGACAAGGTGTATGAACTCAATGTGGGATCTATAGTAGTTGCGACAGGATTTGAAGAATACAAACCTCTTGACTATGGTGAATATGGGTATGGAGTATTTCCAAATGTTGTGACAACACTTGAGTACGATAGACAGACTCACCCAACTGGTCCAACAGATTCACATATGGTGCGACCATCAGATGGGAGAGAACCTGAACGGATATTGTTCGTGAACTGTGTTGGCAGTAGGGATGTTAGAGAGAACATCAGCGGCTATAGTAAGCATTGCAACAGAGTATGTTGTTCATTTGGAATTAAACTAGCACAGGTCACGAGAATGCACTACCCAGAGGACCACTGTGAGATTATCTATACCTATATGGACATGAGAACGGCAGGAAAATCTCTGGAAGAGTTCCTCTGGGACTCGCAGAAGAATCAAGGCATCAAATTCATACGAGGCCGGGTATCTGAGATTCAAGAAGACCCAGACACTCATGATTTGTATGTAAAAATGGAGGATACTGAAACTGGGCAAATCATAGAATTAGATAAGATATCAATGGTTGTCCTAAATTCAAGCTTTAGACCTAGTCAAGGTTCGGAGGATCTTGCTAAAGTTCTCAAAATTAATCTTGACGAAGCGGGTTGGTTTAAGGAGAAAGATCCCAATATTGCCGCACTAGAAACTGATCGTCCAGGTATTTACATTGCAGGATGTGCTCATGGTCCTAGGGATGGAACAGACTCTGTCAATGAGGGGAAGGGAGCAGCAATGGCGGCTCATTCCATTTTACCGGTTCCGACTCCAGAAGCCCCACCCGAGATTCCCCCAGCAGAAATCACTGATGAACCACGTGTGGGCGTTTTCATATGTCATTGCGGTGGAATCATAGGTAACGAAATATCCTCCCCAGGGTTAGCAGAGTGGGCTAAAGACTTGCCAAATGTAGTATACAGTACAGACTACATCTTCATGTGTAGCGACCCTGGACAAGAGCTTGTCACACAAGCCATAAAGGAACACAAGTTAAACCGAGTAGTTGTCGGATCTTGTTCACCATTACAACATGAACAGACATTTCGAAGTGCGCTAGAAGCAGCAGGTCTCTCGGGATATTATCTAGTTGGCCCAGCCGGTCTTCGAGAGCAATTAGCTCTTGTTCATACAAAAGCTCCACGTGAAATGCGCCAAGAAAAAGCACAGGACATGATTCGTAGTGCTGTAGCAAAGGCAATCAACAACGAAATTGTTCCATTAAAGAAGGTCAAGGTCACACGAGTGTCTATGGTTGTTGGAGGTGGTGTGTCCGGCATGACTGCAGCTCTAGATATTGCGCGAAAGGGTTTTGATGTAATTCTCGTTGAGAAACAAGATCGGCTTGGTGGGAGGCTGAATGAACTTCATCATTTGTTCCCAGAAATGGAGTCTGCAAAAGATATTGTCAGTGACTTAATAGCAAAAGTAGAGAAGGAAAAGAGAATACAGGTGCTACTAAATTCAAAGGTTGTAAAACGCGATGGGTCATATGGGAATTACGACATTACGGTAGAGAATATTCAGAATGGAAACCAGGCAGTACACCGTATTGGCTCAATGGTTATTTCAGTAGGTACAGATGTCTATGAACCAAAGAAGGGTGAATATGGTTGGGAGGAGGTCCCAGAAGTAATCTCTACCCTTGAGCTTGAGAGAAGGCTAAGGAATGGAGAGTTAAAGAAAGCTCCAAAGAACCCAGTTTTCATTCATTGCGTTGGGTCAAGACAAAACCCAGGAGAAGGCAACAGATACTGTTCAAGGGTGTGTTGTTCTGCAGTGATAACAATGCAGCACGAACTCAAGGAATTATTCCCAGACATCAAGATATTCTCTGCGTATAAGGAACACATTCGTCCATTTGCCACTGGAATGGAAGAGATGTGGAGGGAGAATAGACAAAGGGGAATAGCCTACCTCCGCTGGGACCGTGAGAAGCCAGTTACAGTTGAGAAAGATCCTGATGGTAAAGGAGCAATTGTCACAGTCTATGATACACTCTCTCAAGAAACGTTTCAGATAAAATCTGAGATGGTTGTCTTAGCATTAGGGCTTGAGGCACCTCATGATGTCAACGAGTTAGTCAAGGCAATGGGGATCAATCGAGGTCAGGATGGATTCCTACTAGAAATGCACATGAAATTCCGACCAGTAGAAACAACAGTTCCAGGAGTCTTTCTTGGTGTGACCTATGCTAAGAATGTGAGTGATTCAGTTAATCAGGCACGGGGAGCTGCAAGTGAAGCTTGTATTCCATTAAACCTTGGAACAGTAGAGATTGAGTTACTAACTGCAGAAGTAGACCAAGATCTTTGTGTTGGATGTGACCTCTGTCACTACTCAGAGATATGCCCATATGATGCTGTTTCAATGGTCGAGGTTGAACCAGGTGTCAAGAAGAGTGTCACTGATGAGATGAGATGTGAAGGGTGTGGCGCATGTTGTGCCATATGTCCCACTGGAGCAAGAGACCTTCGTTGGTGGCGTGAGAAGAGCTTCCTTGAGCAGGTAGAAGAGATGCTGAGGGAATAGACCATGGTTTCACTAGATGGTCTATTAGCTGGCTGGATAGTCCTGAATGAATTGCTCGGGGCTCTCAAGGAGAGAAATGTCTTCATCCCAGACTTGACATATGCTGACCTCAGGAACTCAAAGATGAGTCTAGAGTATCTCCGTTCTTTTGAGAGTGAGATGAGATCTGGAGAACAATGTGAGGCAGACAATCAACTTAGGAATGAAATGGAACTCAAGATACAGCGTCTTCGAAACACTCTCATGATTTGGGCAGAGGAGAAGGAGGGTGTTGAGTACAGAAACTCATGGGAGACTCGTTTTTCCGAAGCTATCAGAGGAGAGGGCGAGGAGTATCAGCCAGAGCCATCTGTTCACATCTCCGATATCCCCAGAGAAAAGGATGTTGGGTTCTTTCGTATCAAACTCCCTGAGGATATCCCAGTAGAGATAGTTTCAGAGATTGCAGAGGATTGTATGGTGAACATCTCACTGGATGGAGAAAGGCATCTTCAGGTCAGCGGAAAGAAAGAATGTGTTAGAGATGCTATGAAGAGACTTGGGCAGCTCTTCTATGGTGACAGCAAGATTTCATGACTACTCTCTACAGACCTAGAATCTCATTGATTGGGTCTAATGAAACCCTGTTCAGTTCTAGTCCTAGTGGCTCAGGGTCAATTCCCATTGCAATACCAAGCACCTGTGTGACAAACAAGGCGGGTAGCTCCAGAGAGTTCCCTTCGTCATCCTTCAAACCAAGTTGTTGGATATCGAACTGTGTGTGACATGCCGGACAGTTTGTGACAACGCAGTTTGCGCCTGCACCATTTGCTGAAATCATCTTCTCTTGGAGAATCTTCGTTGCAACATCCTCGCTTGAAATAAGTAGAGGCGAGCCGCAACAACGGAGTTTCATGTCCCAATGAACACTCTGCGCCCCGGTCAGCTCGAGTAACTCATCAACCTTGCTAGGAAGTTCAGGATCATCGAAACCTGCAACATTGGATGGACGGATGAGGTGACACCCAGGATGGAAGGCAATCTTAAGACCATCTAGACGTTTGACTATCTTCTTCTCGATCTCATCCTTCATGTCATAGAGAACTTCAACAAAGTGACGAATTTTGACCTTCCCTGTGTACTCTAGACCAAGTGGTTTCAGAGCTGCGTTGACCTTCTTTCTGTAGGCTTCGTCATCATGGAGCACATGATCAGTGTCTTTCAAGGAACCAAAGCATCCATTACAGGGGGTGACAATGTCATGTCCCCTCTGCTCTGCTAGAGCAATGTTTCGCCCAGACATTGAGAGCCAGCTGTTTTCATCAATTGACTTCAGGACAACAGTCCCGCAGCACGAGGCTCCATCAAAGTCAATCAGTTTGATATCCAACTCTTTTGCTACTACACGCATGGATGATTCGTAGTTGTTGAACCTGCTTGGAATTGCGCATCCGAGAAAGACTTCATAACTCTGAGTCATTTTACTCACCCTCCTCCAGCTTCATGAGCTTCATTTTGTCTAGCATTTTCTTCGTGTCTGCAACGTTCAGCTCAGGAACCGGATCAAGATCGAGGTCATCACGTTCCCAGTCTGTAGGCTCGTAGAGGCGCCCCGTGTCGTACAATGACTGACGAGCACCAAGATAGCCTGCAGGGGTGATTCCCTTCTTGAAAGCCATATTCTTCAGACCGAACAGGATGTCTGTGATATCGATTCCCTGTGGACAGCGTTCCTGACAAGTATAGCATGTTGTGCATAACCAGACCATGTCGGTCTCAAGAACCTCCTTCAGACCAAAGAGAAGCATTCTCATGACCTCGTGGACTTGGATGTTCACCTTGTCAGAAACCGGACACCCAGCACTACATTTGGCACATTGGAAACATGTTGTGAGGTCCTGTCCTCCAATCAGTTTGGAGACCTTGTTTGTGAACTCAGCATCCAGTGCTTTGAACTTCTTCCCATCAAATGACTTGAACTGACCCCAAGACTCTGTCACTCTTATCGCCTCCTTGGTCTTAACGGACTTGGTCCAAGTTTATCAGCTAGGTTTGCGAACTTCTTCACAGTTTCTGCCCAGATTGACCCCTCGCTCGCACTAATATGTGTGAACTGAAGTCGTTCGGTTTCAAGTCCAGCTTTTTCAATGATCTTCTTCGCAATGGCAAATCTACGCTCAAATGAAATATTGCCGTCTACGTAATGACAATCGCCAATGTGACATCCGGATATCCAGACCATATCCGCACCAAGTCTGAATGCCTCTAGGACATGCTGCACACTCACTCTTCCAGTACACATGACTCGAATGTCCCTAACATTCGATGGTTGTTGAAAGCGGGACACCCCAGCACTGTCTGCTCCCGCATATGAGCACCAGTTGCAGAGGATTGTCAGTATCCTCGACTCATTTGCAGGCATGTTCTCTAAGGCCGTACGGATTTGAGTGATGATCTGGTCATCAGTGAAGTGTTTCATGGTGATAGCACCAGCAGGACACCCAGCCCCACACTTTCCACAGCCTTGACATAGGACTGGATTTGTCACAGCATAGTCGTGGCTCCCGTCTCCAGGAACAACCTCGATAGCATTGTAGGCACAGTTAATCTCGCAGGTCCCGCAACCCACGCAGATCTCTGGGTCCACAACGGACACAATAGCCTCGGCTTTTCGTATCCCCCTGATGAGGGGGATGAGTGCTCTCGAAGCAGCAGCCTGACCCTCTGCAATGGACTCGCCAATACTCTTTGGTGCGGTCGCGGTCCCAGCTACGTACACACCATCAGTCTGAAAGTCCACAGGACGAAGCTTCGGATGAGCCTCCATAAAGAATCCAGATAGGTTCAATGGAACCTTGAACAGTTCTGAAACCTCTTTGTTTGGTCTGGGAACCATCGCAGTAGCAAGCACGGCATGGTCAACATCGATGGTGAGCTCAGCTCCCAAGACTTGATCCATGACATTGATGCTCAAAGCCTTGTCTTTACCTTTCTTGATCTCAGGTGGAGAGTCGCCATCGAATCTGACGAACACAACACCCTTCTTACGGGCTTCTCGATACTTGTCCTCTGCATCATAGAATACTCGAAGGTCGCGATAGAAGTGGAACACTCGTGAGTTAGGATACTTCTCAAGTAACTCAAGAGAGTGCTCAAGTGCTACCATACAGCAGATACCAGAACACCAGGTTCTAGAGCCTTCCAAAGTTGCATCTTCACGAGAGCCAGCACAGTGAATAACTGCAAAGGTTTCTCCATCCTCAATACCTTCACCACTAGCAACTCGGTGGTTGAACTCCACTTCAGTCATGACTTCTGGGAGCTTCTTCAGACCATAGAGCCCCTTCTCTTCAAGGGCGACCGCTCCAGTGGCAACAATAACAATACCAACTGTCAGGGTTTCTTTCTTATTCCCAGTCTTGATGACGACCTCAAACTCACCTATCGAGCCTTTTGCATCTATGACCTCAGAGTTCAGCATGAGATTGATATTCTCTCTCTCAGTGATTCTACTCTCATAGTCAGCCACAATCTCTGATGCTGGCCTATGGTCGAAATTGACTGTGGCAAGTTCATTAAGAAAACCTCCCACCTTGTCTTGCTTCTCCACAAGGTAGACGTTGAAGCCCTTCTGAGCAATCACCTCAGCTGCTGCCATTCCTGCAACTCCAGCACCGATGACTAGGACAGAGGGTTCTATTTGGGTCACTGCTTCTTCCTGCGACTCTAGCAGTTTTGCCCTAGCGACTGACATGCGTACCAGGTCCATGGCTTTTGATGTTGCCTCATCCTTGTCAGCTTGGTGGACCCAAGAACAGTGCTCTCGAATGTTGGCAAGTTCAAACAGGTACTTGTTAAGTCCCGCCTCTTCGATTGTCGCCCTGAATAGTGGTTCATGAGTTCTAGGAGTACAAGAGGCTACTACTAATCGGTTGAGCTTGTGCGCCTTGATTGCATCTTTGATGACGACCTGAGCATCTGATGAACATGAATAGAGAAGGTTCTCTGAATAGACGACATTGGGAAGCTCACTGGCATAGTTGGTGACCTCCGCTACATCAACAGTTCCAGCTATATTGATTCCACAAGAGCAGATGACCACTCCAATACGCGGTTCTGCAGCGATAAGCTCTAGGTCTTCCTCCGTAAGGGCTTCTGTTTCTTCACCCTGTGGGATACTGATGTCTAGGGCAGCAAGTGCCGCAGCTGCACTGCCCTGAGCCACAGAATCAGGAATATCTTTGGGCATGTGAATCGCCCCGCACATGTGAACTCCAGGCACACCTGTTTCGGATATCATCAATGACTTCAAGTCTGGATTGACAAACCCAGACTCGTCAGTCTTGATGCCAAGTAGCTTGAACACCTCTGTGTCCGATGAAGGGACCATTGCAGGGCAAAGGACCACTAGATCATACTTGTCAACAAGCACACTATGCCCCTTTGCATCACTATGACGCACTATGAGGTCCCTCGAACCATATTCCTCTTGAATTTCGCTTGGGATTCCCTTCACATAGTGAATGTCGTACTCGGTTTCACCCCTGACAAGGAACTCCTCAAACCCCTTACCAAATGCACGCATGTCGTTGTAAAGGATGTCAATGTGAACCTCTGGAGTATGTTCCTTAGTTATGATGGCTTCCTTTGTTGCGTAGGTGCAACATATCTTTGAACAGTATGAGCAGTGGTTGACATCTCTCGAGCCAACACATTGAATGAAGGCTATCCTGTGAGGTTCGCGGCCATCCGAGGGTCGCATGACAACACCTCCAGTGGGACCGCTGGCAGACACCATACGCTCATACTCTAGTGCGCTGACAACATTGGGAAAACGACCATAGCCATACTCTGGAACAGTGGTGGGATCAAGAAGCTCGTAGCCAGTTGCCACGATGATTGATCCAGCATTGATCACCTTGGTTTCATTGGCAATTTCAAAGTCGATGGCTTCAGCCTTGCATGTCTTGACACAGACCATGCACTCTATGCAGTTCTCAACGTCAATAGTAGCGATGTTTGGAACAGCCTGTGGAAACGGAATGTAGGCTGCCTTTCGCATCTTGAGCCCGAGATCATACTCGTTAGGCACCTCTATTGGGCAGACCCTCTGACAATCACCGCAACCTGTGCATTTCTCAGCATCCACCCGGCGGGTGCGCTTCAGAACCTTAACTGTGAAATCACCCTGCTTACCATTGACTTCTGTTACTTCCGAGTAGGCCAGTATCTCGATATTTGGATGACGTGAGCAGTCAACCATCCATGGTCCTTGGATACACATACTGCAGTCTAATGTTGGGAATGTCTTGTCCAGCTGTGACATGTGACCTCCAATTGAAGACTGCTTCTCAACAAGGAACACTTTGACACCCATCTCAGCGAGATCAAGTGCGGCACGCATTCCTGAGATTCCAGCTCCGATTATGACGACCGGTTTCGATATGGGCTCAGCCATTATTCCGTCACTCCGAAGAGATATCGCGTCGATGCAAGAACGCCCGATAAAATGTTTCCCATCGGACAATAGTTGGGAGATGAATCGTTGAACACAATGAATGGCGCCAAACCTTGTGAGTTAACAATTTCTAATCCGTGAACTTAATATTACAGAGATAACGTCCCTGAATTATGAAGGCGACTAGGCTCTATACTCGAGCTTACCTCACACGTATCAAATTCCGAGGGGAGGAGCAAAGAGTTGATGACCTCAGCAAGATTGAGATCGTAAACTTTTCACGACCCCCAAAGGTTTACTCGAGCTAATCACAGAACCTCGTCCTTTTTCTCATGATTCGAATTCATGTTACTAATTATAGTGAAGTGTTCTGAAGTGTCATAAAGCCTAACTATGCAAAAAGAGAGTTATGAGGTCTTTTTCTGTTTGACATTCTGCAGGTTGCTCAATGGTCATTATATATAGAAATGAGAACACCTTTTCGGTGAATTATTACTTGAAGAGAAAAACTCTACTCGGAAAAGCATTACTTCTTTCAATGCTATTCCTACTTGTTTCATCCATCGTCACTGTAAGCGCTTTCACGCCAAGCGATGACGATGGGGGCGATGATGATTCTAAGGATGATTCTCATGAGGAAGAGAAAGAGCCGGACGAACATCGTGACTCTGATGGAACAGCGTGGATACAGACTGATATCATGACTGTGATGCTAGATCCAGAAATACCATCATACCAATACTGGTACACCTCTGACGACAATGGTTCTCTAACTCGATTCATGGTCAACTATCTCATGATTGTTGAGTTCGAGGATGACAATGGCGATGGTGTGTATCAACCCAATGAAACACTTGCTTTTGCACCCCTGGACGCCTTTGAGTGGAGTCTTCAGACTGGCGCCATCACCAATGAACTAGGTCAGAACACAGAGGTCTACGCCTCATATACAAAGGGAGGGCTCAGTGGTGACTGGGAAGATGATTGGTTTGAAGATTGGATGCCTGGATATGAAGATGAGGAGGATGATAATGAAACTCTTCTGGCCAGCGAAGGAGAGGGGGATTACGACTATGACTTCAGTAGGTTCAAGTTCATGACGCTGCAGTTCTACGGTCATATCTACATGGATGACTACAATGGAACTGTGACTGATGATGAGGGAGTCAAGGCGAACTACACCGTCCTTGGGGGTGTTGAGCTCAAGATTGACATTGAGATAGGCAACTTCCCATTCTTATCAAACACTTCAAGCGTAGCAGTCTTGAACTATCTCCGCGAAGATGTCGCATCAAGCGATGAGTACGATCACCTCTTCATTCTCCATGAAGATTCTGGTGATGATGAGCATGACTCTAGTGAGGAGATGGAGCATCTTGGAGAGGTGTTCGAAGACCATGATGAAGATAATGATGGAGAAGATGATGAGGTCCAAGAGATATCATTTGTTGACGCCACAACAGATGTCACCCATGGGTTTTATCGATGGCTGGACACCGCAGTGATGACCATGTTAAATGGTTCACAGGTCGCTGTGGATGTTTCTGCATCATACTGGACAGACGGGAACGGGTTACTGCTCTTCTTCGCATATCCAAACTTCGATGGAGGTTCAATACTTCATGACCCCTCACTGAGGCTCATTGAGGACGGATCACCTTACACACCACCAGTTGGTCTGCTTAACATTCCTATAGAGTCCTATGCATTGATTGGAACCGTAATCGTCTTGATTGCAGGTGTCGGCCTGGCAATCAAGCGTCGTTGAATGTCTTAGGAGGGAGGCGACTCCCTCCACCTTTTTATCATATACCGGAGTATTCATAGAGAAACTAAGCATGGGAGACACGGTTCAGATGGTCAAAAACAGGCACGCTATGATTGTAACCGTATTCATTCTTGTAGTCCTCTTTTCTACAAGCTCAACTGTACAGGTAAGTGGACAGCAAGTGGGCAATCAAGATATTCTCATGACTAACATGGACGTCAATGCCAAATTGGGAATCGATTGTGACACGTCATTAATTGTTCAGTCAGAGGTTTGGAATATTGGAGCGGTGTCGTATGATTTCTTTGATATCAGGATAGATGTCAGAAGTCTGAATGTTTCTAGCGCTTCTTTGAATGGGACAGCAATCCAAACAGCAATCATTCCAGAAAGCAATTACATGGTTGTTAGATTATACCCAGTAACACCTATGGCTGTGGGCTCATCATTCAGACTCCACCTCAACCTAACAACCCAGTGTCTTCAAGAGCGAATAGGACTCAGCGAAGACCAGTCGATGTATCTTAATCATTTGATATATTATATCAGACCCTTCAATGAGATTCAGGATCTGACCTTCACATCAATTCTTCCTGCTTTCGCAGTACTTCAGACTGGTGTTTCCGCGCCTTTGTTTCCAAGCCCCTCCTCAAACTATACCGACGGACAGAGCTCTGTCTTTGTCTGGTTCAGTGAACAACTCCTGCCTGGAGATGAAGTGGCGTACATCGTGAAGTATGAGATTCCTGCTGCAATTATGGAGACAGTTCCTGTTCAAGCAAGCCTTACGCAGTTAGTTCCATTTGGTCTTTTGTTTCTCGTCATAGGAGCTGTAGCAGTCCTCTTTATTGAGAGAATTCCTCTAGTTATCAAGCGATTCAAGACAAGGACTGTGATTACACCAGTCAGACTCTCAAAACAGGAGGAAGACATTCTGTCATTTCTAACAATGAGGGGCGGGTCTTGTCCTCAAAGAGAGATCTATGAAGAGCTTGACATGTCGCAATCGCTTGCCAGTACAATTCTGACTTCGTTAGAAGAGCGGAAACTGATTCGACGATTTAGAGAGGGCAGGGAAAACATGGTACATATCATGGAAGACATGTGAACCAGGTTATGTCTTGACTTCTATACCGAGTCGCTCCCAATTGGGTTCACTCTTTCTTTGCATATACTGTAAGTGAGTTTTCAAGCCGAATTCATCTGGTTCGTGACCAAAGGCCAATGCAAGGAGCTCAACGACATGGAGTACATCAAAATTGTATTCTTCCTCGAAGTGTTTTTGAATCTCAACCTGACCCATGTCAAGCTGTAACTCACAGAAGGGACAAGGGGTGATAATCATATCAGCTCCACCGGCTTCAAGAAGACTGTCAAACTTCTGTTTGGTAAATTCAAGAGCTATCTTAACATCTGCAGTTCTTACCGCTCCACCTGCCCCACAACAAATCAGTTCATCTTTATATGGTACGTATTCAGCTCCGGAGGTTTCACAGAGTTCCCTGAAAATATGTGGTCGTTCGGAGTCATCTTTTTGTTTGATGAGTTTTGGCCTCATCCAATGACATCCTGGATGTAGAGCCATGCGAACTCCCTTGAATGGGCGTGTGACCTGTTTACGAATTGTCTCGAGGCCTACATGGCTGTAGAGTGCATCAACATAGTGCCAAACCTCGATAGTGCCCTTGAACTCTCTGTCAATCGCTGCAAGGTTCTCATTAACAGCTTCTCGAAGTTCATCATCATGTTTCAACTCATAGTTTGCATCCCAGAGACTAGCAAAGCATCCGTTGCATCCTGTTGTGATTGGATGACCACCAGCTTCTGCAATTGTTAGGTTACGAGCTGCAATTGTTGCCCAAGTCACTCTGTCGAATGATCCAAAAACACCAGGTGCTGGACAGCAGGTTGCTCCTTCCATATCAAGAAGGTCCATGCCTAAATCCTTGAATACGAGCTTAACTGCACTCTCAACACTGGGGTATCGATGAGGGATAATGCATCCGAGGAAGTGGTAGAAGGATTTCTTTGCCAATGATATCACTCCTCCTTTTCTTCGACTAATTTGTCAAATCCAGTTTTCTTTGCGATCTTCCGAATTTCTTCAACAGCTTCTGGATGAGCACTAGCGTTTGGTGGAACACGTTCGATGCCAACTTTTTCTCTCAGATTTTCCCATGATTCTTTATCCAATGGAACCGCATGTCCAGTTTCAAGCACTTTTAATGCGACTTTCTGATGGGGGACTAACATGTAGCCTTCTGCTACTGCAACATTCCTGATAGCCTTGATTACATCTGTGGGTTTTACATCTTGAGGGCATCGATCAGTGCAGGTGTAGCAAGTAGTGCAGTACCACAGCTCTGGGGCTGAGATGCATTGTTCCTTGAGACCGAGGAGTGCTTTTCGAATTATACCGCGGACAAGATAGTTGGTTCGGGCTCCTGCAGGACAACTTCCACTACAAGTACCGCACTGATAGCAGTTCTGAATGTTGGGACCGCCTGTCTTTTTAATCATCTCAACGAACGAGTCGTCCGGAGTGTCAATGACGATTGCAGATTTTTCCTCGGTACTAGTCAAGATTACACACCGACTGCGCCGTGGCTTTGAATTTCAACCTTAAATCCGTGTTGTTCAGGTCGTTAAGTTCATACAGTCTGGTGTCATGAGTATTGATGATGTTATGTCCAAATCATAAAGCTGAGAAGAGAATCATCTCTCAATCCATTGGTATCTGCTCAGAGTGTATGCGTAATGGCCTCCAGTCAATGGCACAAAAGACACACGAAACACTTCGGGTACGTGACAGACTGGTTCCATCTGTTCCAACCCATGGATCCACAACCTGTGGCGATTGTGGTAATCACTGCAAACTAGATGAGAGAGATGTTGGTTTCTGTAATATCAGGACAGTCAAAGATGGACAAGTTGTTGACAGGTATCCAAGCCAAGCTGTTGTTTCGTGGTACTTTGATCCACTTCCGACAAATTGTGTAGCAGATTGGGTATGTCCAGTAACTTCAGAGCGAGAATTGGGAATAGGCCACAAACGCTTGAAGAATCTAGCAGTTTTCTATGGTTCATGTAACTCTGATTGTTTGTTTTGCCAGAATGAAAGTTATCGAATAATGATGGCAAATGGAAAACCGCTATTGACCCCAAAGGAACTAGCAAGTGTTGCAGACGATTATACTGCATGCGTGTGTTATTTTGGTGGGGACCCAGCATGCAATCCTCAACATTCTTTGGAAATATCTAAGCTATTGAATGAAGAGAAACTTGTGAGAGTCTGCTATGAAACAAATGGAAACATCTCAAAGAAATGGCTTGAAAGTATCGCGAGTATAGTTGATGACACTGGGGGTACGTTCAAGTTTGACATCAAGGCTGTGTCGCCCGAGCTCTATCGTACTCTGACAGGTATATCAAACTCAGCAATGCTTCGTAACTTCAAAGAACTCTCTGCAATGAAGAGAGATCGCGAGGGGGAATTTCTAGTTGCTAGTGTGCTTCTTGTTCCAGGGTATGTAGACATTCCGGAGGTTAAGAAGGTCAGTAGGTTCATCGCAGAGAATGATCCAACGATACCAACTGCATTCCTTGGATTCTCTCCACATCACGCAATGAGAGATCTCCCTCGGACTAGCCGTGCTCATGCTCAAGCTGCATTGGAAACTGCAAAAGATGAGGGTTTGACAAATGTACGGATTGGTAATCTAGGTCTACTTGGACGTGACGACTATTTCTTCCATTAATTGTCCTACATGCAAAGCCACAATAAGTCAATCCCTATATTCCGCGCAT
>Ga0209536_100004941_pt1 | contig 20956 bp, 21 predicted proteins | sample DeeMarSeWOR28_12_FD_187461 | JGI IMG/M metagenome (GOLD analysis project Ga0209536, IMG submission 187461) | Marine sediment microbial communities from White Oak River estuary, North Carolina - WOR-2-8_12 (SPAdes) (version 2) | ecosystem: Environmental > Aquatic > Marine > Intertidal zone >... | reverse complement strand
AAACTCCGGGCAGTTCCTGGCCTTTGATGGCGAGCGGCTGCCGTGGTGATGCGGCCAGCCCAAGGTGGCAGATTCACCAAAGGGGACAGATTAATCACCAAAGGGGACAGATTTATTTAGCTTGCCAAATAAATCTGTCCCCTTTGGCGTGTCCCCTTTGGCGGAAGCGGGTGATATACAAGCGGAGATCCATTATGGCGTTGTTCAACAAACTACCCGGGACGGTGCGCGCCGCGCCCGGCATGGAACGGGTGATCCTGAAGAAACTCCCGCTGGTGCTGCTGGGCGGCATTGTCGTGCCGCTGCTGGTCAGTCTTGGCAGCCGGCTGTTTCCGCCGGATGCAACCGTCGTGGATGTCGAGAAATACCACATCACGGTGGACATCCTTGCCCTTGCCGGCATGGTCACCGTCTGGTCGGCCGCGCTCACTATAGCCATCGGTTGCTTTGTGGTGGTGGTCATGAAGGGGCCCGCCTATGTCGCGGATGCCTACCCGCTCGAGGATTCCGACCGGCCAGGGCCGCGTAACCCGTCATGAGCCGGTCGCTGTACCTGTATGTCTCGTATCAAAGGGGACAGATTTATTTGCCACGCCAAATAAATCTGTCCCCTTTGGTATCTCCCCCTTAGCGAGGTGAGGCGGCATGGGGGCGCACAGGGTTTGTCGGGTCTGCGGCCGGCGGTTCGGCTGGCGCCGCAAGTGGGCCAAATGCTGGGAGCAGGTGCGCTACTGCTCGGCTGCCTGTCGTCGGCGGGGGGTGCGAGCGATCGACCGGCGCATTGAAATCGAACTGCTGGAGTTGCTCGACGCATGTCCTGCCAGCGGCACGGTCTGCCCGACAAAAGTCGCGCGGTGTATCAATGCCGATGGCATGCACTGGCACGACCTGCTGGAGTCGGTGCGCATGGCGGCACGTCGCCTGCAGCACGCCGGCGAGCTGGAGATCCTGCAGTCCGGCCGCCGGGTGGACCCGGACACGGCCCGCGGCTCGCTGCGCCTGCGCCGCTGCGCGGCACAGCAACGGTTCAGGGACTGAAGGTATCAAGAATGAGCAACGCGGGCGGTGTCAGCGCCGCGATGAGAATCAGGGCTCCGTAAAAGCAGGCCCGCAGCATGTCTCCCATGCCTGACTCCTGAACTGGCGTTTGTATCATCATGTCGCTACCCGTACAGAGCTGATGTCGTTGTCGCTGCCGGTGGCCGGTCATTGCGGCACATCGGCTGTGTAATAAGCAGCAAGATGTGTACCAGTGATACGTTTTTTGCAGGTTGCTGTTTTTGCTTGTGATTATGCAAACGGCAAATCAGCTGATAGCGACTGCTTGTCTCTTGATGGTGCATGGCGCTGTGCAAGCGCACAAAAAACGGGCGCAAAGGGGCTTGCAAAGGGGGATCCCAAAGGGGACAGATTTATTTGGCTTGCCAAATAAATCTGTCCCCTTTGCTGGTGGTGGCGTTTAAATAAATCTGTCCCCTTTGGGGGTGGGGTCAGAAGAACAGGATGATGCTGCCGGCGATGGTGAGCAGGACGTTGGCGAAGGCGTAGGCGCCGGTGTAGCCGAGCGAGGGCATCGGGCTCTTCGCCGCCGCGGTCACCACGCTCAGTGATGCGCCGCTGGTCATCGAGCCGGTGATGCCACCGAACAGCAGCACGGGGTGGATCTTCAGCACCTTCCTGCCAAAGAAGTAACCGACGAAGATCGGCACCGAGGTGACGGTGATGCCGGCCAGCACCAGCACCGGGCCCGCGGCGGCGAAGGTCTCGATAATGTCGCCGCCGGCGCGCAGGCCGACGCCGGCCATGAACAGCAGCAGGCCGAACTCCATGAGGATCCAGCGCGCGGCATCCGGCAGGCGTCCGAAGGTCGGGTGGATGCTGCGCAGGTAGCCGATCGCGAGACCCGAGGCGAGCAGGCCGCCGGCCGAACCCAGGCCGATGGACAACTGGCCGACCTTGATCGCGAGCAGGCCAATGACAACGCCGAGGGCGATGCCGAAGGCGAAGGTGACCATGTCGGTCTCGGCAACCTTCCGCTCCACGTGCCCGAGCTCCTCGCCGAGCAGGTCGACGTTTTCATGCGGACCGACAACGGTGAGGATGTCGCCCTTGCGCAGTTTGACGTCGGCACCGCGCGGCAGCTCCATGCGCATGCGTGTGACCTGTGTCAGCAGCACGCCGTAACGCCGCGCAAGATCGAGTTCCCCGATCGACTTGCCGACGGCCTGCTTGTTGATCACCACGATCTGCGATGACTCGGTGAACTGCGCGGTGCTGGCATCGGGCGTGATTTCCTCGCCGATCTTCGCAATGGTCCCCGTGAAGTAATCGACCGGGGCCAGGATCAGCAGCTCGTCGCCGAGCTGCAGGTAGCCGTCCGGGTCGCGTGGCATGATCTTGCCGTTGCGCCGCACCCTGACCACCGAGGTGCCGTCCCAGTACTGCGCCGCCAGTTCCCGCCCCGGCAGCTTCGTGATCGCCTCGCTGGTCACCCGGTAGATGCGCGCTGCGACGTTGGCCGGTTGTGCTCCGGCGGCGGCTTCGGCGCTGGCTTCCAGCGCGCGGGCCTCCTTCGCGAGGTCAATCCCCAGCACCTGCGGCAGCAGCTTGATGATGGCGATCAGACCGGCCAGGCCGAAGATGTAGGTAATGGCGTAGCCGGTCGCGACATTGCCGATCATGGCGTCGGCGCTGATGCCCTCGGGCGGGGTGACCTGGCCGGTGCGGATGGCCTCCTGCGCGGCGGCCAGCGTGGGGGAACTGGTCAGGCCGCCGGAGAGCAGGCCGGCCGAGGTGCCGGGCGCGAGCGACAGCAGCTGCGTGGCGATGACCGCGATGCTGAAACCGGTTGCCGCGATGACCACGGCGAGCAGGAAGTATTTAAGGCCGTCGGCCCTGAGCACGTCGAAGAACCTCGGACCGGCCTGGTAGCCGACGGAGAAGATGAACAGCGCGAAGCCCACCGCCTGGGCGCCGGGCGACATGCGGAAATCGAAGTGGCCGAGAAACAGCCCGGCGAACAGCACGCCCGCCACGGGCCCGAGTGAAAAGCTGCCGATGCGAATGCCGCCGATCAGGTAGCCCATGCCGAGGATCAGGAACAGGGTGAGCACGGGCTGGTTGTGCAGGGTCTCGAGCAGGCGGCTGAAGGCGTTGAGTTCTTCCATGCGTTAGCTCCCTTGGCGGATGGACAGATAGGGCGGGCGGCACCGGTGACCCGGCCGCCCGCCGGTGTTTATTTCGAATGACGGGTCCTGCATGCCAGGCAGTTGCGGATGCGCTGCTCGATGGCGCCGGCGGCCTCGGCGGGTACCGCACCGATGCCCAGGACCCCGATCAGCAGTTCGTCGGGGTTGTCCTGCGCACCCGGGTCTTTTTTCATCGAAGCATTGAGTCGCTCGATCTGGTAGGCCATGCGCTCGGCCTGGCACTCCGCCGGGGAATCCAGCTCCAGCAGGACTTCGAGCTTCAGGCAGGCCGCCTGCTTGGCGGCAAGGTTTTCTGCCAGCGTGTTGTCATCCGGTCGCGACAGCGCCTGGCTGAAGCGCTGTTCCATGGTCACGGCATGTGCGTCGGTCAGTGCGGGCAGGGCGTTCCACTCGGCCGCGGCGGCCGCAGCGTCGGGCGCCTCGCCGGCCAGCACCGCCTGCTCCCAGTCATGGCACAGCGCGGCACGCCGGGCCAGGTTGTCGAGTTCGCTGCTGCGGGCGCGCGACTTCGCCGCGGCAAGCGCGCGGCGGAACTGCTTCTGTGCCTCGTGCCAGCGGCTGTTCAGGCTGCGTTCCTGCTTGCGCGGCACCCAGCCGATGGCCTCCCAGCGTTCCCTGGCCCGGGCGAGTGCCGAGGCGCTGGCGAGCAGTTCCCCGTCACCGCTGCCGGCGGTGCGCTCGAGTTCCTCGATGAGTGCCTGCTTCTGTTTCAGGTTATCGCTGCGCTCGGCGGCCTGTTCCCGGCGCTTGGCGTCGCGGCGGCTGTAGGTGAGGTCGCAGGCCGCCTGGTAGCGTTTCCAGAGGCTGTTCTCGACGCCGCGCTTTGACACCACCGTGACCTTCCACTGTCGCGTGAGCGCCTCGAGCTGCTCCAGTGCCTCGTGCAGGTCCTCCACCCCGGCAAGCGCCTCGACATCGGCGATGAGTTTTTCGCGGGCCCTGAGCGAGCGGCTGCGCTCGCGCCCGAGCTGCTCCTCGAACTGCGCCAGTGCCTGCTCGAAGGCCCTGGCCAGCGGCTTGCGGTGACGGAAATCGACGCCGCCTGTCTTGTAAAAGTCGCGGCGGGCATGGCTGACGAACTTGTCGAGTTCCCGCCAGTCAGGCTGCTTCCAGTCGGTGTCGGCATAGCGCGCATTCAGCCGGTCGATCACGCCCTGGCGCTGCTTCAGGTTTTCGGCGCGGCGCTTTTTCAGCTTCTCGAAGTGCGCGATGCAGGGCTTGTAGGCCGTCTCGCAGGCCTCGTCGAAGCGCTTCCAGAGCGTCCGGGCAGCGTGGTCTCCGGACTTGTCCCAGCTGTGCCACTGCTCGCGGGCCTGCTGGATTTCCCGGGCGAGTTCCTCCGGCGGCAGGACCGCGCCCTGCAGCAGCGTGACCTGCTCGATCAGCTGTTCCCGCGCCTGGGTGGTGCCCCAGTGGCGCCAGGACTCCAGCTTGCGCAGCTGCGGATGGATGGCGTGCAGCCGCTTGTCGATGTCCCGCCAGCGCGGCGCGGACCGGTCAGTGACATTGCCCATGATGGAGCGCAGCCGGTGGTTGACCTGCTCGGCATGGTGCAGCTCGTTGTCGCCGAGCGCCTTTTCCAGCTCGCCAGTCAGGCCAAGCGCCTTCTCGTAGTCGCGGTTGCGGCGTTCCACCTGCCGGTGCACGCGCTCGCGCAGCGCCTTCAGCCCGCTGTCGATGGCATCGTCCAGCTGCTGCTGATCGGCATGTGTCTCGCCGGTCCCGACCGCTGCCGCATCGGGCGCGCGCAGGGCATCCACCGCCTTGCGCAGCCGCTTGGCATGCGCCTCGTCGATGTCGCCGTCAGTCTCGAGCAGGCTGTTGATTTCCTCGAGTATGGACTGGCGGTCGTCTGTCACGGTGGTTTCGGGCTGTTCGCTGGTCGACATGGCAAGATCGGTCTGCCGCTATGCGGGCCGGGTTCGCTGCTGGAGTACGGGCCTATTATGGTTCGCCGCGGTGAGCAAACCAAGGGCAAAATCCGGCGTTCTGCTGCAGCCGCACTATACTTGTACTGTTGCGGCAGCGGCCGCGGCCGGCATGAGAGGCAAACGGGGGTAGCCATGAAACTTCTCTACGATGTGATCGAGGACGTCTACGACGACACCACGCAGATCCGGACCATGACCGAGCAGGCGCGGCTGCCTTCGGGCGACTGGCTGATCAGGACAACGCTCTACACACCCCACCACATCAGCATCGATGTCACCCGGGTGAAGGGCAAGAAGGGCAAGTCCCTGTTCAAGGCCGTTCGCTAGTGGTCGCCGGAGGTGCCGGCCGAAAGCGTTCAGATGAAATCGGGCAGCCGGCGCACGAGCTGCTGCAGGTCCTCGCCATCGATACGGCGCAGGGCCTCACGGTGGCTGAACCATGCACGGTCGCGGAAACTCTCTTCCCACTGGCCCAGCACCTCCCGGACTTCCATGGTGAACACCTTGACAGTGCAGGTGCCGCCCCACTTGCGGTAGCGGTAGGCGCCGATGGCGTCCCTGGATACCTTGCCCCGGATCCCGGCTTCCTCCCAGGCTTCCTTGACAGCGGATTTTCTCGGCGAGAGATGCGGTTCCTTGACGCCCTTGGGGATGATCCAGCGTTTGCGGCTGGTGGAGGTGACCATGAGCAGTTCGAGTCGGCCCTTGCGCCTGCGGTAGGGAATCACGCCTGACTGCTTGTAGAAATAGTCCGGTCGTTTGCTCAAATCCCGCTCCCCGGCATCCGTGTCAGTGGTGTTGCGATTCAGCAGCCCGGCCGTGTGATGTCCGGGCGGTGCAAGCGTGTTCGTGGGCAACCATAAGGGCACGCCCGGTGGCATGTCAATGCGCGCCCCGGACACCGGTGACGGCTAGCGTTTTTTTGCAGCGAAGGGATATGACCCGGCGATGTGTTCGGTGCAGCAGAACTCGCTGCCTACAGCAGCTGCCATTGATACAGCATCCCGGCGAGCACCAGCCCGGCGCCGGCGACCAGGAGAAGAGACAGGCGCACCTGTGAGGGCACGTCCTGCCTGCGCGAGGCGCGCAGCGCCAGGACGGCCACGGGCAGGGCGAGCGCGAGCGACAGCCAGGCCAGCCCCCGTATGACCCCGGTGAACGGCGGCAGGCCGAACAGCAGCTGCTGGCCGCTCGTGAGCAACAGGACCAGGCCGGCCAACAGGGCCAGGTTGGTGGCGCACAGCGCCGCGGCGAGCCGGTACGCGAGGCGTGCGGTGCCCGGGCCGTACCGCCGGCCCCGCGAGGCCTGCAGGGCCCAGCCGGCAGGCACCGCCAGGAAGAGCAGGGCACAGACTGCCAGCAGGGCCGCCTGCACCGGCGGCGACTCAAGCCAGGGCAACCGCCGGTAGGCGAAGGCGGGGGCATTGGCCTCGAACAGCCAGTCGCTACCCGTGACGGCGTCCGTCTCGAACACGACGGTCTCCTCGCCGGCGCTGTCGCGGAACACACCGGGTGACTGCTCGAGCCACACGGCATCCTCTACCATGGCCAGCCCGCGGATGTGCAGCACGCCCGGTTCCCGCTCGCGCACCCGCACGCCGGAGAAGGGTGCAAACAGCCGCTCCAGCGAGGTCACGCCGCTGCGCGTGCTGCGGTAGTGACCGGCCACCCGGGCGCTGGTGCCGCTATCGATGCCGCTGGCCGGCGGTGTTGGCCGGTAGCCGAACGGCGCAAGGCGAGCCAGGATGGCATCCAGTAGTTCCAGCCGGGCATGCCGCACGCCGGCACGGTTGTAGACGACGAACAGGCCGATGCCCGGCTGGGGCAGCAGGAACACGGCGGCGCTGTAGAACAGGGTGTCGCCCGGCTGCCACAGGACCCGCTGGCCGGCGCGCTGCAGCTCCTGCAGGCCGTAAGTCAGGCCGCTTACCGCCGGGTGGTTGCCGAACTGGCGCTGCTGCATGGCGGCGAGTTCCGCCGGAGCGAGGATGGCTGTGCCGCCGGGGCGACCCGGTGCCAGCAGGGCGAGCATGAAGCGGGACATGTCCGCGGCCGTGGTGCGCAGCGCCGCGGCCGGCCGGGCCTGGTACCAGCCATGGCCGGCGAGGTCCGCCTTGCCGCGGTAGCCGGTGGCCAGGTCCGCGGCCAGTGCCGGCGGCAGCGGCTGGCGGAAGCTGCTGCGGGTCATGCCGAGGGGCGCGAGGATGCGGGTCTCGATCAGCTCCTCGAAGGGCAGGCCCGCGGCGCGGGCCGCGATGTGGCCGGCGAGCGCCGCGCCGTAGTTCGAGTAGGCCGACACCTCGCCCGGCGGGTACACCCTGGCCGGCAGGTGCCAGGCGAGGAAGTCCGGCAGCGGCATTACGTCCCCGGCGCGCCGGGCGTAGAAGCCGAACGCGCGCTGCTCGAAGCCCGCCGTGTGGGTCAGCAGGTCGGCCAGCGTGACCGGGCGGGGCCAGCTCGCCGGCAACTGCACGACCTCGAGGTAGTCGTTGACGTCTCGCCCGAGGGACAGCGTTCCCTCGCCGACGAGCTGCATGACCGCCGTCGCGGTCAGCAGCTTCGACACCGAGCCGGTGCCGAACAGGGTCTGCTCCGCGCTCACCGGGGTGCGCGCGTCGAGGTCGGCGACCCCGTAGCCACCAAGATGCAGCACACGGCCGTCACCGACCAGCGCGACACTCGCGCCCGGGATGTCGTACAGCCAGAGCTGCGTGGTCAGGATCCGGTCGAGCTGCTGGCCGATGTCCTGCCAGATTCCGGCCGGCGGCGGGCTGTCTGGCGTGCGGGGCAAGGCGGCCGGTGGCAGCCAGGCCAGGCAGGCGAGCAGGACGGGCAGCAGGCAGCGCGGCACGCGGTTCTCCGGCAGGGGTATCCGTGGACAGTATAGACGCGCCCCGTCCCCCTGTTCCGGGCGGCTGCCGGCAGGGCTATTCTGGTGATTACTTGATATAGCGCATAAAGCCGGGGCATAACTAATGACATAATTAATGGATTTTCGGGCACCTGCCCGGACCGTATGCTCACCGCGGGCTGCAGCCGGCCCGCCGCCGGGCGGGTCTGCGCAGGGCATGGCCCCGGGGCAGGCAACGAACAAAGGGGAGGAAAAGACAATGGAAATGGAACTTGTCGGCAAGCTGTTTCTCATTGTGTTTCTGGTGGTGGCCAACGCCTTCTTCGTGGGATCCGAGATCGCGCTGACCTCGGCCCGCCGCAGCCGCATCAAGCAGCTGGCGAGCACCGGCAACAAGTCCGCCAGGATGGTGCAGGTGCTGCACGACGAGCCCGAGCGGTTCTACTCGGTGACCCAGATCGGCATCACGCTGGTCTCGCTGGCCCTCGGCGCCATCGGCATCGTGACGCTCACCCAGGTCCTCGACCCGCCCATCCTCGCCGCCTTCATGGTCTTCGGCGACAGCGAGCAGATCCAGAACTGGGGCCACACCTTTTCCTACATCGTTGCCTTCGTGGTCATCTCCTTCATGCACGTGGTGGGCGGCGAGCTGGCACCCAAGGTGCTGGCCTTCCACCAGGCGGTGCCGATCAGCCTGTATGTCGCGCGCACCATCAACTGGATGCACACCGTCATGCGGCCGGTGATCCTGGTCATGAACCAGGCCTCCAGCGGCCTGCTGTGGGTGTTCGGCCAGCGCGACCTGGCGGAATCCGGCGAGGCGCACTTCTCCATGACCGGCGAGGAGATCCGCACCATCCTCAGCGCCAGCGAGCAGGAGGGGGCGCTCAACCCGCAGCTGACCAAGATGCTGCGCGGTGTGTTCGACCTGGACGACCACACCGCCCGCGATGCCATGATCCCGCGCACCGAGGTGGACGCCGTGGACATCTCCGCGAATGTCGCCGATGTCCTTGCCCTCTACAAGGAGGACCTGCGCGAGCGCTATCCCGTCTACGAGACGACGGTGGACAACATCATCGGCGTGGTGTCGATGAAGGAACTGCTCAAGCGTATTGCCTCCTCCGAGTATCCCGAGACGGCGCAGAACATCTCCAGCCTGCCGGTGCGCGACGTCATGATGCCGGCCTATTACGTGCCGGACACCATGCCGCTCAGCACGCTGCTGAACGATTTCACCAGCAACCGCCGGCAGATCGCCATCGTGCTGGACGAGTACGGCGGCACCGAGGGCCTGATCACCCTGGAGGACATCCTCGAGGAGATCGTCGGCGACTACGAGGACGAGTTCACGCCGCGCCATCGCCACATCCGCATGGAGGGGCGGCACAGCTACCTCATAAACGGCGGGGTGCGGGTCACGGAACTCGAGCCGAAGCTGAACTATCCCTTCCCGACGGGCGACTACGTGACGCTCGGCGGCCTGATCCACCACCGCCTTGGCCGCATCGCCAGGGTCGGCGATGTGCTGATGCTCGAGGGCGCCCGGCTGGAGGTGATGGAAATGGACAACCACCGCATCACCAAGGTGCTGTTCCAGGACAGCCTGCCGCCGCAGGAGGAGGCCGGGGGTGATGACAGCGCCGTGAGCGACAACCCGCCGGATGCGCTGCTGCCGACGGCCGGCGGGGACGGGCCGGTGGCCGACGGCGGGGAAAAGGTGGTGGAGTTTGACAAGGGCGCCCAGGACGCCCGGCGCAAGAGCCGCACCTGAGCCCGGTATTACTCCGTGACCCGACCGCGCAGGGCCTTGGTCCGGCCGCGCCGTGTCTTGCTGTCCAGCCGCCTTTGCGTGGCGCCGCGCCCGGGCCGGGTGGGCACCCGCGCCTTCCTCGTCACGGCCACGCTGCGCACCAGCGCCTGCAGCCTGGCCAGGGCGTCCAGCCGGTTCTTTTCCCGGCTGCGGTGCTGCTGCGCCTTGATGATGATCACGCCGTCCTTGCTGATACGCCGGTCCGACAGCCGCAGCAGGCGCTGCTTGTAGAAGTCCGGCAGCGAGGAAGCGCGGATATCGAAGCGCAGGTGGACGGCCGTGGAGACCTTGTTGACGTTCTGCCCGCCGGCGCCCTGCGCGCGCACGGCCGCCAGTTCGATCTCCTCGTCGGGGATGGCTACGTTGCGGGAAATGCTCAGCATGATCGTTGTTCCGGGCGGCGCCGCCGTACAAGTCCGCGGGGGTTTGATTATAATGCCTTGCCCGACAGCGGGCGACGCCCCGCCCAGTGATGCACACCAGGAGAAGACCATGAGTGAGATTCAGGATTCGGTAAGGAACAGGCCGGTCAGCAGTATCATGCAGCGTGAAGTGATTGCCGTGGACGAGGGCTGGTCGCTGGAACAGCTGGCGGATTTCCTGGTCGACAACAGTATTTCCGGGGCGCCGGTGATCTCCGGGGATGACCAGCTGGTCGGCGTGGTCTCGCTGACGGACATCGTGCGGCAGAACCGGCTGCAGGAACACGGTGGCGGGAGCGATACGACCCACGATGTCTACCTGTTCGAGCTGGACCGGCACATGGGCAAGGACGAGCTGCGTGAACTGCACGTGCAGTACGAGACACCGGTGCTGGTGCGTGACATCATGACGCCGATGATCTTCAGCGTCAGCGAGGACACCTCAGTGCAGGAGGTCGCGGAAACCATGATCAAGGGCAGGATCCACCGCGTGTTCGTCACCCGCGACAGCCGGCTGATCGGCATCGTCTCGGCGCTGGACATGCTGCAGGTGATCCGGGACATGTGAGCTGCAGGCCGGCGTCTGGCGGCTGCATATGATGGAACTGACGGAGACAGGCGATGTTTGCACCGATTGAAATACCCTTTGGCTGCGTAATGCTGTTCAACGTGGTCGACCTCAAGGACGGCGTGACGGTAGAGGATGTCGAGCTGGTGCTCGGCGAGATGTGCAACGTGGTGAAGAACACCTACGGTGACGACAACGGCGGCTTCATCGCCGGCCAGGTCTACAAGTACTCGGGCTTCGTCTCCGAGGAGGGCTCGATCGGCGAGCCGCCTTCGGGCAACGAGGTCGCGGCCAGGATCAAGCAGGGTGAACTGGCCATCGTCACCTTCTGGCAGTCCTTCGAGCAGCACGAGCGCTCGCATGCCGATCGCATCTTCAAGGAAAAATTCGACGCGCTGGTCGAGTTCTGCGACGAGACCTACGAGCTCGGCTACCAGATGCTCTGGCAGGGCGTGCCGGAATAGGCGGGCAGCGCCCGCGCGGGGGGGTGCCATGAAAAAACTCAAGCACGAAAAGGAACTGGTCCGGGCGGCGATCGACGCCGGGGTGAAGTACGCCGAGGAGCGGGGTGCCGCGGTGTTCGAGCCGACCGATTCCGCCAGCGAGAAGATCCTCTACATCTACCGGCTGCTGGTGCACGACGGCAAGATCCAGGCCCTGCCCGAGGACCAGGTCTCGCAGCAGAGCATGCGCCACAAGCTCGCCCTCTGGTATGCCAGGCAGCTGCCAAAGGACCACCCGCTGCTGTGATCCCGGCGGCTGCGGGCCACGGGCCGCAGCTATCGTTTCATAATGAAGGCGATCTTGTAGTAGGGCGGCAGGTGCGCCGCGTCTTGTGCTGCTGAGCCGGCCGCGCCGGAGTTGAACGGGCGCAGGTCGAATGTCTGGCCGGGGAACAGGTAGTAGCGCCCGCGCGTGGCGGCCGTGCCATAACCATCATAGCGACCATAGCCGGGCACGGAGCGCAAGCGCGTCGCAGGCGGGTCTACCTGGTGCCTGTGCTCACGGGCGGGGTGCCGGTGGCGGCGTGAGCCGCCGGTGCTGCCCAGGTACTCGGGGGCGCCAACGCCGAGCACGAAACGATCGCGCAGGTCGGGAGTACCGTTGCTGCCGTCGCACAGTGCCCAGCCCGACGGGATCGCATCCAGTTCACCGCTCCACATGACGATCACGCCACTTGGCAGGCCATCGGCCTGCGCACCGGCGGGCAGGCAGGACCATGCCAGCAGCATGACCAGGATGGGTGCGATTGGCTTTCCCATGGTGTTACATCGGCTGTGGTGGCTTGCAGGGCGCTACCCGGAATCGGGCTGCGGGTGCCGCGTGTTATTCCGGGTTGCCGGTTGTGGTGCCCAGCATGACGATCTTGTTACCGGCGACATCGACAGTCTCGTAACCCGCGGCAACGATCGGCAGGGGCTCGACCGGGTGGATGTACTTGCGGTACTTCACCAGGATGTTCAGTACGTAGCGCTTGGTCTCGTCATAGGGCGGGATGCCTTCATAGCGATCGACCGCGTGCTCGCCGGCATTGTAGGCCGCCAGCACCAGCCTTACCTTGCCAGAGTAGTATTCCATCAGCCAGCGCAGGTAGGCGAGCCCCCCGCTGATGTTCTGGACCGGGTCGTGAATATCCTGCACCGAAAAGCGCCGTGCCGTGGACGGCAGCAACTGCATCAGGCCATGGGCATTGGCGGGGGAAACGGCATTGGGATTGAAATTCGATTCCACGCTGATGAGTGCAAGCACCATGCGGGGGTCGATGCCGTACTCCGGCGCGAGCAGGCGCACCCAGGTTTCTATTGTCTCGCGCTCCGGGGTGCCGCGCGCCACGGGGCAGGCGGGGTCGGTGGCCGGGGCCGACAGGTCCGCGCGGCTCAGCATATCGGCCGAGCGCGGGTCGCCCCGTTCGGCCGCGTACTGAAACCAGCCCGCGGCGACCGGCAGGTCCGCCCCCTCGCCGATGTTGCCGCTGGCGTGCAGTAGCCCGAGCTGGTGGGCGGCACGGGCGTCGCCTTGCAGGGCGGCGATGCAGTAGAGGCGGGCGGCGCGCAGAGGGTCCTGCGCCACTCCCTGTCCGGTTTCATACCGTGAGGCGGCACCGTGCAACACGTCGGCTGTCAGCACCACGGCCTGTGCCGGGGCGTTCAGCAGCAACAGTATGCCGCACAGGGTGGCGGCGTGTGTCCAGCGGCTTGATTTCATTATTATGCTTTTCCGTAAAATGACGTAATAACTATTCATTATAGTCATTTTGCAGTGATTTGCCTCGTCAGGCATGCCGGCGCACGATGTCGCAAGTCATTCAAAGGGGACAGATTTATTTGGCTGGCCAGATAAATCTGTCCCCTTTGGGGCTGCGCGGCCGGCTCAGCTGCCGTTGTTCGCGGCGGCGTACACCCGGCAGGTGGCTAGGCGGCGGTCGATCTCGTCCTGGACCAGGCGGTAGGCCTCGCTGTCCAGGTCGCGGTAGCGGTGCTTGAACTCCAGCTCCATAATGCCCTCCGGCAGGTCGTCGATACGCGGCATGAAGTCCGCCTCCTGCTGCGCGGCGCCCAGCTGCTGCTGCAGCCGCCGGGCCTGCTGCCGGCTGCCGGTTGCCAGTTCCGCGAGGCGGATGCCGGCACGGTCGGCCAGCAGGTCGGGGAAGCTGAAGCCGGTGCCCCGGCGGGAGTCGTCGAGTTCCTTGAATTCGCCGATGGCAGCGGCCAGCACGCTGCCGCCGGATATCGCCAGTGCCGCGGATACCAGGTAGTGCTGCGCGAGGTCATGACGGCCGAGGAGGGTAAGTCGCAATCGCGGCACGACCGGCATCTCCTGCGGCACCTCGAAAAAGCGGTCGGGGTTCATGCCCAGGGCATGCAGGGTCAGGGTCAGGATCAGCGCGCGGTTCTCGGCCTGCGCATCGCCGCCAGAGCTGCGCTCCGCGGCCAGTTGAAACAGCGCTGGCAGCACCCCGGCCAGCGAGGTGTGCCGTGTCCCGAGCGCTCCGGCCAGGCGGGCGAGTTCAGACTGGTAGGCGAGCATGCGCTGGTTGTCGGCTTGCGGAAACAGGTAGCCCTTGCCGCGCTGGCGCAGCTGGCTGACCACGGCCGGATCGAGCCGGTACTCCAGCACGAGGCGCTGGTCCTCGAGGCGCAGCGCCCTGACCGCCTCGATCGCTGTGCGGTAATCCGCGTTGCGCTCGAGCAGCAGGCGGTGGCCCTGCCGCAGTACCGGATCGAGCAGCCAGACAGGCAGGGCGAGGTCGCCCAGACTGAGGCGCTCGAGGCGGAGCGTCTCGTCGGTGGCGGCGAAATCGGCCCGGATGTTCAGGTAGCCGGCCGGCGGGCTGCCGGGCAGCGGCACGCTCAGCCGGGCCTGCGCGCTGCCCGGTTGCAGCTGCAGCTGGCCGCCGGTATCGGCGAGGTGCGGTCCGGCGTACTGCAGCAGCAGGTTGAGGTCGCGTTCGGTCAGTACCAGCGTGCGGTCTTCCTGCCGTGTCAGTCGCCGCGGGTCGTGCTCCCGCAGCAGCAGCCGGATGCGTTCGATGTCGTCGTGCGACAGCTGCCGTGGGGGTTCGACCAGGGGCGCGGACTCGATGCCGTACAGCGCCAGCAGGGCCGTGGCAGCCAGCAGCACTGCTAGCACCAGGCCCAGCAGGAGCCGGATCATGAGTGCACCGCCGGTGCGGGTGAAGCCCGCCCTGGCCGGGGCTTGCGGGACGGGGCAGGGGCGAGCGTCATGGGCAGGTGGTGCTCTTTATGGTGCATAACTCCAAAGTCGGGTTTTCGGTCAGGTTATCCTGCCATTCCCCCGCCAAAGGGGACAGATTTATTTGGCTCGCTAAATAAATCTGTCCCCTTTGCGGTGAGCAGGCTAAATAAATCTGTCCCCTTTGGCGTTTGTCCCCTTTGGCGGGGTGTCCCCTGTGGGAGGGCCGGCTGGTGCCTTGTTTTGCAAGGGCTTGCGGTGCGTGGGGACGGCGAGGTTTTAACCGGGCTGGAGATTGGAGATAATGCCGCCCGGTGAGGGAAACCCGGGAGTCAGGTGCCGCATGGCAAAAGAATACGAAGACGCAGGCAAATCGAGGGGTATGACCCCGGGGCGTACCAGGGCGCTGATGGTGCTGGTCGCCGTGATCACCGGCATTGCCATCTGGCTGGTGCCGGTCGATGAAGAACAGTCGCCGCCCTCGCTGCCCGAACTGCCGTCGGCCTCGGGCACGACCGAGGAGCCGCTGGCGCTGCCGTCCGAGCCGGGCATGCCGGATGAACAGCCCTCGCCCGAGCCGACTGCCATGTCCGGGACGATGCCGCCGCCCTCCGAGGCGGATGCCCCCGAAGACAGCCCGGCCCCGTCCGGGCAGGAAACCACAGCGGCGCTGGCATTGCCGCCGCCACCCGGCGGGATCGCCACCGTTACCGGTGGCGGCGAGGGGGCGCGGACCTTCCTTTACGAATTGCAGACCGGCGGCGCGAAGCCCGATCCGGCGGTGGTGTTCGCCGAGGCCGAGCGCCAGCAGGCCGAGGGCAACCGCGAGGACGCCTACCTGCTGTACCGTTTCGCGGCCCGTCACGGGCACACGCAGGCGGCCATGACCCTGGGTACCCAGGCCGACCCGGCCTACCATGCCGGGGCCGGCGGTTACCTGCCCGAGCCGGAACCCGGCCAGGCCTACAAGTGGTACAGCATGGCCGCGGCCGCCGGCGAGGCCGAGGCCGGGCAGCGCCTGCAGGCACTGCGCCAGCAGCTGGAACGCGATGCCGCCGGCGGTGACGAACAGGCCGGTCGCCTGCTGCTGCAGTGGCGATGACACCCGGGGGGAACATAATCATGAAAAACGTTTTGCTAGCGCTGCTGATCGTCGCCTTGCCCCTGCCGGGACTGTCCGCCGGGATGGCGGCCGGCGGCGACAGGCCGCTGCTGATCGAGGGCAAACAGAGCCTGTACCAGCGGGTGCTGTCGGTGCCTGGTGCGCGGCTCGCCGACCAGCCGGGCGGGGAGGGGACGAACACCGTCGTGCCGTTTACCGCGCTGTATGTCTACACCCGCCGCGAGCACGACGGCAGCGAGTGGCTGGAGGTCGGCACGGATCGCCACGGCAGCCGTGCCGGCTGGCTGCGCGGGACCGACAGCATTGCGTGGAACCACGGTTTGACGGCCGCCTTCCGCGACCCGGCGGGCCATGATCGCGTGCTGCTGTTCCGGGACAGCGACTCCCTGCGCCAGCTGGCCAAACAGGGCGGCGGCAGGGAATACCGGCGGCTCTACGCCGAGGCGGTGAAGGGGCAGCTGTCCGGGGACTCGCCCGTGGTGGCCATCCAGCCGCCCGGTCACATCGACATCCACGAGGACTTCTACCTCGTACCTATCCACCGCTACGAGGACGTCTACCTCGGCAGCGAGCGGGCGCGCCTGCTGCAGATCTCCAGCGTCCCGCTGGCCGCGGGTGATGCCGGCAGCACCGGCAAGACCGGCGGTGCCCGGCATGCCTACACGGCCGGGCTGGTGTTCGTGATCGACTCCACCCTGTCCATGCAGCCCTACCTCGAGCGTACGCAGCAGGCGGTGACCACCATCTTCGACACCCTGGGCAAGGCCGACCTGCTGGGCCAGGTGAACTTCGGCCTGGTGGCCTATCGCGACAACGTTGCCGCCGCGCCCGGGCTGGATTACCTGGTGCGCACCTATGTCGACCTGGACGAGGGGCGCGACGCCGATAGCTTTCTGTCGCGCCTCAAGTCGCTGCGCGATGCCAGTGTCTCCAGCCGCGACTTCACCGAGGATGCCTACGCCGGCGTCAAGCAGGCCATCGAGGCAGTCGACTGGCGCGGCCACGATGCCCGCTACGTCGTGCTGGTCACCGATGCCGGGGCGCGCGACGCCGATGACCCGCTGTCCAGCACCGGCCTGGATGCCGGGCGGCTGCGTGAACTGGCCCAGGAGAAGGGCATTGCCATCTTCGTGCTGCACCTGCTGACCGAGGCCACCATGCCGGACCACGCGGCGGATGCCGCGCAGTACCGCCAGCTGGCGGACTTCCCCGGCATCGGCAGCCTCTACTACGGCGTGCCCACCGGCGATGTCGCCGAGTACGGCCGCGTGCTGGATGCGCTGGCCGGGCAGATCACCGGCCAGGTGCAGACGGCCTCCTCGAACCGCCAGGCACCCGCGCCGGTGCCGGCGGGTGACGATGCCCAGCTCGCCGAGCTGCAGGCCAAGGTGGCGAAACTCGGCTATGCGCTGCGCATGCGCTACCTGCAGAAGACCAGCGACGGCAAGCTGCCCAGCGTGTTCGACGCCTGGCTGCTCGATCGCGACTTCCGCGACCCGTCACGCAGCACCCTGGACGTGCGGGTGCTGCTCAGCCGCGACCAGCTCTCGGACCTGAGCGACGTGCTCACGCAGGTGCTCGGGGCGGCGGAGGATGGCCTGCTGTCGCCGCAAAATTTCCTCAGCGAGCTGAAGAGTCTCGCCGCCACGGCCACGCGCGACCCGGAGCGGCTCGGGGCGACCACGACCACCACAGCCGGGACCGGCAGCAGCCTGGCGGATCTCGGGTTCATGCGCGAGTACATCGAGGACCTGCCCTACACCGGCGAGGTGATGGGCCTGTCGCTGGACGACTGGCAGAGCTGGTCCACCCAGGAGCAGATCGCCTTCCTCAACCGCCTGGAGGAGAAGGTCGCCTACTACCGCGCCCTGCATGACCACACCGATCTCTGGATCAGCCTCGATGGCGGGCCGGTCGGCGGCGACTCGGTCTACCCGATCGAGCTGGAACAGCTGCCCTGATGCCGGCCGCTCCGCGCAGGGCGTAACAGCGAGTTCGCCGCGGTGGCCGAGACCAGACACTCCGCCATATACCTGCTGCACGACGTGGTCAAGAACCGCGAGGCCAAGGGCGTGGCCTTCCGGCTGCGGGTGCCGAGCCTGCGCATCGATCGCGGCGAGAAGATCGCGCTGATCGGCGAGTCGGGCAGCGGCAAGTCGACCCTGCTGGACATGCTCGCCTTCATCCTGCAGCCCTCGGCGGCCGGCGCCTTCCGCTTCCGCCCGGAGGAGGACAAGAACCCCCACGATGTCGATGCCTGCTGGCGCGGTGACAAGCTCAACCTGCTCGGCGACATGCGCCGGCGGCACATCGGCTACGTCATGCAGACCGGCGGCCTGCTGCCCTACCTGTCGGTGCACGACAACATCAACCTCTGCCGCAACGTGCTGGGCATGAAGCGCGACGGCACGGTTGAGCATCTGGCCGAGATGCTCGGCATCGCCAACCAGCTGAAGAAGCGCCCGGACGCGCTGTCCACCGGCGAGCGCCAGCGGGTGGCCATCGGCCGCGCCCTGGCGCACCGGCCCGCGATCGTGATCGCCGACGAGCCCACTGCATCGCTGGATCCCTACGCGGCGGAGAATGTCATGTCGCTGTTCCTGGCCGTGGCCGAGGAGTTCAACAGCACCGTGATCCTGGCCAGCCATGCCTGGCGCCACGTGCGCGAACTCGGCATGCGGCGTCTCTCGCACCGTACCACGCACGCGAAGGACAGCCGGCTGACCGAAACCGTGGTGAGCGGCTAGCCATGTTCAGAATCCTCAGACTGGCAACCCGCGACTACCTGCACGAGTGGCAGATGTCGCTGTGTTTCGTGCTCGGCCTGGCGGCGGTGCTCGGCCCGATGCTGGTGCTGTTCGGGCTCAAGGTCGGCATTGTCGGCGCAATGATGGACGAGCTGATCGAGGACCCGGGCAACCGCGAGATCAGGCCCGTCGGCAGCGGCCGCTTCGACCGGGCATGGCTCGACGGCGTGCGTGATCAGCCGGAGGTCGCCTTCCTGGTGCCGCGTACCCGCAGCATCGCGGCCATGATCGAGCTGTCCAGCGAGCAGGCGCCGCGCATCGTGCCTGTAGAGCTGATCGCCTCCGAGCAGGGCGACCCGCTGCTCACGCCGGGCGCACCGCTGCCGGAGGGGCTGGAGCGGATCGTGCTGTCGCGCAGCACAGCGGCGAAGCTCGGCGTCGGGGCCGGCGATGTGGTGGAGGGCAGCCTGGGGCGGCGTTACCTCGGCCGGCAGGAGCGTGTGCACCTGCCGCTCACCGTGGCTGCGGTCGCCCCGGAACGCGCGTTCGCGCGCGACGGTGCCTTCGTATCGGTACAGCTGCTCGAGGCGCTGGAGGACTACCGCGACGGGCGGGCGGTGCTGGAGCTCGGCTGGGACGGCGCGCCGTCCTACGGTGAGCGCACCTACCCGGGGTTCAGGCTCTACGCGCGCTCCATCCACGATGTCGCGGCGCTGCGCGACGCGTTCGCCGACATCGGTGTCGACGTGCACACGCAGGCGGCCGACATCGAGCTGGTCATGCGCATGGACCGCAACCTCAGCGCCATCTACTGGGCGATTGCCGTCATCGGTCTGGTCGGTTTCTCGCTGTCGCTGGGGGCAAGCCTGTGGGCCAATGTCGATCGCAAGCGCAAGCAGCTATCCGTGCTGCGGCTGGTGGGTTTCCGTACGGGTGACATCGTCTGGTTCCCCGTGGTGCAGGCGCTGTTCACCGCCATCCTCGGCTGGGCGCTGGCCGTGGCGATCTACACGGTGGCGGCCTGGGTGATCAACGGCATGATGGCCGCGCAGGTGGAGGCGGGGCAGCAGGTCTGCAGGCTGCTGGAGGTCCACTACGCCATCGCCCTGGGACTGACCTGCGGTGCCGCCGTCATCGCCGCCATGCTGGCCGGCATGCGCTCCTCGCGCATCGAGCCCTCCGAGGGGCTGCGCGAACTGTAGAACCCCAGAGATGGGGGTTAACCTCCCTATGTCCGTTTTCAGGTAACCCGGACGTAGAACGTCCGATATATGAACGGGGAAAATGTACTGAAACTTGCCGTTCCCGGACCGGATTCTGGACAGATACTAACGACCCAAAGTGAACCTTTTGCAAAGCTTCATATGCTCCTCCGTTGCCAGGCAGGAGACTACCCAAAATGCACTAGCAGCATTCTTCAAAATATCCGGATACCCTGAAATGGTGAGCGTAAACCTTGTTCGTTGTGTGAAAGACTAAATGACTTGCGGTTGATTTATGTCAGAGGTAAACAGTTGGCAATAGGGTAATAAGAAAAGCATGTGTGAAAGCGCTCGATAACCGGGTTGTAATGTTCATGTAACATTTGCCATTAATTTTGCTGAGACTAATGACCAAAGGCATACTTTACAGAGGCTGCATTATCCTGCTGATCGTGTTTCTTGTTTCTGGGTGTTATGTGTGGAAGTGGAAAAGTGAGGTCCCTGAAAAGAGCGAGCATTTCCGCTCTCAGGTTGTCAGCGGCCAAACTTCCCGTAACGAGGTCCATGAACGCCTGGGTAAGCCTTTTATCAGTAATGAAAAGATCGAGGCCTATCGGGTACTGGAAGACCCGGACGTCCTGGTTATCCCCGGCGCGTGGCAGACTCAGGAAGTTATCCTCTATGCGTTAATCGTCTATCGAAAAGATGGTTTGGTCAACGCTATAGATTGGAACGTATATAGAGAGCGCACAGGCACTAGCCTACAGGCAAGCGGATTCTATTTCAGCGCTGACATGCGGAGTATGTTTGGTGGTCGTAAAGAGATCCTATTGGCTCCAACTGTCGAGGCTGAAGAAACCTTGCGCAGTATACCGTCGTCTAATATGTGCGCGGTTGTCTTTTTTTTCTATGATGCGGAATTAGAGGTAAAGTATTATCTCGATGGAAATCTATTAGTTGAAACGCCGTTGATACGGGCGAATAACTACTGGGTGCCGAAAACGAGTGATGTTTTTATCAAGATATTGGTTTCTGAAGGCAAGCACGAGCTAAAAGTCAAAACAGCCCTAAAGCCGGGCGACTTTCGGCGCCATTTTATCTGCAAACCAAGATCTATAATGTACGCCTATCCCATGATCGAATTAGTGGAAATGGGAATGCGTGATGCACAAAAAACAACATACATGTATGAGGGAGAACTAGTAATTAGTGATACGCTCCAAGATATATTTCGTGGCCGTCGGCGTCTCCTCTTTTATCAGGGGACCTGGTTGGGAGAGGATTGAGCGGGCTGACATTTCAGTATCCAATAAACACATCAAGGCTACTGTTGGCACACTAAAAAAATGATTTGTAAGTTGGCAATAAGTTTTTAGTAGCCTTAGCACTATCAGGGT
>Ga0209536_100004940_pt1 | contig 20957 bp, 14 predicted proteins | sample DeeMarSeWOR28_12_FD_187461 | JGI IMG/M metagenome (GOLD analysis project Ga0209536, IMG submission 187461) | Marine sediment microbial communities from White Oak River estuary, North Carolina - WOR-2-8_12 (SPAdes) (version 2) | ecosystem: Environmental > Aquatic > Marine > Intertidal zone >... | reverse complement strand
CGCTTTGATGACCGTCTGAACGATCATTTAATTCATCTTCGTTTTAATACAAAATGGTATTTAACAGATGAAATTACATCTGCCCTTGAATTCAGGTTCAGGGCTTTTTACGGCAGTACGGTTGAAAAAATTCCTTTTTATAAAGATTTAATAAAAACTCCGCGTGATTTTGTTCAACTGGATGCGTTTTTGTGGGAATCAGATAAATCCTTGGGCTATCTTGAAATTGATAGACTATGGTTCGATTATTACAAGAATAATATGCAGGTTACTATGGGGAGACAGCGGATTGCGTGGGGAACAGCTTGGGTTTGGAATCCTACAGATTTGTTTAATCCTTTAAATGTTTTGGATTTTGACTATGAAGAGCGACCTGCATCCGATGCAATCAGGCTACAATACTATACCGGTGCTGTTTCTAAGATTGATATAACTTTTAAACCTGCAAAGGATCCGAACAATCAGATACTTGCTGCTTTGGTAAGTATTAATAATTGGAACTACGATTTTAATTTTATTGGAGGACTGCGCTTTAAAAGATGGCTTGCAGGTTTTAGCTGGGTTGGTGATATTTTAAATGCTGGCTTCAGAGGTGAAATTTTACTTAGCCAGGCTCCAAACAAACACGATACTAATATAATTTACCAGCAGTACGGGCAATCATCACTCTCGTCCTGGACAAAACCGATGCTCTCAATTTCACTATCAGGAGACTATACTTTCCCGAATACGTTTTACATTCATACTGAAGTTCTGTTTAATAATAACGGGAAAACTTCAAACACATTTCTATTTCAGGAGGAGGCACTTAAATTGGGAATGCTGAGTGCAGCACGCTGGTCAATTTATCAGGAATTTGCTTATGAAATCACCCCGCTTTTGAGAGGCACAATTTTCGGCATAATTAATCCAACTGATAAATCATTTGTTGTCGTGCCCTCCTTCAGTTATTCAGTAATTACCAATCTCGACTTCTTTATAATCGGATTATTTTTTGAAGGTAAACCGTTAACTGAGTTTGGTGAATATGGCACTTCCGTCTATTTGAGGCTAAAATATTCGTTTTAAGTCTGTTTTTACCAATTAATTAAAATCATTTCTTGTAAGAATATCCTATTTTTATTAAGTTTTACGGTATTTAAAAAAGAAAGATTAGTGTAATTGAAATAGTCCGTTACTAATATTTTCTGTGAGGGGATTTTAATTTATAAACTTGTTTTACACGGAACCTACGAAGGAGGCATTATGAGGAAATCAATAATTCTGTACTTGTTGCTAGCATTATTAATAATTGTGTGGGGCTGCGGGAAATCAGGGGAAGAGCAACCGACGGACAAACCTAAAACTGAAGATAAAGAAGAAGAGAAAACAGGCATAAAAGGTCTGGATGATTTTGTTGATAAAATGGAAGATCTTAGCAAAGATTTTGAAGAGGGAAGAGAAGTAGAAGTCGTTGATTTCAGAATACTTAAAGATATGCTGCCAGAACAAGTTGGTCCATGTAAGAGAATAAGTGCAACAGGTGAAAAGAACAGTGGAATGGGTTTTACTATTTCTGAAACCACAGGCAAATACACTTCGGAAGATAAAAATCAAAGACTTGAAATTGAAATTAAAGATATGGGGAGCATGAAAGGCTGGGCTGGGCTGGCCGCATGGGGATGGACAATGGCTGAAGTGGATAAAGAAACCGATACAGGTTACGAACGAACTATAGAATATAAGGGACATAAAGGTTTTGAAGAATACGATAACGAAACCCAAGACGGCAAAATCGAAGTGTTTATTGCTAAAAGATATATGCTTTCAGTTCATGGCTGGGATGTTTCAATGGATTTAGTTAAAGAAGGTTTGGATCAGGTTGATGTTGGCAAACTTGAAGATATGAAAGATGCCGGATTGGTAACCAAATAAAAATTGAATATAACTCCAATTCATTAACATAAAAAGGAGTACTTATGAACCTTGTTGATAGAGCAAAAAATATTATCATCAAGCCAGATGATGAGTGGACTGTTATAGCAAATGAGGAACCAAACATACAACAAATATTACTGGGTTATGTTCTTCCTCTAGCATTAATTCCTACCATTGCAGTCATAATAGGATGGGGATTAGTTGGCACTTTTGGTTTCACATCTTTCACTTATGGAATAGCAATGGGTTTAGTACAGCTAATCAATGCATTTCTTTCTGTATTAATTACAGGATTTGTAATTGATGCGCTCGCCGGCAGTTTTGGATCTCAGAAGAATATGGGCAGAGCAGTGCAACTGGTTGCCTATTCAATGACACCTGTTTGGCTTGCAGGAATTTTAAACATATTTCCGGCAATAGGATGGTTAGGTGGATTAATCGGTTTATACGGTTTATTTCTTATGTATAAAGGTCTTACACCAATGATGAAAACTCCTGAAGACAAAAGAATTGGGTATCTTATTGTTTCAATAGTTATACTGATTGTAGTATATTTTGTAATTGCTGCAATATTAACTGCAATATTCCTTGCAGTTTTTGGTCTTAGCATATTTTCAGCGATGTCTTACTGATTGTTGTTATCTTTCCGTTCAGCCTGCCTGGTAGTCCGGGCAGGTTTTTTTTATTGTTTAATTCATATTTCTCGACCAAATTTCATCTATGAAATATTTATCAGAAGATATAATCAAAAAACTTTTATCGGCAGTAAACCAAAAGTATGAAAATGTTCTGGTGACTGAGATTGATAGGTGTATAGACTTTTTTAATTCCGTTGCAGAATTTCGTGAAGCATTTCCGGATTACGACGAAAGCATGATGATTGTAAATCTGGAAAAATCAAGAAAAATCTGTACCAGTATTAATAAATTGATTGATGTACAATATCAAAAAAATGATGACTTGAGTTTTGACAGTATGTTCCCTGATTTAGTGGATGAATTAGATAAAATTATTTTACAGTTTGAGCCGAAGCTAAGGGTTGAACAAACGGAAGAAAGATTTAAACCTTTAACTGATGATAAAAAAGTTGTTCGGCTTGCTAAAAGAATTAAAAGTGCTCTCTTTAAAACACATCAACTGCTATTAAAATTTTTAAATTTTTTCCTGATCAAATTTAAAAACAAACCTTTTGAGCTTAAATATTGGGATCACAACATACCATTGAGAAATGTGGGATTTTATTTTCTGCGTAATAATATTTTTGAGCAATTAATATCTTTATATGAAATAATAAGTCGCAGACTTTGTAAAAATACTATTGATTATTGGAATGCTGATAAAAGATACGATGAAGATTTTATTTCAAACTTTATGAAAAGGGAAAACTCTGATTTAATTAAGAGATCATTGCAGAATCCGGAAAAAATTATCAATCGACTAGAACTGATTAAAAAGGAACTGCGTAAGCAGACTGAATCCTCAATCAAACTTTGCATAAGCGATTTTTCAATTGCTTGTGATAAAACCGGAACAGTTGAATTAGGAAAATCAAAATTCAAAGAAAAGAAACTGGAAAAAAATTTTATCTCCATTAAGAATGAGTTTAATAATATCCTGAGGGAATGGGAAACTACGTTTTATGTACTTGGTGAAAGCTGGAAACTTAATTGCGACTTAACTTTTGCTCGTTATTCTGCTCTGGAGGTGTTTTTTAAGTTTGAGAAGTCTCTTTCAGTCAAAAATAAAATTCACATCATCCCACAGTTCAGAGAAATTTCCGGTGCTCTAAAATTTATTATTGAAAAACTGAGAGAGCGTGTTACCGGTCCACAAAGTCTGGAGAGAGTAATTTCTTTTTCTAAAGAAACTCTTCATAAAATTCTTCTATCATCTACTTTACCGAATTTAATTAATTCTATTTCTGATTTAAATCTGCCCACGATGATTGATGAGGCAGTTTTAGACATTAAAAATCAGATTAATTCTATAAAAGAAGCGCGGGTATTTGTTAAAAATGTAAATTATGATGAGAGAATTAAAACTTCGGAAATAGATCAAATTCATCCACGCGAATTTGTTTCATTTAGTGCATTACCAAAATTCTCTTCTTCCATGGAAGAAATAAAAGAAAAATATGTAGTCGAATTACAAAACATTCAATCGGAACTTATTAATTTGGGCAATATGGCAGATTTTGGTTTGGAGTCTGCGATAACTGCAGCGACGACAGAAAATATACCGGAAAGCGAAATTAGAGAAATTGCAGATGACGCAATAAAAATCAGCGTAAATAAAAAAGATAGATTAAAAGAATCGTTTGAAGCAATTTGTGAGAATGTAATTCGCGATTTGCGAAATTCAATTGCGATTTACAGTAAAGAAATAAGTGTATTTTCGCAGAAATCAAAAATTCTTGAAATCAGAATTCAACTTGCAAAATCAAAATCAAAACATGAATCCAAAGACTCAAGAGATAAATTTTTTTCTGCAGTTAAAACCTTTTTTCCAGGAGCGTCTAAGGGGACAAAAATTTATCACAAAAAGGGGACAAAATTTTTCACCGACAAAAGTAAGCAATTCGGATTAAAGGAAAATAAAGAAACGATCAAAAGTGAAATTTCTGATTTTCTTTCTAAGGCAAACACCTCGGTTGAGAAGCTTCCGTATATTTATCGGAGGCTCTTTCAAATTTCACCTTTGGAAAATGAAAGACTTTATATTTCGAGGAAAGTTGAAGAATCACAGCTTGAATTGGCTTATAATAATTGGTTAAAAGGTAATTATGCTTCGGTCATTATCTCTGCAGAAAAGGGGGGCGGTATTACATCGCTGATAAACATTTTTCAAAAAAAACTGGGAAGTAAAAACACTGTATGTCGGTTAAGTATTATGCCAACTGTTTATAATCCCGATTTATTATTGAAGACTTTCAGTAAAGTACTGCAATCGGAAATATTTCTGAATTTTGATGAACTTATTGAATTCCTTAATAAAAAAGAGAACAATCAGGTTATTGTTATTGAGAATTTGCAGCATCTTTATCTGAGAAGTGTAAAAGGCTTTGTTTGTCTGAAAATACTCACAGAAGTAATTTCCAAAACGAGTAAGAATATATTCTGGATTACCTCTACAACGTTATATGCAAATGAATTTTTAAATGAAGCAATAAGGTTAAATGATTTTTTTGGGCACTACATTTTTTTAAAGCATCTGCAAAGCAATAAAATGATTGAATTGATAAAAAAGCGTAACTCAATCAGCGGTTACGACTTGGTATATGAGTCGGGAAACGAATCAACGAAAAATAAAGAATATGAAAGTCTTACTTTTGAACAGCAGCAAAGTTTATTAGAAAGAAAATTTTTTAACTCACTTAGTAAGTTTGCGCAAAGCAACATAAGTCTTGCACTGTTATTCTGGCTAACTTCGATTAGCAAAATGGATGAAAGAAACGTTGTTGTTAACGCGGATTTTCAGATTTCCGATTCAATTCTCGATTCTCTTTCTGCTGAAAAAATATTTGTCATAAATACACTTTTGCTGCACGATGGACTCGGAGTGAATGATTTGTCCAAGGCTACAAATTATTCTTTAAGTGAAACAAGTCAATTAACGCAGATTTTATTCGATGAGGGTGTGCTGGTAAGAAGTGATGGTGTGTTTTTTATTAATCCTTTACTTTACAGGCACAGTGTGACATTACTTAAATCTAAAAATTTACTTTGAGATTATTTAATGAGAAAAACAATACTAATACCTTTTTTAACTCTTTTACTCGTACCGTTTGTCAGCTTAAGCCAAACTTATAATAGTGCTAATGTTCCCCCGGATAGTGGTAAAACATTAATTGAAAAAAATGAAATAGTTAAGGATACTTCAAATAAAGACATAAAGGAAAAGGATAATACTCAAAGAAGTTTAACTGAAGAAGTAGGAATAGATAGCATAGAAGATCTTTTCAAATTTGAAAAAATTGTCTTTTCTATTATTATTTTATTAGTGGGATATTTTCTGCTGAAAATTATCACAAAAGTTCTTCAGTATTTTGCAGGAAGAAGCACTCGTCACAGGATTTCTTTAAAAGGAACAATCCCGATTGTAAGACTTGCCGGCTGGTCACTAATTGCGTACATAATAATTGCCATTATAATCCAACCTCCTTTCGGAACTGTAATTGCTCTTTCTGTCTCACTTGGTATTGCTGTTGGATTAGCAGCACAGGATTTAATTAAAAATGTTTTTGGAGGAATAATGATTCTATTCGATCACCCTTTTCAGACTGGTGATAAAATACGAGTTGGAGAAAATTATGGTCAAGTTTTAACAATTGGACTGCGATCAACAAGGATAGTGACTGACGATGATTCTGTAGTGAGCATTCCTAATTCAGCAATTATGAATCAGTTTGTATCCAATTCTAATTCGGGAAAACTTCACTTTCAGGTGTTCACAGAGGTTTATCTTCCAATAGATATTGATACTATTTTAGTGAGGGATATTGCACTTGAAGTCGCTCGCGTTTCAAAATATGTGTATCTGAAAAAACCAATAAGCGTATTATTCTTTAATGAGATAAAAGAGAGTAGGTCTTTCTTAAGGATGGAATTGAAAGCTTATGTGCTTGATATAAGGCATGAGTTTTCATTTAAAAGTGAAATGACTGAGTTGATTATAAGAGAGTTAATCAGTGAAGGTATATTAAAAAAGGAAGATGTTTCTTGAGGTACAATCAGTTTTTAATTAATTTTTCAAGCTCTGCAATATCTACAGGTGATTTAATTTTCCTGTAATAATCTAAAGCATCAATAAAATATTGTCTGCCCTTATCCTCTTCGTTCAAAAGTTTCATTAAATGTCCAAGTTCAACTTTTGTTTCGGCTATGTTTAGCTGGTTGTTTAAATCTTTGTTCAATCTTAAACTTGTCAGAAGGTAATCCTGTGCTGTTTCATACTCGCCAAGGCTTCTTTTTACTACTCCGGTTACTTTATAAACTTCAGCAATCGAGAGTTTATCATTGATCTTATAGGCTATTTCCATTGCTTTTGAGGCAAATGCATCTGCTAATTTATAATCTTTAAGAAGAGTAAAAACATTTGCCTTGCTAACGTATGCAATGCCTAAGGTTTGCAAATAATTTGCTCTTGCTGCAGCATCAATACTTAAATCAAACTCATCCAGTGCTGCAGAAAATTCTTTCTTTTTTAAATATATCATTCCAAGGTTCTGCCGGATTTCAGATATTCGTTTCAGGTCGCCGATTTTTTCAAAATTAAGCAGTGCACGCTTTAAGTAAGATAATGCCTCATTAAAATTTCCCTGTATAGTGTTAATTATTCCAAGATTAATTTCAATTTTTCCAAGCAGAGCTGGATCCTCAATATTTTCAAGTAAAATAAGTGCATTTTCAAAATGCTCCTTGGCTTTTTCGGTGTTTCCCTGATCGCCGTAAATGGTACCAAACAGGTTTTCGCAGTTTACATTTCCTTTTAAATCATTCTCCGCCGCAAAATTTTCTTTGGCATTATCCAGGCTGCTAAAGCTTAAGTTCCACTGTGCCTGGCGGCTGTAAATTTCTCCAATCGATAGATGAGCATTTGCCGTTATGTTTATCAATGCGGGTGAATCTTTGGTTGTATTTACTATTTTCTCAAAAATATCAAGCGCCGTCGTATATTCACCTGCAGTAATTGTTAATTGACCAAGGTAGATTAAAAATTCCAGAAATCTGTCTGAAGTAAATTTTGTTTCAGCAAAAGTAATTAAGATATCAACCTGAGTGCGTGTTTGCGGTGTGCTTTTTATCTCAAACTCGGATTTGCTTTTTACTTTTTCTTTATCCGTATTTCTTGACTCTGCTTCGGATAATATAGATTGGTTTCTTCTGATAAATTCCGCTATATCTGCATTATCAAAAAAATTCTTAAAAGCTTCGGCTATAATCGGATTTGTATTTAAAAGTTGATTATTCAATTATATTCTTAACTGTACTCAAAATCATCAGCTATTCTTTTATTCAACCCTTGTGCCATTGTTGGTTATTTTGATTCTGTGCCAAAGATTTTTGAATTAGATAAAGGTTTGTAAATTTTACGTCCTATTTCAAGAAAAACGTACGGAATCGCAATTTTTTTTTGCTGTCCCAAAATAGGATTAAAATCATTTTATGACAGTTGAAGATGGGTGAATTAGATAAAAATTAGATAATAAATGGAAATGACCAACCATTTCATTTTACTATTCTAGACACTTGTTTAAAAGTATCTGTACCACAAACATTTAGCAGCTCAAACAAAACGGATTCGGCTGTGGTTATTTCTGCACCGTAGTCACGCATTCTCTCCAACGCAATCCTGTAGTCAGTTTCTCTTCGCGAAGAAACTGCATCTGCAGCAACATTTACCTGGAATTTATTTTCCAATAGATCCAATACCGTTTGCTGAACACAAACATGAGTTTCTACACCTGTTACGACTATTTGTGAAAGATTTTTATCTTCAAATTTTCTGAACAGATCTATGGAGCCGAAGCAGCTGAAGCTCATCTTTTCAAAATATTTGGCATCAGTAAGTTCATTTTTAATCTTGCCTGTTGTGGGTCCTAATCCTTTGGGATATTGTTCGGTATAAAAGATTGGCAGGTTCATCACTTTAAAACCTTTAATTAATTTTAAAGTATTTTGCACAATGTTTTGATGATTATTGATCACAGGCAGAATTCTTTCCTGCACATCTATAATTAAAAGGACTGTAGTTTGTGGTAGCAGAAGCTTGTTAAATCTTTTTAATGTAGTCATATTCTAATAGATTTTTTCCATTCCATATTTTCCGCATGAATACATCATTAACAGGCTAGTAATATCAACTAATGCTTTTTTGTGTTCATCAATATGTATTACAAGATTATACACATCAGCAATAAATTTCATTTTATCAACAATATTCCTTAATTCACTTAAGGAAGGAACACCGTGCCAGTATGAAACTTCTTCCACCAGCATTTTTTCATAACGTCTTAAAAACTCACCGAATGAAATCGTATGAATTGAAGTTGCTGTTCTCGGTTTGCAGATCGCAATTAGATCGTTAAAGTATGTATCCCAGTGTTTTGCCAAATCATTATTTTTTTTGTGCATTACATATCTGGCTTTTGCAAGTGTAAACTTTGCTCGGGTTCTTATTTTAAAGTTTGGAATAAGTGCGTAGCCATCGAAACTTTTAAAATCGTTATCCGGATCGATGTACTTCCAACGGCTGATAATCTGCCGGGCGGAATAAATGCCTATAACTTTATCTTTTGCGCTGTCAATTAAAATGAATTTTCCCTGCTGCCAATTAATTACGGTTAGCCAGTGTCCCCAATTATCAACACTTAAAATACAGGGATAGCCTTTCTTTAAATGTTGGATAAGAGCTTTAACACCGTCGCTGCCGGTTTCTCTTCGAAAATATTTTAAACGGCAATCAAAATATTTTGCCGCTCTTGCAAGTCCTATTTCATCAGTCCCGGACCACCATGTGCTGCCTGCTTTTTTTGCAATGGATTTCTCAGCTGCAAAAACTCCCAGCATCACTAATGCATACTTAAGTGCAAAAGGTCCGCACTGCCATTTATTTGGTTGAGGATAAAAGCTCATCAGTTAAAAATACTCTGGGCTCAAATCTACATAATGATAACGAATAAGTCAGCACTTTATCTTCAATTGATGAAAAAAATTTTATAACTTTGAAGTATGAAAAAACAAAAAATAAAAGTAGCTGTAGTTTATAATGAACCTCAGCCCGAAATGTACCGCAAATCGTCCGATCCAAATCCTGAAAATCCGGAGTTTAAAACCTATTTTGAGGTTGATGATACAACTCCGATGGAAGAATATGATTATGTTGCCGAGAGGCTTAATGCTGTGGGATTGAATGCATATACGCTTAATATTCAGGATAGTTTGCAAAAGATGCTAGATAATTTTGAGAAACAGAAACCCGATGTAATCTTCAATTTTGTAGAAATTTATAAGGAAGATTCACGCCTGGAAATGAACATTGTGGGACTATATGAGCTGCTTGGAATTCCATATACAGGTGCGCCTGCGCTTGCATTGGCGAACTGTCAAAATAAAATTTTGGCTAAAAGAATGCTTAGCTCAAATGGAGTAAGAGTTCCTTCTTTTTTTATTGTAAAGAAAAAATCGAGGCAGTACAGGCATAAATTGAACTATCCGTTGCTGATTAAACCTTCACTGGAAGATGCAAGTGTTGGAATAGAGAATGAATCAATCGTTCATAACAGCCGGCAACTTAAAGAAAGGATTGAATATGTTCTGCATTATTTTGAACAACCTGTGCTTGTGGAAGAATTTATTGAAGGACGGGAATTAAACGTTGCTGTAATGGGTTCTAACAGGTTTAGAGTATTACCAATAAGTGAAATTGATTTTACAAAAATGCCCGATCATCTTCATAATATTGTAAGCTATCAGGCAAAATGGGATCCTCATCACGAATCTTACCACAAAACAATTCCAAAATGTCCTGCACCTTTGTCAAAAAAAATTGAGGAGAGGGCAAAAAAAATAGCTATTAAAGCCTTTAATGTTATGGGTTGCAGAGGTTATGCAAGAGTAGATATGAGGCTTTCAAAAGATAAAAAGCTCTACGTTTTGGAAGTTAATCCTAATCCGGATTTAACAGAGGGAGCCGGTTTTATGAGATCAGCTGAACATGCCGGGATGAGCTATGGACAGGCATTGAAAAGAATTATTAATTATGCTATAAGAAGCAATGGCAAGATTAAAACCAGAATATTATATTGATTGTATGTTAATTACTTCTGTTAACGAGTGAACTTCAAAATCAGGTTTGTTTTCCGGTTTAGTCCTTAAAGGGAACTCTGTTTTGCCGGTATAGATTAACACACCGGTTCCACCAAATTTTTGAGCCGCCAAAACATCATTCTCCAAATCATCGCCAATCATAAAGAATCCATCTTTTAGCGAACAGCCGATTTTATTTAATGCTGATTCAAAATATAGTTTAGAAGGTTTGCCGATTAGTATAGCTTTTTTATTTGCACTGTATTCAATTCCTTCTATAAATGCTCCTGCATCAATTAACAACTCGCCATGAGGATTCCAGTATTTATTTTTATGCATTGCAACCAGATCAGCACCTGAAAATACTTTTTTGAAGATGTCATTCATAATCTGATAATTCCATTTGTCCTCTATATCTCCAATAATAATTGCTTCCGGATTTTCTTCCTCAATCAATCCTTCAAAATGGTGGAGCAAATAGTCTCTGCAGTAAACCTTTACTCTGGAATAATTATCTTTTACATAAGAAACTGTTGCGTCGAAGGCTGTTAATACCGGAATTTGCAGATTTATTTCATGTGATAAAAAAAACTCTTTAACTAAATCTCCGGTTCTTAATGTTGAATTGCTTAGAATACAAGCCGGTATATTGTTCTCATTTATAAATTTGAAAAACTCTTTTGAATCAGGTGCAGGTGAATTTCCTAATTTTACAACACCGTCGAAATCGATTAAAACAGGTTTATGCATCATAAATAAAAAGGCGACTTAAAGTCGCCCCAAAAATCAGACTTTAAATTGTGCTAATTGCGGAAACTTGGTTTTTGCCAATTCATATAATCCAAAAAGAATTGCTACAAAGAAAAGATCACCTAATAATGTTTGATGAAAGAACGGGATTGCCGCAGTAAAGCATGCAATCAATCCTACAATTGTTTTTTCGTAATAAGGAGTTGAAATCCAAACCCCAAAATTTGTTATCATAAAAAATGAAACCGATGCACTTACTGAAGCAAAGAAAATATTTCCGGTCTTTTTTTGTTTTAACATTACCATTCCTAAAACAACAATTAAAGCAAAGCTTAAATAAACCGCCCACATGGATGCATGAAATCCCAGGAATAAATCTGTAATAAACATTGCAGCAAGTGGGATTGTAAATGCCGCCCATTTTTTATTAAAATAAGCTCCTCCAAAAAGTGCCATTGCGGCAATCGGCGCAAAGTTTGGCGGATGAGGAATCAATCTTATAAAAGCTGCTGCAATAACCATTAAAGTAAGTACAAAAAATCCTGGTGAGAGGGAATTTTTATTCATCATTTATCCTTTCGAAATTTTTTAATTCTTATTTGACTAATCGTAAAATAAAAATATTATTAATTCTCACAAAAATTACCAATAATTAACCCGATTTCTTCGGGAAATTGGGTTAGTTTATTATAAGTTTTAAGCCTGCAAATGCAGATAATCCTGGAGTTCCATATCCGTAAACCTCTTCATAATCGGTATCTAAAAGATTTTCAATGCGAGCAAACAGTTTTAAAAATTTGAATAAATTGTAATAGCCTGCAATGTTTATGAGGGTGTAAGCTTTCAGATTTATTCTTTGTGCCGGAAAAATGGAAAAATTTTTATCATCTTTCTCACCTACGTAAATTATTTCCAAATTCATATCAGCGCGATCTGAGATAATAAAATCTGCATATATAGCAGCACGATGATTTGGTCTCCTTAGAAGTTTATTGCCAAAATCCGGTGTGTTTTTACTTTTATCAACAGCATTTGTATAAGTGTAATTTAATTTGATGGTCAGATAATCAAATGTATTTATCTTTCCAAAAAATTCAATACCCTCTGTTTTTGCTTTATCTATATTGATTGATTTAAAATTTTCATCGAGCCCAATAAGATTACTAAATTCATTGCTGAAATAATTTAATCCAATAGAGACTCCGGAGGACCAAATTAATTGTTCAACCCCGACATCGAAGCCAAAGCTCGTTTCGGGATTAAGATTTTCATTCCCAAAAAACGGGTCGTAAAGATAGATGACTGACGGAGCTTTAAAGCCGGAACCGATTGTAGCTTTGACTTTCGTTCCTGTTTCCCAAAAGATGAATGCAGGTGCAACCCTGAATGTAAAAGCTCCGCCAAATTTTGTGTGATTATCGTACCTGATTCCTGCTGTAGTAAAAAATCTTTTTTCAATATTTAGCTGATCTTGAAGATAAATGCCTGTTGTGTAAGTTTCACTCTTAGGCAAAATACTTTCGTACGGACCAAACTGCGAGAGTGAATAGAAATATGTCCCAGCTTGCTCCAGTTCAGTTTCTGCACCAAAGGTTACAATGTTCTCTTCTGGTAAGTAAAAATTATTCTGCCAATCAATTTTAATTTTTTTCCCATTGTAATTACTATTGGAGGATGAAGGATTGAACAAAGTTGAATCGTAACTGTATTTCCTTAAATTTTTATAAAAAGAAGCACCAATTTTTTGATCCCATAGGCCGTCCAGCAAATTAAAATATCCTTCTGCTCTTGTTGTAAGCTCTTCCAGATTATATTTATATGTTGGATCATCTCCGAACTCACCACCGAACTGATCGAGATCCGTATCTGCTTTTGTAAATCGCATGTAAAAATTTATTCCGGAGTTTTGATTTAAATCATACCCGATTTTTGTGAATAAATTATTTCCGACATATCCGTCTTTTTCTGCGTTACCATATTTTTCACCGGCGGCAGAAAATCCGTCAGATTTTGTCCGGCTGAATGAGAACAGATAATTTAGTTTTTCATAATTCCCTGAAAAACCTGCAGATCCTTTAAAGCTGTTATATGATCCGCCTTCGACAGAAAATAAGAAATTCGGTTTCCCCATTCCTTTATTGGTTATTATGTTTACCACACCAGCCAATGCATCAGATCCGTAAAGTGTGCTCTGAGGCCCGCGCAGAATTTCAATTTTATTAATACTTTCAGCGGGAAGATTTGCAAAATCATAAAGATTGGAAGACTCACTTGGCAGGTTCATTTCAATGTTATCAATTAAAACCAAAGAGTGCCCTGCATTTGAACCCCTGATTGAAATAGTTCCTAATCCGCCAATTGGTCCGAATTGAAGAGTACTGAGTCCGTACTCGGTTTTTAAATGATCGAAAAGGTTAATCCTATGTTTGTTCGCAATATCAATCGAATCAATTATTGAAATCGAATTTGCTAGTTCCATAGTTGAGTTGGATGTTCTCGTCGCAGAGATTACAATATTAGATAAACGATATAATCCTGTTGTATCTGTTTTCTGCACCGTAGTTTCCTGAGAGAAAGTAACTGTAATAATAAGTACGACAATGAGAAAAGCGTACTTTATTTTTTCCATAGAAGTTACCCCTTTGTAAAAAAGTTGTAAGTAACTTCGCTGAGGAAAATGGTTTGATAAAACGAGTGGCTTAAGCAGATCGTTAACCTTACCTCTTTCCGCGAAGGTCGATTAAATATAACTTACGGCAGGTCTCCTGGCTTTTTCCGCTTATGCGGAATTCACAGTTGCGCGACAGCGCCGGAATTTCCGCCAGAGGCGGAGCACCGGCTTCCCTATAATTCCCGTTCTATGCGGGATACCGTAAATATTTGAAAGAACTATTTCAAATTATACCAGAATATCTTCAGTTCAAAATGAAGGAAAGTAATTTTTCCTTAAAGTGGAGATTAATAATTATCCTTTCAATTCATGCAAATTGATACACACAATTATAGTTAATATAAATAATTAATTCTGTATCTTAATATAATAAATATCACTTCTTAGCGTGCAAGAAAGTATTACTTAATAAGAACAGAATTAAATATTATGTACTTTCCTGATGTAATTTTTAAACCATACGATTGGATTTTTCAATCCGGGATCATTCGCAAACCATCCAGACTAAAGAATAAAATTTTCAATTTGATTATTCATTAAAAAGTAGGTGTGTTATGAACAAACTTTATTATTACTTTCTGTTGTTGATATGCAGTTTGACATTCTCTGTTTTCGCACAAATAAATCCTCCCGCTACATTTGACCTGAGAGATGTAAATGGAGTAAACTATGTAACCTCGGTTAAATCACAACAGGGAGGCACATGCTGGGCGCATGGTACAATGGCCGCAATGGAGGGGAATTTACTTATGACAGGTGCGTGGGCTAATAACGGTGAAGTAGGTGAACCTAACCTAGCGGAATATCATTTGGATTGGTGGAATGGATTTAATACCTATAACAACGATGATGATCCGGGTGGTGGTGGCTTGATTGTACACCAGGGGGGTGATTACTTAGTTGCATCCGCTTATCTATCAAGAGGTGAAGGTGCTGTGAGAGATATTGATGGACAATCTTATAATAGTGCTCCTCCCAGATCAGATACAAGCTGGCATTATTACTATCCCAGAGAGATTTATTGGCTGAATACTTATGAAGACCTCAGTAATATAAATACGCTTAAACAGATGGTAATGGAATATGGTGTGATGGGAACATGCATGTGTTATTCCGGTTCATTTATACAGAATTATATTCATTACCAGCCCCCAGATAACACGGATGATCCAAATCATGCTGTGGGTATTATCGGTTGGGACGATAATATAGTAACTCAGGCACCTTTACCGGGTGCATGGCTAATAAAAAATAGTTGGGGTACAGGATGGGGATTAGACGGCTATTTCTGGATATCTTATTATGACAAGCATTGCGGAAAAAATGTTGAAATGGGTGCAATTACATTTAAGGACGTTGAACCGCAGCAATATGATAATATTTATTTTCATGACTATCATGGCTGGCGTGCCACTAAAGAAGATTGCAATGAAGGATTTAATGCGTTTACTGCCGGCTCAGATGAATACCTGATGGCAGTAAGCTTTTTTACTGCAACGGATAGTGTTGATTATATAATAAAAATTTACGACACCTTTCAAAGTGGACAGCTACAGAACCAATTACATTCACAATCAGGATATGCTCAGTTTACAGGATTTCGTACAATTGATCTGAGCACTCCGATACCTCTGGAACAAGGTAATGACTTTTACGTTTACCTTAATCTTTCAAAAGGAGGACAACCATTTGATCGAACGTCGGAGGTTCCTGTTTTACTTGTTGGTGATGCATATTTAACTATAGTTAATTCAGTTTCTCATCCAAATGAAAGCTTTTATTGGGATGGATCTCAATGGCAGGATATGTATAATTATGAAGATCCTCCTTGGCCAGCTGGTACAGCAAATTTGTGTATAAAAGCTTTAACCCTTGATGAAAGCAATATACCTGTTGAGCTGACATCATTTACCGCTACCAAATTTGGTTCTGTTGTTCAATTAAGCTGGACAACAGCAACGGAAACAAATAATCTCCAATTTGAGATAGAACGAAAGTTGATAAATAATGAAATAACCAGTGACTGGACACTGATCGGTTATGTGGAAGGTAAAGGATCAACCACAGAACCACAGCAGTACATTTACAGTGATAAGATTGATAATATAACGGCAACTGGAATTCAATATAGATTAAAGCAATTAGATTTTAATGGTGAGTTTACCTACAGTGATGTAGTTACAATCGATGAGATAGCATCATTTGAGTTCAGATTGGAACAGAATTATCCTAATCCGTTTAATCCTTCAACCAGAATAAAATATGCAATTACAAACAAGCAATTTGTATCCTTAAAAGTTTATGATGTGCTTGGCAATGAAGTTACAGCTCTAGTAAATGAAGAACAAACTACCGGCAGTTACGAAGTTGAATTTAATGCAAATCAACTTTCGGCGGGAGTCTATTATTATACTCTTCTTACTGATGGTTTTGTTCAAACGAAAAAGATGATTTTGTTGAAGTGATGTGTTTTTATTAGAGATGACATCTTTTTCCGCCAAGGGCGGACAAGTAAAAGATGTCATCTCTTAATTTTAAAATCTATAAGTTAAATTAACAAGCAATCTTCCCGAACTGCGGATATTCTCGAATATTCCTTCATACGTTAAGTTTAAAAGGACAGGCTTAAATAGGTAAGTATTAAAATTTATTGATGCTGAGTGCTGCTTCAAATCTTCAATTCCGGATCTGAATTTGTAATTTGTAAATCTGTAACCAAGCAGTACATCAAATCCATAAACTATTGGTCTGCTTAAATTTGCACTCCAGATGTTGCCCTCAACATAACTGCTGCTTAATTTGTTGAATGAAACTGTTGCACTTGTTTCAATACCCGGGATTTGTGAGTAAGTGATGTATCCACCGTAATTGTTTGAAGGTTTCAAATCTCCTTTGCGAAATCTGTAGCCGTAATTTACCCCAAGAAAAAAGTTACTTATTGGTCTTAATGTTAGTCTTGTTCTAAATCCTTGTCGGGTTTCATTTTCAATTATGCTGTCGATCAGTGTTTTAAATGTTTCATAATAAATAACATTCTTTCTTGCATCATAAGAGAGAAATACTGAAAATATATCACTTGGTCTGATATTGACCGATGTGTATAAGCTGGTGAGCGAAAAATCCGTTTTATTTTCCCCCATCTCTTTTTTAAAGAGATCAACTTCCGTTGAAAGAAAGATTCTTGTGTTTTCTATTGCAGAGTTTGAATGCTGGAAGTAAAGAAATCTTCTGTCCGTTTTAAAATCGTTTGTCTGCTCAAAATAACCAAGTGTGTTCTCCATATTTCCGTTTGCCAGGATGTCTGCTCTGTTCAAATATGCGCCGTATTCAAATAATTTAATATTTAGTCCCATATTCTTAAAATCAGGTCTCGATCCAACTGCTGCACCAAAAGACCATTCATCCACTCCAGTCTCAAATTGGAGACCGTCAATAGAGCTGATGTTTGAAATTTTATTATTTAAATGTCTTCCAAACCAGATGAAAGTGTCGTTACTGAAATTATATTTCATGGCAAGATCGTAAATTCTAATTGCTTCAGATACATTTGATGAAACTCTGCTCCAATCACTTGCACGATATGCAAAACTCAAATAATGAGAGTAGGAGAATCCTGAATTACCAATGTAATTTGCGTTTAATCTGAAAGTATACCGCCACCTCTGGTAATCGTAGCTGCTCTTTTGATTAGAAAAGTTAGAGTAAGATTGAATAGACACTTTACCTGAAATTGTAGATAGTGATTCATCCAGATGGGGGGATATTTCGTCTGCTTGTTCTGATGTCACTGGAATAACAACCGATTCTACAGGAAGCATTTCATTTGTAATTGTTGAATCTTCAGTTTGAGGATCGTTTTTAACAAAAGCTAATAAGTTAGCCCCAACTTTAATTTTAATATTTGCTATTGAGACACCAGCACAGGAAGTTGAAGATTTGTGTTCAACTTTAATCGCAGGAATTATATCGGAATTATCTTGAAAGAAAAGCGTATCGCCAATTTCAATACCCTCTGTATTCTCAAACTTTACATAAATATTTTGAGAAGAAATATAACTTACATTTCCTTCTAAAACTTTTTGCTCATCTGTTTGAGCCTTTAAAAGAACCGGTAAAAAAAGAATGAATATGTAAAATAAAATTTTCATTATAACTAATGGGCTTTCTGCAATTTGATATCTCTAGGAATCCCGATACTCCAATCATGTGCATTGTGACAGTTCCAGCAATCTGTCGGATCCCCCTGATTATGTTCATCTAAAAAGTCTTCCAAATGACAGCTCAGACATTGCAGCTGATAGTTAGGTTCCGAATGACACTCGTTACAGTTAATCTCGTCATGCCGGTCATCGACCGGGTAAAATGAATGATTAAAATTTGCGGGAACCCAACCGCTCATATTATGACATTCTAAACAATCGTGTGAAAAATTTAACACCTGATGTGGCGGATCGTTGGTGGCATTGAATTCCGCCTGATGACAATCGAAGCAATCAGTAGTAGTTCCAGCAAAACCTGATTCATGGCAATCCGAGCAATTAACATTTTGGTGTGCACCAAGTAAAGGAAAATTAGTGTTGTTATGATTAAAATTAACCTGATTCCATGCTGTCGAATTATGACATATTTCACATTCAGTCGGGTAGCCCTGTGAAAGGTGGTTTGCTGCCGAATTAAAGTCAACCTGATGGCAGCTGATACATTCCGAAGATAGACCTGTAAAATTTCCACCCTGTTCATGACAAGCAAAGCAGTCCGAGACTGCATGACCACCAATCAGCGGGAAAAAATCATGAACAACGCTGATTGCAGACCATTCGGAAGCCGTTATGCTATGGCAATTTTGGCAATCGGTTGAAAAACCTGCTGAAACGTGATTTGGATTTTGAGTTGAATAATAATCATTGGAATGACAGGCAATACATTCGACATCCAAGGGTTCAAAGTAGAGATCTACATAACGAGTGTGACACTGTGCGCATTCTGCTGTTAAATGATTACCAAGGAGCGGAAATCTTCCCTGCTGATGCAGACCGTTTATGTCTTCAACCATCCAGCTTTTCGATGTATGACACTTGGAACAATCTTTACCTACAGTACCCTGATGTAAATCCGTGTGACAAGAAATACAATCGGATTTTACCTTGCTGAATACGAGTGAAATGTGGCAACTTCTGCAATCTAAAGATTTGTGCTGACCAGTCAATTCAAATTTTGAATTGTGATCAAACTTAATTTGTTCCGGAATCACATTCCAATCAACCGGTTCATGGCAAAGTTCACAATCGTAATCAAAATCTTCGCCGTGTTCTGATTGTGCAATTGAGTTAAACGCAAAAATCAAAACAAAGCAAATTATGTATGGCAGGCAGCGCATTTAAAATTTTCTATTTTAAATTTTGTGAAAGTAATTCCGTTTTCTTCAACCTGCGGGTGACATTTTTCGCAGCTTACATCTTTGTGAGCACCTTCTAAAGAAAACGCAGTTTCATTATGATTAAATTTTTCAGGAGTCCAGTTATCAAATGAATGACACCTGCCACAATCAGAAGATCCGTTAGATTTAAATTGACCGTGATGTATATCATTATGGCATGTTTCACAATCATTTTTCAGTGAGTTGAAAATAATCAAATTATTGTCGATTTCTTGTCTCCGATGGCAGGCTCCGCAGGAAATTCTTTCGTGCACACCCATTAATTTGAAATTTGTTTTGTTATGATCAAATATAATAGTGTTCCAATCGTTAGTTTTGTGACATGCTGAGCAATTATTGTCGGGCATAAATTCTGATTTAAGTTCATTTTCATGAATATTATTATGGCAGCTAATACAAGCAATTCCAGTGCCTATAAAATTCCATTTGTTTATTTGATAGTGGCAACTTTCGCAAGGCGTAGCTAAATGTGCGCCCGTTATTCCAAATTTCGTTTTATTGTGCTTTTCAATTGTAAATAATGATGGTCTGAATCCGCTCTCAGTGTGACAGTCTGAGCAGTTCTGCACGTTATTGTCAACGACAAATTGTTCGTTATGAAAATCTGTATGACAATCTGTGCAAAGAGCGAATTGCATTTTATATCCCGAAGGATTCGTATGACAACTGTTGCAGCTGACAAGTTTATGTTTACCGATTAGCGGAAAATTTGTCCTGTTGTGATCGAAAGCTGATTTATTAATTTGTGAGAAGCTTGTCGTTTGATGGCAGGATTTACAATTTACTCCAAATCTTCCGGAGTGTGAATCTTTGTGGCATGAATTGCAGTTTTGAAAGGGGATATTTTTAAATGACTGATATTTTTTCCCGTTCTTTTCTTCAATTTTGTGGCAGCCTGTACATTCAACCTGAAGATGTGCACCTGTTAGATTAAATGCGGTGGTTGAGTGATCGAATTTCACTGCAGGGCTAAATGATTCTGTGTTGTGACAGGTGTTACAGTTATCTCCTAAAGTCTTTTTGTGATAATCTTCGTGACAGGAAAAGCAGTTCTTGTTTAACCCGAGATAAGTCCCTTTTCTTTTCTTCAGATCATTATCAATTATAAATTCTGTCTTGTGGCAATCGTTACAATCGATCCCGCTATGTTTGCCAGTTAACTGGTATCCTGTTTTATTATGATCGAATGAATTCGGATTGAAATTTATTATTCTGAAAGTCCTTCCATGATGTTCGTTATGACAATTGGAACAATTTTTCCCCTTAACTTCTGAACTTGAATGATAACCAGAACCTGTACTTATAAGTGATTTAATTTCGGAATGACAATCGAGGCATTTGGAATTATGTATTTTATCGCCAATTTCATGACATT
>Ga0209536_100004939_pt1 | contig 20962 bp, 20 predicted proteins | sample DeeMarSeWOR28_12_FD_187461 | JGI IMG/M metagenome (GOLD analysis project Ga0209536, IMG submission 187461) | Marine sediment microbial communities from White Oak River estuary, North Carolina - WOR-2-8_12 (SPAdes) (version 2) | ecosystem: Environmental > Aquatic > Marine > Intertidal zone >... | reverse complement strand
CTCTAAAGGGGCAATTGCCGGAAAACTCTCGAACGTCCCCGTTATATGGCATCTTAGAGAGGAGATCAAGAACAACACCAAAAAGATCAGAACCATGGAAAAACTTGCCAACAAAATCATCGCTCTGTCAAAAAACATGAAAAGCACGTTGATGAAAATGGTTCCCGAAAACAAGATAGAGATTATCCCGAACGGCATAGACACAAAGGATTTCAACTTCACGGAAAGAGACAGGGCCACCGGTGATGAGCTCGTTGTGGGAACGATCGGATCGATAGAGCCGAGAAAGGGAACACAGTGCCTGATCGAAGCCGCGGCAAAGGTCCAAAAAGGATTTCCCGCAGTCAAATTCTTGATAGTCGGCTCCCCCCTTCCAGGCAGAGAAGGTTATAAGAAAAAAATGGAGTCGCTCGCAAATAAATTAGGCGTTCAGGGTAAAATCGTTTTCACCGGCCAAAGCAACAACATCCCGTCCATCCTCGGGAATATGGATATTTTTGTCCTGCCATCGTTGTGGGAAGGAATGTCCCGCGTCATCCTCGAAGCCATGGCCAGCGGAAAGCCGGTTGTCTCCACCAATGTCGGCGGGACACCCGAGGTCGTGATCGACAAAGAAACCGGGCTGCTCGTGCCGCCGGAGGACCCGGAAAAACTGGCCGAGGCCATCGTTTCACTGATAAAAGATCCCTCGATGCGCAAAAGAATGGGAGAAAACGGAAGGAGACGAATTGAAAACTTCTTCACGATTAAAAGGCATGTTGATGCCGTTGAGAATCTTTACGGGAGCATCTTAAAATGAAAGTGGCGATCGCAACACACTATTACCCTTTGGAGCCGTTCATCTTTGACCAGGTGGTCAACCTGAGCGCCGTAGAGCCTGTTGTACTGGCGGACAGCTACATTGAAAAAAGATATGACGGAAAAGAAACTCTCCTGCCCGCAAGGATAAGGGCCTACTTTCTATCAGATACAAAAGGGATTCGCGGAGCCTTGGAGAAATTCTCTCTGGCTTTTGGCAAGTGCCCGCATTTTGAGATGGCGCTCAAAAAAGAACGCGTGAGTTTGATTCACGCGCAGTTCATTCCGGTAGGAATAAATATGCTTTTCCTCTCGCGTAAATTGGGAATTCCGCTTATCACGCACTGCAGGGGCCAGGACGTTTTTCAGTTGACCAGAAATCCACTCAACCGAATGCTGCTCGGACTGCTCTTAAAGCACGGCGCTCTCTTTCTTACAACATCCAATCACATGAGGGAATACTTGATCTCAAAGTTAAAGTGCCCGCCGGAAAAGGTAAAAACGTATTACGGGGGCATAGACGTGGACAAATTTTCTTACTCCACCAGGACAAAATCACCCGCGGAACCAATTAAGATCCTTATGTGTGGCAGACTCGTGGAGAAAAAAGGATTTACTTTCGGGATTCAAGCCTTTGCCAGATGCTTTAAGGCTTTCAGGAACGCCAGGCTGGAAATCATCGGGGACGGGCCCGATGAAAAACCCCTGAAAGATCTCGTAAGGAAAATGAGACTCGATAGTATAGTGAAGATCCTGGGCAGAAAGTCTCACCAGGAAGTGTCTTCCGCAATGAAAAAGGCCGATATCTTTATGATGCCCTACACAAGGGCAAAGAACGGCGACAGCGAGGGTCTGCCAAACGTCCTCAAAGAAGCCATGGCAACCGGCCTTGCCGTCGTATCCACCCGTCACGCCGGCGTGCCTGAAATTGTAAAAGAAGGAAAAACAGGATACCTTGCCGACGAACGTGATGTCGCCGGCCTCAGCATGGGGCTGGAAAAGCTGATAGAGAACCCGGACTTGAGGCTCGAATTCGGCCAGAACGCAAGAAAACTGATCAAGGAAGCATTTGACATGCAAAAACAGACGGCAAAACTCGAAAAGATCTACAGGTGCGTCGCGAAAAAATTGCCGATAGAACTGATCGAAGAACAATGAGGAAAGAAACGAAGGTCGGGATAATAACAAAATATTCACCGCCACTGAAGACCGTTCATGATATTGTTGCGAATCTCAAACAGACGTTTCCGGTGCTTCTCGTTGAGATCAGGGCGGAAGAACTAAGAACAAAAAAGTCGGTCGGCCTTTCAAAAGTTGACCTGCCGTCCGGGATCCCCACATATCATATGTGGGACGGCAGCTCCGTTGATAGACTTTTAGCCAACGTACCCGCTTTCAAGCATAAAAACTTTGAACAGGCCATCTTAAAACACAATATATCCGTTTTACACGCTCAATTCGCCGCTTTAGGATACGACGCCTTAAACCTGAAAAAGAAATTTAATCTCCCCCTCATCGTCCACTGCCGCGGGGAAGATGTGTTCAGGGACGTTCCGAAAGACAGGGGGAAAACACAAAGATTAAGATCGCTCTTCAGAAATTCCGACCTTCTACTAACGGTCTCTGAACACATGCGGCAACACCTCATTAATTTGGGTTGCCCCGAGGAAAAAGTCCTTACCCATTATCAGGGAATAGATCTAAGCCTGTTTAAACCAAACGGCGACAAGAACATCGACAAGGATGATGAAATCAGGGTTGTGATGTGCGGGAGGTTTACCGAGAAAAAGGGGTTCGAGGACGGGATAAAGGCCTTTGCTTTGTGCGCAAGAAAGCGTAAGAACGTAAAATTGCAGATTATCGGCGACGGTCCGCTCAAAAAGAGGATCGGACAGGAAATCAGCAGCCTGAGGATAAATGAAAAAGTGGAACTCCTTGGCCAGCAGAGCCCGCAGCAGGTAGCCCAGATCTTGAGTGAGGGACACATCTTCATGATGGCGTACATTACTCCGAAAGACAAAGACACCGAAGGTGTGCCAAATGTATTAAAAGAGGCATCCTCCTCCGGCCTTCCGGTTATTTCAACCTATCACGGCGGAATACCGGAGGTGGTAATTTCCGGAGAAACGGGCTTCCTGTTGAAAGAAACGGACATTAACGGAATCAGCGAAAGGCTGAAGCACTTAATTGAAAACCCGGAGATGAGGAAACGCTTTGGAGAAAATGGAAGAAGGCTCATAGAGGTAAAGTTCGATCTCTCAAAGCAAATCGAGAAGCTTGAAGAAATATATCTCAGTCTGAGGAACGGCCAATGAACAACAAAAATGCCCCTTTCTTCTCAATAATTATGCCGACATACAACAGGGCATACTGCATTGAAAGGGCGATAAAAAGCGTGATCAATCAGGATTTCCATGATTTTGAATTGCTGGTAGAAGACGATGCCTCAACAGATAGCACAGAAAACATAATTTCTGCCATAAATGATGGGAGGATACATTATAACAAGTTCGACAAAAACAGCGGAGCGCCAGCTGCCAGAAACAGGGGAGTAAAAAGATCGATCGGTCAATATTTAATGTTTTTGGACAGCGACGACGAGCTTACGCCGGGAGCGCTAAAAATTATGGCGGAAAGAATCAGCAAGGGAAAAGAAAATTACAGGCAATTCGCCTTCCAACAGGTGGTCGCAAAAGAAAGCGGGATTGAAAACCAAAACAAAGAAGAATTTGATGGAATAAAAGAAATCAGCTATGAAGACTCGCTCATGGGAAGATTTCACGGACTCTACGTTCATGGCGTGATCTCATCAGATTTAAAAGATTTAGTGGTTTTTGAAGAGAGATGCATTAGTTACTTAAACCTGACATACTTCGATCTCAAAAAGAAATTCGGCCCAGTAAGGCTCTTTCAAGACATCGTTAAAGTTTACCATCGAGACAACACGGATACCATTACTGCTTCTCTTAGGAAAAAGAACAAAGAAATCACAAGAAACAGCGCAATTCAGTCAATGCTTTTTATAAATAAATTCGGTCAGGATATGTTAAAACTGAATTCCAGCCGCTATTTCTTTGAACATATGAGAGCGGCCGAGAACCTCCTTCTTCTCAAAAAGCCGGCAATGGCAAGATATTATTTGAAAAAGCTGCGCAGTGCCAAGAAGGCGAACATCAGCTCCAACTTACTTCTATGCCTCTCGCATTTACTTGACGTTTTGCCTATTAAAGGAAAGGATTATTCAGATCAGATTCTGGACGAGTGCTTCGTGGAAGGCGCGAAGAAACAATGAAAGTAATGTTCATCACGTTGGGAGAAATAAACGTCGCGAGCACGAGAGTTCGCGTACTGGAATACCTGCCATACCTTAAAAAAGAAAAAATTAAATTCCGATTGTTCTGTTTTCCGACAAAAAGCATTGGCTCGACCGGGAGGCTGTATGTAACTGGAAAATTGCTCCTTTTTAAGAAAATGCTGACTCTCCCCCACCTGCTCAAACTTCTTCATGCAACAATCAGTCTGTTATGGTGCGACTTACTTTTTATACAAAAAACCATATCATTCCCTTCCGCCTTTCTGTCCATCGCAAAGACCTTAAAAAAGAAGATCATTTATGACTTCGATGACGCGCTCTTCGCTCCTTGGGATAAAAAACCAGGCAATCAAAACAGCAAACCCAAGAAAGAAACGGAAGAAAGGAAAAAACACCTGTTTTCAGTTATTAAGCAAGCAGATAAAATTATTACAAACACGGCATATAACGCTAGATCAATTGAAAAGGAGCACAGCCAGACCCCCAGCATCCTTCTCAGCCACGTCAACACAACTAAATTAACGCCAAAAAAACTATCCGAAAACGGAAGAGTAACCATAGGCTGGATCGGAAGTCGCCGAAACCTTCTTTACTTTGATGTAATAAAAAACGCTCTCATCAGACTTGCAAATAAATACGAAAATATCTCCATAAAGATCGTTGGCGCAAAAAATTACTCCTTTGACGGCATCAGCCCCGTCTGCAAGGAATGGTGTCTAGAAGACGAGCTCGCCGATCTTCACAGCTTTGATGTGGGAATAATGCCCCTGAAGGATGATGAATGGACAAGAGGAAAGGGCGGATTCAAACTCCTGCAATATATGGCGGTGGGCATCCCCTCCGTGGCCTCACCCGTTGGCATCAACAAAACCCTGGTAAAGGAAAACTTAAATGGTTTTCTTGCTTCTTCAGAAGACGAATGGGTTGAAAAATTGTCAAAATTAATAGAAAATGAGAGCCTTAGACGCAAAATGGGAGAAGCCGGAAGGGAGATCGCGGAGCAAAATTATTCAATTGAATTAAACGCAGGTAAATTAATTGGAATTTTAAATAAAGTTTATAACGGGGAGAAATAAAATGAAGTGTTTAGTAACCGGAGCGGCAGGATTTATCGGATCACATATATCCGAGAAATTAATTGAGCTGGGACATAATGTGATCGCCATAGACTGCTTCACGGATTATTATCCCAGAACAATCAAAGAAAGTAACATTGTCGGCCTTAGAAAAAACGGCAGGTGCACCTTTATTGATGAAAACTTACTGAAAGTGGATTTAAACAAGCTTCTCAAGGGAATCGACATCATTTTTCATCAGGCGGCTCAGGCAGGGGTTCGGGCCAGCTGGGGCAAAGACTTCAATATATACATTGACAATAACATTCTTGCCACGCAAATGCTTCTAGAAGCGGCCAGAAAATCAAAAATCAAAAAACTGATATACGCATCTTCATCCTCCGTGTACGGAGACATTAAAGACATACCGATGAGGGAAGATTCCCCCACCCTGCCGATATCTCCCTACGGAACCACCAAGCTCGCGGCAGAGCACCTGTGCCAGTTATATCACAAGAATTTCGGCATCCCCGCCGTCTCCCTCAGATATTTCACCGTTTACGGCCCGCGCCAGCGACCGGACATGGCCTTTAACAAATTCATTAAGGCCATGCTCTCAGATAAAGAAATCGCGATCTATGGAGACGGAAAACAGACCAGGGACTTCACCTATATCTCCGACGCTGTTGATGCCAATATCGCCGCCATGGAAAGCAAGGAAACCGGAAAGACCTTCAATATAGGAGGAGGATCGAGGGTAAGCGTAAATAAAGTGATCGAGATCCTGGAAAATATTATCGGGGAAAAAGCCAGGACGGCTTATACCGAAAAACAGAAAGGCGACATGAAGGACACGGTCGCGGACATAAGCAGGGCACAAAAGCTATTAGGCTACAAACCAAAAGTAAAGCTAGAGGAGGGACTTAAGAAGGAGGTAGAATGGCTGAAAATTCACCAACAAACTTAAAGCTCTCGGTGATCATTCCGGTATTCAACGAGAAAAACACCATCGAGCAGATCCTGCAAAGAGTGTCTAACGTGCCGATTGAAAAGGAAATTATCATCGTTGATGATTGCTCGACCGACGGGTCAAGAGAGATCATTAAATCAATTACTAACAGGAACGTTAAGCCCGTGTTCCAGGAAAAGAATCAGGGAAAGGGCGCGGCCATAAGGACCGGCATCGAACACGCAACAGGAGACATGCTCATTATCCAGGACGCCGACCTTGAATATGATCCCAAAGATTACGTTAAGCTTCTCCAGCCGATCATCACCGGCGAGGCGGATGTAGTGTACGGCTCAAGGTTCCTTGGAGCCGCAAAATCAATGTCCGGCCTGCACTATTTCGGCAACAAACTTTTAACACTGGCGACAAACATCCTTTTCGGAACGGCCTTAACCGACATGGAAACGTGTTATAAGATGATGAAAACGCCGATCATAAAGAACATAAAACTTAGGGCGAACAGGTTCGATTTTGAGCCCGAAATAACCGCAAAACTGCTGAAAAAAGGAGTAAAGATCAAAGAACTCCCGATCAATTATGAAGGCAGAAGCTGGACAGAAGGAAAAAAGATCACGTGGCGGGATGGCGTGGCAGCGCTGGCAAGCCTAATAAAATTCAGGTTCATAGATTAAATGAAAAAAATCCTGTTCATTTCAAACGGTTTTGCTGAAGATCTCGTGGCAATAACCCTCATAAAGGAACTGAGCAATATCAAGGCGGACGCTGAGATCTATTGCTTGCCGATCGTCGGCAACGCCAAGCATTTCGCCGATCTCAACGTCAAAATCATTGGCCCTCACTGGGAATTGCCGAGCGAGGGCCTCAACTACGGCAATCTTGGATTGCATGTTGGGGATTTTTTCGGCGGGCAGCTGGCGCTGGTGCTCGGCCAACTCATTTCGCTGGCAATCCGCAGGAAACAGTTCGATCTCATTGTCTGCGTAGGCGACTACGTAAACAGCGCAGCAGCGGCAATAACACTTCAGAAAGCGCCGATCGTGCACGTGTGGGTCTGCCCCGCCTACTATTGCCCGGGTTTCGTGAAAAAGCACCTCGAAAAGAAATGCAAAACAATCTACCTAAGAGACTCGGAAGTTGACGACCTTGATGAGATCGCTGTCGAAAAGAAATTCGTCGGAAACCCGCTCATGGATACATTCGAGATCAACGGAGAAGGGTTCGGCCTTAACGGAAACAATCCAACTATCGGGGTACTTCCAGGCAGCAGAAAGGTCGTTTATAAAAACCTTCCCCTCCTGCTTGAGATCCTTCAGGGCATATATCGCATCCGGAGAGCGAACATTCTTTTTGCATTGAGCCCGAAGATCGACAAGAAAGAATTCACCCAAGCTTCGAAAAAGTTGAACGGCTGGTCGGACGATTACATGTTAACCTACAATTTCGGGGACGTTCTTAAAGAATCCGATATAATCATCGGCCTCGCCAGAACAGCCAATGAACAGGCTCTGGCAATGGGGAAGCCGGTGGTAACATTCTGGGGAATCGGTCATGCAATGGAAAGAAGGCTCGTCAAATCACACGCCAACAAAGTTCTCAAGGGCAATGTTCTTTACCTGCGGCCAAAAGCGGAAGATATTACCAGCAGCGTACTCTCCCTTCTTGATGATCCGGAGAAAATGGATGAAATGTCAAAGAAGGGAAGGGAAATTATGGGCCCAAGGGGCGGCAGCAAAACCATCGCCCGGGACATCAAGAAATTATTGGAGGGATAGATGGACTTATCAATAGTAATTGTTAATTACAACAATTCCAAGCTCCTGAAAGAAAACTTGCAGTCAATTTACGACTCTACCCATAAAACATCATTAGACATAATTGTCGTGGACAATGCCTCGGCGGACGATTCCATTGAAATGATGAGAAATAACTTTCCCGATGTTAAGATTATCGCGAACAAGGAGAATCTGGGCTTCATAAAGGCAAGCAATCAAGGGCTTGATGTCAGCAAGGGAAGATATGCCATGCTCCTGAACGACGACACCATCGTGAAAGAAGGCGCCTTTGACACTCTTGTCAAATTCATGGATTCAAACTCGTCCGCAGGAGCCTGCGGGCCGAAACTACTGAACACCGACGGAACACTCCAGCGGCAGGGAAGTTTAACCGGTCCGGCCTTCTGGAAAGCAACAGAGCCAAAAGAAGTTGATTTCATAATGGGAGCATGCCTCATCGTGCGAAGGGAGGTTCTTGAAAAAGTCGGAAATCTCGACGAAAACCTTTTTTTCTATAATGATGATCTCGACTGGTGCAAGAGAATAAAAAATGCCGGCTGGAAGATATTTTTTGTCCCTCAGGCAGAGGTGATTCACTACGGAGGATACAGCACACGCCGAAGCTTCAACAAGAGGATGTTCGTGGAAGGGTTCAGGGGCGGCCTTTACTTCTGCAAGAAACATTACGGGAGTGCGGCATTCCAAGTTTACAGGATTCTTCTTATCGCTTTCTTCCCTCTTGCCCTGGCAGGCTTGACTGTTTCATCGGCTTTCAGGGGCTTCCGCGAATACAGGGAAAAGCTTGAGGCCTATTTCAGGATCCTCAAGATAGCGCTTGTCGGGCCAATAGAATACCCGTGGAAACCTTAGATGTGTTATAATTATGAAATGAACAGAGCCGTCTTTATTGACAGGAACACGATAGTTTGCGGGAACTCAACAAACAATAAAAACAATGGCTCGGTCCACATTGATCTATGTGCGGTTGAACTGATAAAGCTGCTCAACCAGAAGGGCTATAAGATCGTCCTGACAAGCAATCAGGCGGATGTGGCCAGGGGGCTCCTGAGGGAAGACTTGCTGCAGGCCATCGACAAAAAACTGCAGCGCGAGCTTCTGAAATATGGGGCCTACGTCGACGCGATATATTACTGCCCGCATCATCCTGATCACGGCATATACCCTTACAGGAAAAATTGCGAATGCAGAAAACCGAATCCGGGATTAATAAAAAAAGCGGCCTTGAACTTTAACCTTGATCTCAGCGCTTCTTTTATTATCGGAGACAAGCCGGACGACATCGAAGCCGGCAAAAGAGCCGGGATCAGGATACTATCCATGTCAAAAGCAAAGGAAGGAGAAATGGCATGAAGAAAAGATTTTTGCGCGCGACCATTATCCTGCTTTCAATGGTCCTGATGGTGCCATCGATTTCTCCCGCCTGGGAAATGACCGATGAATTCAAAAAAGAGATCGATGAAAAATTAAAAGCTGTCGAGGCGAACCCAAAAGACCCACATGCCCATTTTGACCTTGCCATCACCTATGCCTACACAAACCATGTTGAGGAAGGATGGGAAGAACTCAAAACGGTTGATGAGCTCGATAAAGAATTCGCCCCGGTGGCGCTTGACATGTACTCAAAAGAAGTTGAAGCCCACCCGGAAGACTGGAGAAAAAGATTCAGGCTTGCCTTTGCCCTCTATTTCAACGACAAAAAAAATGAAGCGATAGAGGAATTTCATCATATTGCGGAAATGGAGCCCAAAAAAGACCCGAAGAGAGTCTGGGCCTACGGCTATATCGGCTTAATTTACGGCGAAATTGATGAAATCGACAAAGCCGTAAAGTACGTGAAAAAGGCAATTAAAATTGACTCCAATGTTGCCGCACTTCACGTATTGCTGGCATCAGGATATTACAATCAGGGAAAGGGATGGGAAGCTTTCTGGGAAGGGATGGAGGCTTTAAGGCTTAAAGCTCTCGGCTATTAACCAAAGTTTACAATGGAATTCTTAAAGAAAATCCCAAGTTATCTGCTTTTATTTCTCTTGCTCGGTCTCTTCATCTGGGCCGTGTTCATACCGAAAGAGAACTTCATGGAACGCGTCGAGAAAACCCTTGCGGACCAGAAAAAAAGAGCAGACCTTTTTTTCAGCACCGTTACCGCCGCTGAAATTGTCGAGGGGCAAAAATACTGGGAGCTTCGCGCCAAATCATCCTCACTCAACAAGTCAATGAACGTAACATGGCTGCAGGGCGTAAACGGTACGTTTTTTGAAGACGGCATCCCCGCTCTCAAGATAATAGCCCCCAGCGCCATCTGGCACATGAACAACAAAGAGATATTTCTAAATGATCCTATCGGATATGATACCAAGTTTGAAAAATCTTACGGACATAAAATCCACAAACTGAGGGAGATCGACGATCCGCGCTCCGTATTTAGACTGCCGGACTCCGGCTCTCCTGATGATATCGGATACTGGTTTAAGGCTCACAATCTCAGCTGGAAACTGGCAACAAAACGGATAATCTGCGTCGGAGGAATAACCCTCACAAAAGGCAATGTGATGGTGCTGGCTAATGAGCTCGAAGCCGATGTGGCAATGGAACATGTTTTTCTCCGGGGTTCCCCCATGGCAATGATCGACGGCGTATCCTTTGAAGCCACAACCATTGAGGTAGACAGCCTGCAGGATTATTTGTACGCGGAGGGCGGCGTGAGGGCAAAGAGAGACAGCGCGATAATTTCGTCGGAAAGCGCCACGTACATGCAAAGAATAAACGAAATAGGGTTCGCAAAGGAGGTCGCGCTGCTCTACAAGGACCTCCAGGCCTGGGGCAGCAACGCAAAGTATTTTCTGGAAAGCGACAACGCGATACTCTTCGGGGACGCCAGCGCCCTGAGGGGCGGCAGCTCCCTTACGGGCGACGAGGTGCACATCGATTTTAGAGACGACAAGGTTTCCGTGGTAGGCGAAACCAAAGTAAAAATCCGCGAAGAAGAATTGAACATGGAAAAATGAAGCTCTATGCAAGGAATCGAACTCGCCTCCGAAACAAAAACCAGCAAAACTTTCTTTAATTTGAGGCTCCCGGCTACATACCCCCCACTCCTCTTCGCATCCTCAACAAAATCCGTGCCGGATCCAGTCTCATTTTGCGAACTTCTCGGAATCAACGCGTCAGCCATAACTTCGGCGCAGCAGGTGCATGGCAGCACAATAGAATTAGTCACCTCAAAAAATAAAGGCGCAAAACTGCCACAATGTGACGGCCTGATAACAAAAGAAAAGGATGTCCCGCTGTTAATAAACACCGCTGACTGCATCGCCATTGCCATTCTTGACCCCGATACTCCAGCAATAGGGCTTGCGCATGCCGGATGGCGCGGAAGTATTGAATGCATTGCGCCAAAGACCGCGACAGCCATGAAGGAAGCTTTTGACACAAACATAAAAAATTGTATAATCGCTATGTCCTCTTCCATTGGTAAGTGCTGCTACAAAGTGAACGGGCAAGTAATTGATCCCTTAATGTCCGGCCCGGACCAATGGAGAGAAGCCGCGCAACCATCCCGGAGCGGGAAATGGTTTTTAGATCTTGAGGCCCTAAACAGATTGCAGCTGCTTCAGGTGGGAGCAAGGAAAGAGAAAATTTTTTCAGCGGGACTCTGTACATCATGCAACAGCGGCCTTTTCCACTCCTGGAGAAGGGAGAGAAACAAGGCCGGCAGAATGCACTCTATAGCAATGATAAGGAAAAATCGATGACTACCCAACAGGTTAAACCCATGCCCAAAATGGAGACCCTAATAATAAGAAAAAAAGGGTCGGATTTGCTTATCGTCGGCGGGGGACCCGCCGGACTAACCGCGGGGATATACGCAGTTAGAATGGGGATAAGCACTACTCTCTTTGAAAGGGCGCTTCCGGGAGGGCTTATGGGAGTAACGGAAAAAATCGAAAATTACCCCGGTTTTCATCAGGAAATCAAGGGACTTGAACTCTCCGCCGCTTTTGAAAAACACGCAAGGAGTCTCGGGCTGAACATAATGTGGGGCAACGTGAGCAAAGTTGAAGTTTCCGGAAAGACAAAAAAGATACACTTTGAAGACAAAACAATGGAAGGAAAGACGCTGATAATTGCAACTGGGACTGAGCCAAAGAAACTGGGCGTCCCGGGCGAATCGGAGTTTATAGGGAGAGGCGTTTCTTACTGCGCGACCTGCGACGCTCCGTTCTACAAGGACAAGAAAGTAGCTGTCGTTGGAGGAGGAAATTCAGCCATCGAAGAGGCTCTGTTCCTAACAAACTTCGCGAAGACCGTTACAGTGATCCACAGGCGCGGCGACCTCAGGGCAGATAAAATCTACGAGCTGAGAGCCAAGGCTAACCCGAAGATATACTTCTTGTGGGACACGGAACTCGAAAAGATAGAGGGGTCCGACATGGTTGAGTCCATCACGCTGAAGAACAGCAAGTCAAAGAAAAAGACAAAGGTTTCCGTTGACGGCGTGTTCATGTATGTCGGCTTCACCCCTAACGTTGCCTTTCTCGAGGGACAGCTAAAACACAACAAGGACGGCTTCATTATTACAGACGAAACAATGAAAACTTCCGTCGATGGGGTTTTTGCCGCCGGCGACGTTCGAGTAAAACCCCTGAGGCAGGTGGTCACCGCCGCGGCGGACGGAGCCGTCGCAGCAAATTCGGCGTTTAAATACCTGGAAAGCCTGAAGTGACATGCCATTATCCAAGATCACCGAAATAATTCTTCCCGTTCTTCTGACAGTCGCAATAGGATTCATCTTCGGCAGATTCAAGAGAATTGCGATCAAGCCTGTAATTGACGTGATAATTTATGTGACGGTTCCCTGTCTCATACTGGCGTCAATATTAAAACATCCTCTTTCCCTCAGCGATCTTTTTCAAATTCCTTTGGCGGCAATTTTTGTCGTGCTCGGAACCGGTCTTTCGGCATTTCTCGTATTGAAGCTTTTCAGAGTCAAAGAAAGCCCGGGCATCTATATGGGCAGCATGTTCATAAACTCCGGAATAATGGCATTTCCTATCGTTCTCACGGCATATGGAAGAGAAGCCCTGTCAAAAGCTATAATATTCGATGCCACGAACGCGATATTGATCTTCACTCTCGGAATTTTCATGCTTGTAGGCAAAAGCAACTTCAAGCAGATATTCAAGCTCCCTGTAATCTATGCCGCCATAATCGCGATAACACTCAACATTGCCGGGATTTCACTTCCTGACATTCCGCTGAAAACACTTTCAACAATTGGAGACGCCACAATCCCAGTAATGTTGTTGGTGCTGGGGTATAAACTTAATTACCTGAGACCCCAGGTTTTAGGGCCGTCAATTTTTTCAAGCGTCATGAGACTCGGAATGGGGCTCGCGCTTTCACTGCTGTTTGTAAGGATGTTCGGGCTTACAGGCATCATCAGAAATGTCGTGATCCTATCGTCTTGCATGCCAACGGCCATGAATTCGCTGGTTCTTTCGGAGGAATACGGCGTAGACTCCGAACTTGTGGCTTCAACGGTAATGATCACCACCCTCCTGGCGTTCGCCACCATTCCGCTGATCCTGAGCTATATATTGTAATTTAACTGCCAAAAGATTTCTGTTATAATCTCGAAACGGAGGTAAAACAATGACATATAAAATCACACTCATTCCCGGCGACGGCACGGGGCCGGAGCTTTCAGAAGCAACGAGAAGGTGCATTGAATCAACAGGCGTAAAGATCGAATGGGACGTTCAGGAAGCGGGAGCCGACGTAATGGATAAATACGGCACACCGCTCCCCGAGAATGTCATTGAGTCCATCAGAAAGAACAAGATAGCCCTCAAAGGCCCGATAACAACCCCCATAGGCACAGGATTCCGCAGTGTGAACGTCGCCTTAAGAAAAATCCTGGATCTTTATTCATGCTTGAGACCAGCAAAATCCTACAAGGGCGTGCGCTCAAAATACGAGAATATCAACCTCGTGGTCGTCCGCGAGAACACAGAGGACCTGTACGCGGGAATCGAGTTTGAGGAAGGGAAAAAGGAAACAAAGAATCTGATTGACTTCGTGAAGAAAGAGCTAAAAGCCGATATCAAAAAAGACTCCGGCATAAGTCTTAAGCCCATCTCAAAACAGGGCACGAGGAGAATAGTCAAGTTCGCCTTTGACTACGCCCTCAAAGAAGGCAGAAAAAAAGTCACATCAGTCACAAAGGCGAACATCCTGAAATACTCCGACGGTCTCTTCATGCACACAGCAAGAGAGGTTGCAAAGGAATATGAGGGAAAAGTGGAGTTCGAGGAAAGATTAATAGACAACATGTGCATGCAACTTGTTCAGAAGCCCGAACTCTATGATGTCCTGGTTCTTCCTAATCTATACGGAGACATCATCTCCGACCTCTGCGCCGGACTCGTTGGGGGTCTCGGAGTGGCTCCAGGAGCCAACATAGGAAAGGATATCTCGCTTTTTGAGCCCGTGCACGGAAGCGCCCCGAAATACAAAGGGATGAACAAAGTAAATCCAACGGCAATGATCCTGTCAGGAGTATTAATGCTGAAACACATCGGAGAAAAGCAAGCGGCCGCAAAACTCGAAAAAGCAATCGCAGAAGTCATATCAGAAGGCAAAGATGTAACTTACGACATGAAACCTCACAGGGACGATCCGACAGCCGTGGGCACTTCTCAAATGGCAGATGCGATAATTAAGAAGATGAAATAAGGCCCTTACAGGAAGGACTGCAGCTGCAACATTACCTGGTCGTTATCAACCTGAGTTCCCTCTTCGGTCTTTATCACGTAATTTATTTGCAGTTTAACATCGTCATTGAAGAATATGTTCAATCCCGGCGTTACAACCGTTTCGGCATCGGAGCCTGTAGCAATATCCGGATCCCACGCTTCGCATTTAACAACGGCCTCAAGATTGGGGATTATTTCAATAATCGGCATGAAATACCACCCTTGCGATCGAGTTTGCCCGTCAAGACCAGAAATGAATTCGCTCTTTAAAGTAATCGGGCCGATGCTGTAGAGTAATTCCGCGCCCGTTCTCGTGCGCTCAGCCTCCGCAGTGCCTGACAACCCGGAATATTGTGAGACGCCAATTTTAAGGTCTCCGACGCTGTACGTTGCCCTTCCGCAGAAATCCTTTGCATTATTATCATCGGTCGCCTCATTATCCCTCCCATTAATAAAAGAGAGATAATATTTTATGCCGCCCGCTTCCCCAATAAGCTGAACGCCGATATCGCGGGAATAGCCAAAATAGTTCCAAAGAACGGTTGCCGGATTTATTGTGTCAAAGCGTGAAGGAGGAGTCGTATATTCCATGCCAAAAGGATAATAGAATTTCCCAGTCCTGATTTTCGCAAGCGAATTGATCTTATAATCAATCCAGCCGTAAATTATCGCCGGCGACACGGTCGGATCGATCTCAATAAGATACCCCCAGTTTGGATCAGGATCCGACCAAATATCCAAACGGAGTCTCGGCACCTTGAAAGAATCATTTGACAAAGGGGAAGAGGAATAATTGATCTGTATGTAGCTGGTCAGATTAATTACCTCTTCCCCGACTTTAATTTCCCTTACGGTGCCGGATGAAATACCAGACAGCAAAGCAAGCACTAAGAAGGCCAGACAAAGGCGCTTCATTAATACTTAACCTCGATACAACGAACAGGGCATGGTTTTATGCAAAGCTCGCAGGCAATGCATTTGTCCGAATCAAAATCCACCGTCATTGTCTTTCTGTCTTTGATAAAAAGCGCCCCGGTAGGACACTGGGCAACACATGCGCCGCACTGGGTGCACCTCGACCAATCAACAACAATATCCTTGCTGAGCGGCTGGATCTTCACACCTTGCTTCTTCAGATACTCAGTTCCGCCGTCAACATCTCTGGCTTCACCCTTCAGTTCAAGGACCATGAGCCCTTCTTCCTGCGGGGTAATACTCGCCTTCAGGATGTTGAAAACCAGATTGTGCTCCCTAATAAGCTTATACACTATCGGTTTATCAACAAGGTCTTTGGGAAATGTCAGAACTATTCTTCGTGATTTATCAGCCATAACAGCACCTCCTATTTATATTCAATGGGCCTCTCTTTAAGAGGCTTGAACTTTATTCCGGAATCCGGTCCGGGCAACGGCGCGACCGGTTTTGTTAACTCGAACTCGCCTTTCTTTATCTTGTCCTTGAGTATGTTGGCCAGTTCAATCGCCCTAGAATAGCTCGAAATTCCTGAAGTCGGAACCTTTTTGCCTTCAACTTCGATATGACCGCTCTTGAGCTGTTCATAGTTAACTTCGCCAAGCACGTCCGGCTTGCCCTGCGGATAGACCTCGCTGTAATCGACGACCGCCGCAACAATATCCCGATCTCTAACTGTCGTATATTTAAATATCTCCTCATTCAATATCGGGATTGGAAGAGCGATGCCGACGTTCAGCGACACCCCGTAGCCAACAAAGCTAACACCCTTAAGCCATTTACTGCTCATCCCTTTCAGGTCTCCCAGCAAGGCAAGCGTTCCAGCCGGCCGTTTAGTAACGCCGTTCGGAGTTCTTGGAGCCCCGGGATTGTGCTGAGTTCCCTGCCAAACAATATAACCTTCTCCCCCACCAAGAAGGATCCTTGAACCAATTCCTATGGTCTTGTAGAGAGGATCGTTCAACAGCGGAGAAAGCTGTCCGGCACTGCAGTAATTTGCATTGCCCAAGTTCGGTCTCAGTGTTCCCATGTAAGTATAAATCGCCTTTTTCGATTTATTTACAGCGACATTATAGTTCTGGTAGCAGTTGCGCGGATTGAACAGGACTGCTTCATTAAGATCCTTTATATTGATCCAAGTCTTTAGTGATTTCCTGGGGTAACAGTCCGTCCCGTACGCTTCAACTTCAAGAGCCACATCTTTTCCGCTCACCAAATCCTCGATCACATGGCCCCCGCCGTACTTGAAATCGCCCGGATGAACCTTGTTAAGAGGATCATCTTTTTGACACCCGGTAGCACCGATGTAGATGTCAACAGCCGCAAATCCGGTATAGGCGGGAACATCATTAAGATAAGCTGTCCCACCGCCGGACTTGACCTTCGGCTTGGCGTGGCCGAAATTCAGATAAGCGCCGGATGAGCACATCGGGCCGAAAGTGGCGGTAGTAACAATATCCACTTCTTTTGCCGCCTTCTCCAGCCCTTTCTTTTCAACAATATCGATAATTTCCTCGGCGGTAACAACCACCGCCTTGCCTTTCTTAATCTTTTCATTGATTTCTTCATATGTTTTTGTCATTTAAACCACCTCATTTGTTTTGATCTAAAAATACGATTCATCTCAGCCTCATCAGTGAGGCAGATCATAATATATTTCATTTCAAACACCACCTTTTATCCTTACTTTTCAAACAACTCTGTACTCAAATATCTTTCGCCCGTATCAGGAAAAACAACAACAATCAGCTTCCCTTTGTTCTCTGATCTCTTCCCCACTTCGAGAGCAGCGTGGGCCGCTGCGCCCGAAGAAATGCCGACTAATAGTCCTTCCTCTTTTGCCAGCCGGCGCGAAGCTTCGAACGCCTGATCATTGCTCACCTTGATTATTTCATCAATAATATCCGTATTAAGCACCGCAGGAATAAATCCAGCTCCGATGCCCTGAATTTTGTGGGGACCAGGTTTGCCGCCCGAAAGAACAGCAGAGGCTTCGGGCTCCACGGCAATCACCTTTAATCCTTTTTTCTTTTTCTTCAGGACTTCCCCCACCCCCGTTACCGTTCCTCCCGTTCCAACACCTGCGACAAGAATATCTACTTTGCCACCCGTGTCCTTCCAAATCTCATTTGCCGTCGTCTTTCTGTGAATTTCAGGGTTAGCCAGGTTCTTAAACTGCTGGAGCAGAATTGAATTCGGTGTGTTCTTCGCTATCTCTTCCGCCTTCTCAACAGCACCCTTCATCCCCTTTGATCCTTCTGTAAGAACAAGCTCGGCTCCAAGCGCCTTGAGAAGCTTTCTCCGCTCAACGCTCATCGTATCCGGCATCGTCAAAATCAACCTGTACCCTTTGGCAGCCGCAACAAATGCAAGCGCTATGCCGGTATTCCCGGAAGTCGGCTCAACTATCACAGAACCCTTCTTAAGCTTCCCTTCTTTCTCGGCAGCTTTTATCATAGCCAGACCGATCCTGTCCTTAACGCTCGAAAGAGGATTGAACGATTCCAATTTCGCGACAACTTCCGCGCCACACCCTTCAGTCACTTTATTCAGCTTGACCAACGGTGTATTCCCCACCAGATCCGTAATGTCTTTTGCGATTGTGCTCATAAAAGCACCTCCTTTTGTATTATACTCTCAAAAAACAAAAAAACCTATCATCCTACTTAAGGACGATAGGCTTAATCCTACCGCGGTACCACCTTAATTTATCCCGGCATCACTGCCGGAACCTTGTCGGGTACAGATAATACCCTTGCTCTGTTACGGGAGCTCCCGTGAAAGCCTACTTATCTTCGACCTTCCGGCGAACGGGGCATACTAGTTCCCGTTCTTTGCCTTTCAAGTGGGCCAATTTTATCACCGGACAAAAGTTTGTCAAGTGTTTTTTAAGAAACCTTTTCTCTGATGAAGCCGTACTTAATTATATCCTTAGAAAAATTGACGGGAATAATAACCCCGTGCACGCTCTCTCCAACATCCACTTCAACCGTCGCGCTCGTGATCTTTACGCTGATCGTTCGCTTAACAGCTCTCTCGATAAAGCCTTCGTGCTTTTCTTTCCCTAATATTTTATCAGATTCTTTGGTGTCAACTTCCAGGTCAGATATTTTGATCGGGGAGCCGACCGGGAATTTGCTCATGTCAAAATGCTCAAGCCCGATGTTAACCAGAGTATTTGCCACTTCATTCCTGACGGTCAGGAGGCTGACCGTCCCGGCCAATTTCTGCTTAGCCCTTTCAGAAAATCTGAGATTGAACGCAAGATACGCCCGAGGAAAATTCCTCTGGATTCTCCTGATAGCAACGTTATATATCCTGTTATTTGTTCTCATGACAGATAGTTATCGAAGGAAAAGCACAGAAATTTCAATCGTTTACTAAATTAAACCCATCAACCTCGGAATCGCGGATTTCCAGGAGGAATAAACGGAGTCTATTGGAAGATTAATAAGATCATTGATCTTTAAGCAGTCGCCGCCGACTTTGCCGATAACCTTAAATGGAACTTTACGCTTCTTAGCCAGCGTTTCTATCTTCTGCTGATTCGCCGGAGAACAAGACAATATAATTCTCGATTGGCCTTCACCAAACAACAGGGCGTCAGATCTGATATTCGAATCAAGTTTTATTTCCGCACCGATTGTTTTCTCGCCTGAAATGCAGCATTCTGATAATGTTACAGCAAGCCCCCCGTCAGAACAATCGTGAGCTGAATTAACCAATCCCCTCTGAACCGCTTCCAAACACACTGACTGGACCGCCTTTTCCTTTTTTAGATCAAGCGACGGCACATCCCCTTTTACCTGATTATGAATGACTTTCAGATACTCTGATGATCCGATTTCACTGGTATTCTCTCCAAGAAGAATAATCGCATCCCCCTCATTCTTAAACGGAGCGCTACAGATGTGTTTCATGTCGTTTATGACTCCAACCATCCCTATCGTCGGTGTCGGATAAATCGGGCCTCTCGGGCTTTCGTTGTAAAATGAAACATTCCCGGAAACGACAGGAATCTTGAGGCTTTGGCATGCCTCAATTATCCCCTCCATGCACCCCTTGAATTCCCAGTATCTTTCGGGTTTGTCCGGGTTGCCGAAATTCAAGCAATCGGTAACTCCGGCCGGCTCAGCCCCAACACAGGCAAGATTTCTCGCGGCTTCAGCAATAGCCGTCATCGCACCGATATGAGGATTTACATAACAATACCGGCCGTTGCAATCTGTCGTCGCGGCGATTCCTTTGCCCGTACCTTTTAACCTCAGCACTGTAGCATCAGAACCTGGAAGAACGGCTGTGTTTGTCTGAACCATGTGATCATACTGCTCATAAACATAAGACTTATTCGCAATATTAGGTGACGACAAAAGCTTGAGCAGTGCATCATTCAAGTCTTTCGGGACACTGATACTCTGATAATCTAATTTTCTGATATCTTTGACGTACCCCGGTTCCTTGGTCGGAAGATCGTAAATCGGCGCCTTCGCCAGATCCTCCGGCTTAGTGTCCACAACCAGCTCTCCCTTATATCTGATCCTTAGAACTTTATCAGATGTAACCGTGCCGATGGCAACCGCTTGAAGCCCCCACTTCTTGAAGATATCAATGATTTCTTTTTCTTTGCCCTTCTTTACGCAAACAAGCTCTCTCTCCTGCGACTCGGACATCATTATTTCGAACGGCTCCATTCCTTCTTCCCTCAAAGGAACTTTTGAAAGATCGACCTCCATTCCCGATTCTCCCGCAAGAGCCATTTCCGACGTCGAACACGTGAGCCCCGCGGCCCCCATGTCTTTTATGCCGACAACATGGCCGGTCTTTAATGCTTCAAGAGTTGCTTCAATAAGACATTTTTCAGTAAACGGGTCTCCGATCTGAACGGTCGGCCTCTTTTCCTCACCCTCACAGAACTCAGCGGAAGCAAGAACGCTGCAACCGCCGATGCCGTCCCTGCCGGTGCGCGAACCGACATATATAATGATGTTGCCCTCGCCACATGCGCGCGCTCTGGCGATCTCCGACTTTTTGCAGACTCCGATACTCATCGCGTTAACGAGACAGTTCCCCGCATAGGCATCTTCAAAGTAAATTTCTCCGGCAACCGTAGGAACGCCAATGCAATTTCCGTAGCTCTGTATGCCGTCGATAACACCGGAAAAGATATATCTGTTAAACGGCTCTTTAAGCGGACCGAACCTGAGAGAGTTAAGTGACGCTATCGGACGCGCGCCTGTCGTGAATATGTCTCTGATTATTCCGCCTACGCCCGTTGCAGCCCCCTGTTTGGGCTCAACTTGAGA
>Ga0209536_100004938_pt1 | contig 20964 bp, 12 predicted proteins | sample DeeMarSeWOR28_12_FD_187461 | JGI IMG/M metagenome (GOLD analysis project Ga0209536, IMG submission 187461) | Marine sediment microbial communities from White Oak River estuary, North Carolina - WOR-2-8_12 (SPAdes) (version 2) | ecosystem: Environmental > Aquatic > Marine > Intertidal zone >... | reverse complement strand
GTTGCAAGCGACAGTAAAATGTTTGAAGCCCCGGCATGCTCAAGAAAGGAGCCGAACAGAAGAAAGACAATCACGATCGTGGCGCATACGCCCAGCGGGATGCCGTATATGCCTTCAGTACCCGCGAAGACCTGCACCACGATTCGCTCCAGATTATATCCCCGATGACCCAAAAAGCCGGGGATGTAGTTGCCAAAATAGGCGTAGACCAGAAAAATTAGGACGATGATCGCCAATGAGAGGCCGACCGTCCGTCTGGTCAATTCCAGCAGAATGAATATGGCCGCCAGACCCATGAAAAGCCCGGTAAAATCCAGGAATGGCGAAATATAGAGTTCTTTCCAGTTTATCATCAAATAGATATTCGCCGCGACCATCAACGCGGCCAGCACGACATTCACGATCAGGTCGACCAAAGGAAATTTTTTGGCCCAGCGCAGCCAATGCCCCACGGGCCTCGTAATCGAACTGGCCGATCACGGGCTTTTCCCCGGCTTTTTTCTTTTCCGCCAGGGCCGCATCGATGATGGACATAGCGGTTTTGGCCTCCCAGCTGTCCGGACTGGACATTCCGGTCATACCGGCGTCTTTGCCGCTGCCGAGATTGTCGAAGGAACCCACCCGCGCGCGATATTCATCACCGCCTCTGGGATTGACCACCGCACCGATGGTCCGGGCTCGAAAATTCATCACATTGGTTCCGCCCAGGGGCAGGCCCTTTATCTGCAAGGCTTCTTCAACGCCATCGCCAATCTTTTGGGCTGCCTCGGCCGGATTGCTGGCCAGCACCCCGCCAAAGCCTTCTTTCTTTACGATCTTGTCGAGCATCAGCGCAATGGCTTCCTTGTTTCCCCAATTGAGTTCAATTCCGTCGGTATCTTTTTGAGTGATTTTGCCCTGTTCATAAAGTTCCATGGCCCAGGCAATCATTCGGGAAGCAGAGGTGGAATCAACACCCTGGCGCTGGCATTTTGATACAAACGCATACCAGGACTTCATGTCCGGATCCTTTAACACCCACGTGGTCGAGGCATACAGGTTGCAGCTGGCGACCAGCGGGCCCCATTCGGCAAGCTCATAGTAATCCATGCAGCGGACCTGGCAGTTGAAGCATCCGGTAATGCCTTCTCCCTGGCGGTTTTTATGGCGTTCCCAAAAGGGCTTGTGTCCGTCTTTTAATTCTTTTTGCTTTTCCCATTCGGTGGCTTCATAGTTTCCCAATGTCAGCCCCCACGACGGGGGATCGTTGTCGGCCAGATCGATGGTCTTGGCCATCCCCAGCTGGGGCTTTTGAACCTGTAAGGCCTCCAGGCATAATTCAAGAAATCGGTCAGGCTCCGCGATGGCCACGCCTTTGGTGCCGCGCACGGCAATGGCCTTCAGGTTTTTAGATCCCATTACGGTCCCCATACCGGTCCGCCCTGCGGCATTGCCCATGCGGGTCTGGATGGAGGCGTATCCGATCATATTTTCGCCGGCCGGCCCGATACAAACCACTTCGACTTCGGGATCACCCAGTTCCCGGCGGATGGCATCCTGGGTCTGGTAGGTATCCAGTCCCCAGAGATGCGCGGCGTCTTTTATCTCGACCTCATCATTGTGGATGGCAATGTAGGCCGGTTGCGCAGCTCTGCCTTTTAGAATGATGCTGTCATAGCCCGCATACTTGAGCTCCGGTCCCCAGTAGCCACCCATATTGCCCATGCCTTGAATACCAATGACCGGTGATTTTGCGGCCACTTCGACCCGGCCGGAGCCGGGCACCATGGTTCCGGTAAACGGACCGAGGCTGAACATCAGCACATTTGCCGGATCGAGCGGATTAACTGTTGGATCGGTTTCCCTGTACAGAATTCTGGAATTCAGGCCCCGCCCACCGAGCCAATCTTTTGCGTAGTCAGTGGTCGCTTCTTTCACAATCTTGCCGGATTCCAGGTCTATCCTTAAAATGGTTCCACCACGCATATAACCCATGGATGTCTCCTTATTTTTTTACCTTGCCGAGATCAAATAAAATCATCTTGATCTGGCTCAATTCATTGAAGGTCCAATCTGACAGCATTCTGCCGATTCCGCTTTTCTTGACACCCCCGAAGGGCGCCATTTCATCCCAGCAATTGGTGGCTTCGTTGATATAGACGCTTCCGGCTTGAATGTTTTCAGCCAGATAATAGGCATTCGCCAAGCCACTGGTAAACGCACCGATCTGAAATCCAAAGCGGGTTGCGTTGGCCAGCTCGACGGCCTGATCGATGTTTTCAAACCTCATGATCGGCGCGACCGGACCCGGTGTGGCTTCCTGGGTGACGAGCATGTCGCCGGTGGCCTCATCGATTACGGTCGGCTCGAGATAAAGCCCTTTGGGGTTGTTTCCGCCGGTTAAAAATTTAGCGCCTTTCTGACGGGCATCTTCCAGATGGGTCAGCGCTACTTCAAGAACTTTGCTGTTGTGGACGGGTCCGACATCTGCCTTTTCATCCAACGGGTCTGACAGGTTGAGGGCCTGGGTCCTTTCGACAAAACGGCTTACAAAATCCTGATGAACATCCTTGTGAACCAATATTCTTCGAGTGGATATCGGCGATTGTCCATTGTGGGCATAACACCCGCCCATCGCAGCTTCCACTGCCGCTTCGATGTTGGCATCATCCATGACGATCAGCGGATTATTGGAGACGATCGCAAACAACAGTTTTTTCATGGCGGCATTCCGGGCAACTTTTTCACCGGTGGGCTCCTGGCCAAAAAGGCCGATTGCCTGGGTGCCCGGATTGGCACACAGTTCCGCGCCAACTTCTTCACCGGAACCGGTCAGCACATTAATGCTTCCGGGCGGAAAGCCGGCCTCTTCCAGGACCTCGGCAATCAGAATGCTGCTGAACGGTGATCCGGATGACGGCTTGACAATGACGGAGTTGCCCACTGCCAGGGCATAGGGAATCGTACAATTGGGCATTTCAGAAGGATAGCTGAACGTCGAAATGTTGACCACCACGCCCACCGGCTGGTAAATATGGATTAAGCGTTTATTATTGGAATCTTCGGTGACATTGGGCAGGGTCATGCCGCGGTGCGATTTTATATTCGCAGCCGCAACATGAAAATTACTCCAGCTATAGCCATCGATGGTGCTACCTTCCCATATGGCCTGCTGGATGGGCTTGCCGGATTCCAGACAGGTGAGGCGGGATGATTCTTCATCCCTCTTTTTTGCGAGCTCCGTCGCCTTGTGCAGCAGTTCGATGCGTTTTACCAGAGAAAGTTTTGCCAGGGCTTTCTGCCCTTCGATAGCCGCGTCTATCGCTTTCTGGGCATCTTTGCGGGTGCAGGCCGGCACCGTGCCGATCACACTGCCATCACCCGGATAGTTGACCTCGAATCGCTCGCCGCTTTCCGATTCGACCCATTCACCCCCGATCAACGCTTTTTTTTGATAAACTTTTTCAGACATAGATAGTCCTCCTTTGCAAGGTTTGCTTTTATGAAGACGCTAAAGGTATGATGTTTATTTATCGGTTTAACAGAATCCCTCGAATCTCTTGCGGACGAGGCCTGAATATACGTAATTGATCATGGTCGTAAAATCGAAAACCGGTAATCCGACCGCTTCTTGAGTCGCAGCCGCATAAGGGGGAAGATCGGTACATTCAAACAAAATCGCCTTAATGTTCTCCTCTTTTTCAATCAGATTTTTAGTGACCTGAACGACCTCGGCTTCAACCCCGTCAAAATCAAGCTCCCCGACTTCGGCGTGAATCGCATCATAAAAATGCTTTTGGTCCTCCATGCCGGCGATGGCAAGAGGGATATTAGCGCCATTGGTGGCAATCTGCAAATGCTTTTCCGTCAAGGTTTTGCTGCTGGCCGTTATGATGCCAATCTTTTCGCCGGGTTTTAACATGCGGGAAATAAACGGCAGCTGCAATAAACTGGACATAAAAACCGGGACCGGAAATTCTTTGGCCATCACGTCATGGTAAAGGACCATAAATCCGCAATTTCCGGTAACCGCCTTGACCCCTTCGTTTACCAGATCCCAACCGGCATCAATAAAAGGCTTTAGCAGCGCCGGGTCACCCTGGTAGACCAGTTTTTCCATATTGGCGCCTTTGACATTGGCATATCTGACCGGAAAAGAAAAGGATGTGGCATTTCCGGGGCAGCCCGGCGGAAACGGCATGAAGCTTTCCATCAGAATGATGCCGATTGCCTCTCCGTAACTGGTTTGCCCCTTTTTGGCTTTGTAAATCATAAAAGATCCTCCTCCGAATTTAATGATTTCCATTTGTTTGCTAAAAAATGAATATAGAGCAATATTTGAGCCAACAACTGGACTAAAAATAAAACTATGTAATTACAGATAGTTATTTAGGGAATTGAGTGAACTTTTTGGGATGTTTGATTCAGATATGAATCAGATTAATTTTGCGGGCAGGTAAAATGGCGCCAAGATGCAGTCACGTTGATTGCCCTGACCCATATCCGAATGGACAGAATTGATAATCTCTGGCAAACTTATTTAGAATTTGCTACTGAAGATTTAAAATTTAGGGTTTTGCTCACAATTCTTTGCAGAAAGATAATTCATGGCGACATACCAGAATAAGATGACCATCGGCATCGATGTGGGGGGTACATTTACCGATTTGCTGGCGCTGGATCACGATACCGGCGAATTAACCGCCTTAAAAATGCCGTCTACCGCCGGGGAGCTGGCGCGGGGTGTCGTTAATGGTCTGGAGCAGTTGCCTAAACGTGCACGACATTCGACCATCATACACGGAACCACTGTGGCCACCAATGCGGTACTGGAGGGCCGAGGTGCCCGGACCGCCTTAATCGTCACCCGGAACTTCCGTGATCTTTTGGAAATCGGTCGCCAGTCGCGGGAAAACATGTATGATCTGCGTGAACATGGTCGCCCGCCGGCCATGGTACCCCGTCACCTGAGGCTGGAAATCACCGAACGCATGGACCCCAATGGCGCTGTATTGCAGAATCTTAAGTTGGATGAAGTTTCTGGAATTTTAAAAACGCTGCAAGAAGAAAAGGTCGAAGCCATTGCCGTCAGCCTGTTGAACGCCTATGCCAATCCGGATCATGAGCGCGCCCTATTTGAATCGATCCATCCCCATTTTCCTTTTGTTTCCATCTCTACCGAAATTAACGCCGAATTTCGCGAATACGAGCGGACCAATACCGTTGTGTTGAACGCCTTCGTTATGCCCTTGGTCCACCGGTATGTTGAGCGACTGCTGAAGCTGCTGCACGATTCCGGCTGGCAGGGGCGTCTCCATTTTGTTCAATCCAATGGCGGAATGATCTCCGGAACTTTAGTCAAACGGCAACCGCTCTGCACGGTGATGTCCGGACCGGCTGCCGGCGTGGCAGCCGCCCAGCATCTGATGGAACAACTGGATATTCGCGATGGCATCACCTTCGACATGGGGGGTACCAGCACGGATGTATGTTTGATCCCTAACGGCCAGGCAGCGGAGACAGCAGAACGCCGTATCGGCGGGCAACCGGTGCGATTTGCTTCGGTTGCGATTGAAAGTATTGGTGCCGGCGGTGGGTCCATCGCCTGGGTGGATGCGGCCGGGGCGATGAAGGTCGGTCCCCACAGCGCGGGTGCCTTGCCCGGGCCGGCCTGTTATGATCGCGGCGGCAAGGAACCCACGGTAACGGATGCCAATCTGCTGCTGGGTTACCTCAATCCCGCGGCGACGTTTGGACGGCAGATTAATCTACAGTATGACTTGGCCGAGAAAGCAGTGGGGCGGTTCGGAGATAAATTTGACATGTCCTTGCTGGAGGCCGCACAGGGCATTATTGACATTGCCAATGCCAATATGATCCACGCGCTGCGGCTGGTCTCCGTTCAAAAGGGGCATGATCTGCGCCGCTTTGTCCTCGTCGCATTTGGCGGGGCTGGACCTTTGCATGCCGGCCGCCTGGCGCGCATGCTGCATATTCCTAAGGTCATTGTTCCACCGTTTTCCAGTGGATTTTCTGCACTGGGATGCCTGGTGTCAGACGTGCGTATCGATTCCGTTTTGACCTACCGGCGCAGGCTGGATGACCTCACTGCAGCCGAGCTTGCTGAAGCTTTTCTTCCGATGGAAAAAGAAGCGCGCCGCCGGTTGATGGACGAAGGCTATGCGGTCTCTGAGATTGAGCTGCAGCATGCCTGTGATCTGCGATATGTTGGGCAAAAATACGAACTCACGATCCCGCTGGCCGGTGACCCCCAACACTGTAGCGTGGATGAACTGCATCGCCGCTATCAACAACGGCATGAAGCGTTGTATGCCTATATAACTGCGGAGCCGGTGGAATGTATCAATTTGCGCCTGGTCGCGCAGGTTCCCAGGCAAAATTTTCGGTTACCCCCGCGCTCCGAGGGACACCTGCAGGATGCACGGGTCGCGGAACGTGAGGCGTTCTTCCCGGAAACCGGCCAGGTGTCCATACCCGTGTATCAGCGCGAACGCCTGGGAAGTGATGTCGGGCTCCAGGGGCCGGCGATTTTTGAAGATGAATGGTCCACCACGCTGGTGTATCCGGGACAATACCTGCAGGTGGATCAAAGCGGTGCTTTAATTATCGAGGAGAATCCATGAACGAGCCTGTCAATCCCATCACGCTGGAAGTGGTCCGCAACGCCATCTATGCCATTACAGAAGAAATGCGCGTCATCCTGATGCGGTCGGCGCGAGCGCCAATCTTAAAAGAGGCCGGTGACCTGTCCTGTGTGATTACCGATGCCCGAGGCCGGGTGATTGCCCAGGGCAGCAAAGATATTGCCATCCATCTCGGTGTGATGGCGTTTACCGTCAAGGCGTTCCTGGAGCGAATCGATCCGGCTTCCTTAAGGCCTGGAGATGTATACTATACCAATGCCCCGGATGTCGGCGGCAATCACCTGCCGGATGTCAAAGCCATTCGCCCCGTTTTCTTGAATGAACAACTGGTGGCATTTTCAGTTAATCTGGCCCACTGGCCTGATATCGGCGGCGCCATTGCCGGCAGTTACTATACCAAGGCCACCGAAATTTATCAGGAAGGGCTGCAGATACCGCCGCTGCCGGTGTTCCGGGAAGGACGTGTCGATCCGCTGTTGCTCGAAATGATTATGATCAATGTGCGTAATCGTGAGGAACGAGAGGGTGATCTATTCGCCCAGTATGCCTGCAATGAGGTGGCCGACCGACGCCTGCAGGAAGTTTTCGGACAGCACGGTCGAGACACTGTGCTGCAATGCTTTGCACACTATCTCGAAGAATCCGATCGGCGCATGCGCTCCGCTATTGACGCCCTGCCGGACGGCGTGTATTGCGGTCAAGACGATCTCGATGATGACGGTATCACCCCTAATCCGGTCAAATTGGCTGTTGAGGTTACGATCAAAGGGGACAGCGTCGAATTTGATTTTAGCGACAGCGATTCACAGACTGCCGGGCCGCTCAACTGCACCTATTTTACGACCTGCTCGGCGGTGTACTATGCCATTAAAGCCTTAGTCGGACCGGAGATTCCGCCAAACGAAGGCTGTTACCGCTGCATCACCGTCAACGCCCCCCGCGGTTCCATCACCAATCCGGAACCGGGCGCGCCACTCGTGGGCGGCAATCACGAAACGACCCAGCGCATCGTTGATGTCATTTTTCAGGCCTTGGCGCCGATTTTGCCTGAGCGCGTGGTCGCCGGTGGTACCACCACATCAGGGCTCTTAATCATCAGCGGCAAACGCCGGGATGCGCGCCCGTTTATTTTCTATGAAACCCACGGCGGTGGAGAGGGCGCCCAGGCATTTCGCGACGGTACCAGCGGAATTCGGGTGCACATGGCCAATACGATGAATACCCCGATCGAGGCTGTGGAAGCTGAGTATCCGCTAAGGGTCGAAGCGTACCATCTGATTCCAAACAGCGGGGGCAAGGGGAAATATCGCGGCGGTTTGGGTCTGCGTCGGGTATACCGCCTGCTTGCCCCCCATGGCCAGGCCACGACTATGGCCGAGCACACGGTGGTGCCGCCCTACGGCTTGTTTGGTGGAGAGCCCGGCCGCTGCTTTCGAATAACACTGAATCCGCATAAAGAAGCGCGCCGCCTCCGGGGCAAAGAAACTGTCGCCTTAAAAGAGGGTGATGTGATTGCCGTCGAAGGGGTCGGCGGGGGTGGGTATGGAATGCCTGAAGATCGTGACCCGGAACTTCTGGAAAAAGACCGACGGGAAGGTTATGTCACCTCGGGAAGTGAAACGTAATCTCAGAAAAACCCCCTGATCGTCATACAACCGCATCATCACTTCGACTCGGTTTGAATACAGAGCGCCGCGCATGCCGGCCATAGGCGGCTGCGGCTGGATTGTTCCCCAGGAGCCGGTCTGTGACGATGCGTGTTGAAACCGGCGCTTTGGAATGGCGGGTGAACAAAATGTCATGTCCCCTGCATAACCCGATAATGAAGTTCATTTTGCTTTCTTTATAACGCTTCTCCAGAAGTGGTTTCAAAATCTCAGATCAGGTTTCCCGCTCGAACGCGGGACAACGCAGCCATTGGGCCTTAGATGGGGTTTTGAAACCACTCCTAAGACCGAGGCTTGACAGAAGCGGCCTCCTGACCCGCAATACGCCCAAATATGAGGCATTCGGTCAGGGCGCAACTACTCAAACGACTGGCGCCGTGGATTCCACCGCATACTTCGCCGGCGGCAAATAGGCGCGGAATCGGCTGGCCCTGCAGATTGATAACCTGGGCCTTCGAATTAATTCCGATGCCGCCCGGTGTGTAATGCAGTTTTGGCCAGAGCCGCATGGCATAAAATGGCGGCATTTTCAATAGCGGGGTGTCCGGGCCAAGCGGCTTGCCGAAGGCGTCCGTCCGGCCTGCTGCAATTGCAGTATTATACGCATTGAGCGTCTGGTTTAATGCAGCCAACGGAATCCCATAGGCTTGGGCCAGATCCGACAAATTTTCGAACCCTTTCACTCTACCCCTTTTGAGGCAATCTTTGAGACTCTCCGCATCCTTTTGCGCCCCATTGCTGTCAACAATTCCAATGCAGGGATGACCGGCGCTCAACATGGCTTCGGACCGCTCGCGGCGATCCCCCCATTCATTGACAAAACGGCAACCGCTAGCCGGATCGATAAGAACACCCGCCGGAAACACGCTGTAAGAGGCAAACCGGGCCCCTTTGCCGTATGCCTTTTCATCGGGGCATCCCCACGGTCCCATTTGTATCCAGGAAAGATGAACGGGAAGGGCCCCCATTTTCAAAGCGGCAACCATTCCTTCTGCAGTCGCCCCCCGGTGATTGGTTGATTGAATTGATTCATCCAACCCCGGGCGCTGAAGCTTGCAAAATGGCAGGTCATTGCCGAATCCACCCGTGGCCAAAATGACGCCGCGATTGGCGCCCATTTTTTTTCCGGCTCCGCTGTTTTCATCAGGGAAATGGTAACCCGCCCGGATGTTAATGCCGTATATTGTTTTTCTGCTACGGTCGGCGATGAAGTCCGTCAACAGGCAGCGGGTGCGGATCTCGACACCCAGTTCATTCAGCCTGGCCGTCTGTGCTTTGACAATATCCGCCCCCAAATGGCTCTTTGTGGTCAGGCTGCGGGCCACAGAATGCCCGCCGAATCGGTCCAGGCGATCCAGGTATTTCACGCCCAACTCTTTGCGGGTCCACTCTATGGTTTCTGCCGCTCTTTCAGCGAAGATTCTTACGAGTTGAGGATGATTGAGGTTCAAACCAGCGCGTAGCATGTCATCATAAAACAATTCCGGCGAATCCGCTATCCCGCGCTTTTTTTGCAAGTAGTTGCCGGGTGCCGCTAAAGCCCCGTCGCTGATGCGGGTGTTGCCGCCGATCACTTTCATTTTTTCGAGCACGATAACTGAAGCGCCGGCCTGAGCGGCTTCGATGGCTGCCGCCAGCCCGGCCAAACCACTGCCGATCACGATTATATCTGTTTTTTCATCCCAACCGGTCATTTGAACTCCTTTTGTTCAGCTGGATATGCGATGAAATTGTTTTATAACCCGTTTTTTGCTATCCAATACCCATATATAATAACAGATGCACGATTATCGCAATCTATAAAAGCGATTTACAGAGGAGAAATGAAATGGACAGCATCGAAATCAAAAGTCTCGACAAAGAACACATCATCCATTCCTGGGTGGTCAATGATGATTTAGATCCATTTGTCATAAAGGATGTTGAAGGCCCCTACCTCATCGATGGGGACGGCAACCGCATTCTCGATTTTGCATGTGGTTCGGTTTGCGTCAATGTCGGGCACAAACATCCCAAAATCGTTGCCGCGATCCAGAAGCAGGCAGAGCAGATTTGCTACATCCGTCCGTCGTTTACCTGTGAATCGCGTGCTGCCCTGGGAAAGGCCCTGGCCGAAGTGACACCCGGCGATCTGAACAAGTTCTTCTTCACGGTATCGGGCGCTGAGTCCAACGAAAATGCCATCAAAATGGCGCGCTTTTTTACCCAAAAACAAAAGATTCTGGCCCGCTATATTTCCTACCACGGCGCCTCCTATGGGGCGGCCACCCTGACCGGCGATCCCCGGCGCATAAAAGCAGAGCCGGGCATCCCCGGTGTGATTCACGTGATGGATCCGTACTGTTATCGCTGTCCTTTTAAATTGACCTACCCGCAGTGCGATATTCATTGCGCCGAGTATCTGCGAGATGTCATTCAATTCGAGAATCCAGAAACCATCGCCGCCATGATTGTGGAACCGGTAACCGGTTCCTGCGGCGGTATTATACCGCCCGACGGGTATTTGCAGCGCTTGCGGGATATTTGCGATGAAAATGAAATCTTACTGATTGCGGATGAAGTCATGGTGGGTTTAGGTCGCACGGGACGGTGGTTTGCCGTTGATCACTGGGACGTGGTTCCCGACATCATGACCATGGCCAAGGGGTTGACCAACGGTTATTTGCCACTCGGTGCCGTTGCCATAACGGATAAGGTCAGTGATGTGTTATACCGGCAACCGCTTTCCTGCGGGCTGACCTATCTGGCCCATCCCCTGTGCTGCGCTGCAGGCATCGCATCCATCGAAGTGCTGCAAGAAGAGAAAGTTATTGAAAACAGCAGGCTTATGGGCGAGGTGCTGGCAACTGAGCTGGAGGCACTCAAAGAGAAACACGTCTGTGTGGGGGACGTCCGATCGCTGGGCCTCATGGCCTGCCTGGAGTTGGTCAAGAGTAAAAAAACCAGAGAACCCCTTGTCCCTTATGGGGCCAGTGGAAAGGCTACGGCGCTGTCCAAGGAAATATCCAAGCGGTTAAAAGAAAAAGGATTATTTACCATCGTACGCTGGTTATTTCTTTTTGTTACCCCGCCGCTCAACATCACGGAAAGTGAGCTACGCCAGGGTATGGCCATTATTGATGAGGTTTTGGATTTTGTAGATCAGCAGACTGACGATTAGCTGCGATGAACTGCTAATTTTGAGATGGCTTATAATAACAAATGAAGCGGCTATCAGAACTGGACCTGAAGATAGGCGTTGTGGTGTTCCCCTATTTTTTGGAATTCGGCACTTTCGCCAGGCAATTTGTATGGAAATGTCTTGACAAGCCAACCGGTATTCTTGTATACAAGTTTAAAAGCCGAATATCTTCATATAAAGGAGGTCAGCCATGCCAGCACAGGAAGCCATTGATTTGAAATATGATACGAGTGAATCGTCTCGTGATTTTAAGGCGGAAACGCGAACCCAGCGTTTAAAAAACGCCTATTTGGATTCAAAGCCGGCGATTTGTATGGAACGGGCCCTGGCATTTACCCGATCTTATAAAATAACCGAAGGTCAAGCCACGCCGGTGCGCCTGGCCAAAGCCTTTCGTTTGGCATGTGAAACCATAACTCTCAATATATTTGAAGATGAATTAATCGTGGGAACCCACGGCTCTGGACGCCGAATGGGTGCCCTGGTCCCTGAAATTTCCTGGAAGTGGCTTGCCAAAGAGCTGGACTCCGTGCAAACAAGGCCGCGTGACCCCTATTATATAGACCCGGAACAAGAACGCCTGTTTGTTGAAGAAATTATTCCTTACTGGCAAGGAAAATCCCTTGAAGAAAACGCTCTGGCACGGTTCCCTGAAGACACCCTCAAAATTGGTGTGGATACCGATATTCTTGATACCGAAATGAAATGGCGCAGTCATGTGGGTGAAATTACACCTGATTTTCAGGATATCCTTTTTCCGAAAGGATTTCGGGCCATCTGCGATGAGGCCAAAGAAAAACTGAAAACCTTAAAATATACCAGTGACGAAGACCTTGATAAAATTGATTACTACAAAGCGGCCATCGAGGCCTGTGAAGGGATTATTACCTTAGGTAAACGCTATGCGCAGTATGCAGCCGACATGGCCCAAAAAGAAAAAGATCCCGCGCGCAAAAAAGAACTGGAAACCATTGCCGCAAACTGCCGCCGCGTGCCGGAATATTCGCCGCGGAATTTCTGGGAAGCTGGGCAAATGCTTTGGTTTGTGATGCTGGGTTGCTTCCTTTCGGAAAACTGCCCGGCCTTTAATATCGGACGCTTTGATATGTATATGAATCCGTTTTTTCAGGCGGATCTTAAAACATACACGATCAATAAAGAATTCGCCCAGGAAATTATTAACTGCCTTTGGGTAAAAATTGCTGAACTCATCTGGCTATTGCCGCAAAACGGCAGTCGATACTATGCCGGCTACAGCGGTTTTACCAATCTGAGTGTTGGCGGCCGAAACATTGATGGCAGTGATGCCGTAAATGATGTCAGCTTCATGGCCGTCGAAGCCACCGCGCAGGTCGCGTTGCCGCAACCCTCGCTGAGTGTCATCATTCACCCGGATACGCCGGAAGAATTTTTACTGGCCTGCTGCCGCCTGTCCCGCAAAGGTATCGGCTTCCCGGCCTTTCACAATGATCGGGTGGGGACCCAGATGATGATGTATGCCGGATTGCGGCCGGATGATGCCCGGGAGTGGACGTTGCTCGGTTGCGTCGTACCCCATCACCGCAAAGTCTATGAGTGGACGGATGCGGGTGGATACAACATGGCAGCCGCTCTGGAATGGACCCTCAACCAGGGCCGCAGCCGCCTGACCGGTGAACAAATGGGTTTGCCCACCAAAGATCCGCGTGAGTTTGCGTCTTTCGAAGAGCTTAAGGAAACGTTTTTCAAGCAGGTCGATCACATTATGAAACACTGTGCGATTTCAACCGTGATTGAACATAAACTGCATCGCAAAATGGTCCACCGTCCCTACCTTTCTCTGTTGGTAGAGGGCTGCATGGAAAGCGGAAAAGACCTGGTCAATGGCGGTGCGCGCTATAATGTCGGTCCCGGCTGGATCGTCGTGGGCGCAGCTGACTGTGCCAACGGCCTGGCGGCCATTAAAAAGAACGTGTTTGATGAAAAAAACATCACCATGGACCAGCTGGTTAAGGCCCTGGATGACGATTTTGTCGGCCATGAGGAAATTCAGCAGTTGCTCAAGAATTCTCCCAAGTTCGGCAATGATGATGATTACGTCGATCGTCTCCAGGTCGAAATGACGGATTACAATGATAAGGGGCTTCGACGGTACAAAGATACCTTGGGCAATCCCTTTCATAGTGCGATTATGGGGCTGACCTACAATATTCCTACCGGTTCAGTCGTGGGTGCGCTGCCCTGTGGACGCAAGGCAACCCATCCGCTGGCCGAAGGCTGTTCTCCGCATCCAGGAACGGATATCACCGGCCCGACTGCGGCCATGCGCTCTGAAGCAAAGGTCAACCATGAATTGCATCCCGGCGGAACGCTGCTGAACCTTAAGCTGCTGCCGTCTGCTATCGAAGGCAACCGTGGACTGGCCGGCATGGCCAATCTGATTCGGTCCTATTTTGAACTCGGCGGGTATCACTGCCAGTTCAACGTCATCAGTCCGGAAACCCTGCGGGATGCCCAAGAAAATCCGGATAACTATCGTGACCTGGTGGTTCGTGTCGCGGGCTATTGTGCGATTTTTAATGATCTTTCCAAGGAAGTACAAAACGAGATTATTCGCCGGACAACTCACGAAAGCCTATAGCTCCAATAGAGTTAGAACTCAATTGGGCCTTATTTGTTATTCGTCATTGGTTAATGGTTTAGAATGAAAAATATCGTCATTGAAATCCAGCGCTGGTCGGTATCGGACGGACCCGGGACCCGAACAGTGGTCTTTTTAAAAGGCTGCCCGCTGCATTGTCCCTGGTGTGCGAATCCCGAATCACAGGATCGTCAGCCGCAAATCGGGATCTTCCCCTCCCGGTGTGTCGCATGCCGTGCCTGCGCGCGGGAGTGCCCTGAGGACGTGGCCATCCCTGCCAAAAACGGCGCATTTTCAGGCGATCTATGTCTGCAGTGCGGGGAATGTATCAAGGTCTGTCATTCGGGTGCGCGTGCCTGGCTGGGGGAAGAAATGACAGCGACGCAGCTGATACAGATCATCAAAAAAGATATGGTTTTTTATCGAAAGTCATCCGGGGGCGTCACCTTCAGTGGCGGCGAGCCCCTAACCCAGCCGGACTTTTTGAAAGCGGTGATTGAAGGATGCCAGAAATTAGGGATTCACGCCGCCATCGAAACCTGCGGGTTTTTTAGCTGGGAATCTGTAGAAGATACCGTCAAACTGGCTGATTTTGTCTTATTTGATATCAAACACATGGATGACAAAACCCATAAAGCGATTACGGGCGTTGCCAATAAGAGAATTCTTGCAAATGCCAAAAAAATTGCTCAGCTTGATATTCCCATGGTGATCAGAATTCCGGTCATACCGTCCATCAATGACAGCCAAGAGAACATCAAGGCCACCGCCAAATTTGTTCGTGACCACCTTCCCAGTGCCCTGGGAATTGAAATGCTGCCCTATCACAAATTAGGCCTCTCCAAATATAATGCGCTGGGGCTGGATTATAAACTGCACCATATCAGTCCCCCGGATGACGCCCATATGGAGATGTTGCAGAATCTGATAACCGCTGAAGGGGTGGCTTGCATCACCGCCGACAGCGGCTACGACCCCCCGCCCATCCAACCGAAGCTGAAGGTGGTCGGTTAAGGAATACCCTCCCGAAGCTTCAAACTTCATGTTGCCTAAAACCACGGATTAATAGCGGTATTACCCATTGACCCAAAAAACCCTCAACCACAGTGATTTTTTGGCGACAAGTATTTCTGAACACCAGCAGACTTGAAGTATAGAGCGCATTTCGAAATACATTATTCAGCCTACGGCTTTTGACTTTTCGCTGGAAAAGTCATCAGGACCGCCGTTTGTGTTGGACTGCGAAATGTCATCGAGCCAGACCCTGAAGAGTTTGAATCCTATGGATAAGATGACGGCACCAACAAATAGACCCATAAATCCCATTGAAATAAATCCTCCGATCGCACCAAGAAAAATGACGAGCATGGGCACCGGAGCACCGCGTCCCAGGAGTATGGGCTTCAAAAAATTATCCAACAAGGACACCAGAATGAGCCAACCGGTCAACAATCCAGCAGTAACAGTGTCTGCACTGGCGAACATGTAGATGATGACCGGAATGACAACCGGAAAAATACCGATTTGAATAATGGCCAGAAACAGACAGAGAAAAGCCCAAAGACCCGCTGCCGGTACCCCGGCTACGAAAAACCCAGTACCTGCCAACAGTGACTGAATAATGGCCACACCAAGAATCCCTTTGACCACATTGTGCACGGTTTTGCTCGCAATGTCAGCAAAGTTAGCGCCACGTTCTCCTGCCAAACGCATAAAAAGGTCTCTTGCCATTTTTCCACTTTCCCTTGCATTAACCATAAAGATTCCAGCAATGACAATTGAGAGTGCAAATTGGAGCAATCCCAGAGCGGTGCCCATCGCCGACTTCAGCAGCCATAAACCCATTGCTTTGAGCTGAGGTTGAAACCGGATCAGCGTCGCTTTTAGGTTTTCCGAAGCCTCAATCCACTCGTTCTTCAATGACTTGCCGATTAGAGGCCACGTATCGATATTATCTGGTGGAGGCGGCACTTTTATTTCGCTACGCTGTATCCTTTCGTTGATATATTTTGTACCACCGACAAGCGAGTCTACCATCTGGATGCTGGGGAGAATGATGCCAAGGAGCATGACTGTGGTAATGATGGCAGACGCCAACTTAACACGGCCACCCAATATGCCGCTGAGTTTTCTGCAAGCAGGGTGTAATGTAATGGCAAGGATGATTCCCCACATCACTGGAGAGATAAAGGGCCTTAAAATAGTGAAGCAAAGTGCTATCAAAAGGGCGATGGCACCGATCCGAATCGCTATGTCAATTGCGGGTCCTACGTATGTTTTTTCTCGGGTAATTTTGTCTGCTTCGTTCATAAGGATTCCCCCTGTTTATGGTTTTATATTTTTGGGCATGCTTCTTTAAAAATGTTTCTTTTACATCGCTGAAAATAACCCTCGGGAGCCGACGTCGGAGTTGCTTTTCATCGGAAATGCGCAACTGCAGACACCTTGCTACAGTTTACGGAGTGTCGGATTATATAATGCATAAGCAAGTCTTTAACTTTTTGCAAGGACTGGGATACGAAATGTCGTGCCTTCATCGAATCTTTGAGGCCAATTGAAAAAGGCGAGAATAGCAAACGGAAGATGAACTTTTACAAAAGCATTAAAAGTTTGCAGGATCCTATTCTCTCAGGCCGACAGGCTAAACATTCATAGAATATCTTAAAAAGCTTGCGTTTTTTGAACCTCCCCAAATCAAATCTAAAAAGACCATTCCTCAAGATATTTTCTAAATTAATTGTATGTTAGGGAAAGGGCATCTCCAAAGTCATTTTTTCTGAAAACAAAAAACCTTGACAAAAGCGATAGTGTCGGTTACATTTTATTTCGACTGGTCAGTATAAATAAAGGAGACGTTCAATGCCAAAAGTTGGAATGGAGCCTATCCGGCGGACCCAGGTTATCAGGGCGGTTATTGAATCTGTTGCCGAAAAGGGCCTCGAGGCCCTGACCATGGATGCTGTCGCCAAAAGGGCCGACGTGTCCAAGGGTGTGGTCAACTATTACTTTGCCGGCAAGCGCGATCTGCTTTTGCAGTCTTTTAACGCCTTCCTGGAATCCTACAATCAACAAATCGTTGATTTGATTCAACCGGGTATGGGGGCCATGGAAATGATGGGGATTGTTATTGATGTCTGCTTCCCCGATGGCGATGTGGCGCTGCCGCTCTGGAAGCACGATCCCAAGATTGAAGCGAAAGCTCAGCCAGAAGGTAAACCCGACCCCGCTTATTCTATTGATCAGCTGGGGAAGGTGTTTGTCCATTTTCTCACAAAAACCATCTTGGACAGGGATTTTCAAGCGGTTTATCAAAAGGTCTACAACACTTACCTGGAGGGCATGAAAACGATTATCCAACACGGCATTGCCGCCGGTGAATTCCGCGACGTGGACCCGGATGAAGCGGCCCTTGGACTTATGGCGCTGATAGAAGGGATGGTGATGTATCGTAATATCGGTTTTCGTCCCCTGCCACCCCAAAACTACAGAAGCGTGTGCAAAGATTTCGCCCGAAGGCATCTGAACAACGGATAGGCGTCTTCAGGGGACAAATACAGAGCATTTTGCAAATGGATCTAATTTTCACCGCCCGAGCCTGCATCCCGCCTCGCGGGGCTTCGCTCGAGGCACAAAGAATACAAAGGAGAAAATGATGTCCAAACCATCCGTTATTATCATTGGTGCCGGGCTGGGGGGCCTATCCACCGGGACCTATGCCCAAATGAACGGCTACCAATGCCAAATATTCGAACATGCCCGGCATCCCGGCGGAGTGGCGGCTGAATGGAAACGGCAGGGCTACACCATTGACGGCGGCATTCACTTTTATATGGGCTACCGGCCGGGACGACCCGACCATGACCTCTATCGGGAACTTGGCATCTATCAAGCGGACCAGTACCTTGAGATGACAAACTACGGCCGTTTTCTGAATCCTGCCGATGGACGCTCCCTGGATATCACTCAAGACCTGGATCAACTCGCCGCAACCCTGAAGGCGATCTCCCCTGAGGACGCCGCCTTTATCGACAAAGTCATAGCTGGGGCGAAGGCTTTCAGGCACTCGAATATGACCGGATCCATGCAAAAGCCACCGGATATGAACAGGTGGTGGGACACGCTTAAAATGATGATCAAAATGAAAGGGACCCTGCGATACTATTCAGGGTGGTATATGCAGTCGCTGGGCGAAGCCACGAAAGCGCTCCATGATCCCTGGTTGGCCTATGTCTTTAAGCACCTCTTTCTGCCTGAAGTGCCGGTGGTCTTTATCATGATTATTCTGGGTGCGCTGTCAGGCGGCAACATGGCGGTCCGGAAAGACGGCTCCGGAGGGTTTTCCCGGGCCTTGGAAAAGCGCTACCTGGATTTGGGTGGTGAGGTTGCCTATCGATCCACGGTGCAAAAAATTCTGGTTGAAAAGGATCATGCCGTAGGTGTGCGTCTGTCAAACGGCGAAGAATATCGGGCCGATCACATCGTGTCAGCTGCTGACGGATTTTCGACGCTTTATGACATGCTGGACGGCAAGTACGTAACCGCCGAACTAAGAAAGCTGCACGATGAATGGCCGCTTTGGAAGCCCGTCGTTCTGATTAATTACGGCGTGGCCCGTGATTTTTCTGATGAACCCGCCATTACGATGCTCAAGCCCACAGCAAGCACGGGGGCCGGCTCTCTTGCCAGTGATTGCTGGGTCATTCGAATTTTCAACTATTGTCCGAACTGTGCACCCGCAGGTCGGACCCTCGTGCAGGTCATGATCGGATCCGAATGGCAACCCTGGAAAGATATCAGAAAGGATGAGGACGCTTACAACGCAGAAAAAGAAATGACAGCCAAGCAGGTATTGGAACGACTGAATGACGTGTGGCCCGGAATCAAGGATCAGGCCGAAATGACAGACGTGGCCACGCCCCATACCTGGTGGCGCTTTACCCGGAATCGTCAGGGTGCTTTTGAAGGTTTCGCCATTATCGATAAAATATTTACCACAAGGGTAAAACGAACCCTTCCGGGTCTGGACCATTTCATTATGGCCGGCCAATGGGTGGTGCCGGGCGGCGGGGTTATACCGACCCTGGTATCCGGAAAACATGCCGCCATGCTCCTGTGCCGGCGGGACGGTAAAGTGTTTAATAGATCGTCTGAAATTTTCAGTTACTCAGGATGAATCCACCTTAGAGCGGATATGTATGTCTCTCTGGGGAAATGGGATCTCAATACCGGCTTTGGCCAGCTCTTCGAATATGACAAAATAAAGACTGCTTCGCACCTGGCGCCGCGGTGTCTTGCGTACGTTGATCCAGACGAGTAATTCGAAATTGATGGAGTTGTCGGCATATTCAACAAAACGTACCGCCGGCATACGGGTTTTGTCCACAAGCGGCTCATTCTCCGCAGCCGCCAGCAGGATTTTTTCAACCTGGCGCGGATCTGCCTTGTATGAAACGCCAACGGGCAGCTCTATGCGGATCAGCGGTGAGGACAACGAATAATTCACCATGGTGTTGGAAATAATACTGGAATTGGGAACCAGGTACTCGATATTGTCCCGGGTTCTCACCTTGGTGGCGCGCAGGTAAATATCCGTCACTTCTCCCAGCATGGACCCAACCTCGACCCAGTCACCCTTGCGGATTTTTCCACCGAAAATAATGGCAAAGCCGCTGATCACATTGGCGGCCATGTTTTGAAGCCCAAGGCCGACACCGATGCCGATGGCGCCGGCAAAGACCAGAAAAAAACGGAGGTTGATCCCCAGGATATTCAGCGCAATTAAAAATCCGATCCCGAAAGCAATGAATTTGAATATCGTGTTGAGTGCATACCCCAGACCCGGATCGATGCCGAAAGAGGGGTACACCTTGTAATCAAAGTAAGATTGGGCCAGGCGGGAGACAGAAAAAATAGCCAGCAGGCTCAGAATCGCCATTACAATCAGCCAGAAGGTGACCGTGGTTTCGCCGAGTTGAAAAATCGGAAAGGACATGATGCGCTGCAGGGGATTCAATAAGCCGAGCATGTTAAGACCAATGATCAGGACCGCCGCAATGGTGGCATACTTGAGAATTGAGCGCAATGTGCTGACGAACATCCGGGCGTTCTCATCGGTGTGGTCCAACCGCTGAAACCAGGTATTTAGAAAGCGCTGCAAGGTGTGGTAGAGCAGCGTAACGAGAACAAACGCAGCAGCGGTGAACCAGATCTTGATCAACACCAGCTGGCCGAATGCACGGTATCCAACGCACCATAACAGGGCGGCCAGAAACGACACCAGCAGCAGCGGAAAGTAATACCGTTCCAAAAACCTTCGAAACTGTACATAGCTTCGAATCGGCAGTTGCGGCAAAAACGATATAAAGGCTTTCTTGTTGAGATGCAGTATCAACAAAACGACGGTGACCGAAACCGATATCGCAAAACGCAAAAGCGCCAGAACATCATCCCGGATCTCGAAAACTTCCGCCGTCCAGTATGCCGCCACGCCGAAAATCGCGTACAGCAATGCCAGCCGTGCCCAGCGATAAATTGTCCGGCCGTGCTGTGCGGTTACCTTGAAAAGGTCGCGGGTCAAAGATTCCTTCAGCAACCGCAATAAAAGGGCACCGACCGCCCAGAATCCGAGCAGACGCCCGATGAGCTGAAACCAGACCGCCGAATAGTCGATCATGGCGTTGATCAGGGCAAATACGCCGAGCAGCAGCAGCGGGATCAAAGCGGAAACGACCACCTTGATACCGGACATAACGAATGGATAAGTGGCTTCCGGAATGAACTTAGACAGCGGTTCGACCTGCTTTCCCACCCGGGCCATCACCCGCCGCTGACCCAGCAGGCTGTATAAGACAG
>Ga0209536_100004937_pt1 | contig 20968 bp, 16 predicted proteins | sample DeeMarSeWOR28_12_FD_187461 | JGI IMG/M metagenome (GOLD analysis project Ga0209536, IMG submission 187461) | Marine sediment microbial communities from White Oak River estuary, North Carolina - WOR-2-8_12 (SPAdes) (version 2) | ecosystem: Environmental > Aquatic > Marine > Intertidal zone >... | reverse complement strand
CCCGCTCGACCGAGCGATGCAGGGTGTCGCTGAACTGGCTCCCGGACAGGTCTACGAGCTCATCACCCCCTTCGTCCCGGCACCGCTCATCGATCTGGTTCTGAAGCAGGGTTGCGAAGCCCACTGCGTCACCATCGGACCAGGCGAGTACCGCACCTACTTCCGCCACCGTTGACTTCCAGCGGCGAGTGGTATTGATGGGGCACCGGCTGGTGGAGCAGGTGGGACCCGTGCCGAGCGCTCAGACAACCGCGCCTCCCGGACGTGTGCGAAAACAGGAACGGTCGGGGGTCGCTCCGCGGGTGGCGGCATTCGCTCTCAGCTTCGGTTTACTTACACTGGTACAGTTGTTGGTCGCCCGCCCTATGCTAGTGGCTGAGCGGTTTGTGCCGGGTGCCGGGTGGATCGAAGTGATTCTGCTCGCCGTCTACGCAGCTTGGCTAATCGGCCTACTGTACGATCCCCGCAGCACGGCCCTGTGGCGCCGTCGCCTTTGGACGTTCTTCTCCTTGATCTTCTTCGCGCAGCTCGCGCTCGGCCTGATCGGTGTCGAGCGGTTTCTCATGAGCGGCAAGCTGCATTTGCCCATTCCCGCCATGATCGTGGCAGGGCCACTGTACCGGGGTGAGGGATTGTTCATGCCCATCCTGTTCACTGTCACCGTACTCCTGGTCGGGCCGGCTTGGTGCAGCTACCTCTGCTACATCGGCTCGTGGGACCTGAACGCAGCAGTCGGCCGGAAACGCCCCGCTCAGCTACCGGGCTGGCGCAACTGGTTCCGATTCGGCATCCTGGGCATGATCGTGGCCGCAGCCGTAGGGTTGCGGTTACTCGGCGTGGCAAGCCTTGCGGCGACCGTCGCCGGTATCGCAGTCGGCCTGTTAGGCGTGGGTGTAATGGTTCTTGTCTCGCCCCGCATGGGGACGATGGTTCATTGTGCCATGTATTGTCCCATCGGGCTTTTGGCGGATGTACTGGGCAAGCTCTCGCCATTTCGCTTGCGGATAAATCAGGATGCGTGTACCGATTGCGGTGCCTGCGCGATCAAGTGCCGGTACGGAGCCCTCCGACCCGAACACATCGAGGCACGCCGACCCGGTCTGAGTTGCACTCTATGTGGCGACTGCATATCTGCGTGCCGCGGTAGATCCATCGAGTACGGGTTCGTCGGACTGTCGCCGCGCATGGCCCGGACGGTATTCTTGGTGCTGGTGGTCTCGCTCCACGCCGTGTTCCTCGGCGTCGCACGGATCTAGGCATGAAACAGGAGTTGTCATGAGGACCGTTCGTCTTCTTTCACTCGCGTTGGTTGGCCTGCTGCCACCCCACTCGCCGACTGCCGGTCAGGAGTTGACCTTCGGTGGACAGCTGCGCCCCCGCTTCGAATACCGTGACCCGATATCGGTGAGTGGCGGCGCGCACCAATCCTGGATATCGATGCGGACGCGGGGTCAGCTCGGAGCTCGACTGGAACGTAATGTGAGCCTGTTCATCCAGTTCCAGGACGTACGAATATGGGGTGAGGAAACGAGCACTCAGGGCGACTACAGTGCCGACAATCTCGACCTGCACCAGGGCTACATCGAGGTTCGGAGCGACGGACAAACGAGACTGGCAGCCCGCGCCGGGCGCCAGGAGGTGAGCTTCGGTGGTCAGCGTCTGGTTGGCGCAGTGAACTGGAGTCAACAGGGGCGTTCGTTCGACGCGCTGAAGTTGACCGCGGAGGGAAGTGCCCTGCACCTCGACGTGCTCGGAGCGGTCCTGGCCGACGAGATCACCGCAACGCACGACACTGAGGAGTACTTCCTCGCAGCCTACGGTCAGCTGCTCCAGGCCGGCCCGGGCACTCTCGACTTCTACGGGCTCTACAACCGAGGTCCCGACCTCGCGAACACCGACCAGGCCACCGTAGGGGCTCGCTGGTGGGGTACCAAGAACTCGATCCAGTTCCGTCTGGAGGCTTCATACCAGACTGGCGAGAGGCAATCAGTCGACGTGAGCGCATTCATGTTTGGTGCCCGTGTCGGGACCGCACTTGCCCGGGGGAAGGCAGCCGTAACACTCTGGTACGACTACCTGTCGGGTGACGACGACCTAACGGATGACGAGATCAAGGTCTTCGACACACTCTTTGCCACCAACCACAAGTTCTACGGCCTGGCCGACTACTTCACGAACATCCCCTTGCACACGGCCGGTCGTGGACTGCAAGACTTCGCCGTCAAGGGCTCCTACGTGGCGGCCTCGGATGTCACGTTCCAGGCCGAGGTCCACTCATTTCATGCGGCGCAGAACGCAGGCCTGAGCACGGGACACTTCGGCGAGGAGATAGACCTGACTGCGTCCTTTGACTACAGCCCCAACCTGGCGCTCTCAGGCGGATTCGCATACGTATTCGCCGCCGACGGGTGGAGCAACATAGGACGGCTTACCGAGAACGCCCTGTGGAGCTTCGTGATGGTGGACGCGAGCTTCTAGACCGCAGCCGGCCCCGGGGAACGACGCTATCCGTCGACGTTGCCAGCCGCTGGAGCTAGTCGAATCAGTTGGGGTAGAGCCTTGCCACCCCGTCGACCTGCTGCGCGACTGACCAATACCACCCCGGGCTGCCCGGGGTCATGCCACTACGACTCGATCTCCACCCGTAGCATCTCCCCTGCCGTCACGACGAGGTCCTCTGGTAGGCGGATAGAGACGGCCTCGCCCTCCTGCACGGACTCGCGCTGCATGGAGTATCCGTTCAGCGTGACACGCCGAGCATGCTGCCCCGGGCGGAGTGCGAGATTGACTTCTCGTACCCTGAGCCGGCCCCAGGCGACGGAGATCGTATTGGTCTGCCGGTCTTCCTCCTGCAGCTGTGAAATCGAACCCCAACCCTCCGCACCGGTGAACGCGCACGAGAAATGGCCGGGAGTGATGCGCGGGGCAAACCCGATGCGGCCTAGCGGACCATGGTATTGGAATCCCGCCAGTCCTATCAATACACCCCAGCTGGCCAGGGCACGAGCGTAGTGGTCACCGCATTCGACCTCGTTGAACGGATTGCGTTTCGCGGGATGATACCGGTCGTGGATCGCTCGGCAGATAGCGAGCGCCTCGGTCAGCATTCCTTCGCTCGCCATGTGGTTGGCCACCTGGTACTCGATACCGGTCCAGATCTCGTTGCGGTAACGCGTCGACGTCGGTCCCATATGCTGGCTCTTGGGCCAAGTGCAGGTGAACAGGCCAGCCTCACCCGGGTAGGCAAACCACCGTTCCGGCTCGTGGCGCTGGTTCTGGAGCGCGACGTCCGGGGCCCAGCAGTATTTCCAGATCGAATCCAACGTCTGGTGCACGACATCAGGCGGGTAGAGGTATCCCAACCCAACCTGGTGCGCCCAACCCTGACCGAACATCTGGTCGGCTAGGCAGCCACCACCGTACTGCCATTCCGGGTGCTGCTCGAGATCAACTTCCTGAATGAAGTATTCGCCGTTGAAGAGACGCTCCACCGAGTTGCGACTGCCCAGCTCGAAGATCCTGCGACACGTGTGGGCAAACTCGGAATCACCCATCTCCCGGGCCATTTCCTCGCCTGCCCGCAGGGCGCCGAGGTAAAGCGAACCGACCATGGTGTTGGCTCCGTAGTAGTCCTCGTCGTAGGTCTGGTGCTGCTTGCCTTCGATGAGGCCGTCGGCATCACCATCCTGTCGGATGAGGAATTCCAACGCCTGCTTGATGTGGGGCCAGTTGCGACGCAGGAACCCGTCATTTGCAGAGCAGAGATGTTCGCGCCAGGCCTTGAGGACGTAGCCGCCCTGCGCGTCACCTGCCCAGATACTCCAACCCTCTCCACGGAACCTGATCTCCCCTGTTGCGGGGATGAAACCCACTCCGGGTGCGAAGTCCTGCATCTCGCGCACGGAGCGCTCCAGCTCCGGAAACAGCCGCGCCATGGCGTGCGCGTAGTTCCACACGTGCCCGCAGGTACCGTGGCAACAACCGCATCCCTCGTAGGCCCAGAACCGGCCGTTCTGCCACCACTGACAGGTCGTAGTAGCGAGATTCGAGACTGTGGAGTGAATCCGGAACAGGAGCCACCGGGGAAGCGTTGAGTCGTACCAGGTATCGCGCCAGAGCCGCGTATCCCGCGTCAGGCGATCCTGATTGTTCGCGATGTATCGCAGCACGCTCGCCGCGTCGCGGAACCGGCCCCCGTAGTGGTTTCCCACGAGGGAATCACGGAAGTGCAGGTTGGGCATGTGCCAACTGACCGCAAACGTGGTTTCCACCGTTTGCCCGGGGGCGAGCTGGAAGGTGCGGCCCACCGCGCAGCGGAGCGGTTCCCCAGCGGACGCATCGCGCGTCTCTGCCGCCTGCAGCCCTTCGGGCGCAAAGAGAGCCCCGGGAAGCTCGCCCGCGGGCAGTGCAGTGCTCGCGTGCCACTTGGTGTCGCCCAGGATAGCCAGGGCCATCGTGCCCAGGTCGGGCCTGAGTGTAAGATCGCCGAGATCACGCCGCATCGGATCGTCACGGAACTCGATCTGATCGACGTTGATATGGCCCCAACCACCGCTCACGGCATCGACGATCTCGATGCGCGCTCTGCGACCGCTGAGTTCCGCGACATTCCAGTTGTGTGGCTCGAGCCGCTCGTTGTTGTTACCTGTCGCGGTTCGGACTACAGATCCGTCGACTACGAGATTGAGGCAGGTACGATCGGCGTGAGCACCCCCTCCGATCAGAAAACCGATCCAGGGTCGCTCAATCGTGAATTCGGGGGAAGTGAGTCTCCCGGTGGTGGCGTCACCAGCGAGGAAAGTGTTGACCAAACCTTTCCCTGCAAACCCGTTCACGACCTGCTGGTCGGGCAGCGTCCCTGCAGCTGGCGCCGCACCGAATGCATCGCCCTCCACCACCCAGTCGACGTACCCGGCCCCTTCGAAATCGGCGAACACGACTGGACTGCGATAATCCGCCGGGCGCGGCTGCTCCTCGAGTCGTGCGCTCGCCTGCACCGCGGTCATACCGTAGTTTCGGATCTCCCGGTTATGTCGCAGCGTGTTGACTCCTGCCTCCCGGGCCGTATGGTAGCCCACGGCGTTCTCCAACCAGCCGGCTAGGGTGACCCTGATCCAACCAGCCGAATTGTTCCTGAGCGAATAAGTGAGCAACGTCGCGGGAAGCGCGGAGTCGGCCGCGTTCAGGGGGATGAAGGGTGAGAAGGCCTCGAGCTTCACTTCCACCGGCCAGGCCGGGTCGCTGAATTCCACCAAGCCGATCGGGTATTCCCCGCAGAAGCGTGCCCCCGGAAACCCCTCAGCATCGAGCCTCCGCACCATGGTTCCGCCACTCGTTTCTATCTTGAGTGCGAACCCCTGATCGATAGCCGGCACAGCAACCGTCTCCCCCGTGTTGACCACCATCTCGGCCGCTGTACGTCCTTCCCGGTAGTTCACACTGCCGTAGCCGGAGTTGGTGTACTGATTGAAGATGTCGCTGAAGTAGAGCCGGCCGTCGCCGGTCAGATAGACCTGCCCCGTACAAATGCCGCCCACTGGCATGCCCACGGTCTCCAGTTCAGCACCCTGGAACCAGATCGGCTCGCCTTGCTCGAACAGACTTCTCACCCACTCCGCACTCAGCTTCTTGTCCACGGGGATGAAATGATCGAATGTGTCGCGCCGGCCGAACGGACCAGCGCAGTTCGTCACGGAACTGAGACCTGAAGCTGCCACCGCCCCCGCTCCGGCGAGCCGCACGAATGTTCGGCGGTCCATGGTTTGGTCACAGCAGCCAGGTGCACAGGGTCTGGACCGATCGGGCTGCGAGACAGCGTCAGAGTCAGTATTGTCGTGCATTGAGACACCTCAATTGGGTCGAGGCACCCGCCGCGCCTCGGTCATGGGCGACCGATCCTAGCGGCCACCGTTCCGATGAGTCGGACCCTTCGGGTTACCCGATTGCACAAGCAGGTAGCACAAGTGTCCTGCGGAGTCCGTGTGTCCGGCTGAGGCTCCGGCGGAATGCGGGCGGGATACCCAGCACGTTCCCAACGCCGTGTGCCGAAAGTACCACCGTAATCAGAACTCGCAGTGTCGCCACTGACATGGTGCCTCGCCGTTTCGAAGCCATGTGCCCCGCGACCGTTGATGCCACAACCCCAGCTTGGCATGCCTCACAGCAGTCAGGCTCCCGCGTCCAACTCATACGCGAGACGCAGCCACTCCAATAGTTGGCCATCGATCTCCGCTGGGTCCGATACAGGGATCTTGTGCGTTATGCGGTCACCCTTCTCGAGACCACCAGTCTCCAGCAATCGCTGCGGTACGCGCCGACCGACGCCCTTCAAGGCAAGGCCGAAATCCACTCGGGTCTTGGTGGCCGGCTTGATCTCAGCAAACACGTGGTTGCGATAGAGCGACACAATCGTCTTGCGCGGTGAGACCTTCACATCATCGCCAAGTGCCAGCGCGTGGCGGACCAGGGCGTCGTGCAAGGGACGCAACCCAACCTTGGCACCCGAGTACATGTCCTCGACGTATCGTGTGGCGACGGCCAGGTATGCTTGCACATCAGTGGCCTCGGCACCGCGACCTTCCACTCGATCAACTATCAGGCGAGCAGTGGTGCTACCAAATCCGTGCTGGGTCTTGAGCCAGCTCAACCGTGCCTTGGTATCAGCCGGACCATCGCTCGTGAGCAAGGCCGCCTACTCCTCTAGGGATCTGCCTGTCTTGCTAGGCAGGTTCTGCCGGATCGCTTGGGCCATGCCCACCGCCGGGTGAGCTGTGTAGCGGACAGGTCTGGTGCTGCTCGCCATTTTGCACGATCTCCGGATCTGATGACGACCGGCCAGCCGCAGCCTCGTCGGGAAGGCGCATTCCTGTCTGCTTCAGAGCCAGCAGAATCTGGCCGCGGTGATGCGATTCGTGAGCAATCAGATAGCCGATCCAGCGGACTACCTGTTTCCCGAACAACCGCGGTCGGACCTCGCCGCGCACTCCCCGCTCCAGGAACTTGTGCACGCCCGCACCCGACTCGTGCAATAGCTTCTTGAGCTGGGCCTTGGTGGGTCGCTTGCCCTTGTCATGACGAGGCAGCTTCGGCTTGCGACCCGTCACGTGATAGTGCACCCAACCGGTCCTGACTCTGGCAATATGGGCAAACTGACGCGCGACATCCCTGCCCCGCGACCCGGTCGGCGTTGCGGAGAGACCTTCCGACGGTATGGTATCGAGTAGATACAGCAGGATTTCGTTGTGGCGGCGCCACGTGGCTAGCACCTGGTCGGCAAGTTCTCCTGGCATATGGCTCGATCTGATCCTCTGACGATGTCGAGACGTACAACCTACCGTTCGTCGCACTCGGCGCCAGAGCCCGTCAGCTCCGCGCTTGTACCCTGTCGGCCTACTGCACGGCCCGGTCAAATTGAAACCCTGATCGCCACTGAGACGTCTAAACCTGATAGACCCAAACACCCGCAAGCCTGGGCGGCTGTACAGAGACCGCAAACCCGACGGAGCCTTCGTAAGCCGCCGCTATTCCTGGGACAATACGGAATGATCAGCCTGAAGAATGCAATCCGAACGCTGGCCAAGTCGCCCTTCGTCGCGGCGGTAGCGGTACTCTCCTTGGCGCTCGGCATCGGTGCCAATGCCGCGATCTACTCCCTGTTTGACCAGATGCTGATCCGAGCCCTTCCGGTTCAGGAGCCGGAGCAGTTGGTCAACTTGGGCGCTCCCGGGCCGAAACCGGGCTCGCAATCGTGTAACCAGGCCGGCGACTGCGAGGAGGTGTTCAGCTACCCGATGTTGCGCGATCTCGAGCAGGCAGAGACGGGTTTCTCAGGTATCGCAGCGCACCGGTTGTTCGGCGCCAACCTGGCCCACACCAGCCAGACCGTGAACGGTCAGGGTATGCTCGTATCCGGCTCCTACTTCCCGCTGCTAGGTGTCCGACCGGCACTGGGGCGATTGCTAGGCCCCGCCGACGACCAGATCATCGGTGAGCACTTCGTGGCGGCGCTGGGCTACCACTACTGGGCCAACCGACTGGGTGCCGATCCGGCAGTGTTGAATCAGACGCTCATCGTAAACGGTCACACCATGACCATCGTCGGCGTTGCCGCTCGTGGGTTCGAGGGAACGACGTTGGGTGGCCGGCCCGACGTGTACGTACCCATCTCGATGAGGGGTCAGATGGAGCGCGGTTTCGACGGCTTCGAGAATCGGCGGAGCTATTGGGCGTACTTGTTTGGCCGACTGCAGCCGGGTGTGTCCATCGAGCAGGCCCGGGCGGGCATCAACACGGTCTATCGGGGCATCATAAACGACGTCGAGGCTCCACTGCAGGACGGAATGAGCGAACAGACGATGGAGCGCTTCCGAATCAAGGAGATAACGCTCCAAGAAGGCAGGCGGGGGCAGAGTTCACTGCACGGTGAAGTCAGCACACCTCTCACCTTGCTGTTCGCAATCACCGCAGTCGTCCTCCTCATCGCGTGTGCCAACATCGCTAACCTGCTGCTCGCACAAGGCGCCAACCGCAGCCAGGAGATGGCCATTCGGGGATCGCTCGGCGCCGGTCGGCACCGACTTGTGTCGCAGCTCCTGATAGACTCACTTGTGCTTGCCGTGCTCGGCGGGGTCGCGAGTCTGCTGGTCGCCCGCTGGACGCTCCAGATCATCGCGTCGATCCTCCCCGCCGAAGCCGCAGACATGTTGGCGCTCGACCTGCGTCCGTCGGTGGTGTTGTTTGCTGGGGCGGTGGCCATCGCGACCGGCTTCCTGTTCGGCATGTATCCGGCGCTGCACAGCACCCGGCCCGACCTGATGACCCTGGTCCGGGCCGGCTCCGGTCAGCCGTCGGGGGCGCGCGCGGCCGCTCGGTTTCGCAGCTCACTCGTCACCGCCCAGATCGCTCTCTCGATGGCTCTGCTCGTCGGCGCAGGTTTTTTCATCAAGAGCCTCAGCAACGTTAGCCGCATCGACCTCGGCATCAACACAGAGAACGTCGTCACGTTCGGAGTGTCTCCGGTGTTGAACGGCTACGAGCCCGAGGACTCGAGAAACCTCTTCGGGCGGATGGAAGAGGAACTCGCAGCGATCCCTGGCGTGACCGGCGTTTCCGCGGCGATGATCCCGATCCTCTCGGGCAGCAACTGGGGTACGGACGTGTCGGTGGAGGGGTTCGAGTCGGGCCCCGACATCGATTCCAACGCGCGGTTCAACATACTAGGTGCAGGATATTTCAGCACGCTCGACATCCCGTTGCTGGCCGGCCGCGAGTTCACCCAAGCGGACGCGCTCGGCGCACCCCAGGTAGCGGTGGTGAACGAGGCCTTCACGCGCAAATTCGGCCTCAACGGCCGCGATGCTGTTGGCAAGTGGATGTCCACCACCAGCAGGACCACCGACCTCGACATGCAGATCGTAGGCCTGATTGGCGACACCAAGTACAGCGACGTGAAACAGGAGGCACAACCGCTGTTCTTCACGCCCTATCGCCAGCGCGAGAGCATCGGCAGCATCACGTTCTACCTGCGGACGTCACTCGAGCCCAGCTCGGTAATCCGGGCAATCCCCGAAGTAGTCAAACGGCTCGACGGGAACCTACCGGTGGAGGAGCTGAAGACGCTCGAACAACAGGTGAGTGAGAACATCGTGCTGGACCGCCTCATCAGCACGTTGTCTGCATCATTCGCGGTGCTGGCAACGATACTGGCAGCGATCGGACTCTATGGCGTACTCGCCTACACCGTGGCGCAGCGGACTCGGGAGATCGGACTGCGCATGGCGCTCGGCGCCGACAGCCAACGCGTGCGCAGAATGGTGCTGTGGCAAGTGGGCAAGATGACCATCATCGGCGGTGCGCTCGGTATCGTAGCGGGATTGCTGCTCGGCCGCGCGGCCAGGTCGATCCTGTTCGGGCTCGAGGGCAACGACCCGTTGGTCGTGGCCATAGTGACGGTGCTACTCGCTGGTGTGTCCCTGGGGGCCGGCTACCTACCCGCCCTCAGAGCATCGCGGGTCGATCCGATGCGGGCGCTGCGGTACGAGTAGCCGACCTGCTGGATTCGATGTCGATTCAGTGCGGACGCATGCCTGCCGAGGTCGTCCAAGGCCGTTCACGGGCCACGCCCAACGAAGGCGCGCTCGGCCGCACGACCTTGCAATGACACTCAACTCACTCCACGCCATTGGCTCCTCAGCCCAAAGGGGTATCCTAGCGCTCGTGCAGCGTCTCAGCTCGCATGCGCTGTTTCACGATCGCGGCGTGGGCCTTGAGGCGGATCGCGTTGACCCTGATGAAGCCGAATGAGTCCTGCTGGTCGAAGCCGCCTTCGATGTCCATGCTGGACAACTCCTGGTTGTACAGCGAGGTGGGGCTGCTGCGGGACAGGATCGTCACATTTCCCTTGTAGAGCGACAACGTCACCGTTCCGTCGATGAACTCCTGACTCTTCGTCACTGCCGCCATCAAGAAGTCCATTTCGGGGCTGAACCAGAAGCCGTTGTACATCAGCTCCGCCACCTTCGGACTCAGCATGTCCCTGAGCCGCATCACCTCGCGGTCCATCGCGATGGCCTCCAGGTCCATATGGGCTGCCCGCAGGATAGTTCCACCCGGGGTCTCGTAGACGCCCCGCGACTTGATTCCCACGAACCTGTTCTCCACCATATCGACGCGGCCGATTGCATTGGCGCTACCCAACTCGCACAGGTATGTGAATAGCTCGAGGGGATCGCTCTTTTCCACCACGTTGGCTGCGTCGGTTATATTGCGCACCCTGTAGGGGATGCCGTCTCGGAAATGGATCTCCAAGATCGTCTCTTGGTCGGGGGCATCCTTGGGTGACACGGTGTAGCTGTAGACGTCTTCGGGACAGGAGAAACTCGGATCCTCGAGGATGCCCGCCTCGTGCGAGATGTGCATCAGGTTGGCGTCTTCCGAGAAAGGTCGCTCCGAGCTCGCCTTGACGGGGATCCCCTTCTCCTCAGCATAGGCCAGTAGGTCGCCCCGCCCTTTGAACTTGGCCAGGAACGCAGGGTCCTTCCACGGTGAGATGACCTGAATCTCCGGGTCCAGGGCGTAGTAGGACAGCTCGAAACGAACCTGGTCATTACCCTTTCCCGTCGCCCCGTGGGACACCCAACGGGCTCCCTCCTTGAGGGCGATCTCGATTTGGGCCTGGGCGAGCAGCGGCCGCGCCAAAGAGGTCCCCAGCAGGTAGCGGCCCTCGTAGACAGCGTTGGCCTGGATGGCAGGGAACACATAGTCTGTGACGAACCTGCGCTTTAGGTCCTCCACGTATACCCGGCTCGCCCCCACCTCCAGCGCGATCGACCTGACGGCTGCGAAATCGTCCCGCTGCCCCACGTCGCCCACGAAACACACCACCTGGTACCCCTGCTCGATGAGCCACTTGAGAATCACCGACGTGTCCAGGCCTCCACTGTACGCCAGCACAACGCGCTTGGATGCAGCTGGCTCACTCATCGTTTCCTCCCGTTTGCAGGGGTCACTGCCGGATGCTTTTATACAGGCACATAGTGCGGTCGGCTGCAAGCGGTGACAAGGGGAGCCGGCGGAGTGCCGGCAAGTGCGTGGACCTTAGCCGGATGGCGGCGATCCATGACACAACACGAACTGGCGCCGGCACCGGCCCAGCAACCGGATTGCTGATCGGGGTCGCGGAACTTACGTCATGAGCAAGCGAAGGGCCCCATGCTCTCTGGTGATGCTACGGCGCAGCCAGCGGTACGGCACCCCACGCCCTGCAGTTCACGCCTGGTATTTGCTGGCCTACCGTCGCTGCACTTCGTTCCGAACTGAGCGAGGGGGGAACGGTCGGGAACCGTTGGGCCGGCAACAGGAGAAACCGACTGGTTCCGTACGTCCCCCCCTCATCCTGTTGGACGCCGTCAGGTCAAAAAAGAAGTTGCGGTTCCAATCTGAACAGAGCCAACCCGACGGCCCGGAAGGGCTGCTAGGGTATCCTATCAAGTCTGTCGGGTGAGCACATACGGCACCTGTGTCCAGCACGAGCCAACGGCAACAGTAGTGCAGCTGGAAGACCCCCCCATACGGTCACGGGTACCCGATTCTGGCAAGCGATCACCTGGTGTGGGGCGGACGCTCCGTCGGTTGCCTGCGAGGTCAAGAGTGCGGCAGCCACCAGGGTCAGCACCCCGATCCCGAGCAGAAGCGCTGTCGGTGGCACGAAGCCGATGAACCGCAGCTGGAGCCCAGCCGCTCCTAGCGGTGAGAGGGAGGCGATCACAAGTACCCACCGCCCTATCGGCTGCGGGCGCCACGCCACTACTGCGACGATGAGCCCGATGACGGCGAGATCGAGCGAGAACACCAGCCACAGTGCCGGAATCGCCGGCCCCAAGTCTGAGGGGACCTCCGCCGCCAACCGGAGGACGGTGCCGTATCCGGTGGTGTGAAGGGCAGCGGTGCCCAGAAAGCCCAAAGCTGCCAGGCCCATCAGGATGGAAGCCGACCGTTGTCGTGTCATGGAAGCCTCGTGCTTTGTACTGATCGTCTAAGCCAGCCGCCCAAGCTAGCAGGACGCGCCGGTCGGTCAAGCCAGACCCGGCATGCCTGGCAGCACGACTAGGCCAATTAGCTGCTACCCGTCGCAGCCCGTACTTCGCAGTGTGCGCCGCTGTGTTCGATCGGGGGACGAACATGTCTCGAAACCGCACAGTCCGTCATGGTTTGCTCGTTCACCAAGTCTCCAAAACCGACCGCCCAACAAAGGTTTGAGCGACTTGTGAGTATGGCACAGCGGTTGCCGTACCGAAGTTCGTTTTGTGCAGCGAGCCGAAGACCACACGAACCCTTACGCGAGGGCGCCAGCACGGACCAAGAACATCGCATGACTTGCTGACGGCACCGCGGGCGGGCGATACGAAATCACGGAGCGAAACGACGATGCCCATGGCATGCTGGCACGATCTACAGGTTGCAGCAAGAACGCTCAGAAAGAGGCCGTGGTTCACCGCTGCCGCGATAGCGGTGCTCGCGGTTGGCATCGGTGCCAACGTTGCCGTGTTCACGGTAGTGAAGGCCACGTTATTTGAACCGCCCCCGTACGAGAATTCCAGAGAACTGGTCCTGCTGGATCTCACGGTTGCATTCAGATCCCGTCCCGGGCCACAGCGAGCCCACCTCTGGGCGTACCCACAGTTCAACGTGTTGCTGGAAACGCCGCAGCGTCTGGCCGATCCAGTCGCGGCATATGCGGCCTTCTCGTTCAACGTCGCGGGCGACGCAGGTGCAACACTGTCAAACGGCGAAGCGGTAACCCCGGAGTACTACGAGGTGTTAGGCGTTGCGCCGATACTGGGCCGAGCGTTCAGCAGCGGCGACGGCCGCGCGGATGCTCCGCCCGTTGCCGTGCTCAGTCATGACCTGTGGATTGGACGATACGGAACTGACTCTTCCATAGTAGGCCGCTCGGTAACGCTCAACGGTATGCCCGTGACGGTGCTTGGCGTAGCGCCGCTTGGTTTCCGGGGCCTCAGTGGCTCTGCCGAGCTATGGGTCCCAGTCAGCACTGCGGAGCAGCTCCTCACCAGACGAATCGTGGACGATAGCGAGGCTCATTGGTTTGGCGTCATCGGCCGGCTGCGCCCGGGCGCAACACTAGAAGCCGTGCAGGCACAGATGACGGCAGTCGCACATGCAACTCAGATTGCTTTCCCAGATCAAGATCCCGACGCTGTCCACGGCGGACAGGCACGACGGCTGCGAGACGCACGGGTGACACCGCACACTCGCACCTCACTGCTGGTGCTGACGGCCGGTGCTGCCCTGTTGCTGGTGGTGGCTTGCGCTAATCTCGCCGGTTTCTTACTCGCACGGGCGCTGGAACGGAATAGGGAGACTGCCATCCGGCTGGCCGTCGGAGGCAGCCGTCTGCGTGTTGCCTGGAGCCTTCTCAGCGAGAGCATGTTGCTGTCAGCTGTGGGATGTGCAGTGGCACTGTGGGTAGCGTCCTACGGCGTTGACGTGCTGGTTGCCGTATGGCCCAGCCGGTTCCTATCAAGCGGTTGGAACCTGCATTTGGTGGACCTCCGGACAGTGCGGCTCGACGGAGGGGTCATGGCATTCGCAGTTGGGCTCTCGCTTTCCACCGGACTAGCAGTCGGACTGCTCCCGGCAATCCGGTGCACCCGCGTCAGTATCAGCGAGGAACTGAGCAGAACTGCACGACGCACCATCGGGCGCTGGGGTAGAATCGACCTGCGCGGTGCCATTGTAGCATTGGGAATTGCAGCGGCGCTGGTACTCGTTACCGGTGCGGGTTTGCTGCTCCACAGTCTGATGCGGCTGCAAGCCGTCGAGCGCGGAGCAAACGCGCAGAACGTATTGATCTTCGATTACTCTCTCCCACGGTGGAGCAGGTGGAACGAGAATCCCGCATTCCAGCAGGAGTATCTGGAGCGGTTGCGCCGACTTCCGAGCATCCTGAACGCGTCTGCGACATGCACTCCGCCGCTGGAGCGACATTGCATGTTCAGTCGAGTTACTCACGCCGGTGCGACGGAGTTTGCTGCAGGATCCGGGCCGGCCATAGGAGTGCAGTACGTTCACGACGAGTTTTTCACGACCTTCGGCATAAGCACATTGCGTGGCAGGGTGTTCGACGGTTCCCTCGATCCAGCGACACCACCCACCGTCGTACTGAGCCAGACGGCAGCCCGCCTACTGTTCCCCGCTGGCGACGCAATCGGACAACGAGTCTCGCTAAGTCGCGATGTCATCCCCGGTGCGGCAAGTGCCGAGGTTATTGGCATTGTCGGCGACGTGCTGTACGACCGGCCGGAGCAAGGTGTGATGGCTGAAGCCTACCTCAGCTTGCGGCAAGGCGGCTATGGCTCGACCGTAGCCGTGCGGACGAGTGGAGACCCACTCGCGGCGGTTGCGGAGGCTCGAGCCACGCTGGCGGAGATGGACCCGGACATTCCCATTTCGAATGTCCGTACTCTGCAGGATCTGGCAGCAGCAATGACCTCTGATACTCGGTTGCTCGGAAGACTCCTGGCGCTATTTGCCAGTCTCACTCTCATTTTGGCTGCGACCGGAGTGTGGGCCGTGGTGGCCCACAGGGTAGCCCAGCGTACCAAAGAGCTGGGCCTGCGCATGGCCCTGGGTGCGGATTCAGCCGGGGTCATCCGACTGGTCCTGAAGCAGGGCTTGCTTCTGGCCGGCAGTGGGATCGCCTTGGGGACTTTGACGGTCTGGGGACTCAGCCGTGTGCTAACGAGTTTGCTCTTCGGCATCAGCCCACTGGATCCAGCGAGCGTGCTAGTGGGGGCGTGCGCTCTAGCCAGCGTCACTGCTCTGGCCGCCTACCTGCCAGCGCGCCGTGCAATTGGCATTGACCCGATGGCGGTGCTGCGATCCGAGTGACTAGCTACGGGGGGGCGGCTGCGTTCTAATCATAGTGCCGCTCCACTCTATCGCTGGTCGCGGCACGCACAAGAGCAACTCAAGTGAGCCAATCCGAATGTGTGGATTTCAGCACCCCCACTCTAGCTGGTGGGCGACTCGGACGATGGACCCCATCCAAGTATGTTGCACAGAGGAGTCAACAACATGGTTGCTATTCTGTTGGGCGCTATTGCGCTGCTGCTACCGCAGTCACTCGGCGCCCAGGACACGCTATTCAGCGACCTGCTCGCCCGCGGTGAGGCCGAAATTTGGTACTTGGGGCATTCCGGCTGGGCAGTCCGGACGCAGCACCACTTCCTGATCTTCGACTATTGGGAAGCGATGCAGACGATGCCGCCGGGCGTGGAATATGAGAAGCCGGCCGATGCTTCTCTGGCGACCGGCTTCATCGTTCCCTCCCAACTCAGCGATCAGAACGTCGTCGTCTTCGTCTCTCATGCCCACAGCGACCACTACGATCCGGTGATCTTGGATTGGCAGGAGTCACTCGAGCATATCGAGTACGTCTTCGGCTGGGACGGCGAGAGTCCACCTCACACCGTGCGCATCGATACTCCGCGCAAGAGCGTCGTCATTGACGACGTCAGAGTATTCACTGTGTCGCACGATTTCGACGGCATTCCCGAAGCGGCATTTCTGGTGCAGACCGACGGTGTGACACTGTACCACTCCGGCGACCATGGGAGCAGTCCCGCCTACCAGCAGCGCTTCCGTGACAACATCGACTATCTCGCGGGGATCGCGCGAGACATCGACATTGCATTCACCGTGACGTGGGGCGGCGAGGACTACATGATCGCCCAACTGTCACCCAAGGCTGTGTTCCCACAGCATGAGGGTGGCAACGAGCACCGCTTGAGAAGCTGGGCCGAGCAAGCTTCCAGAGCGGGCTTGCAGGCCGCCGTTTGCTGCGCGGAGCATCGCGGTGACCGGTTCGTCTACTCCGGCGGAGTCGTCCGCAGGTGAGGCACATCCTCCAGCGTGTTCAATCCGGGTCGCGGCAGCGCTACGACGCTGTACCGCTGTCCGGGGTTCTCACCGGCCTGATCCTGCGCGCAATCACCAGACCAGTCAAAGCCCAGGCGATCAAGTTGTTGATCGCCAGGAAGGTCAGATAGTCCTTGGGCTGAGGGCCGAAGGCCATTTGCAGCACATCGTCGTACAGAGCAACGATCACTCCCAAGGCGGCCACAAAGAGGAACCTCCGAGAGTATTTCGCTAATATCGTGGGTGACGCTACCGACAGCATCCAGGCGGCGATCAGCGGCGGTACGAAGACTGCCAGCAGCACGACAGGGAAACTGGCCACAGTGCTGCCACCACTGCCGCCACCGTGCGTAAACCCTTCATAGGTGATCGAGTAAACCGGTTGATTCCGGTAGTCGGGAAACTGCACCTCTTCTTCTTGAGACAGGTAAGGAACGCTGTATGTCCCTGATTCCGCGATGTTGTCCTTGAGCGCCTGATGAACCTCCAGTTGGTTTGCCAACGAGAGATCCCGGTGTATGAGATTGCTCTTGAATGGGAGCACGGCGTTGGTTACGAACAGCCATACGAGCATTACAGTTCCACCCAGCAGGCCGGCAGCAAGCACCTCTTTCTTCATTGGTTGACCTCCCCGGGGTCAGCGACGGCATCAGTTCGTGGCGACCTTCGACTCAAAATACGCAGATCACAGGAGCGCGGCGGATAGCATCTGCCTTAGCCTGCCTACGTCGTGCCTGGTCGCCTTCGATGCGAGACCCTCACGAGCACAGATCACCCAGCAGGTGCAGCTCGACGATGTCCGACTGATCTGCGGCTCCTGCTACAGCACGCCGGGCTTGTCCGTCGGCGCCGAAGCGCCATACATCATGCGGACTCCCTTAGGTCGGCCGGACTCGTCACGCACGAAGCGCCAGTCTTTGCCTTCCTGCTTGCCTTCATCAAGGGCTTCCATGAGCAGACGAAACTGGCGGCGAATCGGTCGGTCGAGGTACCACACGATAGCAGCACCGAGCAAGCCGACTACCAGGTGGGATGCGATAGACTCCATGGTGGGCTCCGAGGGGCAGATAGGTTGCTTCAATAGATAGTCGTGAAGCGACGAAGCCACCAGATCAAGCTACGTTGGACGAACAGTATCACTCTGCTCTCCCCTGCTGCCCCTATCCCTTCACCACCCCCGCGTATTTCACCCCCGTGAGCCCCGCGATTTCTTTCTTCCACGTCGTCAGGTCATCCGCGTCGAACTGATCGAGCCGCGTGTGGCCACAGGCGCGGGCCAGGGTCTGCATCAGGTGTACCGACGCGCGGAGAAAGCGGTCGAGCCGTCTGGCGGCTTCGTCTACCGGGAGCCGCGCTCGCAGGTGCGGCTTCTGGGTAGCGATCCCGACGGGGCAGTTATTTGTATGACAGGCACGCATGGCGATACATCCGATCGCCTGCATGGCGGCATTGCTCAGGGCAACGCCGTCGGCACCCAATGCCATGGCCTTGGCGAAGTCGGCTGCGGTTCGGAGCCCACCGGTCGCGATCAAGGTCACATCCGAGTGACCCGACTGATCGAGGTGGAGTCGAGCCCGGGCGACAGCCGGCATCGTGGGCACTGAGATGTGATCACGAAAGATGAGCGGTGCCGCGCCCGTGCCGCCCCCCCGACCATCCAGAATGATGTAGTCCACCCCAATCTCGAGTGCGGCGTCGATGTCCTTTTCGATATGCTGAGCCGAAAGCTTGAAGCCGATCGGGATACCACCCGTACGCTCCCGCACCTGGGTAGCGAAGTCACGGAACTCGCTCAGAGACTCCCAGTCTGGAAACCGCGCCGGCGAGACCGCGGGCTCACCCTCCTGCAATCCCCGCACCTCAGCGATCTTGCCTATCACTTTCTCACCCGGGAGATGCCCCCCTGTACCGGTCTTGGCACCCTGACCGCCCTTGAAGTGGAACGCCTGCACCTTGTCGAGCTTGTCCCACGAAAAGCCAAAGCGCCCCGACGCCAACTCATAGAAGTACCGGCTGTTCGACGCCTGTTCTTCGGGCAGCATGCCCCCCTCACCCGACGCGATCCCGGTGCCTGCGAGCTCTGCACCCTTGGCCAGTGCCACCTTCGCCTCTTGCGATAGCGCGCCGAAGCTCATATCCGAGACGAAAAGTGGAATCTCGAGTCGCAACGGTTGCTTCGCTCTGGGACCGATGACCAAGTCGGTACCGACAGCAACGTCGTCGAGTTGGGGAAACCTGTGGAGCTGTGCCGTGACGAACTGGAGGTCGTCCCACGAAGGGAGCTGCTGCCGTGGCACACCCATCGCGGCGACCGGGCCGTGTGCGCCGGTCTTCTCGAGCCCATGGCTCGCGAGCTCACGGATGGCGTTGACAGACGGCTCCTCGGGCGTGCCGTGCACGTCCTGGAATGCCCCCTGGTACGCGTCGCGGTCGAAGGCTGGCGGGTTGTCTTGTTCCCACTGGGCGATCTCACCCCCATCGACGAACACACCACCATCCTCGACCCACGCCGAGAACTTCTGTAGCCGTTCAGTGGGGTTGTATTCGCTGATGCCGGTATCGTAGCGGAAATCCCACGAGTGCACACCGCAAATCAGATTGTCGCCCTGGATGTGCCCATCGGCGAGGAGTGCCCCGCGGTGGAGACAGCGTCCGTAGAGGACGGAGACCTCTTCGCCGTAACGGATCACGACCAGATCGGTGTTCCCGACCAAAGCGTGTCGCGGCGTACGGTCTTGCAGGTCGGCGAGTTTTGCGATTCGAATCGGATTCATTGATCAGTCATTACGGGAGCGCGAAGAGAAATCATCGAACAGCATTACCGGCTCGTCACCAACCTTGCCGGTCTCGCAGCGAGGTGATGTGAGCCACGTGGTGGCGGCCGTGCCACGCGTACAGTGCCAGCACGGCATCCAGCCCCAGCTCCCCTGCTTCCGGATGCCGCAGGCGACGGTCCCACACCGGACCATCCAGCTGTTCCAGCAAGAGCACCCACCGTGCATGCAATGCGCCGAGCAGGTCGAGAGAGAGTTCCACCGGTGCCTGCGAGTCCGGCAACTCCGCCCAAGCCGCCTCATCATAGGTGCAGATCGTGGGGGTATCCTCGGTCAACGCCAGCTTCAACCGCGTGTACGCGTTCACGTGACTATCAGGCAGGTGGTGCACCACTTGGCGGACGGTCCAGCCTCCCGGCCGATACGGCGTATCGAGCTGCTCCGGCACCATGTCCGCCACAGCTTCGCGTAGCCGGGCCGGCAACTCGGCTATCTGTTTGATCGCCGTTGCTCTCTGGCTCGGTTGCAGCGCACCGGGAAAGACAAACTCCCCAAGCGGATATCTGAGATCGGGCACGAACACTTCCTGGTCTATTCGTGGGTCAGATTGGTCTCTGGTGGTCTTGCGCAAGGACCGAGTGACGATTGTCACACCCGTTATCCTGCGTGGTCGTCCGGCAGCCGATGCTGGATGCCCAGAAGGTGATAGCTGTAGCGCAGCCAAGCTCGGATTTCATCGTCGAACTGGCTCACCTCCACGCTCATCTCCTCCTGGAGGGACCGCCCGAACACCAGCTGGCGGAGCGGCATTACCGGCCCGGACTCAATCGTCCACAGATGGGCATGGAATCCACCCAATTCAACAAACACTGGTCTCTTGCTACTTATCTCTTGCGCCGTCCCGGACCCAGACGAGAACGGCTCCACAGGTCGGGTCTTGGGTCGTCACTCGAAATGCAATGGGGATGGTAGCCGGCCCAGTGTACACCTCGAGGGCGGATATGGCAGATGGCAACACAGCATTGAGGTTAGACCCGTCGGCGTGCACACCATCAACGAAGTAGCTCACGCCCCGGCAGCTGCGGCCACGTGGCGCAGACACCACGCCTGATTCTGAGACGATGAAACCCGGGATCCGCCGCAACAGCTCGGATGTGGTTCTCGGATTCTGCTTATCAATATCCTCACGCGTGAGGAATGTACCTACTGCTCCCTGCATGCGCCGGTAGAAACCAGCATCCCACAGCTTGGCATCGACCTTTCTACCCTCAACTACCAGCGGTCTCAATTCGACCACGGGATCACCGGACGCCTGCGCTATGGCCGCGGAGTCGAGCGCCGGCTTGGGGGATACCCTGTCCCACCGTTGCACGAGGTCGCCAGGAATCCGCAGCTGAATGGTCCCCGGTGTGAATTGTCAAAAAACTTTTTCAATATTTTTTTTAGTAAATGTGACGAAATTTTCTTTTCCCTTGTCTAACAATTAAACCATAGCGCGGTTCTTATTACCATCACATGTGATTGCAGATATCCATATATTATCATTAGAATTTGCTCTACTATCCAACATAGGCTATGAAAAAAGCTAAGATCGCAGAGACTAATGTTATGTAAAACTTAAATAGGCTGTGGAAGTAGTTGTCCATGTGATAAACCAGGCTCCATAGATTTTCCATGTCCTTTAAAATGAAATTGAACTGTTTTTCATCATCATCCATGATAAATCACCTCCATCAAATGTAAAATCAAGAAATATT
>Ga0209536_100004936_pt1 | contig 20969 bp, 20 predicted proteins | sample DeeMarSeWOR28_12_FD_187461 | JGI IMG/M metagenome (GOLD analysis project Ga0209536, IMG submission 187461) | Marine sediment microbial communities from White Oak River estuary, North Carolina - WOR-2-8_12 (SPAdes) (version 2) | ecosystem: Environmental > Aquatic > Marine > Intertidal zone >... | reverse complement strand
ATTGAAACGGGGGGTAATCTCGTTCGCGTGTTCTAGGTTCTCCCTGATGGAGACCAGCAAGAAAGGATAGAGGATTCATGGGTAAGCAGCGAACATTTGCCGACAAAGCGGCGAAATCATCGATCGTCAAAGGGAACAAGTGCCCTGTGTGTGATACGATACGCCAGCCTGTGCTCCTGGTAACCTCGGAGCGTTCTGCTTCCACAAGAAGCTGGAAGTTCAACGAGAGGCGTGTGCAGGTCTGCAAGTGCAACGAAAAAGAAATCTATTCGTAGAAGGCAGTATGTCGCGGTGGGGGAGGGTGGGCGCTTCCCGGTGTGCCCGCTGCGCTCCCGTTTCAGCGGAACCGTGGCCGAGAGCCGCGCTGGCAGAGCCGAGGGCCCTGCCAGTACGTCCATCCTCCAGTCCGGGAAACCCCTGTGCGCAAAGAGGTGTTCAATCTGGTGGGTAGTGCCTCCGCCGGGGGAGCGCGTGGCTGAACAAGCCCCTCTCGAGGGATCCCCCGTGACGGGGGGACGCAGGGCCCCCGGGGGTGGTCACTCTTTCCCCCCTTGTCGGCTGTGGGAGAGAACTCTAGAACTCTAGTGAGGTGTGTGGATGGTTAAGATCACCAAGCAGTACACAAACCGCGAAAGCCAGTCTCTGGACAAGTACCTTCAGGAGATAGGAAAGGTGGATCTCCTCACCTCGGAGGAGGAGATCGAACTTGCCCGCCGGATCAAGAAGGGAGATCAGCGTGCTCTGGAGAAACTGACAAAGGCGAACCTGCGATTTGTCGTGAGCGTCGCCAAACAGTATCAGAATCAGGGGCTTTCTCTGGGTGACCTGATCAACGAGGGGAACCTCGGTCTGATCAAGGCGGCGAAACGGTTTGATGAGACGCGCGGATTCAAGTTCATCTCCTACGCGGTATGGTGGATTCGGCAGTCGATCCTCCAGGCGCTGGCGGAACAATCCCGTATCGTTCGTCTTCCGCTGAACAGAGTGGGGGCCCTGAATAAGATTGGGAAGGCCTTCAGCACGCTCGAGCAGGAGTTCGAGCGTGAGCCGAGCGCCAGCGAGCTTGCCGAGGAACTCGACATGTCGCTCTATGAAGTTTCCGACACGTTGAAGATCTCCGGCAGGCACCTCTCCATGGATGCCCCGTTTGCCCAAGGTGAGGACAACCGGCTGCTGGATGTCATCCAGGATGAGCGTCAGCCTTCTCCTGACAACGAGCTCCTGAGGGAATCTCTCAGCAGAGAGGTCGAGAGGGCGCTCTCCACACTGAGCGACCGGGAGGCGGAGGTCATCAGGCTCTACTTTGGACTGGGACGGGAACACAGTCTCACGCTCGAAGAGATTGGAGAACGCTTCAAGCTGACGCGCGAGCGGGTGCGACAGATAAAGGAAAAAGCAATCCGTCGCTTGCGACATGCCTCGCGGAGCAAGCAGCTTCGGGCGTACCTCGGATAGCGGGTTTCTCTCACCGCCGGGCCTACCGCGGGGAGGTTGGGCTGGTCTGTGGCGTACATCCAAAACGACGGATGCCATGTCGCGAGCCGGGCGTGATTGGCTCTACGTAACAGTCTGCCTGTGTGGACTTGCTGCCGCGTGGGGATGCTCCTCTTCAACGCCGCGGTTCACAACGCGAGAGTCAGCGTCGGCGGGGGAGGAGTACGAAGAGGATGAGGTACGATTCGCGACCCGGGTTCGCGAGGAGGAGATGCTGGAAGACGACCGGAAAGTCGACGTGAAGGCGCTTTCTGAGCGCCTCACCGGCCGCCCGCCGTCGTCCCAGAAGTACTCCAATGCTACGCCGCCCGGAATGGATCGGGACAGGGTGTTGCTGGAGATCGTGTCCATGCTGGGCATTCCCTACCGTCTCGGGGGAAACAGTCAGTCCGGAATCGACTGTTCGGGGTTCACATCGCGCATTTACACTACGGCGGTGGAGCGGCCGATTCCACGCATGGCGCGAGCGCAATACGGCGTGGGTTCTAACGTGGCAAAATCGGACCTCCAGTTCGGAGATCTCGTTTTCTTCAACACGACCGGCAGATCCCCATCTCACGTCGGGATCTACATAGAAGACGATCTCTTCGCGCACGCGAGTGTATCGTACGGGGTTACGATCTCTTCGCTCGAAAGCACGTACTACCGAAAACGGTACGTGGGGGCGAGGAGGGTTGTGCGGTGAGCGGTCTCTCGGTCTTTGCGTTGAGGAGACATGCCCACAGGGTATACTGCCAGAGGGAACTTTACCAGGAGGGAAACGTTGTCTGTTCTTCCGATATTTGTTTTTGACCAGTCGGTTCTTCGCAAGAAGGCAAAACCTGTTCGGCACGTGGATGGGACTCTTGCCACGCTTGCACGGGACATGCTCGAGACAATGCAGAAGGCCAACGGGATAGGCCTTGCCGCAAATCAGGTAGGCTCCCTCCAGCGGATCATTGTTGTGGACATCTCTGGTATGGAGGAATCGAGCGAAATGCCCCCAATCGCGATGGTGAACCCTGCTGTCGTGGAGGAAGAGGGCTCCTGGTCGATGGAGGAGGGATGTCTGAGCATCCCCGACATCAGGGAAGAAGTGGAGCGGGCCGAAAGGATCAGGGTCCGTTTCAGAGATCTGGAGTTCGCCGAGAAGGAGATGGAAGCGGACGGACTTCTCGGACGTGTCATTCTCCACGAGATCGATCACCTCAACGGTGTTCTCTTCATCGACCGCATTGGATCGGTGAAGCGAAAGCTGCTGCGCGGTCGGCTCAACAAGCTCCGCCGCGGAGACTTCGAAGTCGCATATCCCGTTGTCAGCAACGGAGTGCCTGCCAGGGCTGAAGTGGAATCACGATAGCCGGAACTGGAGATCTCATAAGCACTCGGATCGTCTTCATGGGCACGCCGGATTTCGCCGTGCCGAGTCTCGAGAGTCTGGTTCAGCACGGGTATGAGATCCCGGCAGTGGTGACCACGCCGGACAGGCCCCGCGGCCGTGGCCGTGAGGTGCTCCCCTCCCCGGTGAAGCGGAGGGCGGCGGAGCTCGGCGTACCGGTGCTGCAGCCTCCCTCACTCAAGGCTCCGGAGTTCGCCGGGCAACTCAGAAATCTCTCCCCCGATATTCTCGCTGTCGTCGCTTTCCGCATCCTTCCGAAGAACATCTACTCGATCCCCCGTTTTGGTTCGTTCAACCTCCATGCATCACTGCTGCCACGGTACCGTGGAGCGGCCCCCATACAGCGAGCCATCATGAACGGGGAGGAGCTGACGGGTCTCACGACCTTCTTCCTGGAGGAAGAGGTTGACACGGGAGCCGTGATTCTTCAGAAGGCAGTTCCCATTGCGGAGGAAGATGACGCGGGCTCGCTTCACGACCGGCTTTCCGTTCTCGGTGCCGCGCTGGTTCTGGAGACCGTCCGCCTGGTTGAAGAGGGGAACGCGCCACGGATCCCTCAGGATGCCTCGATGGCCACACCTGCGCCCAAGGTCCTGAAGGGAGATTGCCACATACGGTGGAACCAGCCTGCTCGATCTGTCCGCAATCTCATACGGGCCCTCTCTCCCGCGCCGGGGGCCTACACGCGACACGGGGGGAGGGTCATAAAGGTCTACCGGGCCGAGATGGCAAGAGACCTTCAGGACCTCCCGGCGGGCGAAGTGCTCCTGGAGGGAGGTTCCCTCTTTGTGGGCACAGCTGAGAGCGTCCTCTCGCTCGCTGAGCTCCAACAGGAGGGGAGGCGGAGACTCCCTGTGGAGGAGTTCCTCCGGGGCTACAGGCTCAGATCGGGCGATCGCCTGGAGTGAGAACCTCACGGCCAGGGCAGGCCCCCTCTGTGGGCCTGCCCTGGCCTCAGACGCCCTAGCGGGGGGGGGAGAGGCTTAACAGAAACGCAACACTGAATTCATACTCTGGTAATCCCGGAGCGATATATTCTGGGCACCCCGGCCGGCAGGAGCCTGCCTCCTCACCCACCCCGGGGAGAGTAGTTCAAAACTGGTCTGTTTGTGCGGTTCCGCCTATGCCTCCTTGTTGGGCGGAAACAGAGGCCTCGGAGACAGTCCCTGACCCCTGTCTTTCCGGGGCCTTACCCGTTTCTGGTGCTGGAAACACAATTAACAATTTCTTAATATTCCCCGGGGGGATTCTCTGAGGAATTTTCTGTACATTTGGCCGGTTGGGTCGGCCATTCTCCCGCCCACCTCGGAATGCGGTATCGCTCTCTATGATGTATCCCTCTTCTGTCTCGTAGCTACCAGGCCTCATCCAATGCCGGAGTAGCATCAGGGCTGCACATCCTGTTATCCCAAATTCAGCAGATGGAAATCTACCTTTTTATCCTCTTCATTCTCTTCCTCACCGCTATCGCCGATCTCATGGTCGGAGTGGCAAATGACGCGGTGAACTTCCTCAATTCCGCCGTCGGCTCACGGGCGGGTACCAGGGTGGTGATCATGATTGTCGCGAGCCTGGGGGTGTTTGTCGGGACAACCTTCTCCGGGGGGATCATGGAGGTGGCCCGGAAGGGAATATTCAACCCGGAGACGTTTGTCTTTCATGATGTCATGATCATCTTCCTTGCCGTGATGCTCACCGACATCATTCTTCTCGACGTCTTCAACACGTTTGGGCTCCCAACCTCGACAACGGTTTCCATCGTTTTTGAATTGCTCGGGGGCGCCGTGGCTGTTGCGGTCGTCAAGGCGGTCGGATCCGGCGGTGGCATTCCCGAAGTGCTGAGACACATCAACACAGATAGTGTCCTGACGATCGTCTCGAGTATCGGCCTGTCTATCGTCTTCGCCTTTGTCTTCGGCTCTGTTATCCAGTTTCTCACCAGAGTGATATTCACCTTCGACTATGAGAAGCCCTTCAGGAGGTATGGCGGGCTCTACTGCGGGTTTGCCCTTACGGTCATCACCTACTTCATCATCGTCAAAGGCGCCAAGGGCTCCGTGCTCATCACAGGGGAGACAGCGCAGTGGATCCGGGCGCACATGTTCGAAATCCTCCTTGGGAGTTTTATCTTCTGGTCAGTTGTCTGGCAGTCAGTCATTCTGCTCACCAAGATAAACGTCTTGAAGATCATCGTCCTGGTCGGAACATTTGCCCTCGCACTTGCCTTTGCTGCAAATGACCTCGTGAACTTCATCGGCGCACCGCTGGGCGCGCTGGCGACCTACACGCTTGGGAGCAGCACGCCGGGGATGGATCCCCTTACATTCCCCATGGGGGGTCTTGCGGAACCTCTTCGGGTGAACACCCTGATTCTTCTCGCTGCCGGGGCGGTCATGGTCGGCACCCTCTGGTTCTCCCGGAAGGCTCGGAGCGTGACCAAGACAGAGGTATCGCTGGGAAGACAGGACGAAGGGGTCGAGCGGTTTGAATCTTCCGGCCTTGCACGCGGGGTTGTGGGAATGGGTATCTCCTTGTATGAGTTCTACACCAGGAATGTTCCCCATCGGATTCGTGGGTGGATCTCTGAGCGGATCGATCCGTCAAAGCAGGTCAGCCCCCCTGTATTGGATGGACAGCCGCCGGCCTTTGATCTCCTGCGGGCGGCCGTCAATCTCATGGTTGCAAGCGCACTGATCTCTTTCGGCACATCGCTCAAGCTCCCTCTCTCGACGACCTTCGTGACGTTCATGGTTGCCATGTCCACCTCCTTCGTGGACAAGTCCTGGGGGAGGGAGAGTGCTGTCTACCGGGTGAACGGAGTCATTACGGTCATCGGGGGATGGTTCTTCACTGCCATCATGGCGTTCACAGCCTGTTTTGTCTTTACCATCGTCATCTACTTCGGCAATATCCTTGCAATCATCGCTGTGCTCGCGCTCGGGGTACTGCTCTTTGTGCGGACGACACGTATGCACAGGAAGAGGGAGGCCGAGTTCGACCGGCTCGAGGGGGAGCGCACGGTTGTCGTGGGTGAGCAGGAGCGTCTCTCCGTCATCATGAGAGACGCGGGTGAACTCATCAGGACCGTGAAGGATGTCGTTGACCTGACCTATGACGGTCTGATCAGGGGGCGGCGGAAAAGGCTGAGAAATGCCAAAGCACACGCCGAGGATGTCGTGCATGCCGGAGACGGGATCATACGGAAGGTGCTGGCTCTCACGAAGATGTCTGCGAATCACGACAGGGGACCCGTTTCCCGGTACGCACAGCAAATCGGATCACTCCAGATCATCTGTGCAAACCTCGCGTCACTGACCGCTTCGAGTTTCGACCACATCGACAACCATCACCACACACCTGACAAGAGTCAATCTGAAGAGCTGCTGGAAGTCAATCAGATCGTCGGTGGTGTCCTCGACAGGGCCGCCGAAGCACTGCGGAAGGGGTCGTTCGAGGAGGTGGAGCGGTTGACGAAGAGGATGCAGGAGCTGAAGGCCACGATACGCGACTTTGACAAGAACCAGATCAGGCGGATCAAGGCAGGCCGGTCCGGCACTCGACAGAGTCTCCTGTTCCTCGGGACCATGGCAAAGGCGGAGCGTATTGCCGAAGGGGCGCTACAAATCGTACGGCTCTATCAGGAGTCAGGCGAGGAAACGCGCTGAGTGGATGTGCCTCTTGCCGACGGGCCGGCGCGTTCTCCAGATCTCCAAGCCCGATCCAGAAGACAGCTTGCCCGATTGCCATACCATCAGAGCCCAGGAGCAGTGAAGTCCCACCGCCAACGTGCCCGCCCGCTGCTTCGACCCGCTCTGATGGTACCCTGCCTGGCCTTCTGCCTCGGGCTCGCATCGTGGTCTCTGCTGGCAGCCGAGAGGATCACCATAAAGGGTTCAGACACGATGGTCATCCTCGGTCAGAGATGGGCGGAGCAGTACATGAAACGGAACCCTGGCGTGGTCATACAGGTCGCTGCGGGGGGATCGGGCACGGGGTTCTCAGCGCTCATCAACGGCACGACGGACATCTGCTTCGCCTCGCGTCCGATGACGGTGTACGAGCGGCAACGGCTGGAAAACCGGTTCGGAAGCCGTGGTGTGGCCATCAGGTGTGCCGTAGACGGGCTGTCTCTCTATGTCCATCCCTCAAACCCCGTGGAATCGCTGACCTTCGATCAGATCCGCGGGATCTACACCGGAAGGATAACCCGCTGGGAGGAGCTGGGTGGGATAGACGCCGAAATCATCCCCTACAGCAGGGAAAGCAACTCCGGTACATTCGTCTACCTCAAGGAAGAGGTTCTTCAAGAGGAGGAGTATGATTCTCTCGTTCGCACGCTCCCCGGTACGGCTGCCATCGCACAGGCCGTCTCCAGGGACGTGCGTGCCATCGGCTACGGGGGAGCCGCCTACAGTAAGGGGATCCGGGAGCTGGCTATCCGGAGAGACCTGGAGGATCAGGCATACCCGCCGACCGTGGAGAATGTCATGTTGGGGAGATATCCGTTAAGCCGGTACCTCTACATCTATCTGAAGGAGAGGCCAAAGGGGGTGTTGAAGGATTTCCTTGACTGGACATTGAGTGATGAAGGTCAGGAAATCGTAGAGCAGGTCGGCTATTTCCCACTGCGATAGGAATCCCCCCCTCGAGTGTGAGGAGCCGACTTCCCCGGGTAGATGCTTCGGGTGCGACCCCGCAGACCTCGCTCTGCTCGTTGCTTTGCTGGACGGAAAATGGTATCTTCCTGGAAATCCAGCAACTCGGGGCAGCGCACGCGCCTTGCGAATCTCCCGCGTGCCGACCACTCGTGGGAAAAATCATCTCGATCTCGAACCAGAAAGGCGGTGTGGGAAAAACCACAACCGCTGTCAATCTGGCGGCCTGCATTGCTGCTGCAGAGAAGCGGACCCTCCTTGTTGATATCGACCCTCAGTCCAACGCGACGAGCGGCGTCGGGGTGGAGGCTCCGGAGGGACGGAGCACCTACGAGGTTCTTCTCGGCGGGCTTGCGGCCTCGGAAGCGATCCTCCAGACCCCGATGCCCTACCTCTCGGTACTGCCGTCTCATATCAACCTCGTCGGGGCAGAGGTCGAACTCGTGGATGTCGAGGAGCGGGAACGGCAGCTCGACGCCGCTCTCGGACCCGTTCGCGACGAGTATGATTTCATCTTCGTCGACTGCCCCCCGTCGCTCGGGTTGCTGACGCTGAATGCCCTCACGGCGGCTGACTCCGTCCTCATCCCTGTGCAGTGCGAGTACTACGCTTTGGAAGGCCTGGGCCAGTTACTGAACACCATTTCCATGGTGAAGAGGGAACTGAACAGGAGGCTCGACATCGAAGGGGTCTTGCTGACAATGTATGACGGCCGTCTCCGGCTCTCGAATCAGGTGGTGGAGGACGTGCAGAAGTACTTCGGTGACAAGGTCTTCGCTGCTGTTGTGGCGCGGAACGTCCGGTTGAGCGAGGCGCCGAGTTTCGGGAAGCCGGTCATCCTGTACGACGCGGTCTCCACGGGAAGCCGCAACTACATGGCGCTTGCCAGGGAGGTTCTCACGAGGAACAATCACCAGGTCATGACGATCTAGGGCTAGGTACGAATGGGCAAAAGCAAGCCTGCGTTGGGCAGGGGACTGGCCTCTCTCATACCAAAACACACCGGTCTCTCATCAGCCGAGGGGCTCCCCCCGGACGACGGGAGGGGGTATGATGTTATCGCGCACGTCGACATCGCGAAGATCCAGCGCAACCCGTATCAGCCCCGGGCGGATTTCAATGCTGAAACACTCGATGAGTTGACGCGGTCAATTCGGGAGAAGGGGCTCGTCCAGCCCATCACGGTGCGGCGTGTTGACGGCGGGTATCAGCTCATCTCGGGAGAACGCCGCGTGCGTGCCGCCCGGGAAGCCGGGCTCAAGCGGATCCCCGCCTACATCATTCGCGTTGCATCCGACGAAGAGATGCTGGAGCTCGCCCTCATCGAGAACCTGCAGCGCGAACATCTCAATCCCATCGAAATCGCGATCTCCTACAGACGCCTCATCGAGGAGTGCCGGTACACGCAGGAGGTCATTGCGCAGCGGATCGGCAAGGACCGGTCCACCGTTACGAACGCGCTCCGTCTCCTGAAGCTGCCCGAGGTTATCCAGGCAGCCATCCGAAAAGGCGAGGTGAGCGGCGGCCACGCCCGGGCCCTCGTCGCCATTGAGAGCGAGAAGACGCAGCTCACCCTCTTCAGGCGCATCATCAAGGATGGTCTTTCTGTCCGCGAGGTCGAGCGCCTTGTCAAGGGGAAGGTGAAGAGGGGGCACCGACGAGCGCCCGTATCGGTCATCGCGGACAAGAGCACGTTCGCGAGCATTGAGGAGAGGCTTCGACAGCTGCTGGGAACAAAAGTCCAGGTGAAGCCTCTCCGTCACGGAAAGGGCGAGATCCTGGTTGAGTACTACTCGGCGGACGATCTCGACAGACTGCTGGAGATTTTTGAAGACCTCCAGCACAGGCACAGATAGTCAGTGAGCAGGGTTTCCTATGAAGCGTGTGACGGTATCTACGGCGAGAGCCCCCGCGGCACTGGGCCCGTACAGCCAGGCAGTCGTCGCGGGGGATCAGTTCGTCTACACCGCAGGTCAGATTCCGATGGATCCCCAGACGGGACAGATCGTGGGTGAGGAGATCGTCGCGCAGACACGCCAGGCCCTTGAAAACCTCCGGTCAGTTCTCGAGGCTGCCGGCTCAGGGCTGGGTGCGGTTCTCAAGACGACGGTCTTCCTGAAGGACATGAACGATTTTGCGGCGATGAATGACGTCTACAAGGATTTCTTTCCTGAGGCACCTCCCGCGCGCTCGGCTGTCGAAGTTGCGCGCCTGCCGAAGGACGTACGGATTGAAATCGAGGCAGTGGGCCTTGTTGTCGGTCAACCTTGAGTGTGATGACGTCTCCGGGATGGCACATCCTCGCGGTGCACCTCATTCTTGTTGCCGGTACTGCGAACGCGCAGGATCCCGTTCAGGCTGACAGGCAACCGCGTCTGCTTCTCCCACAGCACTCCACGCAAGAGTTCTCCGATTCCGACTCCCTCCCGTCCGTTCGCACCACCGATTCCAGCGGTCTTCACGCAGGTGTCCCCCGCGTTTCCAAGTCGCCCGGGACCGCAGTACTTCTCTCGGCGGTGGTGCCTGGAGCAGGGCAGGTGTACAACGAATCTTACTGGAAGGTCCCGATTATCGTGGGTCTTGGGACCTACTTCATTGTAGAACTGATACGCAACAACAAGCTCTATCGTGAGTATCGCGACAAGTATGAGGAGAGCCTCAGGGATAGCCCGCCAAGCGGAGATGCACAGACGCTTCGTCTCAGAGAGTTCTACAGGGAGGAACGGACGAAATTCGGCTGGTACTTTCTCATACTGTACGTGGCGAACCTCGTCGACGCGTATGTCGATGCTGTTCTCTTTGATTTCGATATGACCGATGATCTCTCTCTGAGGTCCACCCCCTGGGAGGGTCCCCTCCTGGGCGGGGGGCCCCGGCTCACGTTTCGAATGCGTCTCTAAGGCAGACACCCGACACATTCCCGAGGGAGAATATGCTGAACTACATATGGATTGCCCTGATTCTCATCGGCATACTCGTTGCGGTGGGGTACGATGTGGGAGATGAGATGCGCAATCCCTATCGAAACGGGGATCCATTGGCAGCCTCCATGGAAATCCAAAAGACCCCGAGCCCCCTTCGGTCCACCTGGGAGGGGGTGCTGCTCATCCCGGCCGAGGAGTTCAATGCGTTCTACGGCCCGGGGGCCACAAGCGAGGACATTCGGCAACCGGTTACGGTCGCCGTGTCCGCTGACGGAGATGCATCGCTACTCATCCCCGTTGGCGAGGGTTCACCCGAGTTCTGGCAGACCATGGCCACACACGCATTGAGCCCCGAGCGGCTCTCGGCGGCGGTGCTCTCCTTCGAGGTTGACGAGGACCGCCAGATTGCGAGTGTTCGTTTCGTTCTGGAAGCGATCCGGTTTGTCAAACTCAAGTCCGTTACGCAGGCAGCCTTTGACTATGCCGGGATTGCGGTGAAGATTTCACTCGGGCTCATCGGAATCATGGCGCTCTGGCTGGGAGTCATGAAGGTCGGGGAGGAGGCGGGAATGCTGAGGATGCTCACGAGGCTCCTTGCACCTCTCACGAAACGCCTCTTTCCAGACGTTCCGTATGATCATCCGGCCGTCGGTGCTATGATTATGAACATGGCCGCAAACATGCTTGGACTGAGCAACGCGGCGACTCCGATGGGCTTGAAGGCCATGGAGGAGCTCAACAAGCTGAACCCCAAGGTTGGCACCGCGACCAACGCGATGGTGACGTTTCTTGCGATCAACACGGGCGGACTCGTCCTGATTCCCGCGACGGCTATCGCGGTGCGTGCTGCTGCGGGGTCCGCCAATCCAGGCATCATCATCGGAACGTCGATTGTCGGAGCGACATGTGCGACGGTCACCGGTGTGCTGCTGTCAAAAATTCTGCAGAGACTCCCCCGGTACAAGAAGGCACTGGAGGTGTAATATGGGCGACGTGTTCCGTGTCATAGTCAATCTCATCTCGCTCATCGCGATTCCTCTTCTCCTTGTGTTGTTCCTCGGGTGGGGGCTTGTGAGAAGAGTGAAGGTGTACGAAGTATTTGTTGAAGGCGCGAAGGACGGCTTCGATGTCGCCGTGCGCATCATTCCGTACCTCGTGGCGATGCTTGTGGCGATTGGGATTTTCCGGGCGAGCGGTGCCATGGATCTCCTGACGACGGTTCTCGGGCCTGTCACCATGCTGATCGGCATGCCTCCGGAGACTCTTCCCATGGCGTTGATGCGGCCTCTCTCAGGAAGCGGTTCCCTCGGCATCATGACCGAGCTCATGAGCGTTCACGGCCCCGACTCTCTCATCGGCGTTCTCGCCTCGACGATGTACGGGAGCACGGAGACAACCTTCTACGTCCTTGCGGTCTACTTTGGATCGGTGGGTATCAAGAACACCCGGCACGCAGTTCCCACGGGTGTCATTGCGGATGTGGCCGGCATTCTCGCCGCGGTCTGGATTGTCAACCTGATATTCGCTTAGCGGTGAGCCGTGTGATCACGGTTTTTCCCTTGCATCTCAGGGGTGTGATGAATATATTCGCATACATGTTTCTGCCTTCTGCAGCTCCTCGCCCCGATCACCATATCGGCGTCCCACTCAGCCACCAGTCTCCATGCACCTTCTGAACAAGCTCGTTGTCGCGGCTCTCCCTGCAGTCCCGAAATCGATCATCCGGTATTTCGCGGGGAGGTACATCGCCGGAGAGACACTGCAGCATGCGGTGGACTGCGTGCGGAAGCTCAACAGTGAGGGGGCCTGCGCGACACTTGATGTCCTGGGGGAAGACGTGACCACGGAGCAGGAAGCCGAGCTCTCCTGCCGCCAGTCCATCGAGGTGTTGCACGCCATCGAACGGGAGAGGCTGGATTCGAACCTCTCGATCAAGCTGACGTCTCTCGGGTTGAAGCTGGGGAAGGACATCTGCACCGACAACGTCCGGAGGGTTCTTGAGGTCGCGGCGGAATACGGGACCTTCGTCCGATTTGACATGGAGGACTCGTCCTGCACCTCCGACACGATCGACATCTTCAGGTCTCTCCACTCGGAGTTTGCCAGGACAGGGATCGCGCTGCAGGCGTACCTCCACCGGTCTGAGCGGGACGTTGAGGATCTCAGGAAGGCGCGCATCAACTTTCGTCTCTGCAAGGGGATTTACAGGGAGCCGGAGGATATTGCGTTGCAGGGCCGGGAGGAGGTCCGGCAGAATTTCATCAGACTTCTCCGCATGATGTTCGGGGAGGGCTGCTATGTCGGGATTGCCACGCACGACGCCATTCTTGTGGACGGCGCGGAGCGCATGGTATCTGAACTGGGCCTGAAGAGAGACGAGTACGAGTTTCAGATGCTGCTGGGAGTCCGTCCGGAACTGCGGAGGAGACTCCTGGGCGCAGGGTACAGAGTGCGCCTCTATGTCCCCTTTGGCGAGCACTGGTACGGCTACTCTCTCCGGCGGTTCAAGGAGAACCCGGAAATCGCCGGGTATGTCTTCAGGGCGCTGTTCAAGCGGAATGCGTGACGGGGGGAGTCTCGCCATCTCCGTCGCGCCGGGCAACGAGTCTCCTCTTCTCCACTAACTACGAAGGAGTCATTATGGCCGACATACAATTCAAGCCCTATGTGCCGCACGATTCGGACATGAAGGAGTTCACCCTCCGTGCGCTTGTCATCGGGCTGGTCATGAGCGTCGTTCTTGGCGCGGCCAATGCGTACCTCGGTTTGAAGGCCGGTATGACGATTGCGGCCACCTATCCCGCGGCGGTCATCGGCATGGCCCTGCTCAGAATCTGGCGGGGGTCTATTCTGGAAGAGAACTTCGCCCGAACGGTGGGGTCCATCGGGGAATCGGTGGCGGCTGGGGCGATCTTCACGATTCCCGCCTTCCTCATTGCCGGGGTATGGTTGGAGTTCTGGTCTGTGCAGCACTACCTGGAAGCCACGGCCATCATGCTCGTCGGGGGTATCGTCGGGATTCTCTTTGTCACCATCCTGCGCCGGGTAATGGTGGAAGACAGGGAGCTTCCGTTCCCGGAATCGGTTGCAGCAGGTGAGATCCACAAGGCCGGCCGTGCCGGGAAGAGCGGCGCAAAATTCCTCTTCTCAGCCATAGGGGTGGGTGCGCTGATCCAGATGTTGAAGGAGCTGAAGGTCTTTGCCTCCAGCTGGGAGCAGTACGTGCCGTTCCTGGGCAAGAAGATCAGTCTTGCGAACGGTGCGTCGGTTCAGGCAGGCGGCGGTGCCTTGCTCAGCTCTCCCGGCGTCAGTCCGGCCTACATCGGCGTTGGGTACATCATCGGCCCGCAGCTGGCGTCATTGAACTTCACCGGTGGGCTCCTCGCCTGGGGCCTCTTTGTTCCGCTCCTTCTCTACTTCATCGGCCCCGACCTCCTGGCGTCGATGGGCCTGGCCGCCGGAACCGCCGGTTCTGAAGAGGTGATGACCGACATGGCCAAGGAGGTGTGGAAGTCCATTGTCCGTCCCATCGCCATCGGCGGCATGTTGCTCAGTGCCGGCTACACGCTCTATCGGATGCGGGCAAGCCTGGCTACCGGCTTGAAGCGGGCCGTGGGTGATGTCAAGAAAGCTGCCTCAGATGCGGGGCATGTCGAAATCCGGACCGAAAAAGACATTCCGTTCAAGTGGGTCTTCATCGGGATCCTCGGGGCCGGCGTGGCCACCTACCTGATCTACAGCTACTTTGCAGGCGACGCTGCTGCAGCCCTCGTTGCCACGCTTGTCATGATCATCGTCGGGTTCTTCTTTGCGGCGGTCTCGGGCTACCTCGTCGGTCTGATAGGCTCGAGCAACAACCCGATCAGCGGACTGACGATATCGACGATCATCGTAGCGGCGTTGCTCATGGTGCTTCTTGGCGTGCGGGGTATGCCCGGTGTTGCGGCCGTTCTGGGGGTTGCTGCGGTGATTTGTGTTGCGGCAGCCGTGGCGGGCGAAATGCTGCAGGACCTGAAGGTGGGACACATTCTCGGCGGCACACCGTGGAAGATGCAGGTCGGCGATCTCTTTGGCGTCATCCTCGCGGCCAGCGTGATGTTCATTCCCCTGGTCATTTTGCATCAGGGCGACATCAGTCTCGGCGGGACCGGTCTGGGAGGCGAAAAGTACCCGGCCCCCCAGGCGAGCCTCATGGCAATTCTGTCCAAGGGCATCGTGGGAGGAGACATGGCCTGGCCGCTGATTCTCGTCGGGTTCGTCATGGCGATCGGCTTCATCCTGCTCCGCGTGAAGAGCCCCATGCTGGTCTGTGTTGGCATGTACCTTCCGCTGGAGACCTCCTTTGCGATCTTCCTCGGGGGCCTCATCAAGGGGATCCTTGACAGGGTCAGCGCCCGACGGAACCTCAACGACGCGCAGAAAGTCCGCTCGGAGAACAACGGAGTTCTCCTTGCCTCGGGCCTCATTGCCGGAGAGGCGCTCATCGGGTTGATGTTTGCACTGTTTGCCGTCCTGGAGGTGGAATACAGCGTATGGCTTCCATCGCTCATTGCGTTCCTTCCGCTTCCGTTTCTGTTCAGTCTTCTCGTGTTCATCGTCGTTGGATGGATCCTCATTCGTGTTCCGCTCGCCAATGCGGGGAGCCCCGATGAACCCGCGCCGCCGAGCGCGATGGTATAGCTCAAGCCGCCGGTCTGCGGCAGCGGCTGGTGTGGTCGACGATGAAGAAAGTGGCGAAGAATCTGCTGTCTCTCAAGCCGCTCCGCAGTGTGGAGTGGGAATCGCGGGAGAACGGACTCGTGGTGCTTTGCGTGCCGAAATTCCGGCACCCTCTCCTCAGGAGGTGGGTTCTCCCGCGTCTGCGAGCTCCGATACTGCACGTAAGGCTCGATGAGGTGGGGAGCTTTGTCTGGGGGCTCTGCGACGGGACGAATACCGTAGGGACGATCGCAAGCAGACTCCGGGAGGAGTTCGGCGAGCGGCTTGATCCGGAGTACGATCGCCTCGCACTCTTTTTCCGGATGCTCGAGCGCGAGCACTATGTGTCCATGGCCTAATCATGAGGGAGAAACACTATGTCTAGTGCAATTGAAGGTTTGCAGCCAGGAGGTCTCTGGAGGTACTTCGCGGAAATCTCGAAGATCCCGCGATGTTCCAAGAACGAGGCCGCGATTTCGAAGTATGTGCTCGATACCGCCAAACGGCTGGGGCTGGAGGCATCGTCGGATCAGGACGGGAACGTCGTCGTGCGAAAGCCTTCGTCTCCGGGGCGTGAAGGCGTGCGCAGCGTTGTGCTTCAGGGACACCTTGATATGGTGTGCGAGAAGAACAAGGACACCGTCCACGATTTCTCCAGCGATCCGATTGAACTCGTTCGGGACGGAAACACTATCAGAGCGAATGGTACCACGCTTGGCGCCGACAACGGGATAGCCGTTGCCACAAACCTGGCGCTCATGGAGGGTGCGGGACTGGAGCACGGCCCGCTGGAGTTTCTCTTCACGGTTGACGAGGAAACCGGTCTGACGGGGGCAAACAACCTCGGGACGGACTTTCTGGAGAGCACGACCCTCATCAACCTTGATTCGGAGGAGGAGGGTGCGCTCTATGTGGGCTGTTCCGGAGGCAAGAATACCGTTGCGACGTGGAGAGTGTCGCGCGAGGCGCCGCCGGCGAAGCATGCCTGCGCCGCGGTCAGCGTACGGGGTCTTCGGGGCGGTCACTCCGGCCTGGAGATCGATAAGGGGAGGGGAAACGCAATCAAAATCCTCACGAGAGTCCTCCTGGAGCTGTCGGGCCTGGGGGCAAGGCTCTCGGCAATCGAAGGCGGTAACAAGCACAATGCGATTCCGCGTGAGGCGGAGGCAACGGTGTTTCTCCCGATGAAGAACTGGGAGGACGCAGTGAGGCGGGTCGAAGAGATGGAGGTGCTGCTTCGCAACGAGGTGTCGACGGTTGAGCCCGACCTGGCGGTGCGGATTGAGCAGGTGAAGGGGAAGAGCCGCGGGAAGGTCATGAAGAGGACCCAGCAGCGAGGAATGCTCGCAGGCCTTGCGGCCATGCCTCACGGAGTGGTCAAAATGAGTGCGGACATCCCCGGGCTGGTTGAGACCTCCACGAACCTGGCGGTGATCAAGACCACCAGGAGGGGGGTCGAGGTCGCGACCAGCCAGAGGAGCTCGGTCTCCTCGGAGATTGAGGAGATATGCCAGTCTGTGGCGTTCATTCTTGATCTCGCCGGTGCGGAGGTCAGCATCGAGGGTGGTTACCCCGGATGGAAGCCAAACCTGAATTCTCCCATTCTCGCAGTGGCGAAATCAACCTACAGAGATCTCTACGGGAGAGACCCCGAGGTCAAAGCCATTCATGCAGGCTTGGAGTGCGGTATCATAGGTGAGAAATACCCAGGAATGGACATGGTCTCACTCGGTCCCACGCTGGAAGCCGTTCACTCGCCGGACGAGAAGATCTACATCGATTCGGTCGAGAAGTACTGGACTTACCTTCTCGCCATCCTTCGCAATGTGAGCTGAGCCACGCCCGACACACCCGTTGCACGACCAGAGAGGCATCCAGAGTCACCCTCTGATGCCTCTTCTGTCTTTCCGGAGGGGGGAGGTCTGCCTCTGTGGCGCGACTCAGGGGTTTTTTGTACATTTGCAGGACACAGAGTGAGGTCTCATGACGGACGCGTTGCACAGCTCGTCTGATTCGGGAAATGAGCCTTCCCCCGTGAAGCACGACCGCCTGAGGGCTGCACCCATCGGGCGGTGGTACCGGTGGGTTGTCCTGGTGCTGATCAGTCTCGCGATGTTCGGGAACTACTACATCTACGACAGCATCAGTCCGCTGGCGGACGTCCTCAAGGCGCAGCTGGGGTTTTCGGATTCCAACATCGGACTCCTGAACGCGATCTACAGCATTCCCAATCTCTTCATGGTGGTCCTGGGCGGGATTATCGTTGACCGGATTGGCACCCGGAAGGGGACCTTCATCTTCGCCCTGCTCTGCCTCTTGGGTGCGGCGGTGACAGTCTCGAGCGGAGCGCTGGAGGTTATGGCTGCCGGCAGACTCATCTTCGGCCTTGGAGCCGAGTCCCTCATCGTGGCAGTGACGACGGCCATCGCAAAGTGGTTCCGGGGAAAGGAGCTGAGCTTTGCATTCGGGTTGAACCTCACGATAGCCCGTCTCGGTTCGGCGGCTGCGCTGAATTCACCCTCCTGGGCATCGGAGCTCTTCCACAGCTGGCAGCTGCCGCTGCTGCTGTCGGTGGGCGCGGGGGTGATCAGCGTTGCGGCCGCGATTGTCTACTGGATTCTGGAATCCAACGCGGAGAGGGGGTCCCTGCTTGGCGATGCAGGCGAGACGGAGAGGGTTGTTCTGAAGGATCTGTTTCAGTTCAGCAAGTCCTACTGGTACATCGTTGCGCTCTGTGTGACCTTCTACTCCGCGATCTTTCCCTTCCAGACCTTCGCGGTGAAGTTCTTCATCGAAGCTCACGGTACCACGCGGGAGCTGGGCGGCTTCCTCTCCAGCATGCTCACGATCTTCGCCATGATTGCCACACCGTTGTTCGGATACCTGGTGGACCGGGTAGGCAAGCGGGCGCTCTTCATGGTGGGTGGATCGCTCCTGCTTCTACCGGTCTACGCAATGATGGCCTTCACAGAGATCTCCCTCTATGTCCCCATGGCAATGATGGGAGTCTCCTTCTCGCTGATACCCGCCGTCATGTGGCCGTCGGTTGCGTACATCGTCCCACACGAGCGTTTGGGAACCGCCTATGGCGTGATGACGATGATTCAGAACGTCGGGCTTGCGGGCTTCAACCTACTCATCGGGTGGGTGAACGACCTGGCCGGGGCAAGCGCTGCACATCCCGGGGGGTATGAACCTATGCTCATGGTGTTTTCGACGCTTGGCTTTCTGGGTCTGTTCTTTTCCCTCATGCTCAGAAGGACCGAGAAGAGGCCGGGGGGGCATGGCCTGGAGACCATCACCGTGGGGGGCGGCACATGAGCGTTCGTCGTTTTGTGGAATTCTCGGAGTAACATGCAAGGGCCAAGAACGTGTCATTCATAGAGTATCGCATACTGATCCTCGAGGGGATGGGCGCGGAAGTGGGTTTCGTGGAGATGCAGCTCCGGAAGGCGGATTTCCCCTTTGTGGTTCGAGGGGTTGGAAGCAAGGAGATGTTTCTGACCTCGCTGTCAGAGTTTCAGCCCGATCTGATCATCGCGAGCAACTCCGTCCAGAGGGTGGATGTCCTTGCCACGCTGACGCAGATAAAGACGGAGTACCCCGATCTGCCGTGGATTATCATCGCGGCCGGTGTGAACGAAGAGCTGGCCGTGAGTTTCATGAAGGCGGGGGCCTCCGATTACATCAACAAGAAGAACCTCGCCCGGGTCGGGCCCGTTGCGAAGAAGATTCTCCAGCAGAGCCGCGAGAAGCTCGGGGGCAGGAAGACCGAACCACTGCCTCCGGTTGAACAACCGAAAGAAGAGCCCCGGAAGGAGCCCCCCTCCGAGGAGGCAGTCGACAAGGCGCATCTCCTCCGGCTCGTGGTGGAGAGCATCGATGACCTGGTGGCGGTCCTCGACATCGACGGCAAGCGCATCTACAACAATCCCGCGTATGCGAAGATCCTGGAGGACCCGGAGACTCTTCAGGGGACCGACTCCTTTCTGGATGTTCACCCGGAAGACCGGGAGAATGTCAAGAGGGTCTTTCACGAATCGCTTCGTAGAGGCGTCGGCAAGCGGATCGAGTACCAGCTTCTCGATCTGGAGGGGAATTTCCGGCACATGGAGTCACAGGGAACCGTCTTTCATGATGACAGGGCGGGTGTCAAGCGGCTCGCCGTCATTGCCCGGGACATAACGATTCACAAGCGTGCCGTAACCTCGCTCCAGAATCTGGTTGCCGGGACGGCATCGGTGACCGGGGACCAGTTCTTCACGGCCCTCGTTCGCCATATGGCACATGCGCTGGGCGTCCGGTATGTGCTTGTCTCCGAGAGCGTTTCCCCCAATCACGAAAGGGTGCGGGCCCTGGCGTACTGGGCGAACGAGCAGTGGGTTCCCAGCTTTGAGTACGACGTGGAGAACACAACGTGCGCACGCGTGCTCCAGGAGGGAAAACTCTGCTACTTTCCCGAGCATGTCCAAGAGCTTTTTCCACAGGAGAGCGCCCTCGTTGCGATGCATGCAGTCTGCTACCTGGGCATACCGCTCTTCAGTTCGGGCGGCGAGGTGATGGGCCATATGTTCGTCATGGATGACAAGCCGCTTGCGGATTTTCCGAGGACCAGGCAGATCATGAGCATCTTTGCCGCCCGGGCAGCGATGGAACTCGAGCGGAAGCGGACGGTTGACGACCTCAAGGGGGCGGAGGGCAACTGGAGGGCTGTTCTGGAGTCGCTCAACGACGGACTGATCGTGACTGACATGGGGGACATCATCCGATACGTGAATCCGCAGATGGCTCGGCTCTCCGGCTACACGACGTCGGAGATGGTCGGGAAGCTCGCTTCGACGCTCCTGCTTCCCAAGGAAGAGTGGGAGAGACTGCAGCTGCGCAACAGGGAGAGGAGGAGGGGGGTCTCCGAGCGGTACGAAACGGAACTCAGGCGTAAGGACGGCTCAACGTTCCGGGCTGTGCTGAGCGCGGGTCCCTGCCGGGACGCGCACGGTGACATCATCGGGACGCTCGCAGTTGTGACGCAGATACCCTCTGGCGGAGAGTGAGGCCTCCGGATCCATCCTTCGTGCCGGCCTCTTCCTCCGCGGTGCACCCCGGGTGACGCAGCGGTTCCCCATCCGGCCGGTACTCTCCCCTGACCTGATCTGAACTCCGGAAAATCCGCGCGTGTTGTGTATTGCAGGTGAATGGATGAAAGAACGACTGCATGACCGGCATTTCTCTCTCGAAGAGGCGCTGAAGTTCCTCACGCGCCTTCATGCCCTCGTTCGCAAACTTGTGGAGTTGAAGCGGGAACTGGATCAAAAGGGGTGGAACGTCTATCGTCATCAGTACTTCGGGGGTCGCGGTCCGAACGGCGACAGGCCATATCCGCCGGAGGTGAATACGGTGATTACCCTGGTGCGTGAGCTCGACACACACGGCGTTCTCCTGAGGGACATGGACCGGGGACTCATTGACTTCCCCCATCTTCGTGTCGACAGCGAAGAGGTGTACCTCTGCTGGATGCTCGGTGAGGACAGCATTTCCTACTGGCATCGGGTGGAGGAGGGATGTGCCGGGAGGCGCCATGTCAGTGAGCTCTGACCGTCCAGCGGTTCCGGGGAGGAGAGGAAGCAATGGGATTGTTTAGGCTCGATACGGAGCTTCGCCCGAGCGGCGACCAGCCCGAGGCCATCAAGCAGCTCACCGAAGGGGTCCTTCGCGGCGACCCACATCAGACCCTCCTCGGGGTGACAGGGAGTGGAAAGACCTTCACCATCTCCAACGTCATCGCGAGCCTCGACGAGCCGGTTCTTGTCATGTCGCACAACA